>Ga0187783_10001413_pt1 | contig 17749 bp, 13 predicted proteins | sample 1015_SJ02_MP02_2_FD_132471 | JGI IMG/M metagenome (GOLD analysis project Ga0187783, IMG submission 132471) | Tropical peat soil microbial communities from peatlands in Department of Meta, Colombia - 1015_SJ02_MP02_20_MG | ecosystem: Environmental > Terrestrial > Soil > Wetlands > Peat | place...
CCACGTGCTCCACTCGATTCCTCACGCCGAGCGCGTCGTTGCCGAACTTCGACGGGTCACACGCCCAGGCGGCTACCTGCACCTGATTCCCGAGGACTACGGCATGCTCCATTTTCCGCAAGCGGCACTCGACCCGAGGGATTTCTGGCACGAAGTTCCCGCGGCATTTTCGGCGGCTACCGTCACGGATCTGTTCGCGGGAAGGCACGCATTTAGAATTCTCGCCGGGATGAAGCTCGATCGAATCACAGTGGACTACATCGTAGTCGACACCATTCGCGTGCCGAGGGAGACTTTTGCCGCGATCATCGAAGCCTGGCGCGATGGGTATTCCACGGCCATCGGTGAGTTCACCAAATTCAGCCGCGACTCCGCCCTGGCCTATTTCAATCAGATGATCGCCGCAATTCGCGACCCCCTCGGCTACGCCGTCTGGATGGTCCCCGTCGTCTCCGCTCGACGGCCCGATCATGATCCGTCCTAGCTCAGGATGGCCGGACCATGTCGGCGAGTGAAAACGCGTGGACTGTGCCGCGGGCCGACGGATCGGTCACGTCGCCCGGAGCGAGAGATCACGGCCGGTCCGAAGATTTGGTGGCACGCTGGGGACTGTGCTCTACTGAGGCTTCCGAGACCGTGGATGAACGCATTGTCTTTTTCTATCGCGCATGGTGTGGGCCAATGGCAATTCGCCACATGGGCTCGACGCTTCTCCGCAATCCTACTGCTGCCTTTCGCCGCCGCCCCTTCGGCCGGAGCCTGGGGATGCAAAGGGCATGAAATTGTCGCGCTCATCGCCCAGCGGCATCTTACCGATCGCGCCCATAAAACCGCCGTCTACCTTCTCACCGCCGCGCCCACCGATCCGAATCTTAGCCGCGATTGTCCTGAGGTCGGCGATCGGCTTGCGGACGCCTCCACCTGGGCCGACGACGTTCGTCGAGTGCGTCCGGAGACCAGGCCCTGGCATTTCATCGATCTCCCGCGCGGTGCGCCCCAAAACGAGCTCTGGAAATCCTGCCCGCCTCGTTCGGGCTGTATCATAACTGCGCTTGCCGAACAGGTGCGCATCCTACGCGATCCTTCCCTACCCGCCGCGGCGCGCGCCGATGCTCTGCGATTTGCCATTCATTTCCTCGGTGACATTCATCAGCCCCTCCATGCCAGCACCAACAACGACCTCGGCGGCAACTGCGTTCCGGTCACGTTTTTCGGACACGCGCCGGCCCCTTCCATGTCCCGAAGTGCTCCCCTTATCCCCAATCTTCACGAAGTGTGGGACGTTGAAATCGTCGAGCGCTTCTCCACCGGGAAATCTGCATGGGATATCGCCAATGAGCTGGAGCAAGAGTTCTCCGCACCGATTTCCGCGTGGCAGGCCCAACGAGCCGATTTTGCTGCTTGGGCATGGGAAAGCCACGAGCTGGCCGAAAAGATCGTTTACGGACGGCTGCCTCATCCGCTCCCCATCGAAACGCCTCGACCGCTGCAGGCCTGCGTAGCCAACGGCGAGCTGACCGGCCTCGCCAAGATGCCCGAAATCGACGAGAATCTCGGTGAGGATTACCAGGAAATTGCCTCTTCTGTCGTCCGAGAACAACTTGCTAAGGCAGGCGCCCGGCTCGCCGCTTTGCTCAATTCCCTCTAGCAGTGATGGGAAAGCTGAGGGGTTCGACCAACAAACGTTGAAATTTACTTCTTGCCATGCCATGCTGAATTTGACTGCGGGGTGGCGGCGTTTCCAATCGAGCCTGTAATTCGCGCGGCCGAAGACCGATAACCGGATTTCGGAATCCATGCGGGCCACCTAATCGCCGCGGAATGCGGGGCGCGGTGGCCAGAAAACAGGCTCCATTGTGGAGCAAGGATGTTGCGCGTCGGACTGATCGGCTGGCGGGGAATGGTGGGTAGCGTTCTGCTCGAACGCATGCGCGAGGAGTCCGACTTCACTGGCATCGAGCCGGTTTTCTTTTCCACTTCCAATATCGGTGGCCTCGCGCCCCCAGAGGCCGCTGGGGCTCCGCTATCGGACGCCCGGAACCGTAAGGACCTCGTCGCCTGCGACGTGCTCATCAGTTGTCAGGGTAGTAAATACACGAATGGAATCTATTCACCGCTGCGCAAAAGCGGCTGGAACGGGTACTGGATCGACGCAGCATCGACGCTTCGGATGAGCGACGACACGGTCATCGTTCTCGATCCGGTAAACGCGGATGTGATTCATCGTGGTCTGGCGAACGGTCTGCGCACCTTTGCAGGCGGAAATTGCACGGTCAGCTTGATGCTCATGGCCGTCTCTGGACTTTTGAAAGCGGGCCTCGTCGAGTGGGTCACCACCATGAGCTATCAAGCGGCTTCCGGTGCGGGCGCCGCGAAAATGCTCGAACTAGTGAAACAGATGGAAGCGCTCACCGAACCCACGCGCAAGACTCCGTCGGAAAACGCGCTGGAAGTGGATCGGCGAATGATGGAGGCGCAGCGCTCGGTTTCGTTGCCCACGGCGGAATTCGGAGCCCCGCTGGCGGGTAGCCTGCTCCCCTGGATCGACAAAGAAATGCCTGGCGGCCAGACAAAGGAGGAATGGAAGGGCATGGCCGAGGGCAACAAAATCCTGGGGCTCCATCCTGCCGTCCCGATCGACGGCATTTGCGTACGGATCGGCACGATGCGCTGTCACAGCCAGGCGCTGTCGATCAAGTTGAAAACAGACGTCGCGCTTGCCGAGATCGAGTCGATTCTGGCCGCCGCCAATCCATGGGTGCGCATCCTCCCCAACACCCGGGAAGTTTCCCTGCGATGTCTCACCCCGACGGCTGTCTCCGGAACCCTCCACATCCCCGTTGGTCGCCTCCACAAATTGAATATCGGCCCCGAATTCCTCGGTGCCTTTACTGTCGGTGACCAATTGCTCTGGGGCGCCGCCGAGCCGCTTCGAAGAATGCTCGGCCTCCTCCGGGAGCATCTGGGCGCGTGAACCGGCCTGGCGTCGATGGTGTATAATCCCCGCTCCTCAGTGAAACGAACCGAGCCAAGCACATGTATCAGCGAGAAAGGGTAGGTAGCTATGTACAGAAAAATCTCTGTGATTGCTGTTGCCGCAGCGGCGTTTGCGCTGCCAGCTTTGGCGCAAACCAATAGCCTAACTGGCACCTGGAAGCTCAACCCGTCCAAGAGCGATTTCGGCCAATTCCCGGGTCCAAAAGAGGAAACCGATGTGATCACCGTCAGTGGCTCGGACTTCAAGCAGCAGGTGACGAGTGTCGGTCAGAATGGTTCGCAAAGCTATACGCGCGCCTGCACGATTGATGGAAAGGAAGTCACGCTCGCGCCAGATGATCCGCGCGCACACCTTGGCGCCATCACCCTTTCCAAGATCCAGTGTGCCTGGCAAGGCCGCTCCCTGGTGATCACCGAGACCGCGAACCTGCGCGGAACGGACCTGACGGACCGCCTCACGTTTTCCGTTTCAGCCGACGCCAAGACGATGACGCTCGACTCGCACATTACGTCGGCGACGATCAACGGAGACCGGAAATTGGTGTACGACGCGGCGGACCCTGCGGCCGCAGCGGGTGGGTCCCCGATGCCGGCGACGGCCGGTGCAGCAGCCATGATCCACGCGGGCGGCGGAGACACACCGAATCTGAGCGGCACCTGGAAGCTCGATATGGCGAAGAGCAATTTCGGCCAGATACCGCCTCCCACCAGCCAAACGGACACCATCGAGCATAACGAACCTTCCATCAAGATTGTGGAAGACCAGAAGGGCAGCATGATGGGCGACGTGAACAGGACCATGACGCTCAGCTCGGACGGCAAGGAAACCACGTATCCCGGAATGGGTGGCAGCCCGGTCACAAGCACGGCGCACTGGGAAGGCTCCACGTTGGTCGTCAATTCGACGGCGAGCTTTCAAGGTAGCGACGTCAAAATCAAACAGAGCTATACGCTCAGCCCTGATGGAAAAACCCTGACCGAAGTGGCTCACGTCGAAACTGGTATGGGCAACTTCGACTCCACGAACGTTTTCGACAAGCAGTAAGGGAAAACCGGGCGGGGGGAGTCTACCGGCGACACCGGCGCGTCGGCTGGTTCCTCAGCCCGCATGGGAGCGACAAAATTGAGGTAGCAATGCTTTGGGCGGGAGAGGCTAGAGGCCGCGATCGATTCGGGTACTTCTAGTGTACTTCCCGCCCTGTCCGCGCGAATACATGGGAGCGAGGGCCTGTCGCGACAGAGTATTCCGTCGAGCAGCGTAACACTCGGCGCACCGATTCCAAGAAGGCCAGCACAACGGACGATCTTTCATTCCTCTGCCAGGTCACGCACACGGAGATTTTGGCTTCCGGCTCCTCCAGCGGCACGCAAGCGACCTCGCCGCCGGGATGCGGCCGGCTCGAGGCCTCATCCGGCATGATGAAAATTCCCTTGTGACAGGCTACGAGAACAATCTGACTGTCACTGTTGGGCGACGGTGTGAGAGGCACGTGAAGCACATTCGGCGCGATTCCTGACTGTGCATAGAGCTCCAGCGTCTTATCGTACATCGACGGACAGTACTGGCGCTCCGGAAGCAGTAAGGTCTCGCCGACGAGGTCTTTGATGCGCAACGAGCGGCGTTTGGCAAGAGGGCTGTCTTTACTGAGGTGGACCACAAATCTTTCCTCGAAAAGAATTTCCGAATCCAGCTGGAACGAGTCGAAGACACACCTGACGAAGCCAACGTCCATCTCTCCCTCAAGCAGAGGCTTCCCCTGCAGTCCCGACAACATTTCCTGGTATTGAACCTCGACGGCGGGATATCGCTTGGAATGTTCCAACAACACGCGACTGACATGCTCCCCGAGGCCCGGTGCAATACCCATCCTGACTAAGCCGGCTTCGCCGCATTTGGCCAGTCGCACACGATCGGAAACTCGTGCCGTTTGGGCCACCAATGCACGCGCCTCACGCAGAAGTGTTCGGCCGGCATCGGTTAAAGCGACGTGCCGGCGATCGCGCGCGAGCAGCGTCACCCCGAACTCATCCTCGAGCTGGCGGATCTGGCGGCTGAGGGGAGGAACGGTTACGTGTAGCTGCTGGGCTGCCTTTGAAAAGCTGAGCCGTTCGGCGACAGCGATGAAGTATTTCAGTTGGCGAAGTTCCATCAACCACCCCCCACCCGACGACAGAAAGTGCCACATTTATATTCCCAATCGGTAAAAGAAGCAATCAAAATAAGCAATAGACAATTGCCACGGAATTGGTATTAGTGTCCCAGTTCTCTTGTGTTTAGACGAAGTCAGGGGTGGGGTTTCAGTCCGGTCGTGCACAGGGCGGCTGCTCAATCCGCGAGACGCAAGGGTTTGCTACGGTCTGCTGTTATGCACTTATCGTGTGGAGTTTCCTACTCCAGACCACAACCCCTGGAACTTCTTGATTCAGCGAGTGATTCGGTAGCGCGAGTTGGTGACTGAGACCACCAAGGGGGGACAGGTAATGAGCACACGTTTCCTAGGACGCATCGCGGTTGTTTTCCTTTTGGCGTGCTTCGCCATGCTGTTCGTGTCCCTATCCAAGGCTCGCGCGCAGGGAGCCGGCAACGGCGCGATCACTGGCACAGTCACCGATCCATCTGGTGGGGCCATCGCCAATTGCACGGTGACCATCACCAACAAAGGCACGAATGAAACGCGCGAGACCAAAACCATCGCGGACGGCAGTTACACCTTCAACATCTTGCCTCCCGGCGACTACCGGCTGAAGTTCGCTGCGGCTGGCTTCAAGACTTTAGAGATTCAGAACGCCACCGTTAGGGTGACTAACATCGAAGCCGTCAATGCCGTCCTGCAAGTCGGCACGGTAACAGAAAGCGTGACGGTCGAATCTACGATGGAAGTATTGCAGACAGAAAGCTCCACGCTAGGCACAACGGTTAACGGGACTCTGATCAATGCCCTTCCAATGGCCAACCAAAACTACACAGAGATCATTGGACTGTCCGCCGGTACAACGGGGGGCGTCACCAATGCTGTGGCGGTCGGTAAAGGCACGCAAGATATTAGCGCCAACGGCATGGATCTTGGTTCAAACAACTTTCAGATGGATGGCGTGGCCGTTAACAACATTGCCAATTCCGGAAGCGCGAACGACGAGACTCTCTACACGGGGATCCCCATCCCCAGCACCGACGCCATTGCCGAATTCAAGGTTCAAACCTCAACATATGACGCCAGTTACGGAAGAAACCCTGGCGCCAATGTGAACCTCAGCACCAAGAGCGGCAGCAACGTCTTCCATGGCTCAGGATTCGAGTTCTTTCGCAATTCAGTACTCAACGCCGACGACTACTTCTATGAAAAGACTCCTGGGCATGAACACCAGGTGCTAAACCAGAACCAGTTTGGCGCAACAGTTGGCGGACCAATAAAGAAAGATAAGATCTTCTTCTTTTTCAGCTACAGGGGAACGCGCGCTAAGAATGGCGTAGCGCCACAGGGCGAAAACTTTGGAATCTTGCTGCCCACTGCACTGAACCCGTACGCCGCAATCGGTTCACGAGGAACGTGCATAACTCCGGTTACGGTACCTGACACCAGCCCGATCAACGCGACCACCTGTAGTCCGGCTGCCGTAGCATTTGCGAACGCGGTGGGAATCACTAACATTGTAGGCCTTCGCATGTTCCAGCTAACCACGGGGCCAAACGCAGGAATACCGGCCAACTATTACATCCCAGCGCCGGCCTCGGACCCTCAGTTTTGCACTTCTGCTGGCGTGTGCAATTTCTCGGTTCCAGCGATTTACAATGAGAACCAGTACGTTGGAAATACCGACTGGGTGATCAACTCAAAAAATACTCTTACCGAAAAGTATTTTTACCAAGCTGCTCCTCAGACCCTATACCTTGGTCAGACGGGTTCGGTTCTTCCAGGTACGCCCGTGTATACCCCTTGGGGCAATCAGGCCGCTGTATTGAGGCTCACCTCGACACTGTCGAACAATTTGATCAACGAAGCGCGGATATCATACCAGCGCAATGAGGCCAACGCGACGCAAGCGATGCCGCCGGGAGGTTGCCCCGCTGCGGGAACATTGCCTAAGCCGTACGGATGCGGATCACCGTCTGAGTTGGGCCTGCAACCCCTCGTTCCCGGTTTCTACGAACCTCCGGTTCTGCTCGATGTTATTGATTGTGCCGCTTGCCAGTGGTTCGGGGGCCTTTTGCCTTTCAACGGGCCGACGAACCAAATTCAGGCAGCCGACCAGATCTCGTGGTTGCACGGAAGACACGCCATACGAGCGGGCTGGGAGTACGAATGGACGAACTGGCCATTGGTGGATTCCGGGCTGCAGCAGGGACTAGTCATTACTAACGGCTTGTTTCCAGGTGTTGCCTTGGGCGGAAACCCTCCCGTGGGCCCAGCCTGGAATTTCGGATGCACGTTCTGCGTGAAGGGTATCACGGGAGAGAACGGAATCACTCACTTCTACAAACTCGACAACCAGTCGGCCTATGTGCTGGATGACTTCAAGGTGAACCCGCGCTTGACATTGAACATGGGTTTGCGCTGGGAATTTTTCGGTCTGCTCAGCGACAGCCTGGGAAGGCTCACTCAGGTTTGGCTTAATCGAATGGCGGCTTCTGCCAACGTGCCGCCGGCTTTCTCAACTAGCCCGGCTGGCATTCAGCAATACGTGGTGGCCAGCAACTTCGAAGCGAACTTCGGAGCGCCGCCGGCGGGTGTCGGTATATCCCCGAATGAGCACTCTGTCGAGAATCACGCTCCCTACAGCAGTTTCGCTCCGCGTTTTGGGTTTGCGTGGCAGCCGACGAAAAGCGGAAAGCTTGTCGTGCGTGGCGGCTTCGGCATCTTCTACAATCGCGTCGGACTTGACTTCATCGTCCACGCCTTCGAACAAGGCTACCCATATGCGGCGACGTACGACTACACCCTCGGGAGTGCCCGGTGGTTGCAGGCTACCCTGGCACAACCGTACCCTACGATCCAGCTCGTTTGCATGCCCACGGACCCGAATTGTAATTCGGATTCCGGGCTCGGCTTTGCTCCTCGCTATTCGGACCCAGCCACCGGCGCGAATTCCGGTTTGAGCACACCTTTTGTTCCGACATCGGTCCACAACCCGCTGGTCCGGGAATACAACTTCGGCTTTCAGTACGAGTTCGCCCCCGGTTGGGTTCTCGACGCAGGATACGTGGGTTCGAGCGGCATCAATTTGCTTGACTATAATCACAACAACAACCAGGCCCTGCTGGCGACACCGACCAATGCCTTGGCTTCGTTTTGCACGGGAGTGTCACCCAACATAATATGCAATACCGCAGCCAACGCGAGCTTCCGCGTGCCCTTTCCAGGTTACGAGGCTGCCGGTCTACAAGGCACGGATTTTGACGGGTACTCAAACTACAACAGCCTCCAAGTCTCTGTTCGGCATCAGTACCGGAACGGACTCTCGTTGCAGGGCGTTTACACCTGGGGCAAGGATATGACGACTGTCTACTACGACAGTACAGCAAACACGAATGAGGCGCTGTGCTTGCCGTGCCAGTACGCGCGTGCGTCCTTTTATCGAGCCAATCGTTTTGTCCTTAACTATAGCTACGATTTGCCTGTTGGAAAAAACATGACGGGAGTTTCCGGTAAGTTGATTGGCGGCTGGAACGTGTCCGGCATAACCATCGCGCAAGGGGGCGATCCTTTGACACTGGTTTCGACCGCCACGGGTACCGCCTTCGGTACCAGCAACTCAGGCCCGTTTGGGTACCTGGAGGGACAGTCGACCGCTCAGTTGTGTCCGGGATATACGCTGTCGCAAGCCTTTACGTCCGGCGGAATCACTTCTCGTGTGGGCGCTTTCCCTTCAAACACACAGGGCTACTTCAACCTCGCTGCATTCGGCACGGCTGCGAACCCGGCGATGCCCATTTCCCCGTATAATTTCACTCCTTGCCTTTCGTCCCCTGTGCCGTATGGAGAACCCTCCGGGCCCAACGCCGCTTTGAACTATGGGAATGTAAAGATTGGCGGCTTGCTCGGCCCTGGCCAGTTCAACTGGGATATTTCGATTCTGAAGAATACGAAGATTACGGAAAAGGTCAACATGCAGTTCCGTACGGACTTCTACAATGCTTTCAACCATCCCCAGTTTTCCGACCCTGGAGCCGGTCCTTTTGGCACGCCTGGTTTCCAGCAGGTCACAACGCCGTTGGACCTCCTGATAACGCACACAAATGTCAACCCACGCCTCATTCAGTTCGGGTTGCGCTTCCAGTTCTAGAGGACCCGCGGTGTGGCCGCCTGCGACGAACATACCTTCGGTCAGCGATGCCGGGCCCTTAGCCCACATCGCCGGCGCGAAGAAGTGTTCCTGCCCGAACACCGGTCCCGGAGCGGGATGGAAGCACTCTTGGCTCTCGAGACGGCGAGGCCAGGGCGCCTGCGTCCCGTTCTAACGCGCCAGTTTCGTGTGCAGGCGCTGTTTCGACTAGAATGCCTCCGCTACTACTTTTTACGAGGGCCCGCGTATTCGCAGGTGTAGACTCGTGGCGGGATCGTGTCCCCACATGTCCGCCGCGGATTCGAGTTGGCTTCCTCGCGGCAAAAGGAGTTTTGAAGACATGCCCCCCTCATCACGCGCGTCCACAACGGAAGAATTACGTGCGCGTAACCTCTTCTACGACGAGATCGCGAGGCACAATCTCGCGCCGCTGTGGGAGCGCATCTCGGGGCTTGTCACGCGCTCGCCCCAGCCGACCGCACGGCCCTTTTGTTGGCAGTACTCGATCGTCCACTCGAGTTTGCTTAGCGCCGGCAGACTGCTGACGGCTGAGGAAGCCGAGCGCCGGGTGCTGATCCTCGAGAACCCCGGCCTGCCGGGCCAATCGCAGGTAACCGATTCGCTTTTCTCTGGGTTTCAGCTCCTGCTGCCAGGCGAACGAGCATGCGCGCATCGACACGTTGCAAGCGCTTTGCGCGTCTTTCTCGAGGGCTCTGGCGCTTACACAACAGTCAACGGCGAGCGCACCAATATGGAGCGGGGCGATTTTGTGATTACCCCGAGCTGGACGTGGCACGATCACGGCAATGACGGCGTCGATCCGGTCATCTGGCTCGACGGCCTTGATGTTCCGATCGTCAATCTGTTCAAAGCGAGCTTTTCGGAGGGCAATACTGCGAAAGAAATGACGGGGGGTGCGCGCCTGGGGGATTGCGAGGCACGCTTTGGAGGTGCGCTCTTGCCGGAGGGTTGTAAGCCCTCGCTTTCCTCCCCGCTCCTCAACTATCGATACGCGCGAGCGCGCGAGAGCCTTGCGACCATGCACCGCAATGGCCCTGTCGATGTGTGTCACGGAGTGAAAAGCCGTTACGTGAATCCGCTGACGGGCGGCCCGGCGATGCCGACGATCGGTTCCGCCCTGCAACTGCTCCCCGCAGGCTTTCGCACAGCTTCTTACCGCTCGACTGATGGCACGGTTTTTGTGGTCATCGAAGGGCGCGGACGAAGCGAGATCGATGAGTCGTCATTCGACTGGGCCGAGAACGACATCTTCGTCGCCCCGAGTTGGGCGCTCCGGCAGCACCACGCCGAAAGTGAAGCGGTGCTGTTCAGCTTCTCCGACCGCCCGGCGCAGGAGAAACTTGGGCTTTGGCGCGAGCAGCGCGGCACGAGCAGTACGTGAGTTTCGCGCATGATTGACGGCAGAGCAGGCAGCCTGCCGATCTGCACTGCTGGCGATTTGTCCTTGCCTGTTCGGCGTCGCCGCCTTCGGAATGGCCGCTTCGAGCGAGCCAGGAGACGGCTCGCTGGCACCAAGCCCCAACTCCGGTGGCGGCGGAAGCCGGCCTACCTGGTTAGCCGCGACCGATAAAGGGCATTTTCGTTGCCATCACGGTCATGAATTGGACATTGGCGTCCAATGGGAGGGACGCCATATATACGACGGCGCGTGCCACATCGAGTGGATCCATCCGAGGCTCAACCGCGATGGTACCGTTCGCCTGCGGGACTCCCTTCGTCATTCTTTCCGTCAATTCCGTCGAGGCGTTTCCAATATCGATCTGGCCGCAGGCGATGTCATACTTTCGGCCGTCGAGGGAAGTCACTTTGGTGAGGCCCGTCACGCCGTGCTTGGAGGCAGTATAGGGAGCTGAATTCGGCCGGGGGCTGTGAGCCGAAATCGAGCCGTTGTTGATAATGCGCCCGCCACGCGGCTCCTGACCCTTCATCATTTTGAAGGCTTCCTGGGTACAGAGAAACGCGCCGGTGAGATTCGTGTCCACGATTGACCTCCACTGCTCGTATGTCAGATCTTCCAGCGGCACGGCACGGCCGGAGATCCCCGCGTTGTTGAACAGTAGGTCCAGCCGGCCGAAAGCATCCTTTGTTCTCGCGAAAAGCTCACGTACAGAAGCGGGATCGCTGACGTCCGCCGGCACGACAGCCGCTTGCGATTTCGTCTGCTTCACTTCGAGCGCGGTTGCTTCCAGCCGATCACGACGCCGGCCCGCCAGGACCACCGAGTAGCCGTTCTGAGCCAGCGCGATGGCGACACGCCTACCAATTCCGCTGCCCGCACCGGTGACAATGGCTATCTTCCGCGATGATTCCATTGATCTTCTCCGCTCTCAAACTTTGGAGCCTTGCATTCGGAAATAAGACGCCGTCGACCTGGACCGTTGTTGTTCCCCATTCGTTTCCAGACTTGACCACCAATGCGGTCAGATGATAGCAGTGAAGTGGGCCAAACAAGCGGGAGAAACGACATAGACGCTTTCTGTGCAGGGCGGTGACATCCCTTTCTGCGTCAAGCAGGGCCGGATGCAGCAAACGTTGCGAGTCTGAAAAAGCACTAAACGAAAGGCGGCGATCGAGGAGCCAGCCTTTCCGTGGGAGAAGAATTCCTTCCTCAACGACCACCGCGAGCCGGTGACTCTGTTGGGGTGGGACTCTAAGGCTGCTGGGAAGTGAGTTCGCTCCTGCCCGTTGTCCGATGATCTCCCTTCCGACTCTCCACTGCAACGGAGACTGATCATGGCTACACCCGAGCGGCAAGACACACATCAAAAGGCTCTCTCCATCAACCTCGATCCCACGATCTTTGGGTCGCTCGCCGAAATCGGCGCGGGGCAAGAGGTGGCCCGCTGGTTTCTGCGCGTAGGCGGCGCTTCGGGTACGGTGGCCAAAACGATCTCGGCTTACGACAAGGAGGTGAGTGACGACCTTTACGGGACCGGGACGCGCTATGTCTCCAAAGCGCGCCTCCAAGCCATGCTCGACCGAGAATGGGAGCAATTGTTAGGGCAGCTGGGCGCCAGCCGGGGTGCCCATACCAAGTTTTTCTCGTTTGTGGACACGCTCTCCGCCCGGAATTATGAGGGAACCAACGACTGTCATGGATGGGTCGGGCTGCGTTTTTTGAGAGAGCCCGGCGGAGCTCCCCAGGATCTGATTCTGCATGTAAACCTGCGCGATCCCAGCAATGTGCGGCAGCAGGAAGCTGTGGGTATTCTCGGCGTCAACCTCATCTATGCGGCGTATCGTGCCCTCGGGTCGCCCGCAGAGTTTCTGGCGAGCGTGTACGAAGAGCTCGGCCTGCATCGGCTGGAAATCGACTGCTTGGAATGGAGCGGGTCAGCGTTCGAAGGCTGGGACCGAAATGAGGTGCATGCGTCCCTGGTGGCCGGCGGATACGCGGAAGCAGTGATCTTCCCAGCTGACAACCAACTGGTGCCACCGAACGAGGCACTCTACAAACGGGCCTTGGTACTAGCGCCGGACAGTTTCGCCAGCGTGGGACACCTTCACGCGAGTCTGATCGAGGACAGCCTGGCGCAACTGCCGGAGGAGGAGCTCACGGAAAGCAAAGGTGGGCTGGGGCTGTTTTGTCTGTCGATTGCGGGCGCCAGAGAGGAAGGCGAGGGAGCAACGGTCAAAGAGATCGTGGAGCGAACCCGGACGCTGCGGAAGTTGGGCTATGGCGTGATGCTATTCCGTGCACAGGAACTGTACAAAATGAGCGCGTACGCCAATCGCTACACGAAATCGCGAATTCACTTCGCCATTGGACTTACAGTGGTTATGCGTGTCCTGGAGGATCGCTACAATGACCTGCCAGGGACGTTGCTGGAAGGAATTGCTCGACTCTTCACGCAGAATGTGCGGCTGATCGTCTACTCCATGACGAAGGAAGAAGTGCAAAGGCGGACCAAAGCAGGGGGGTTAGCCGGATGGAAGTGGAAAGACGCAGATGGAATGGTCAGCGCGGAGAACCTAAATCCCCCAGGAGCGCTGGACTACCTCTATCACTATCTGCTTGGCACTAGGTTGATTCTTCCAGCGAAACCTGTGAAGCGCTGAAGCGGGTTTCACCCGACCAGGAATCCGCATTGGGGATCTGAGTCAATTGGGCGAGCCAAGCCGTCGCCTCCGAATCGCTCGGTGCGCGGTAGTCGCCCCGCGGCGACAACGAACCGCCCGATCCAACCTTTGGACTGTTCGGCATACAGCTTCGTTTGAATTGGCTCTCTTTGAAAAATCGCTTCAAGAAAATAGCCAGCCAGCGCTTGATCTCTCCGATCGTGTACTCGTGTCGCGCGTCAAGAGGAATGTCCGGCCACGCGCCGCGATCAAGATCGTGCCAGGCTGACCAAGCGAGAAAAGAGACCTTCGGGGGGCCGTAGCCGAAGCGGAGAATGTAGTAGAGGTGAAAATCCTGCAGCTCATAGGGGCCAACCACTTGTTCGGTGCGCTGTGCGGGTTGCGCGACCGAGTCTCCGGGCACTAGCTCCGGGCTGATGGTAGTGTTCGAGACTTCCTCGAGCACCGCACTGGCACTCGGACCGAGTTGTCCCGTCTTGGCTACCCAGCGAATGAGGTATTGCACCAGTGTCTTGGGGACGCTCGCGTTGACGTGGTAGTGGGCCATGTGATCCCCGACGCCGTAGGTGCAGTAGCCAATGGCCAGTTCGCTGAGGTCGCTGGTGCCGACGACGAGGCCGCCGTGAAAATTCGCCAGGCGGAAAAGATAGCTGGTTCGCTCGCCCGCCTGGACGTTTTCGAACGTCCTGTCAAACACCGGTTGCCCCGACGCAAAGGGATGGCCGATATCCTTCAAGACATTGAGGCAGCTCGGCCGAATGTCGATTTCATGGGCCTCGCAGCCGATTTCCGCCATGAGGCGTCGCGCTTGGCTCAAAGTGCGATCCGTGGTCGCGAATCCGGGCATTGTATAAGCCAGGATGTGGCTTCGGGGAAGCCCCATCACGTCCATGGCGCTGGCGCAGACGATAAGCGCCTGGGTCGAATCGAGTCCTCCCGAAACTCCAATGACGACTTTTTTCAATTGGGCGGACTGAAGGCGCGTCACCAGGCCTTGCACCTGGATTTGGTAAACTTCACGGCAGCGCTCATCGCGCCGCGCCAGGTCGCTGGGCACGTAGGGAAACCGCTCATACGTTCGTCCCAGCGGCAACCGAATATTCACCGGCAGGTCTGCGTGAAAAGATATTTTGCGGAAATCCGCCAGAATCTCCCGGTGGTTGCGCACCGCTTCGCCGAAACTGTTCTGACGCATGCGGTCTTGGGCCAGGCGATCCAAATCGATGTCGCCAGTAACGAGCTGCGGGCGATATAGAAATCGCTCCGTCTCGGCGATCTTCGTGGCGTTCTCGTAGATGACGGCGTGGCCGTCCCAGGCGAGATCAGTCGTCGATTCACCACTCCCTGCGGCGCAGTACACGTAGGCAGCGATACATCGCCCGGACTGACTAGCGGCTAGAAGCCTATGATAGTCATCCTTCCCGATCGTGGCATTCGAAGCCGACAGATTGACCAGTACGGTCGCGCCGGCGAGTGAAGCAAACGAAGAGGGAGGAAGCGGTACCCAGATGTCTTCGCATACCTCCACGAAGAAAGTGAACAGCGGCTGGTCGTCCGCTTGAAACAGCAGGCGGTTTCCAAAAGGAACGTCCCGATGCCCCGCAAAGTCGATGGCGTTGCGCAGCCGGATGCTGGCCGAGGTGAACTGGCGCGCTTCGTAGAATTCGCGATAGTTGGGCAGGTAGGTTTTCGGAACCAATCCCAGCAGGCGCCCTTTGTGGACCACGGCGGCGCAGTTGAACAACAGATTATCGACCGGGAGCGGGAGACCGACGATCGAGATCACGGGCAGCTCGCGCGAAGCCTCGATCACCCTCCGCAGCGCGTCGCCGCAGGCATCGAGCAGTGCCTGTTGCTGGAACAGGTCATCGCAAGAATAGGCCGAAAGTCCGAGCTCGGGAAACACCACGAGGATAGCTTTATGCTCCGCCGCCAGCCTCATGAGGGCGATGGTCTCAGCCGCATTGAACGCGGCATCGGCCACGCGAACCGGGGGGACAGCCATCGCGATGCGCACAAAATTGTGGCGATAGAGATTGAAGAAGTTGCCGTTATCGCTCATTTTCCTCGATCACTCAAGCAGGATTTTTTCACCGTGGTCCCTGGCCGGCGCCTTCATTTTCGTCTCCACGGTGGGAACCACGAGCTCGCGTGTCAGCCTGCGGCCGCTGATTCACGAAGGAACGCTTCGCCCCTCTCGCGAGCCAGGTATTGATCATGAATCCAACGATAAGTTGCCTCGAGGCCCTTCCGCAAAGCAGTGTTGGGCTCCCAATTCAGGTATTTCTGGATCAACGTATTGTCGCTGTTCCGACCATTCACACCCTTGGGCGCGCTGAGATTGTAGTTGCGCTTCAGCTTAATCCCCGCGATTTCTTCGGCCAAATCGACCAGTTGATTGATGGTCACCGCCTCACTCGATCCCAGGTTGATCGGTTCCCGGATCTGCGAATTCATGATCAGATCGATCCCCTTGATGCAGTCGTCGATGAACATGAAGCTGCGCGTCTGGTTTCCGGAACCCCAGATTTCGATCTCGTGTTTACCTGCAACCTTCGCCTCAATCACCTTCCGGCAAATCGCCGCCGGAGCCTTTTCACGACCTCCGTACCATGTGCCCCAAGGCCCGTACACATTGTGAAACCGGGCCACACGGGTGTAGAGACCAAAGTCCTCCGAGAAATGCCTGCACATCCGCTCGGAAAAGAGCTTTTCCCAACCATACCCGTCTTCGGCCAGCGCCGGATAGGCGTCCTCCTCCTTGAGCGACGGCGCCTGGAATGTCTTTTGCTTTTCTCCGTTGTAAACGCACGCCGATGAGGAGTAGAAAAACCTGGCCACGCCAAATTTCAAAGCGGCTTGCAACATGTGAGTATTGATCAATACCGAAAGCATGCAGAGCGCTTTGTTGTGCTCGATGAACCCCATGCCGCCCATGTTCGCAGCGAGGTTATAGATTTCGTAGGCGCCCTCTGCCGCGACCTCGCAATTGTCTTTGAGATTCAGGTCCAGAGACCGGTTCTCGACGTCGTCGAAACGTTGGTACCACTCGCTGACTGGCTTGACGTCAATGGCCCGGATCCGTCGATGGCCTCTTCGGCGCAGGGCAGAAACTAGACTTCCTCCGATGAAACCGCCAGCTCCCGTGATGACGACTAGATTCTCATTGTTGTTGGCCAATGCAGTCCCCCAGTTTCATTAACCGAGCAGACGGCGGCCCTCCGTCCCCGCTCGCGGACGGCCTCCGCGGTTGGGTCCGTCGACCACCGCTAGCTGCTTGCTCCGATAAACCCCTCACGTTGCAGATGCAAGAAGACCTCTTGAGCGGCTTCCTCCGGCGTCAGGTCGCTCGTATCTAAAATCACATCGGCATCTTTCGGTACTTCGTAAGGATCTGAAATTCCGGTGAACTGCTGGACCAGGCCGGCGCGTGCCTTCGCGTACAGGCCTTTGCGATCTCTGCTCTCACAAACCTGCAAGGGGGTGGCCAGGTGCACGAGGACGAATCCACCGTGCGGCTCGATCATGCCCCGCACCTGCTTACGCACCTGGTCAAACGGCGCGATGGGCGCGCAAATGGCGATCCCTCCGTTCTTGGTAATCTCGGAGGCGACGAACCCGATCCGTCGGATGTTGATGTCGCGATGCTCCCGCGAAAAACCGAGCTCCGACGACAAATTCTTCCGAACGATGTCACCATCCAACAGAGTAACCGGGCGACCCCCCATCTCCAGGAATTTAACGAGCAAGACATTTGCGATCGTAGACTTCCCGGACCCGGACAGCCCGGTAAAGAATACGGTGAATCCCTGGCGCTCCCGCGGCGGATAACTGCGGTGGAGTTCGCGCACCACCTCAGGAAAAGTGAACCAGGAGGGGATCTCCCGCCCTTCCGAAAGCCGAGTACGTAGTTCGGTACCAGAAAGATTGAGGACGCGGCCGCCACGAGGAAGTTGATCCTCAGGGACATACACATCCCGGTCCTCCAGATAGACCATCATCTGGAATGGCACCATGGCAACGCCGATTTCTTTCTGGTGAGTCTCCAGTAGTTCTTGCGCGGCATACGGTTCATAAAAGGGCTTTCCGCTTTCATCGTTTCCGGGCCCCGCATGATCCCGGCCCACAATGAAATGACTGCAGCCATAATTCTTGCGAACGATGGCGTGCCAAACCGCTTCGCGCGGTCCCCCCATACGCATGGCCAAAGGCAGGAGAGAAAGCTTGACCGTGTCTTTCGGATACTTGGAGAGCAGTGCTTCGTAGCACCGGATGCGAACATAATATTCCACGTCTCCAGGCTTCGTTGGCCCTACCGAAGGATGAATCAAGAGATTCGCTTCCACCTGTTTGGCCGCTCGAAGCGTCA
>Ga0187783_10001414_pt1 | contig 17746 bp, 20 predicted proteins | sample 1015_SJ02_MP02_2_FD_132471 | JGI IMG/M metagenome (GOLD analysis project Ga0187783, IMG submission 132471) | Tropical peat soil microbial communities from peatlands in Department of Meta, Colombia - 1015_SJ02_MP02_20_MG | ecosystem: Environmental > Terrestrial > Soil > Wetlands > Peat | place...
CGACGCGTCAACGCCGGGCATCGCTGCCTTCGACGTGGGCTCGGGTAGATAATCCAATGTTCGCGGCTCAGGACGGGGCGCCGCCGGTCGCCGGGGGAGCCCCGGTGTCGGGCGGCGAGTCCAGCTGCCGCCGCAGCTCCTCGACCTGCGCGGCGAGCGCCGGCTTCAAGTCGCTCACGCCGAGCGTGGTCGCGGCGCGGAACGCGTGACGGGCGCCGTCCCAGTTCCGCGTCTTGACCCTCAGTCGCGCGAGGTGGAAGAACACCTCCGACTCGTCGGCGCGCAGCCGGTAGCGTCGGCACGCTTCGATCGCGCGCTCGTACGCCCGTTCGGCGTCGTCCCACTGACCCTGCTTCTCGGCGATCAGGCCCCGGTTGAGCTCGACCTGCTCGAGCCCGAGCTCATCCCCGAGCCGCTCGAGCAGGCGACCGGCCTGGTCGTTGTCGCGGGCGGCCTCCTCCAGCTGGCCGAGCCCGAGGCGGAACTCGACGCCCGACAGGAGCGCACGGCCGACCGAGCGGGGGTCGTGGGCCCGGTCCCCCATCTCCCGCGCGCGCTCCAGCTGCTCGAGACCTTCGGCCGGGCGCCGCTCGCCGAGGGAGACGCCGAGATTGTGGTACGCGCGGGAGAGCTCGACCCAATCCCCCGCCTGGGTCAGCCGGTCGATCGCGCGCTGGTACCAGTCGACCGCCTCTTCCCGGACCTCGGGACCGAGGAGGGCGAACGAGTTGCCGATCTCGATCGACAGCTCGCCGATCATGCGCGGGTCCCGTTGCGGGCCGAGCGCGTCCAGGGAGCGCATGCTCTCGTCGAGCGCCTCGCGATACGCTCCCCGATGGAAGGCGATCCGCCCCAGCAGCCGGTACGTCTGCGCCTGCCCGAGCCCGTCGCTCGTCGCCTCGAACAGGGTCAGCGCCTCGTGCGCTTGCCGGGTCGCGGTCTCCACGTCGAGCTTCTCCCGGGAGACCTCGGCCTGCGCGAGGAGCAGGCGCGCCCGGAGCCGGGGCTCCGCGGTGCCCACCCGCTCGAGCGCGGCCTGGAAGTACCGGTCGGCGGCCGGGAAGTTCGCGGTCGAGTAGTAGAGCTCGCCGAGCGCCTCGTCGACCTCGGCGAGGTCCGACCCGCGCTCCCCCGGCGACGCCTCGAGGTCGACGCGGACGCGCTCGAGGTAATGGGCCGCGGACTCCGGGTCGTCGGCCGCGCGGGCGTTCTCCGAGGCGAGTCGGTTGTAGAGGCGCGACTTTTCGGGCACTTTGCCGAGGAAGAAGTGCCGGCCGAGCTCCGCGACGACCTCCGCCGAGGGGGTCGGGTACATCCGCTCCATCGCCTCGGCGATCTTCCGGTGCAGGACCCGGAGACGGCTCTCGGTGAGCGAGCGGTAGATGCGGGCCCGAAACTCCTCCTCCGCGAACGAGAACCGGTCGCCTCCGTCCCGCTCGCGCAGGACTCCGAGGTGGACGAGGTGCTCGAGCTGCTCGGCGAGCCGCTCCTCCTCGGTGCCGATCGCGGCGACGAGGAGCGCGAAGTCGAACTCGGAGCCGATCGAGCTGGCGTACGCCAGGATGCGGTGCTGCTCGGGCGCGAGCTGCTCGAAGGAGGAGCCCTGGGTACCCGAATCCTCCCCCCCGGCGGGAGTCCCCGGCATCGGAACGGTTCTAGTCCGGGGTATCGGTTAAATCTGTGGCTCGCCCGGCGACCGCTTCCCGCCGGCCGTCCGCGGCCCGCGGCCGTAAGGGTTATCTAACGAACGCCGGGTCGAACGGACCCCATGGCGGACGCGAACGACGCCGCAGCCCCGCCGGAACCCGTGCGGTTCCGCGAGATGTCGCTCACCCGTCGGCTGTCGTTCTGGGGATTCGCCTCGCTGGTCGTGCTCGGGGTCGCCTTCTACGTCTGGTGGGGCGTCTCGTTCGGCGTCTGGATTGACAACGGCGTCTACGCCGTCGTGGTCACGCTGCTCCTCTTCGGGCTGTCGGGAATGTGGCTGATGCTCCCGAATCCCCCGGCCCCGGCGTCGCCGCCGTCGTGAGCGCGGCACCGCGCGCTACAACGGGCGCCCGGCGACCGCCCAGCGCGTCCCCTCGGTCGCACCGCAGCTAGCGCACGGCCCCGGCGCCCCGAACGAGCCCGGGAGCGGCTCTTCCGGCGTACCCAGGAGCGCGCCGTCGATGCCGGTCTCGATCGCGTGGCCGCACTCCTCCGAGCCGCACCACGCGACGAGCCGCACGGTCGTCGAGCCTGCGAGCTCGGCGATCGACCGCGCGACCGAGAACGACTGCTCGAACGCGGCCTGCGCCCGGGCCGCGAGCGCCCGGTCGAAGTCGTGCAACCGCTCCGGGACCTCGTGCTCCAGCCGGTCCAGCGCCACCCGACTCTTCGTTCCGAGCCGGTCGACGCACGTCAGGGACCGGGACTCCGCTTCCCGCCGACCGACCTCGAGGCGGAGCGGGACGCCCGAGAGCTCCCACCGGTAGTACTTCGCCCCGGGGCGGTCGTCTCCGCCGTCGAGGTGGACGCGCAGCCCGTGTCGGGTGAGACGTTCCGCGGCCTCGGTGGCGGTCGCGAGCGGGGCCTCGCCCGCCTCGGTGCCGGGGATCGGGATGACCACGACCTGGTACGGTGCGATCGCACTCGGGAACACCGCGCCCTTCGCGTCGCCGTGCACCGCGACGATCGCGCCGAGGAGCCGCTCCGAGAGACCGAACGTCGTCTGGTGCACGTACTGCTGGGTGCCGTCGGCCGCCTCGTACCGGATCTCGTAGGGACGGGAGAAGTTCTCCCGGTAGTGGTGGATGCTGCCGAGCTGCAGCGTCCGCGCTTCGCCGATCGGCGCGTCCAGAGCGACCGAGTAGAACGCCCCCGGGAACTTGTCCCACTCCGGCCGCCGGATCGCGAGATACGGGAGGGCGAACGCGGCCGCCATGCGGCGGAATGCCGCGAGGTTCGAGCGGACCCGCTCGGTCGCGTGCGCCTCGTTCGCCTGGCAGGTGTGCTCCTCGAAGAAGTGGATCTCCCGGACGCGAATGAACGGCCGCGTCGTCTTGGTCTCGTACCGGAACGTGTTCACGATCTGGTAGACGTTCAGCGGCAGGTCCCGGTGCGAGCGGACCCAGACCGCGAAGATCGGGTACATCGCGGTCTCGCTCGTCGGCCGGAGGACGAGCGGGACGTCGAGGTCGGTGAGCCCGCCCTTCGTGACCCAGTAGACCTGGGCGTCGAACCCCTTGATGTGCTCCTTCTCTTTCGCGAACTCGGTCGACGGGATCAGCGCCGGGAACTCGACCGCCTGGGAGCTCGTCGCCTCGATCTCGCGCACGAGCACGCCGTCGAGGTTCCGGCGGGCCCGGAACCCATACGGGGTCCAGACGTTCATCCCCTTGACCGGGTACCGCTTGTCGGTCAGCTGCGCGCCGTCGACGACGGCGAGGTACCAGTCCATGAACGCGGTGCGCTTGTCCGGTAGGTCCGCCATCGGCCGCCCGAGAGGGGGGTCCGGTACGTAATAGCGTGTGCGCCGGGGACGTCTCCGGGGGCGGGACGACGGGTCGGCGCGTGCCGGAGCACCCGAGCCATTATGCTTCCGGGGGACCATACTTCGCGGGCCATGCGCCTGGTCGTGTCCATCGACCGCGACGACGACCTCGGACGGAAGGCGTCGGTCGCCGGGCCCGTCGTCGGCCGGGCGAGCGTTCTCGAGGCGGCGGTGCGCCTCGGGACGGTCGACCCCGAGGACTCGGACACGAACGCGCTGTTCGCCGCGGTCAACCTCTTCGACGAGCTGAAGGGGGCCGGCGAGGAGTGCGAGGTCTGCGCGCTCACCGGCTCCGGCAAGGTCGGCGTGCTCTCCGACCGCCGGGTCGCCGACCAGTTCGACGAGGTGCTCGCCCGCACCGGCGCCACGTCCGCCTACCTCGTCAGCGATGGGGCGGAGGACGAGTTCCTGTTCCCGATCCTGGCCTCGCGCGTGAAGGTGGACGGGGTCCGCCGGGTCTACGTGCGGCAGAACGCGAGCATCGAGTCGACGTACTACACCGTCGTCCGGGCGCTCAAGGACCCGAAGCTCCGGGCGAAGACCGTGCTGCCGATCGCGCTCGTCCTCCTCATCCTCGGGATCGCGGCGGCCGCGAGCGTCGTGATCTGGGGGGTCATCGGGCTCGCGATCGTGCTCGGCGTCTACCTGATCTTCTGGACGTTCGACATCGACGAAGCGATCATCGACTCGATCCGCAGCGCGTCGACCGACATCCGCCAGGGGTCGGTCGCGTTCGGATTCGGCCTGTTCGCGATCGCGCTGGTCGGCGTCGGCTTCCTCTCGGGGTACAACGCCTACTACGCGAGCCACGCCCCGCCGCTCGACCGGGTCGTCTTGTTCCTGCAGTCGGCCCTGCTCTGGTGGTTGATCGGCGCGGTCGTCTGGGAGTGCGGTCGCGCGATCCGCCGGACCCTATCCCGGGGCCGGTTCCCCCGGTCGTTCGCGGTCGCGACGACGTCGATCATCGGGATCGGCTTCGTCAGCTTCGGGAGCCTGTTGCTCGTCCAGTACCTCCAGGGCGTCAGCTCTCCGGCGCAGCTCCCCGTGATGGTCGGGCTGCTCGTGGCGGGCTTCGGCCTCGTGATCGGCGCGGGGGTGCTCCAGCAGTACTTCAAGAGCCTCGCGGCGCGCGCGGTGCTGGAGCCGGTCGCTCCGAGTTGACGCACGCGGTCGCGTTCAGTCGAGCGGAACGGTGCGGGCGACCTTCTCCAGGTCGGCCCGCGGGACGTCGAGGCCGCACCGCTCGCGGAGCGTGCGCCGCACGGCGCTGAGCCCGGCGCCGAGCGGGACCGCCCGCTGCGCGAGCTGGGCCAGGTCCTCCCAGTAGTTCCACGGAAAGACGACCCAGACCCACGCGTCGCGGGGGATCTCCTCGGCGAAGTACGTCGGGGCGTACTTGGAGTGGGCGATGTGGAGGAACGTCGCGCTCTCGCAGCGGGACGGCTTCGCCTCGAGCACGTGGGCGACCGCGAGCTGCAGACTCTCGCCGGTGTCGGTGATGTCGTCGACGACGAGCGTCGCCTCCCCCGCGACCGGCCCGCTCAGCCCTTCCGAGAGCTGGGCGGTCCCGTCCGGGGTCGCGGTGACGCCCCAGTGCTGGGCCCGCAGCGAGACCATCCGCTTCACCCCGAGCCGGTCGGCGAGGAGCCGCGCCGGTACCCAGCCGCCGCGCGTCAGTCCCACGATCGTGCTCGGGACGGCGTTCCGCCGCCGCACGGCCTCGGCGACGCGGTCGGCCCACCCGTCGACGTCCGCCCAGGTCGCCCGTCGGCAGCGCGGGAGGTCCGCCATCGGATCCGGCCGGGCGCGCGGCGGGACTACGGGTAGAACCCGCGCATCCGGGTCGCGTCGACGACCCGCTGGATCGCGAGCACGTACGCGGCCGTCCGGTTGTGGACGCCCTTCTCGGTGGCGATCTTGTGGACGTCGTTGTACGAGCGCACCATCGTCCGCTCGAGCCGGGAGTTGACCTCCTCGAGACCCCAGAAGTACCCCTGGATGTCCTGCGCCCACTCGAAGTAGCTGACCGTGACGCCGCCCGCGTTCGCGAGCACGTCCGGCAGCACGTGGATCTTCTTCTGGTACAGGATCGTGTCCGCCTCGGGGAGCGTCGGTCCGTTCGCGGCCTCGGCGACGATCTTCGCCTGGACCTTGTCGGCGTTCTTCTTCGTCAGCTGGTTCTCGAGGGCGGCGGGGACGAGGATGTCCGCCTTCGCCTCGAGGATCTCGTCGTTGGAGATCGCCTTCGTGCCGGGGAATCCGACGACGGAGCCGGTCTTCTGCTTGTGCTGCTCGACCGCGTGCGGATTCAGCCCGTCCGCCTTCCAGATCCCGCCCTTCGAATCGGAGACCGCGACGATCTTCGCGCCCTGCTCGTCGTAGAGGATGTTCGCCGCGACGCTGCCCGCGTTGCCGAATCCCTGGACGGCGACCGTGCCGCCCTTGACCTTGACACCGGCGTCCTTCGCGGCCTCGCGGATGACGTAGGCGCAGCCGCGCCCGGTCGCTTCCCCGCGGCCTTCGCTGCCGCCGAGACTGATCGGCTTACCGGTGACGACGCCCGGCACCGAGTAGCCCTTCAGCATCGAGTAGGTGTCCATGATCCACGCCATCGTTTGGCTGTCTGTGTAGACGTCGGGCGCCGGGATGTCCATCTCGGGTCCGATGATCGGGGCGATCTCGCTCGCGAACCGGCGGGTGAGCCGCTCGAGCTCGTCCCGGGAGAGGTGCTTCGGGTCGCAGACGACGCCCCCCTTCGCGCCGCCGTACGGGATGTCGACCACCGCGCACTTCCATGTCATCCACGCGGCGAGCGCCCGGACCTCGTCCAGCGTCACCTGCGGGTGGTAGCGGATCCCGCCCTTGGTCGGGCCCCGGGCCATGTTGTACTGGACCCGGTAGCCGGTGTAGACGCGGTACGACCCGTCGTCCATCCGGACCGGGAAGTTCACCGTCAGCTCGCGCTTCGGGTGCTTCAGCACCTCGCGCACGCCGTCGTTGATGTCGATCAGGTCGGCCACGATGTCGATCTGCTGTTTCGCCGTCTCGAACGGATTGATCGCAGCGCTGTTCGGCATAGTACGTGCCCCTCGCAGGGCAGCCGCGGGAGCCGGGGACCCCTACTTGAGCATAACGAGAACCCTGTGACGCCGCCGCACGGGCATTTTAGCCGCGGTCGAACGACCGCTCGGGCCCGAACGGTTGCCAGCCGGGGGCGGGCATCACGACCCGGCCCCGGCGCGTGCGCAACCAGGCGCCCCGACCGCGCTCGACCCGCCCGACGCGGGTGAGCCGACCCCCCGCGGCGCGCACCGCCCGCTCGGCCCGCACAACGCGGCCTCGCGGGACCGCGGCGAGCAGTTCGTAGTCGCCCCCGTAGAAAGCGACCGCACGGCGCCGCGCGGCCGTCGGGGCGACGGACCCGATCCCCCGCGCCAGGGGGAGCTTCTCCTCGTCGACCACCAGCCGCACCGCACTCGCCCGGGCGAGAAGGCGCGCGGCCTCCGCGATGCCGTCCGAAGTGTCGATCAGCGCGTGGCTGAGCGGCGCCAGCACGATCCCCTCCCGGACCCGAGGACGCACGTCGAGCAGGTCGACGACCGCCTTCCGTCCCGGCGCCCCGCCGGCGGCGAGTCGCGCCGCGGCGAGACCGCCCCGACCGACGGTCCCGGTGGTCACCAGCACGTCGCCGGGCCGGGCGCCCGTGCGCGGGGCGAGATGCGCCGCCCGGCCCCACCCCAGAACCGTGCTGACGACCGCCCGGACGGGTCCGGGCTTCGTGTCGCCTCCGACCACGTGCGCGCCGAAGCGGGCGCCGAACCGCTCGGCGCCCCGCACCACCGACTCCGCCCAGGCGCTCTCGGTCCCCACCGGCAACACGAGGGCGAGCAGGATGGCGTCCGGGGTCGCACCCTTCGCCGCCACGTCGGAGAGGCTGACCCCGGTGGCGGCCGCTCCCACGCGCTCCGGCGGCGACGTCGCGAGGAAGTGCGTCCCCTCGACCAGCGTGTCGGTCGAGACGACCGCGACCCGCCCGGGCGGGGGCCGCAGGGCGGTCGCGTCGTCGCCAAGGGGCAGCAGACCGCGGCGGCCGGCGGGGAGTGTCCGGGCGAGTCGCTCGTGGAACGCCCGCTCGCGTACCGGCGCCCCGCGGGTCCGCCGGGTCATGCCCCGCTCACTTGTACGGAAGGAACTCCTTGCCGAGGAGCTCCCGACCGAGGATGATCCGCATGATGTTGAGCCCGCCCTCCGCGCCGACGAGGTAGGACATGATTCCGCGGAAGCCGAGCTCGAGCCCGACATCCTTTGTGTAGCCGGCGGCGCCGAACCACATCATCACGCGCTTCACGCATTCGAACGCGATCGGCGGCGCGGTCAGCTTGACGCTGGCGACCGCGCGGTCGACCTCGGACCGGTGGGACGAGTCCCCCTTCAACGTGTACGCGTCGAGCAGCCACGCCGCCCGCCGGCACTGCCACTTCACCGCTTCGACCTGCACCCACAGGTCGACCAGCTCGAACTGGATCCCCTCGAACTTCCCGAGCGGTTCCCCGAAGGCGCGCCGCTCCTTGATGTAGGCCATTCCGGTCTCGAGGGCGCGCTCGGCGGCCCCGATGCAGGCGGCACTGACGAACGTCCGCGCGACGGAGAATCCCTCCATCGCGTACTCGAACCCTTTTCCTTCGGCGCCCAACAGGAACTTCTCCGGCACCCGGACGTCGCTGTAGGTCAGCGCGCCGGTCGAGATCCCCATCCGGCCCATGTTCTCGAACCTCTGCGTCGCGAGCGCCTCGGACCGCGTGGGGACGTAGAGGAAGTTGAACCCGCCTCCCGGTGACTTCGACAGGGTGAGGTGGCCGCCCCCGAGCCGCTTCGCCTCCTCCACGCCCGAGACGAACGCCTTCTCGCCGTGCAGGACGAACTCGCCGCCGTCGCGACGCGACTGCGTGCGCATCCCCGCCAGGTCGCTGCCGCCGGTCGGCTCCGTGGTCGCGATGCCGAGGAACGCCTCCCCTCGGCAGACCGGCGGCAGCACTTCGCGCTTCGCCGCGTCGGTGCCGTGGCGGGCGAGGACGTGGCCCCAGCCGGCCTCGAGCAGGAAGAAGACGGCGGTCGCCATCGAAAAGTCTCCGCGACCGACCTCTTCGGCCGCGAGCTCGGTGAGCACGGCGGACGCGCCCATCCCTCCGTAGTCGGTCGGCACGGGCATCGCGAGCAACCCCAGGTCGGCCATCGGGCGGAGAACCGCGTCGGGAATGCGGCCCTCGGCGTCGATCTGCCGCTCGTGGGTCCGGAGCACCTTGTCGCCGAACCGGCGCACGGCGGTCTGGAACGCCAGCTCCTCGTCGCTGAGACGGAACTCCATCGGGGTGGGGCGGCGACGCGTGCCCGGGGATAAAGGTTGACGGACGCGGCCCGCGCGCGGGCCCCGCGCTATTCCTTTATCCCGGCCCCCGCTCCTCGCGGGCGAGGGGCGCTCGTGGCGAAGGTCCGCGTCGCGGTGAACGGGTACGGCACGATCGGAAAGCGCGTCGCCGACGCCGTCGCAAAGCAGCCGGACCTGGAGCTCGTGGGCGTCGCCAAGACGCGACCGAACTTCGAGGCCGAGCGGGCTGTGCAGAAGGGGTACCCGCTGTTCGTCGCCGGGGACGGCACCGCCGCGGAGTTCGAAGCGGCCGGCCTCCCGGTCGCGGGCACCGTCGCCGACCTCCTCGGCCGAGCCGACGTGGTCGTGGACGCGACCCCGGACAAGGTCGGCGCCGAAAACGCGAAGCGGTACGCCGCCGCGGGACTCCGGGCCGTGTTCCAGGGAGGCGAGAAGGCGTCGGTCGCCGAGGTCTCGTTCTCCGCGCTCGGCAACTACGCGGCCGCCCGCGGAAAGCGGACGGTGCGCGTCGTCTCGTGCAACACCACCGGGATCGCCCGCGCCGTCGCGGTCCTCCTGCCGACGTGGGGCGCGGAACGGTGGGACGTGACGCTGATCCGGCGCGCCGCCGACCCGGCGGAGTCGAAGAAGGGCCCGATCAACGGGATCGTCCCGTCCCTGCACATCCCTTCGCACCACGGCCCCGACGTGCAGACGATCTTTCCCGGACTCCCGATCGAGTCGGTCGCCGTCGTGGTGCCGACGACGCTGATGCACGTGCACGTGAACCACGTTCGGCTCACCCGGGCGCCCGCGAGCGCGGCGGAGCTCGTCGACGCCTTCCGTTCCACGCCCCGGTTCCGCGTCTTCGCTCCGTGGGAGCGGGCCGACGGGACCCCGCAGGTGATGGAATACGCCCGCGGGCGCGGCCTCGGCTTCGACGACTTCATGGAGAACGTCCTCTGGCAGGACGGCGTGACGGTCGACGGGAAGGACGCCTACTTCTTCCAGGCAATCCACCAGGAGTCGGTCACGGTCCCGGAGAACGTCGACGCGATCCGCGCGATGTTCGACCTCGCGCCGGACGCCCGGACGTCGATCGCGACGACCGACCGGGCGCTCGGGCTCTCCCGGGCGTGACGACGGACGGGGTCGCCCTCGGGCCGACCCCAATTATCTTATAGACCGCCCCGCTCGCGCGCGGCGCATGTACTACCTTGACCACCGGCGCGACGTCGTCCGCATTCCGCCCGAGCGGCTGGGGCCGGAGCTCTCCAACGTCCTGACCGAGCTCGCCCAGCAGCAGTTCGAGGGGAAGCTCGTCGACGGGCAGAATCTCGCGGTCACGATCCGCGATGTCAAGCCGCTCGGCGAGGGCCACATCATCCACGGCGACGGCGGGGTCTACCAGGAGGTCGAGTACCAGGCGCTTCTCTTCCGCCCGGAGATCCAGGAGGTCGTCGAGGGGTCGGTCGTCGAGATCCGGAAGTTCGGCGCGTTCGTCCGGTTCGGTCCCCTCGACGGCCTCCTGCACGTCTCCCAGATCATGGACGACCGGGTGAACATCGACGAGCACAACCAGCGGCTGGTCGGCGTCGAGTCGAAGAAGGACCTGAAGGTCGGCTACAAGGTCCGCGCGCGCGTCGTCTCGCTGTCCCTCTCCGAGATCTCCCCCCGCGACAGCCGCATCGGGCTCACGATGCGCCAGCCCGCGCTCGGCCGCCTCGAGTGGATCCAGGAGCTCCACAAGCGATCGGAAGAGAAGGGCGCGAAGAAGAGCGGCCCACCGGCGGGGAAGCGCGTGGTCGCGAAACCGGCCGCCAAGGCCGAGACGAAGGCGCCCGCCGCCGCGGGGTCCTCATGATCAACCTCAAGGCGTGCAAGAACTGCAACACCATCACCGACCAGGCGAAATGCCCCCGGTGCGGCGGCGAGACGTCGCGCGAGTGGCAGGGGTACCTCGTCGTGATCGACCCCGAGAAGTCGGAGATCGCCCGGAAGATGGGGATCCATGCCGCGGGCCGGTACGCGCTCCGCGTCAAGTGACGAGCGGGCCTGGGCGGTCCCCGAGTCGCTCCGTCCGAGCCTGGCCGAGCGGTACGGACCGGTCTACGCCGGCCCCGAGGCGGACCGGCGGATCCGCGCGCTCGGCACGTTCGCCACGTGCGGCGACCGGGTGACGGCGCGGGCGATCGAGCTCGGTCACCTCCCGCTGGTCGGGATCGTCGACTACAAGACGCACCGGAACGAGCCGATCGCTCCCGGAACGTTCGAGCCCCTCGCGGCGCGCCACCGGATGCGGGTCGCCAACCCGCCGGGCTATCTCACGGAGGAGCTCCGCACCGCGGTCCGCCGGACGATCGCGGCCGGCGGCGGCCTGATCGAGGTGGACGGAGAGGAGGACCTCGGATCGCTCGCGCTGGTCGAATCGATGCCGACCGGTGCGATCGTGCTCTACGGCATCCCCGGCGAAGGAGTCTCGTTCGTGCTCGCGGACGCGATCGCGAAGGAGCACGTCCGACTCCTGATCAGCCAGCTCGAGTTGCGTCGCCTGCCCCGCGCGGCCACGGCCTCGAAGTAGCGCGGACCGCGCGGCCGGCTAGGGGCCGTCGTCGACGCGCGCCCTGCCGGAAGTCCGGCCGGTACGCTTCGCGGTCGGCGGCCGGTCGAACGCGAGCAGCTGGTTGCCGTCCGGGTCGGCGAACAGCAGGGTCCGTTCGCCCCACGGCTGGGCCTCGACCGCCCGAAGGACGTTCGCCCCCGCATGGCGCAGACGGAGCTCGAGGGCGGTGACGCTGTCTGTCTGAAAAACGATCCCGGTCAGGATGCCGAGGCGGGCCTTCGTCTCGGAGTAGTGCGGCTCGCCCCAATCGGTGCGCGGAGTGATCAGCGAGATCGCGGTCGTCCCCGGACCGAGCCCGAGCTCGACGTAGCCGGTGTCGTCGTCCCGGGCGAGGACCGTCAGCCCGAGGACGTCGCGATACCACCGGATCGCCTTGGCCTGGTCGCTGACGACGACCGGGATCCGCTGCAAGAGCGTGAGCCGGCCCGAGCCGCGGGCGGGGGGCGGCTCCAGGCTGACGCCCGCGCCGGCCAGCGACGGACTCCACTCGAGCAGCTCGGAGTGGACGCCGGCCAGCGTGCGCAGTGGGTCGTGGCGCAGGACGCGCTCGGCCTCGGCCCGGTCCGCGGCGCGGAAGATCAGGAAGTCCCCGGGGGGGTCGAGCAGCGGACCGTGGCCGACGAGCCGCCCGACCCGGTCGACGTTCTCGGTGAACTCGCGCAGCGCGCGCCGCTCGACCGGCGTCATCTCGGCGTCCGCCCCGACCCGAGCCACCCGCACGAACAGTCGCTTCGGCGTCCGGCCCGGCCGGTGGGACGTTTTCGCCATGCGTGGCGGACCCATCCCCCGCGGGGGATAGACTCGTCGGCCCGGCAGCCGGATCGCTCGCCCTTCCAGAGCGGCTCGAGGAGAAGATTAGATTATATTATATAGTAATGCAAACTTACACTTGATGTAAGAGCCTGAGGTGCATCGATGACCGCAGAGATCAAGAAAGTGGAGACCGCGACCGACCCCTGGAGTGACCTCGACCGCGCCCTCGAGCAGACCCGTGCGCAGTTCTTCCACGCCTTCGGCGTGGAGCCGTTCGCGGCGTTCGTCGCGCCGGCCGACGCGCCCGCGTCGCCGAGCTACCTCCGGGCCCCGAAGATCGACGTGACGGACACCGGTACGGCCTACCGGGTCGTCGCCGACGTTCCCGGGATCCCGAAGGAGCAGCTGGAGATCCGCGTCCGTGGAACGAGCGTCGAGATCCGGGGCGAGCACGCCCAGGAGTCCGAGGAGAAGAAGACCGACTACGTCCACCGCGAGCGGACGTACGCGGGATTCTACCGCACCCTCGAGATGCCCGAACCCGTCGTCGCGACCGAGGCGAAGGCCAAGGTCGAGAACGGCGTGCTCGAGCTCGAGCTCCCGAAGGTGACCCCGACCCCGGCCTCGGACGAGGTCAAGGTCGCGGTCGCGTAAGCCCCGCCACCCTTTCGTCCCGGGCGCGCGAGCGCCCGGGCCCCCTATTTCGAGGCCGCCCCGAACGCCGCGGGGTTCCGGCCATCGGAGTGAAGTACCCGCGCGACGTCAAAACTCTCGGGTCGACGATGTTCTGCGCCAAGTGCGGCAAAGAGATCCCCTCCGGCAGCCCGTCGTGCCCCGCCTGTGGATACAATCCGATGGGCAAGACCCGGCGGACCCGGGCCCGGCACATCTCCGTCGAGGACGCGATGGCCGAGGTCCGGCGCGCGGCGCACGACCTCGGCCGCTCCGCGGAGGCCCTCTCGCGTCAGGTCACGGTCGAGGCGCGCCGGGCCGCCTACGACCCGACCGGCACGGCGCGCCGGGCGACGCGCAAAGCGTCCCGGGAGCTCCACCGGGTCGCCGACGAGATTGAGCGGGTCCTCCGGGACCTGAAGTGAACGGCCGCCCCGCGCGAGGGCGAGCGAACCGTATTGTCGTCCCCGGTGTTTCGCGCCGGGCAATGACGGAAGGCGCGCCGCCGAAGACGTACATCTCCGACCTGCGCCCCGGACGCGTCGCGACGTTCGAGGCGACCGTCGCGAAATTGGAAGCGCCGCGCTCGGTCGAGCAGCGTTCCGGTGGCATGACCCAGGTGCGGCACGGCCTGCTGCGGGACCGGACCGGCGAGGTCGCGGTCGTCCTGTGGGGACGCGAGGTCGACCTCCTTTCCGAGGGCGACCAGATCCGGATCGTCGAGGGTTGGGTCAAGGAATACAAGGGACGGCCCGAGGTGTCGCTCGGCCGGACCGGACGGATCGAGAAGCCGTGAACGACGACCGCCCGCGGCCGGACGCACGGTAGAGCCTATGGACCGGACGCGACTCGCGCGCCCGGGGCGAGCCGGATGACCTGGGACAACTTCTTCACCGCGGAGGTGGGGGCGGCGGCCGCCCTCGCCGGACTCGTCTTCGTCGGGATCTCGATCAACCTCCAGCGCATCATCGCCCTCCCGGTCATCGCGAACCGCGCGTTCCAGTCGCTCTTGCTCCTGCTCACGATCCTCGGGGTCGAGTCGATACTCCTCGTTCCCGGCCAAACGGCGCCGGAGCAAGGGGTCGAGGTTCTCGTCGTCGCGGCGCTGACGGTCGGGGCGCTCAATGCGCTCGAGTGGCGGAGCTGGAAGATCGTCGACCCCAAGATCCGACGTCTCCTGGCCCAGCACACGCTGGAGATCCAGGCGCCGACGGTGCTCCTTGTGCTCGGGGCCGCCTTCCTGCTCGTGTCGAGCCCGTGGTCGCTTTACTGGTTCCTTCCCGCCACGCTCGTAGGATTTCTGATCGCGTTGGTCGAGGCGTGGGTCATCACGGTCGAGATCCTGCGCTGAGTATTCACTCCGAGCGGGAGGCCGTGGCGACCCCGGCGGGGGCGTCCGGCGCGACCGGGCTCGCGCTCTTCGTCTCCACCGTCGTGGGCGCCTCGCGGAGGTCCCCGTTCTCCGCGAACCGGTAGTTCCGCAGGAACGTCGCGAGGACGCCGCACGCCAGGGCGAGGACCGCTCCGGCCGCGAAGATGCCGTGGAACGCGGCCATCGTGGGCAGCACGACCGTGACCGGGCCGGACGGCCCGACGAGGCCGGTCGCGAAGACCCCGGTCCAGCTCGCGAGGATCGTGGCGACGAGCACCGGCCCGATGCTCGCACCCAGGTCCTGGAACATCTCCGCCATCCCCGTCTGGATGCCGGTCTCGCCCCGTCGGGAGGAGAGGACGACCATGTTCGTCACGGCGATGATCATCGCGACGAGCCCCACGAAGACGGGGATCGGAGTGAGCATCAGTTCGATGTAGGTGTGCCCGTAGAAGAGGACGAGGAGGTACCCGACCGTCGCCACCGCGGAACCGAGCATCATCACCGGCTTCGGCCCGAAGCGCGAGATCGCGCGGCCGACGAACGGCGCCGCGACCAGCATCGACATCGTGGTCGGGAGGCTAAGGACCCCGAACTCGAAGACCGAACGACCGAGCCCGACGATCGGCGTCTCGACCAAGATCGTCAGGCCGACGAATCCAAGGAAGATGCTGATCCCGACCAGCAGCGCGGCGAAGTAGCTGATCGCGAGGTTCCGCTCCCGGAACCGTTCCAGACGGACCATCGGGTCGGCGGCCGTCCGCTCTCGCAGGACGAACAGCACCGCGAGGACCGCGGAGAGTACGAACAGTTCCGGGACGCCGAGGGGCAGGCCCCCGAACCGGACCGCGGCGAGCGTACCCCAGCCCCACGCCGGACCCTGCGAGAGTCCGAGCAGGAGCGTCGCGAGGGCTCCGCCGAGGGCGGCAGCCCCGGGCACGTCGAGGCGCACGGCGAGGCGGTGGCGCGACTCGGGGAGCGTGAGGACCGTCGTCCCGACGATCACGAGCGCGAACGGGATGACGAGGTGGTAGGCGTCCTGCCAGCCGTACGTCTGGATCACCCAGGCGCCTCCGAACAGTCCGAGCGCGGCGCCGATCGCGAACATCGCCGCGATCAGACCCTGGGCCTGGCCGACCTGGGCCGGCGGCAACTCCTCCCCGACCATCGCGAACGCGAGGGGGAACATCGCCAGTCCGACGCCCTGGAACCCGCGGACGGCGATCAGGAGGTAGACCGCGTCGAATCGGGAGAGGCCGGCCGCGGCGGCGATCTGCGGGGTGAAGCCGGTCAACGCAACCGCGACCGTGTAGATAGAGAGGACCACGAGGAGTATCCGCTTCTTGCCGTAGATGTCGCCGAGCTTGGCGAAGAGCGGCGTGGTCGAGACGCCGACGAGGAGGTACGCCGACACGACCCAGGCGATGGTCGTGTACGGCACTCCGTCGAAGAACGCGACGAGGGTGGGGAGCGCCGGCACGAGCATCGTCTCGACGTAGTTGACCATCAGCGCGGCCGAGGCGAGCAGGATCAGGATCGCCGCGCCACGACGGGCGGAGACCTCGGGCATCGGGGCCGTCGCGGGCGGGCGGTCGCGGTCGGAGGGGGCGGACATGAGTCCCTCGACCGCGTCCGGGGCGTCAAACCTGTCGTCGGTCCCCTCGACGGTTCCCGACACCGGGCGCCCGGCGTGTCCGAAGTTTACGGTCCGACCGTCACGGTCGGAACGCTCAAGCCGACCGCCCGGTCTCCCGCCGGGCCGTGCGCGCACCGACTCTGCGTCCCGACGCCCTCGACCTCGACATCTTTCAGGAGATGTACCGCGGCGGTCCGATCGCGCTCTCGGGGGTCGACCCGCGGCTCAACGCGACCCGGATCGCGCGGCGCCTCAAGGTCGGCCGTGCTCGGGTCGCGCTCCGCCTGAAGGCGTGGAGCGAGTCGGGGTTCCTCGAACGGTACGACGTCTGGCTGAATCCGGCCCTGTTCGGCTGGGTCGGCGCGTGGTACAACGTCCGGGTCGAACGGCCGTCCGCCAAGCCGCCGATCCTGAGCCGGTTCGGTCTGATCGAGGGAGCGGTCTCGGGCATGGAGTTCCTCGGCGACTGGCTGACGTTCGCCGGGGTCACGGCCGATCCGGAGGAGTTCGGGAGACTCCGGGAGCTCCTCGGCGGGCTCGCCGGCGTACGGGAGGTGGAGTCCCCGACGCCGTGGCCGGCGGTCGCGCCGCGGCGGGCGATCTCCCCGCTGGACGTGCGGATCGTCCGGGCGCTGCGCGAAGCGCCGACCGCGACCCTCGGCGCGACCGCGGCCCGAGTCGGGATCTCGACACGCACGATGACCCGACGGTACGCCGAGCTGGTCGACGACCGCGCGGTCTGGTTCGTGCCGGTCTTCGATTTCCGCGCGATCAGCTACCCGATCGTCTCGCTCGTCGTCACGATCGCCGCGACGACGTCACCGTCCGCGGTCGTCCGGAAGATTCGCGCCCGGTATCCCCTGACGCTCGAGTTCGGGGGGAGCGACCGGCGGACCCCGGACGGCGCCGCGGTCCGTTCGTACGTCGTGCTCCCGCCCTCCGCCGCCCACCTCGACGAGCTCGACCGGTACGTGGCGGGTCTCGCCGGCGTCGTCGCGGAAGAGACGAACGTGATGGTCCGGATGCACACGTTCCCCACGTGGTTCGACCGCCGCCTCGGCGAGGCGACCGGACGCCGCGCCTGACGGCCGTCTCCGCTCAGTGCTCGGGGACCTCGCGGGTCTCGGCGAGACGGCGGGCCATCTCCTGCAGGATCGTCCGCAGGATCGCCGGACGCTCGGAGGCGAATCCCCAGAACTCCCAACGGGAGAGCACGATGACCGTCGTTGGCTCGACCGTCACGACGTCGGCCGACCGGGGTCGGTCGTCGAACAGCGCCAGCTCCCCGAAGAAGTCTCCCGGACCGAGCTGTGCGATCGTAGTGGATCCCTTCCGGACCCGGACGACCCCCGAGAGGATCACGTAGAAACCGATCCCTTTCTCCCCGCGCTTGACGACCGAGGAGTCCTTGGGGATCGTCCGCAACTTCGCGAGCTCGGCGAGGCGCTTCAGCTCCCGGTCCTTCAGGCCCCCGAGCAGGGCCGAGCGACGCAGCCCCGCCACGACCGCCTTCGTCTCGTCCCCGGCCATACTTCGGCCGGGGAACGGGCTGCGGAATATAGACCTGCTCCCCCGACTGCGGGACGACGCGGGCTCTCAGTGGCCCTTGAAGTGGTCGATCACGACGGCGAGCATCAGCACGCCCAGCGGGTCGGCGTTCCCGACAAGGTCGACCGCGAACGTGTCGCGGACCGAAGCCCACGCCTCGTGCACCTTCGCGACCTCCGCCCCGACCGCGTCGTGGATCGAGAACTCATGGTGCATCAGGCTCCCGCGGGCCTCCAGGAGCGGCC
>Ga0187783_10001415_pt1 | contig 17740 bp, 11 predicted proteins | sample 1015_SJ02_MP02_2_FD_132471 | JGI IMG/M metagenome (GOLD analysis project Ga0187783, IMG submission 132471) | Tropical peat soil microbial communities from peatlands in Department of Meta, Colombia - 1015_SJ02_MP02_20_MG | ecosystem: Environmental > Terrestrial > Soil > Wetlands > Peat | place...
AAAATCCTGCGAAAAGAGAAAGATCTGCCGGCCGTCGATCGTCGCGCGTCCCGTGATCACGCCGTCGCCGAGGAATTCCTTTTCGTCGAGGCCGAACGCGTTCGTGCGGTGCACCACGAAGCGGTCGAATTCGGTAAACGAATCCGCGTCAACTAGCGCATCAACGCGCTCGCGTGCCGAAAGCTTGCCGTGCTCGTGCCGTCTAGCGACCGCCTCGGCGCCCGCGGGCAGCTCGGCGAGCGCGCGTTTTTCCCTGAGCTCCTCGTATTTCTCGGCGCGGCTCTTCACCAAAGCACCTTGCACGCTCCACCGCGCAGCTCCTCGCCGCCCCCGCGCGTCATCCTGAAGGACGGCATGACCGAGCCAATACCGCCTAGAACAGCGGCGGCTATGCTGCGCATCATTGCTTCGTCAATTATTTTCACTCTAGCCTGTCTCGGCGTGCTTTTGGGGCGCGCCGTTGCGCCTGCGGCGCAAGGCTTCCCGACTCCGCCTCCCGTTCCACCGCCGCGGCCCGTCGTGCAGACGCTCTACGGCACGACCGTCGTCGACCCGTATCGCTACTTCGAGGATATGAGCGATCCGGTCGTACAGAGCTTCTTCAGCCAAGAGAACGCGTACACGCGCGCGGTTCTGAGCCGCTTGGGCTCGGCCCGCCAACAACTTTTCGACCGCATCGCGCAGCTCGACAATGCCGGCGCCGTCGTCACCGGCGTCACCGTGGACGGCCCCTACTACTTTTATCTCAAGATCAAGCCGGGCGATAACTCACCGAAACTCTACGTGCGCAACTCGAGCGGTGGCGATGAACGCGTGCTGATCGACCCGCAGACGCTTGCAAGCGAAGGTAAGCACTACACGATCAACTACTTCCTGCCGTCACTCGACGGCCGCTACGTCGCCTACGGCATTTCCGAGGGCGGCTCGGAAGCGGAGGTAATTCACATCGTCGAAACCGCGACCGGCAACGTTCTGCCCGACGCAATCGACCGTGCTTACTACATCGGCGTCACGAGCTGGCTGCCCGACGGAAGCTCGTTCTACTACACGCGGTTTCCAAAATTAAAACCCGGCGAGCCCGAAACCGACAAAGAAACCCGTCCCGTTGCGTATTTGCACGTGCTCGGCCACGATCCCGATAAGGACCCGGCCATTTTCGGCTACGGCGTGGATCCAAAGGTGCCGTTTGCGCCGACCGACTTTCCCGTTATCGAGTACTCGCCGGCCTCGCCTTACACGATCGGCGAAATCGTTCACGGCGTTCAGAACGAGAAGACGATTTACGCGGTGCGCGCGCCGGTGCTCGAATCGAGCAACGTAGCCTGGGAACCCATCGCCACGACCGGCGACCAAGTCACCGACCTCGACGTGAAGGGCAGCACGATCTACTTAATCAGCCACAAGGATGCCCCGACTTTTAAAGTGCTCGCCACCTCGCTCGAAGCGCCGAACGTCGCCGGCGCGCAAACCGTGATCGCCGCCGGCGTGCCGGTCGTCGAGCAAATCGGGGTTGCGTCGGATGGTTTGTACGTGCTTTCGCGCGACGGCGGGTTCGGCCAGCTGACGCGCGTCGCGCTTGCAGCCGACGGCACACCCGGCGCGGTAACCAACGTCGCGTTGCCGTTCCGGGGGTCCATTACCGCCGTCGCAACCGATCCTCGCGTTTCGGGAGCGGTTTTCGGCTTGACCGGCTGGACGCACTCGCTTCTTTTCTATTCGGTCGATGCAAACGGTACCGTGACCGATACGCATCTTAAAGAACTTGCCAACGTTGACATGTCCCCCTACACGTCGTCTGAAGTGCAGGCCCGCAGCGGCGACGGCACGATGGTTCCGCTCTCGATCGTATACAAGAGAGGAATCGCGCTCGACGGTACGCATCCGGCTTATCTCACCGGATACGGCGCCTATGGAATCGAGCTCAACCCAGCGTTTAGCGCGACTCGCGTGGCCTGGCTGGAACGCGGCGGCGTTTATGCCGTTTGCCACGCGCGTGGCGGCGGGTGGTACGGCGAAGCGTGGCACCGCGCCGGAATGATTGCGACCAAGCCGCACACCTGGGAAGATTTCGTCGGCTGCGGCCGCTGGCTGATCGCCCACAAATACACCTCATCGGCTCATCTTGCCGGCGAGGGAACCAGCGCCGGCGGCATTACGATCGGCCGCGCCATAACGTCGCAGCCGCATCTCTTCGCCGCGGCGCTCGACGTCGTCGGCGTGAGCGACGCATTGCGCTCGGAGTTCACGCCTAACGGTCCGCCGAACGTTCCCGAGTTCGGAACTCAAACCAACGAAGCCGGCTTTAAGGCGCTTTATGCGATGGACGCCTACGAGCACGTCGTTCCCGGCACGGCCTACCCGGCGGTCATGTTAATAACCGGCTACAACGATCCGCGCGTCTCCTCGTGGGAGCTCGCCAAGTTTACCGCCGTCTTACAGCGGGCTACGTCGAGCGGCCGTCCGGTGCTCTTGCGCGTAGACTACGACGCAGGCCACGGCTTCCTGGCCGCTTCGCGCAAGCAAAGCGAAGAGCTGCTGACCGACGAGTATTCGTTCTTGCTCTGGCAATGCGGCGACCTCGCCTTCACTGGTATTCCGACGCGCATCTTCCCCCGCCACGGCGTCGCCTACGCATCGCGTTGATCGTGTAGCCTCACCAAATCCCGAGCATCGCCTTGACGTCGTCCGAGGCCATCGTCGCCGGATCCCACGGCGGCGTGAACGTGATCTCGACGTTGGCATTCTCGACGCCTTCGATCGCCAGTACGTGATCTTTGACCGATTGCATGAACATCGGTCCAACCGGGCACATCGGTGAGGTCAGCGTCATCATAACCGTGACGTTCTCGCCGTTCTCGCCTTCGGCGGTGATGTCGTAGACTAAGCCGAGCTCGAGGATGCCGAGATTGAGTTCGGGATCCTTAACGTCAACGAGCGCCGCGCGCACTTGTTCCACGGTAGGCATGGAGTAGGGGTTACTCCGCGTCCGCGTCAAACCTCTGCCCGTTCGAGCGTCGGAGCCAAGGCGGGCGGGCCTGCGGTTATCGGCCACGAAACTGCTCTGAGGCGGCAAGAGTCTAAGGGGAGGAAAGGAAGAGCCAAGAGCGATGTCGATGTGGGAGCCCTTCACCGAGCGAGCGCGGCGCAGCATCGTGCTGGCTCAGGAAGAAGCGCAGCGGCTCGGTAACAACTACATTGGTACCGAGCACATACTGCTCGGAATAATTTCCGAAGGCGAGAGCTTGGCCGCAAAAGTCCTTGAGTCGCTTGGCGTCAATCTCGCGAAGGTTCGTCAAGAAGTCGAAGCGATTGTCGGACGCGGCGGGCAGACCGTGCAGCAAGAAATGGTCTTCACGCCGCGCGCCAAGCGCGTAATCGAGCTCGCCTTCGAAGAGGCTCGTCAGCTCAATCACAACTATATCGGAACCGAGCACTTGCTTCTCGGTCTGATTCGCGAAGGAGAAGGCGTCGCCGCGCGCGTGCTCACCAATCTGGGCGTCGACCCGGCAAAAGTCCGCGTGCAGACCACATCGCTTCTCGGCGCCGAGGGTCAGCCGGCCGCCCCCAAAGGCAAGAGCAAGACACCTACGCTCGATGCGTACGGGCGCGATCTCACCCAGCTTGCGCGCGACAACAAGCTCGATCCCGTGATTGGGCGCAACAGCGAAATCGAGCGCGTCATTCAGATTCTTTCCCGCCGCACCAAGAACAACCCGGCGCTCATCGGCGAGCCCGGCGTCGGCAAGACTGCCATCGCCGAGGGACTGGCCCAGCGGGTAATCAAGGGCGACATTCCCGAGCCGTTACGCGATCGGCGCGTCATCACGCTCGATCTTGCCGGCTTGGTCGCGGGTACTAAATACCGCGGCGAGTTCGAGGAACGCATGAAGCGCGTCATGGACGAAATCCGCGGCGCCGCCGGCGAGATCATTCTCTTTATTGACGAGCTGCACACGCTGGTCGGCGCGGGGGCGGCCGAAGGCGCGATCGACGCCAGCAACATCATCAAGCCGGCGCTCGCGCGCGGCGAGCTGCAGTGCATTGGCGCGACCACGCTCAACGAGTTTCGCAAGCATATTGAAAAAGACTCAGCGCTCGAGCGGCGTTTTCAGCCGGTGATGGTCGGCGAGCCGAGCGTGGAGGAAACGATCGAAATTCTCAAGGGCCTGCGCGATCGCTACGAAGCCCATCACAAGGTTCAAATCACCGACGAGGCGCTCGCGACCGCCGCCCGGCTGGGCGACCGGTATATTACCGACCGGTTCCTTCCCGATAAAGCGGTAGACCTAATCGACGAAGCGAGTTCTCGCGTCCGCTTGCAAGCCACCCTTCCGCCGCCGGCGATCCGTGAAGCCGACGCAGCGCTGCGCAAACTCATTGCCGAGAAGGAAGCCGTCGTCAAGAATCAAGAGTTCGATAAGGCCGCTACGATTCGCGACCGTGAGGAGAAGCTGCGCCTCGAGAAAGCCAACCTGGAACAAGAGTGGCGCGATCGCAAGGCCGCGGGCGAGCGCGTTCTGCGCGTCACTGCCGAAAACGTGGCCGAGATCGTTGCCTCGTGGACCAAGATCCCGGTCAGCCGCTTAGCGGAAGCCGAGACCGAGAAGCTTCTCAAGATGGGCGAGCTGCTCCATCAACGGGTGGTCGGTCAAGACGAAGCGATCAACGTTCTTACGCGCGCGATTCGGCGCTCCCGCGCCGGTTTGAAGAATCCAAACCGGCCGATCGGATCGTTCATCTTCCTCGGTCCGACCGGCGTTGGCAAGACCGAGGTCGCTCGCAGCGTCGCGGCGTTTCTCTTCGACGACGAAGAGTCGATGATCCGCATCGACATGTCGGAGTACATGGAGAAGTATTCGGTCAGCCGGCTGGTCGGCGCGCCGCCCGGATACGTCGGCTACGAAGAAGGCGGCCAGCTCACCGAGGCGGTGCGCCGGCGCCCGTATTCGGTCGTGCTGCTCGACGAGATCGAAAAAGCCCATCCCGACGTCTTCAACTTGCTGCTCCAAGTGCTCGAAGACGGTCGCTTGACCGACTCTCAGGGCCGGCAGGTGGACTTCAAGAACTCGGTTATCATCATGACCAGCAACGTCGGCGCGATCGGAATGACGACTACGACCGACATCGGCTTCCGTCCGCAGAAGCTCTCGGCCGAAGACGAAGTCAAAGCCTATGACCGGATGAAGAACCGGGTCATGGAAGAAGTCAAGCAGACCTTCCGCCCCGAGTTCCTCAATCGCGTTGACGAAGTCATCGTCTTCCATCAGCTCTCGCGCGAGCAGATCGAGGCAATCGTGACGCTCGAGCTGGAAAAAGTGATCCGCGAGGTGCGCGCTCAGGAAATGGAGCTGAAGATCACCGACGCCGCCAAATCCTTGTTGGCGAAAAAGGGCTGGGATCCGCAGTTCGGAGCGCGTCCGTTGCGGCGCGCCATTCAGCGGATGGTGGAAGACGAGCTCGCCGAAGAGATGCTCAAGGGCTCGTTTGGCTCGGGCGATCACATACTCACCGACGTCGACCCCGACGATCCCGAAAAGCTGAAGTATTCGAAGATCCCATCGGTCGAGCCGCCCACGGTGCCGCCGCCCGAACCAGCCGTAACCTAACGATTGCCTGCGCTGATCCTGGCAGCGGTCTTCGCCCAGGCGACCCCGGGCGCGCTCGGCCTCTCGACCGACAGCGTTCGTCTTAACCCCGCGCAGCAGCAGGTGGTCACCGTCAGCGGAGCGGCTGCGCCGTTGCAAGCGACGCTGGATCAAAAGCTCGTGACCGTGAGCGTGAGCTCCGACGCAACTACCGTGACGATCACTGCGACGCAGGCGACGGGGAGCGACGTTCTGCATCTGGTGGATGCCAACGGCGTACGCGCCGACCTGCCGGTTCGGGTCGCGTTCAACGCCGGAACGATCGTTGCGCAGACCACGTTGACGGTCACCGGCGATCCGGTCGATCCCGACTGGCTCGCGGCGCAAGTTGAAAGCTGGGTGACTCGCCTGACCACCGCGCTTCCGGGCGCAAAGACGACTATCGGCCAGGTCACGTCGCCGGCCGAGCCTTTGGGTTCCGGTCAAAACCTGCAGTTCGTGGTCCCGGTGCAGATCGCCGGAAACGGTCAGTATTTCGATCAGTCCGGCACGACGACGGTCTCGGTGCAGAACTCGGGCCTCGCGCCGTTTATGCCGGCGCTGCTCTTTTACGACGATGATCCCGAGCACGTGTCGCAAGACGGCGTGCTCTACCGCGGCACCGTCAGTGCCGCCGCGCCTACCCGCCTCTACTACTACCACGATGACGCGACGGATCCGCGCTCGCTGGTCGTCGCGCTGACCAGCGACTCGCAGGATCCGACCTCGGTCCAGCTCGTGCAAGCGATCGCCGGACCGAACATGGACGTCATGCACGTCGGCCAAACGCTGAGCAAAAACTTCTTGCTGACGAAAGCCCGCGGCGAAGGCATTGTCGTAACGCTCTCGCAGGATGAGCCCTATCTGCTGGCCGACGTTCCGATGGCCGATCGTCAGCTCGTTTCCGGTACGGCCGATCTGCGCGTGCTCTCGGGCGGGCCGGTCGTCGTGACCGTCCTTGCCGTCTCACCAGGCGTGGATCCCCGCGCGCTAATGAATGGCCCGGTCTTGCCGGGCGACGGCCACCATCGCACGGGGGCCTTCTCGATCGGCGCATTTGGCTCCGACTCGCTGCGCTACGCCGCCGGAAGCCCCGACGCAACCGTCGTGCTTGGCGACACGGATCCTACACCGCCCAACCTCGATTCGGGTGCAGCCGGACACGACTACGGCGATTACGGCGTCACCCACACAATCGATCTCACGATGACCAATCCGGGGGCGTCGCCGGCCTCCGCCTACCTCTTCTTTAAGCCGCTTGCCGGTCCGGCTCGCGGAGTTTTCTTGGTTGACCGAAGTCTGGTCGAGATCGGCTGCGTGCGGCTTCCGTCTCCCTACCAGATCGCTACGTTTGCGCTGGCAGCCGGGCAGACGTATCACACCACGGTCGTTACCATGACCGATGGCGGCTCGTTCTATCCGGCGGAGATCGGCGTCTCGGCCACGCCGCCCCAACCCAATGCGCCGCAGATCAGCGCTCCCGACGGCTGCTTTCCAAAACCGGAACCTTCAGCTACGCCGCAATGACAGCGCCTGAAGGCGAATCGAAGGTTGTCCTGCTGGTCCGATTGCTCAACGCGATCGATCAGGGCCAGCATTCGTTCGAGGATCTCAAAGACCGCATCGCGGAGGGCGGGAAGCGTCCCAGTACGCGTAGCCTGCGGCGTTATCTCGCGATCCTAGCCAACGCCGGTTTCCCTTTGTATTTCGATCGCGCGACCAACGCCTATCGCTTCGCCGGCGGCTACAGTCTCAAGCGGCTAGACTTGAACAGTGGCGAGCTCTTTGGACTGGTGGCGCTGCGTTCGTTGGGCGCGAGCATCGGCGGAACCATCGGCGCGTCGATAGACGAAGTTGCCGAGAAGCTGGTGGACAGCGCCGGCCGCTCGGCCCGAGCGCGCGTAGAAGCCGGCTCGCCGGTCGCGTTCCGGCTCTCCGGCGTCGATCTCGACGAGCCGGGTGAACGCGCCTTCGCCCTGCTCTCGGCGGCCGAACGCAGCTCGCGCAGCATTCGCTTCAACTATCTCGACAAAGAGGGGAAGTCGAGTAGCCGCACCGCCGATCCCTACGGCTTCATCATCAATGCCGGCCGGGTTTACTGCGTCGCCTACGACCACACCCGCAACGACAAGCGAACCTTCGCCGTGGATAGCGTCAGCGATCCGGAAGTCCTCGGGCAAACCTTCGTCCGCCCAAGCGGCTTCGACATCGAAGCCTATGCAGCAGCTTCGATCAGCGGCGTCCTGCACGGCGAAGAAACCACCGAAGTCCGGGTGCGCTTTGCTCCCCGTGTCGCGAAGGCGGCCGTCGCGGCGCGCGTGGTCGCGGACCGCGAAGTGCAACGGCACGAAGACGGTTCGGCCGAGATCGCCTATCGCGTGGCCGATCTTGACGAACTCGTTCGCTGGGTGCTCGGCTGGGGCGCCCAAGCCGAAATCGTCTCGCCCCCCAACGCCCGCACCCGCATCGCCGCCCTCGCTAAGGACGTCGCCGCAAAATACACCTAGCATCCCCAAGCGAGTAGCGAGCTTTAGATTGGGCCTCGACGCTCTGCTAAGGAGCGTCTCGATTTTCGGACAACACAGGAGGTGTTCTTCAAAGCTTGCTGATCCGAAAATCGAGTCGAGCGAGCAAAGGACAGGACGTTCGGCGCGAGCGTCTCCGAAGCGGAGCGTCGAGGCCCAATCTGAAGCGAACTCACGAGCGCCAAATTACGAAACCCGCCACAGCGATGCTGCGACGGGCTCCGACGTATTCACTCACCTGCCTCGCCTGTTTGGCTTCCTTGCGGATGCCCCACTGACGCCGGCTTGGCGGTTTGACCTTGGCCGCGGATCCGTCACTCATCGCAACGTTTCCGGTTGCACTGGTCGCGAACGATACATGCGTCGCACTTCGTTTTTAAGTCGAAGCTCGTGAATAGTAGCATGTCAAAGTTACAACGACAAGCGGCTGCTCGACGTATTCACAAGCTTTCCACAATTATTTTTCGTTATGCACATTCGACGGGCTCCACTATGTGCAAAGGGTGGCGTAACGAGCGGCAGCGAACACGCTCGCGATGGCATTCTTAACGGTGCTGCTGGTGGCGCAGAGTTTCTTCGGCACGCTGCCGATCGATGGGATTCGTTGCGATCGGCAAGAGGGTACGGTCGAACACATCCACATATCGCTGCAGCTCTACGACCGCGGTCACGCGGTGACGGTACCGGCCAACATCGGCATCCCTGAAGGATCGGATTGCCTGTATTGGCTGCACACGCATACCGCCGACGGTTTCATCCATATCGAGTCGCCGGTGAAGCGCTCGTTCGATTTGGGCCAGTTCTTCGATATTTGGGGACCGGACTTGAGCTGGACGAAGGCCGCTAGCCTCAGTTCGCCGGCCGGGCGGCATCTCTCGATTTGGGTGGACGGAAAACCGTGGCACGGCAGCGACCCACGGGCGATAGCGTTTCACGACCACCAGACGATCGTGATTCAAAATGGGCCGCCGTTTGCCACGCCGGTGCGGCCCGACTGGTCGAAGTTTTGAGCGTCGTCGAGCTCGACGGACGCCACCTTACGCTGGAGGAAATTGAAACCGTCGCGGCCGGCGGCCAGGTGCGCATTGCCGCCGCCGCGCGCGAGCGCGTGGCCCGCGCGCGCGCGTTCGTTGACGACAGGTTCGCGTCGGGAGAGGCGATCTACGGCGTGACCACAGGCTTCGGACGATTGGCCGGAATTCGAGTCGATCCGGCGGATGCCGTCGCGCTTCAAATCAATCTGGTGCGCAGCCACGCTGCCGGGACGGGCGAACCGCTCGGCGCCGCAGTGGTGCGCGCCGCCGGCGTGCTGCGCGCCAACTCGTTATCGGCCGGCCATTCGGGCGTCAAGCCGGAGACGCTCGACTTAATCGTGGCCATGTTGGAGCGCGGCGTGACGCCGGTGGTGCCCTGCCAGGGATCGGTCGGTGCCAGCGGCGATCTCGCTCCGCTGGCGCACATGACGCTGACGCTGATCGGCGAAGGCGAGGCATTCTATCGCGGCGAGCGTCTTGCAAGCGCCGTTGCCCTCGAGCGAGCGGGCCTCGCACCGATATCTCTTGGTGCGAAGGAAGGCCTGGCGCTCGTCAACGGAACGCAGGTCATGACCGCCGTCGCCGCGCTTGGTGTGCTGCGCGCGCAACGGCTCGCCGCCGCGGCCGACGTGATCGGAGCCATGTCGCTCGAAGCGTATCTCGGCACCGAACGCGTCTTCGATCGCCGTCTCAACGAGCTCAGACCGCACCCCGGTCAAGAGCGCGTAGCGGCAAACTTGCGGGTGCTGCTTGCCGGCTCGGAGATCGTCCAATCGCACGCCGAGTGCGGCCGAGTTCAAGACCCCTACTCGTTCCGCTGCATTCCCGTCGTGCACGGCGCGGCCCGCGATTCGCTCACCCACGTGCGGCAAGTCACCGAGATCGAAGCGAACTCGGTGACCGACAACCCGCTGGTCTTTCCCGATGACGGGGAGTTTGTTTCGGGCGGGAACTTTCACGGCGAGCCGATCGCGCTCGCGATTGACTTTTTGAAGCTGGCCGTATCGGAGCTGGCTTCGATCGGCGAGCGCCGCCTCTACCTTCTATTAAATGCCGAAGACCGTGGGCTGCCGCTCTTCCTCACTCGGCGCCTGGGATTGCAGTCGGGATTGATGATCGTGCAATATACCGCTGCCGCGCTTGTCAACGACAACAAGGGCCTGGCCTGGCCTTCCAGCGTTGATTCGATCACCACTTCTGCGGGCCAAGAAGATCACGTGAGCATGGGGATGACGTCGGCGAACAATCTGCAGCGCGTGCTCGACAACGTCGAGGGCGCGCTGGCCTGCGAGCTGCTCGGAGCGCTCGCGGCAACCGATTTCCGCCGGCCGTTGCGGTCAGGTTTGGGAACGCAGGCCGCCTACGAGCTCGGGCGCGCAATCATCGCGCCGTTGAGTGAAGACCGCCCGCCGGCGCCCGACATCGCCTCAGCGCGCGAGCTGATTGGTTCCCAGCGCTTGGTTCAGGCCGCCGAATCGGCGATCGGCCAGCGCCTGTAGTGTCGCGTTTTTACAAGCTGATGCTAAACTGCAGGAACGCGTTGAACGGGTTGGGCAGCGTGATCGCGTTGGTGTCCGCGAATGCGGGGCTGTAGGACTGCGAGAAGGCCGAGTTGAGCGCAACGCCGTTCGCCTTTAGGTCGTTCGGCGAATAGCCGTTGTAGAAGTTCGAAACGTAATAAGAGTTGTCGACGTAGCCGCAGGTGTAGCTGTTCGGCGGGAACTGCTTGGTCCACGGCTCGGAGGATCCGCCGAAACATGCGTTGACGAGGTTGGCCAACAAAAGATTTACTTTTACGCGCGGACTCATCTGATAGCCGATTTGCAGGCTGAAGTTGAGCTGACTTGGCTGACGGAACGCGCCGAACGAATCGAATACGCCGGTCTGAGGATTGGGAATAAAAAGCGCGCCCGGGTACGTTCCGTTTTGCGTTGCGGCAAGGCCGCACGACGTGTAATCGGCTTGCAGGTTGTGATGCGGCGCGCCCCCCGGTATCGTTGCCGAGTTGGCCACGCACGTTCGTGGGTCTATGCCGATCGTGTCGGCCGGGTTGCCGTACAGCTCGCCCTCGTTGAACGTCACGGCCGGGGTGATGTTGAAACGGTTGTGTTTGTAGTTCACGATGGCGCTGGCCACGTTGGGCGAGAGATAGGCGTAGTCGAGCCCGACCGAATACCAGCCGTTGCGGTTGAGCAGCGGCTGCGGCGACATCGCATAATAGGGGTTCCAAATCGGCGGGTAGTAGCCGGCGTGAGCCGTGCAACTGGGGTCGGCCAAGATGTCGCCGGCCTTGTTATGCTCGTAGCATTGCGATCCCCCGCCCGCTTCGGTTAGCCCGTTGAAGTTCGCGATGTCCTGATTGTATGGGTCGATGGGATTGATGGAAGTCCCCGGATAATCGTCCCATCGCTCCGCCGAGTTCGTGTACGTGTATGAGATTATGAACGAAAGCCCGTTCTTATCGAAATCCCCCTTGGTGAACTCCGTTTCGACGCCATCCACCCACTCGACGCCGGAATTGAGGCCGCCGCCCAGGCCGAAGGGCAGCGAAATTCCATAAACCTGGTTCGTCGCGTACCTATAATACGGCGTCACCTTGATGGTCATATCGGTGCCCTTGAACCGGTGCTCGTACGACGCGTCATAATTATATGAATATTGCACCAGCGCGTCGTGGTACGGTGTGGTGAAGCCGTACTGCCAAAACGCCTGAAAGAGCTGATAGGCCAAATTATTGTACGTGGAGTTGTATTGGACCTGATAGGTCTCGGGTTCTTGGGCGAATACGCCGGCCGACAAACGCAAGACCGTGTCGGGATTCAGGGTGTAGGTGGCTCCGATCTGGGGCGTGAACGCGTAGTCGGCCACCGACGGCGCGTAGGTGTTGCTCAGCAACAAGTGTCCGTCCTGGCCGTTGGGATGCACGGTCTGCACCGGATGCGCTGGGATGGAATAATCGATCGGACAGTTGAAACCGATGAACGGGGTCGGTGGCCGGCCGCTCGCCGGCGGCACCGGGATGAAGTACGGGGCGAAGGTGTCGGGGTTGTAGCAAAACTCGCGCTGCCCCGCCAGGAACCAGAAGTTCTGTCCGTTGTCTGTGGTGTTGGCTAAATTGTATTCGTAGATTTCGTCGCGCAGGCCGATGTTGACGTTGAGCTTGTCGGTGGGATTCCAGAGGTCTTGAAGCGCGACAACCGTGAAGTTTGGTACGATCGTGTTGAGAAAACCCTGGTTGCCGGTATACGTGATCTGCCAGCTCGCTCCCGGAACCACTGGGGCGTTAGGCTCGATTGGATTTTCAAACGTGCCGCTCGTGATCGGAAGATTGCACGGCGCCGGCTGTCCTTTCTTATAAAATTCGCCGCCGGACGATCCGTTCTCCCACGCAAAGCATTCGGTGCCGTTGGTGAGGTTGGTGACGTCGGTCGTCGGCGTGTTGTTGAAGTTGTTGTTGTTGTAGCGGTTGGTGCTTGCGGTCACGTAGTTGGTGTCGAACGTGAGCAGATGCTGCGTGCTGAGCTGATCGCCGAAGGTCAGAGAGAGACCGCGGGTGTGGGACTCCAGCTCGTAGTCATAGCTGAAGACCGAGAATCCGTACAGTCCGGTTCCGTAGCTCAGCGCGCTCGTGTTCAGCCAATCGGAATAAAACTCGTATCCGTAAATTCTGAGGTAGGCATTCGATCCCATGTTATGCTGGTATTGCAGCTTGAAAATCGACGCATCGTTCCAGCTCGAAGCTCGATTGTCGGGCGGTACCGCAGAATAGGTCCCGACGGCGCACTCACCGGCAATGTGGAACGCCGGATATTCGTCGAACGGATCGATATTGGCGCAACGCCCTCCCGGCGAGCTAGGCGCGAAATACGGCACCGGCGTTACGTTTGCCGGATTCTCGCCGAAGTACGTGCCGCTTGGCCAAGTGACGAAGTCCGGCCAGACCAGCGGCACGAATTTGCTGTACCAGGTCGGCAGCTGGCTAAGCTGCCCGATGAGGTTCGGCCCAAGGTCGTTCTCGGAGCTGACGAACTGCGTCTCCAGCGAGGTGACGTTATAGAGCACCTGAATGTCGTCGCGTCCGGAATCGTTGCGGTGCGGAACGCCGATGTGCAGATTAACCACGTTTTCGCGGTCCGAGATATTCGATACGCCGGCACCCGAGTAGGCCGGCGCAACCGTCTGATAGCATCCGGGATTTTGGTAGATGCCGGTCGGTAACGGTATCGTTCCTGGTGGTCCGCCGACGTTTTGATAACCGAACGGATTGTAAACGGGCGAAGGATTTGGCCCGTCGTACCATCCCGAACCGCTCGGCGGGCGGTAATTGCAAATCGGGTACACGCCGGCGAACGGAAGATTCGACGTGTTGTAGGTGATCTCGGGGATACCCCAGATAAGGCCGAGATTGGATCCGTTGAACTGGTCGAGATATCGGTAGTCTTGATCGTAGCCGCCGATCCCAACGTAATACGAAAAGAGCCGGTCGGGAGTGGCGCCGCCCACTTCGACATTGAGCGAGTGATAAAACGTGGGCGATCCGATTCCGCCGCTGACGGTCGCGTAGCCTGGGTAAGTCCCGGTCTTGATGACCTGATTGATGAATCCGGCCAGACCACTCGTGCTTTGGCCGACCGTTCCGCCGCCGGCGTAGACCTGCAGCTCCTGTTGGCCGAGGGTTCCAGCCGTGCTGCCGGGATAGTTGTCGAACGAGCGATTCACCGGAACGCCGTCGTACTCGTAGCCGATCTGATCGGTATTTCCCCCGCGAATGTAGACGACCTGATCCCAGCCCATTTGGTTGGGCGGCACGAAGACGCCGGGTACGGCAGAGATTGCGGAATAGGCGTTGTTGAGATTGCCGCCGCCGCCCATGCCGGCGGCGGCCGCCGTTACGGTCGAGTTGACTGAATAAATGTCGCTGGTCGTGCCTGGTTTCACCAGGTCCATCGTAGAGCGCGCCGTCACGTGCGCGATCGTCTGCAGCGAAGGAGCCAAGGTGACGCGAAGCGTCTGCAATTGATCGGCAAAAACCGAGATTCCGGTAAGCCCAGTAGTCTCGAACCCGCTCTTCGAAGCGGTAATGCTGTACGTGTCCGGTGGGAGAGTCAGAAAGGCGAAGCGGCCTGCCGCATCGGTGGTGACGGTTGCGGTTTGCGACGCGCTCACCGCGACGATTTTTACGCCGGTCAGCGGGGCCTTCGTTGCCGAGTTTACGACTACGCCGGTGATCGATCCCGTAGTGCCGGCGACGGCACCGGCGGAGCTCGCGGCAAATGCCGCGACGGCCGAAAAAGCGACAACAAAACGTTTGACCGAGTGTAGCATCCGCCGACGTTCGCGAACGTTCTTCCGGTGTCATGCTGCCCTTGGACTCGGCGCTCCGCACCTTTGAGCGAAGGACCAATTCCCAACCTAAAGAATTCTCAGAAGATGAGTGTCGTGGCAGGTTCGCGCGCCGTTCGGGCGCCGCGGGGCAGCGAAATTTCGTGCCTGGGCTGGCCGCAAGAAGCGGCGCTGCGGATGTTGATGAACAACCTGGATCCCGAGGTGGCCGAGCACCCCGCCGATCTCGTCGTTTACGGCGGCAACGGACGAGCCGCGCGTTCCTGGCAGGCTTTTGATGCAATCGTTCGGACGTTGCGGCGATTGAAGGGCGACGAGACGCTAATCGTTCAGAGCGGGAAGCCGGTAGCGGTCTTTAAAACGCACTCCCGCGCGCCGCGAGTTCTCATCGCCAATGCCAATCTGGTGCCGAAGTGGGCCGACTGGAGCGCTTTTCGCGAACTGGAAACGATGGGTTTGACGATGTACGGTCAGATGACGGCCGGCTCGTGGATCTATATCGGTACGCAAGGCATCGTTCAAGGTACCTACGAGACGTTTGCCGAGCTTGCGCGGCAACACTTCGGCGGCTCGCTCGTAGGGAGAGTTACCTTGACGGCCGGGGTCGGCGGCATGGGCGGTGCGCAGCCGCTCGCGATCACCATGAATGGCGGTCTCTGCCTGATCGTGGACGTGGATCGCGCCCGGCTGGATCGGCGTCGCGAACTGCGTTATCTCGATCGCGTCGTCGATTCCCGCCAAGCCGCACTGCGCGAAATTGAGCGCGCGCGCCTCGGCGGCGAAGCGATCTCGATAGGCTACGAGGGAAATGCCGCGGTCGAGTTTGCGCAGCTGTACGATCTCGGCTTCCGTCCCGACGCCGTTACCGATCAGACCTCCGCCCACGATCTCCTCAACGGCTACGTCCCAGCCGGACTTTCGCTCGAGGAAGCGGCCGAGCTTCGGCGGCGCGATCCAGGCGAATACGAACGGCGCGCGTTGGAGAGCTGCGGCGCGCACGTTGCGGCGATGGTACGCTATCTTGACGTCGGCGCCGTCGTTTTCGATTACGGCAACAACATTCGAGAGCAGGCGCAGCGCGCCGGCTTTGCTCGAGCCTTTGCCTTTCCGGGCTTTGTGCCGGCTTTTATCCGCCCGCTCTTTTGCCGCGGCTCCGGTCCTTTTCGCTTCGCGGCGCTATCCGGCGATCCCGGCGACATCGCGCGCTGCGACGAAAAGCTGCTCGAGCTGTTTCCCGGCGACGCGCCGCTGGCGCGCTGGATTCGGCTGGCACGCGAGCGCGTTTCGTTTCAAGGATTGCCCGCACGGATCTGCTGGCTTGGCTACGGCGACCGCGCCAAAGCCGGCGTGGCGTTCAACGAGCTGGTGCGCGGCGGTGAGCTGAAGGCGCCGATCGTGATCGGGCGCGATCACCTCGACACCGGCAGCGTTGCCTCTCCGTATCGCGAAACCGAGGCGATGCGCGACGGCAGCGACGCAATCGCCGACTGGCCGATTCTCAACGCGCTGCTCAACACGGCCGCGGGCGCGCATTGGGTCAGCTTCCATCATGGCGGCGGCGTCGGCATCGGATACAGTCTGCATGCTGGGATGGTGGTCGTCGCCGACGGAAGCGACGACGCGCGCGAGCGCTTGCAATGCGTGCTGACCGGCGATCCCGGTCTCGGCGTGGTGCGCCATGCCGACGCCGGCTACGAGATTGCGATCGAAACCGCCGATGCCAAAGGCATCGACTGGCGCCTCTGATTGGAGGGCTAGACCTTCGGAACGGCGGATGCGTTTGGCGTGCCTCACGCAAAGCCGCTCATCGTCCGTGCGAAGACGATCGTCACCTGTGACACCGACGCGTCGCAATGCGGCATAGGCTTCGAGCAACTCGGTCGCATTGACGATGCGATTCTCGACATAGAAGATGGTAAGTTCACTGCGTGTCGCAGGTCCTTCGACACGCGCGCTACCCGCGGGGCTCAGAATGACACCGGCGAGATCGACCTCCGCGACTGCGTCGTCTTTCCGGGCTTTGTGGACGCGCACTCGCACCCGCTCTTTGCCGGCGATCGCGAGCCGGACTTCGCCGCGCGCATTGCCGGAGAGAATCCGCCGTTGGGGATGCGCTACACCATCGAGCGTACGCGTGAGGCGCTGCTCGAGCCGCAGCGATTCTACCAGCAAATAATCCGGCCGAGGCTTCAAACGATACTAGCGCACGGCACCACGACGCTCGAAACCAAAACCGGTTACGCCCTGCATAAACCCGGCGAATCGGCGCTGCTCGACTTGATCGCGCAGCATCGCCGCGATCCGGACGTTCCCAACCTCGTCGCGACGTTTCTCGGTGCGCACACGCTGCCCCCGGAGTTCACGCGCGAAGAAGCATTCGTGGACTACTTGGTCGATCAGGTCATCCCGGCTGCGGCCTCGCACGGTGCGATATATGCCGACGCGTTTTGCGAGCCCGGATTCTTTTCGCCCGAGCAGACTCGCCGCTACCTCGATGCCGCGCGGCTGCATGGAATGCGCTTACGCGTCCACTGCGACGAGATGGCTTACGGCGGAGCCGCCGAGATGGCCGCACACCTCGGCGTTGATGCGGTGGATCATTGCAACTACATTCGCAAGTACGACGTCGGCGCAATTGCCGAGCGCGGCATCGTGACGGTTGCATGTCCCGCGACCATCGCCTATCTCGACCTGCCGCAACGCGCGCCCGTTCGCGATCTGCTTGAAGCCGGCGGCGTGGTGGCACTTGCCAGCGACTACAATCCCGGAACGTCGCCGTGCTTCAATTTACAGACCGTCGCCTACTTCGGGCGCAAACTTTTTGGGTTGTCAGCCGCCGAAGCTCTGTATGGCGTCACGTGTGCCGCGGCGCATTCGTTGCGTACCGACGCAGGGCGAATCAGGCCTGGCGCCGCCGCCGATTTCGTGGCGTTGCGCATCGAGTCGCCCGACGAGTTCGGCTGGCAGTTCGGCGGGAACCTCGCCGCCGCCGTTTTCAAAGACGGCGAACTAGTCTGGCCCCGATGAACCTGCGCGAGCCTTCTCGAGCAAACGCTGCGGATCGACCTCGGGGTCGTGCACGTACCCAACGACCCGCGCCGCGCGGCGCCTTGTGGTAACGATCCAGATTCGTACGCCGTTTCCATTGATTCTATTGGCAAACTCTATGTTCGCGGTTGGACGCGAGATGGCGTCCTTAATATGTTCTTCCAAG
>Ga0187783_10001416_pt1 | contig 17737 bp, 13 predicted proteins | sample 1015_SJ02_MP02_2_FD_132471 | JGI IMG/M metagenome (GOLD analysis project Ga0187783, IMG submission 132471) | Tropical peat soil microbial communities from peatlands in Department of Meta, Colombia - 1015_SJ02_MP02_20_MG | ecosystem: Environmental > Terrestrial > Soil > Wetlands > Peat | place...
TGCCGCCCATGGGCCAGATCATCAAGACGGACGATGAGCTGTGGAAGATCATTGCCTGGATTCGCAGCATCTACGCGGGCGATCCGAAGAAGAAGAACTGGTGATGCCGCGCCGCGCGCTGCGACTGGCAGCCGCACTGGCGCTGATCTCGGGCGTCGCGGTGCACGCGCAGAACGCCGGCGAAGCCGCACCGCCGCCGACCGCGACCTTCGTGTACCTGTCGCGCGAGGCCGCGCAGGACCCGCGCCTGTCACTCAGCGAGCCTGTCGTCGCCGAGTATGGCTGGCTCGGTGCGCGGTTCGGAGCTTCCGAGCTCAACGCCAACGGCCGATTCCTCAACAAGCGCTTCGAGCTCATCAAGGTCGTCGCGTCTTCGCAGGAGGAGATCCGCAGCCGCGTACGCGGCGCGCTGAAGATACACCCCGCGCTCCTGGTGGCAGACCTCAGCTCCGCGGATCTGCTGGCCGTCGCCGACATGACTGAGCTCCAGGGGAGCGTAATCATCGATGCCCGCACGAGTGATGATGACCTGCGGCGCAGTCAATGCGGCCGCAACGTCTTCCACGTCTTGCCGAGCTGGGAGATGCGAGCGAGCGCGCTCACTGATTTTCTCATCGCCAAGGGCTGGCGCCGATGGTTGCTTCTGAGTGGCGCCGCGGCCGATGACCTCGGCTACGCCAATGCGCTGCGCCGCGCGGCGCAGGCTCGCGGGGCGATCATCGTGAGTCAGTCGTCGCTGCCTGCTTCCGGCGCCGAGCGCTCGTTGACTCAGGCGCAGGTTGACGCCCGCGTGGAAAGCATGACCCGCAGCGCCGCTTCCTATGACATGGTCGTCGTCACCGACTTCAGCGGCATGGTAGGTGAGCGCGTGATGTACAACACCGCTCTGTCGCGCCTGGTTGCGGGCACGCAGGGCCTGCGGGCCACTGCCTGGGATCCGCAGTTTCACGACTTTGCCGCGCGGGGTTTCGAGTATCGCTTCGTTCAGTTCGCCGCGCGCGAGATGAGTGAGCGTGACTACGGCAACTGGCTCGCGGTCACGGTTCTGGGTGAGGCGGTAATGCGCGGCGGTGTGAGTGAGCCAGGGCGTGTGCGGGAGTTCCTGCGTTCCAGTCGCTTCTCGGTGGCAGCTTTCAAGGGCGAGGCGCTGACCTTCCGCTTGGCGGACCAGCAGCTGCGGCAGCCCATTCTGCTTTTCGGCCCGAAGGCGCTCCTGAGGCTCGCGCCCGCGGACGCTCACGGAGACGCGGCCGGGGAGGCGGCGGGTGGTCGCTGCAATCTGGGCGCGGCATCGACGGGTTAGGAGCGTCCAATGAGCGGGTTATTTCGCGTCCTGATGATCGTCGTGGCGATGGGCATGGAGCTGAAGACGGCGGGCGCGGATACGCTGTTCGTCAGCGACGAGCGTGACAACACCGTCACCGTGCTCGATGGCACAAGCCTCAAAACCGTGAAAACGATTGCGGTCGGCCGGCGGCCACGCGGGATCGTAATCACGCCCGATTTCAAGGAAGTGCTGGTGTGTGCCGGCGACGACAATCGCATCGACGTCATCGACACTCAAACACTGACGGTTACGCGCAGCCTCAACCCCGGCCCTGATCCGGAAACGCTCGGGCTCTCGCCATCGGGCAAGACCGTATACATCGCCAACGAGGACGACAGCATGCTGTCGATGCTCGATCGGGTGAGTGGCAAGCTGATCGGCAGAATTGCGGTGGGCATTGAGCCGGAAGGCGTCGCCGTCAACGCCGATGAGACCATCGCAGTGGTCGTTTCCGAGTCGAGCAGCATGGCGCACTTCTTCGACCCGCGCACGCAGAAGCTCATCGCGAACGTTCTCGTGGATACGCGGCCACGCGTGGTGGAGTTCACCCCGGATCAGCGCCACGTGTGGGTGGCTTCCGAGGTGGGCGGTACCGTTGCGGTGATCAACAGCGCATCGAAGGAGGTCGAGCGGAAGATCTCTTTCGATATCCCGGGTGTCCGCAGCGAGTTCATCCAGCCCGAAGGCATTCGCTTCGTGCCGGCGACCAACACCGTGTTCGTGGCGCTCGGTCGGGCCAACCGTGTGGCCGTGGTAGGCCTGCAGGATTACCAGGTCAAGGGCTACATCGAGGTCGGGCGGCGCGTATGGCAGCTCGGTCTCAGCAGAGATACCAATACGCTGTACGCCGTCAACGGCTTGACCAATGACGTGTCGGTCATCGATGTCCCGACGCGAAAGGTCCGACAGACCATTGCCGTCGGAAAACTCCCCTGGGGAATCGCGATCGCGCCGTGAACGGCGCTCTCAGCGGCCTTCGCGCATCTCGATCGCAAGGCGAATGAGATCTCCCGTCCGCGCGACTCCGAGTTTCTCCTTCAGGACGGCGCAGGAGTTTGCGATCGTCTTGTAGGTCACGCCGCGCGCACTCGCGATCGCCGCCAGTGTCTTGCCCTCGGCCAGCATCCGCAGGATGTCGGCTTCGCGCGTCGACAGGCTTTGCAGGGGATCGGCGCCGGCGCTCGGCATGAGCACGATCTGCGCGGCAATCTCCCGCTCGACATAGCGACCGCCCTCGGCCACGCGGCGTATCGCCGTCACCAGCTCCTCGGCCGCCGCGCCTTTGCTGATGTAGCCGCGAGCACCGGCATTCAATGCCCGCGACGCGTACAGCGGCTCGGAGTGCATGCTGAACACCAGTATCTGGGCGTTGCGGTCGTCCTTGAGCAGGCGCCGCAGTAACTCGAGGCCACTTGCGTTGGGCAGGTTGAGATCGAGAAGCACCACGTCGGGCCTCTGGGTCCTGAAGATCGTGAGTGCCTGCGTGGCCGCAGCGGCGTCCCGCACCACGATATCGGGGTAGGGAGCGAGCAGACGGTGCACGCCTTCGCGCACGATCACGTGATCGTCCACTATCAGAAGCTTCACGGGGACACCGCGCGCAGAAGGGGTGCTACCGGATCGTGCTCCGGAACTTGGACGGGAATCCTCGCGACTACAGTCACGCCGATGGCATCCGGTGAGGCACTGACCTGCAGAGTGCCACCGAGCGCCTGCACGCGCTGCTCCATGCTGGCAAGCCCGAAGCCGCGCCCGATTCCCACCGGCGCGAAGCCGCGGCCATTGTCGTGCACGCTGGCAACGACGTGCCCTTCCATCCGGCTGACCGCGACCGTCACGCAGCTAGGATGTCCGTGGCGCAGCGCGTTGCTCAGGCCCTCCATCATGATGTGATAGATGGCGTCGTCGACCGCGGCACCTAAGTCCTCATCAGGAACCTCGCACCTGAACTCAACGGTCGGATAGCGGGCGCGCCAGAACGCCAGCAGGTTCTCGACCGCTTGCGTGAGCCCCAGCTCGCTGGCGGTAGCGGTGCGGAGTCGCCCGAGAATGCGTTTGATATCGGCGTAGATCCGCGATAGCGACTCGCGCACTGCCCCGATGCGCGTAGCGAGGTCGGTGCCGCGCACCGCCTCATCGTGCTGAATCACCGAGAGATCGACGCCCACCGCAAATAGCAGCGGTCCGATCTCGTCATGCAGATCGCGCGCCAGTTCCGCCCGCTCTTCCTCCTGAACGGCGGACAGCTGCTGCTCGAGCTTGAGCCGCCGGGATTCTGTGTCTTCGAGCTGGCACGCGAGGCGATTGAGCCCGCGAGAGACCTGGGCGAACTCCCGTGGACCGAGCTCCGGAATGCGCAGGCCGTAATTTCCGGCGCCGAGACGGGCAAACGCAGCGGAAAGGGTCGCGAGCGGGCGTAACGCCCGCCCGGTGACCCAGTACACCAGCGCGGCGTTCAGTCCACAAAGAAGAGCAAGGATCAGAAGCGTGAGCTCCGTATCGTCCCAGACCTCGCTGATCTCGTTGTGCGCGTCCGTTCGCAGCAGAATGCTTCCGACACGGTCGAAAGGCGACGGCAGCGCGATCGGGGTGATGGAGGAACGCCGCGCCAGGAGCCTGTAGAACCACTCGGGAGCGGGGTCGCTCGGCTTGAGGGGGGTGGACTGATACAGCAACCGCCCGCCGGGGTCGAGCAGTGTCACCCGCAGGTGGCGGTCGCCGTTGAAATCGGCAATGAGAAGCTCGAGGTGCCGTCGCGGCGTCGCCGCTTCCTCGGCGTCATCCATGGCGTTGTGAATCGTGTTGGCTCCCACCGCCGCCGCGGCGCGCAGCTCAACGTCGACCTTGTGCACCGCGTGCCAGTAGACGAGCACGCTCGAGGGCAGCAGCACCAGTATCAGCACCACCGTGATCGAAACGATTAGGCGGACTCGCAGGGAGGTGGGGACGAGAGAGCGACGATGGTTGGCGGAATGCACTCGTATCTCTGCGTGCCGGGTGCCCCTGGCGATCTGTGTCTCGCCGACCACGGCGTCGGCGCGCTTTTGCCGAATGTTACAGCGGTGCGCGCTTCCCCGTGACTGATCCAGCCGAGGCCCGCGACTGGGAGTTATTCCCGAATGTATTCGGGAATATCTCCCTTGATTCCCGGGAATCATTGGCAGCATTCTGCGGCGCACACGAAAGGGGATTCCCATTTTTACGCGGATAACGTGCCGACCTTCGCCAGCGTCGGCCTGCAGAGTTGCCTTTGCTGTTGGCAGCGCGGCGTGGGCGATCGCGGCGCTCGCTGCGGATAGCAGCACGGATTCCGACAACGGCACCCCCCAGGTGGTGGTATTCGGCTCGACGCCTATTCCGGGAACGACAATGGATGTCGACAAGATCCCGGGCAACGTGCAGATCCTCACGACCGGCGACCTCTGGCGGGAGGGCTCGCCGAGTCTGACGCGTGCGCTCAACTCGAATCTCAGCAGCGTCAATATCAACGACGACCTCGATGATCCCTTTCAGCCCGATATTCTCTATCGGGGCTTCGAGGCCTCACCGGTACTCGGAACCCCCGAGGGCCTGGCCGTCTACGAAAATGGTGTTCGGATCAACGAGGCCTTTGGCGACACGGTCAACTGGGACCTCTTTCCCAACGTCGCGATCAATCAGGTCGAGCTCATCAGCTCGAGCCCGCTTTATGGCCTGAATGCCCTCGGCGGTGCCGTCTCGGTGAACATGAAGAATGGGTTCACCTACAACGGGGGTGAGTTGGAGCTCTCCGGCGGATCCTACGGACAGCACTCGGCGGTGGGCCAGTTCGGCATGAGCTCGGGGTCTTTCGGCTTCTACATCGCCGGTCAGGCGCTCGACTCGGATGGCTGGCGACAGTTGTCGGACGACCGCATTCGGACGCTGTACGCGTCGCTCAGTTACCACACCGACCGCGTACTGCTCGACCTCAACTATTCGTTCGCGCAGAACGAATTGAACGGCCAGGGACCCTCTCCGGTGCAGGAGCTGGCCGTGAACCGATCGTTGGTGTTCACCAGCCCGCAGACCGACGTCAACGATCTCGATTTCTTCACACTGAACGGCACGTTTCGCCTCACGAATAGCTGGTCGCTCCAGGGCGTAGCCTATTACCGTGTCTATTCGCAGAGCGTACAGAATGGCAACACGACCAATTACATGGCGTGTACCAACATTCCCGGAATCCTCTGCCAGCCCGATGGCGTCACACCGCTGATGAACGCGGCGGGTGAGACGCTGCCTGACATCTCAAACGGCGGCACGACGTATATCGGCGAGAATGACTTTGAATTGATTAACACCTGGGGACGCGGCGGCGCGTTGCAGGCCAGCAATAACGATCGGCTCTTTGGCCTGGAGAATCAGTTCAGCCTCGGCGCGACGATCGACTACGCCTCGACCAACTTCTATAGCGGTGCCCAGATCGGCGTCGTCAATCCCCAGTTGGTGGTTTTGCCTTCCAACCTCTACGTTTATACCCCGGAGAATTCGCCGGGTGCCATCGCCAACGGTGACCCGACACCCGTTAGCGTCGACTCGGTGAATAAGAACCTCGGGGCCTTTTTCACCGATACGTTGAATGTGACTCCGGATCTCGCGGTCACGGGCAGCGGTCGATACAACATCTCGCACATCGACCTGGTCGATCAGGAAGGTAGCAACCTTACCGGCAGCAACCGCTACGTGCACTTCAACCCGGCGATCGGTGGCACCTACAAACTGCTGCCGAGCATGACGCTCTACGGCGGCTGGTCGGTGAATAACCGGGCGCCGACTGCGAGCGAGATCGAGTGCTCCAATCCACTCACCCCGTGCCTGCTGCCCACGAATCTCGCGGGAGATCCGCCGACGTTGAAGCAGGTCGTCTCTCACACTTCGGAGCTCGGCTTGCGCGGAAAATTCCACGGCGGCGGTCGGGACGGGGAGGTGAGCTGGAATCTGAGCGTGTTTCGGACGGTGTTGCACGATGACATCTACGGCATCTCGACTTCGATCGCTTCAGGATTCTTTGAGAACATCGGCGATACGCGCAGGCAGGGTATCGAGGCGGGGTTGGCTTACCACGGCTCGCGCTTCTCGGCGTATGCCAATTACAGCCTCGTGCAGGCGACCTTCGAATCGGCATTTCTCACGCCCTCACCTTCGAATCCGTTCCAGGATGCCGCAGGTAATATCCAGGTGGAGCCTGGCGACAAATTTCCTGGAATCCCGGAGAACCGCGTGAAGCTCGGCGCGGACTTCAAACTGATTCCGGCGTGGTCGGTGGGCGCCACCCTGAACTACGTGAGCGACTTCTACTACGTGGGGGACCAGTCCAATCAACTTCAGCCGATTCCGGGTTACACGGTGGTCAACCTGCACACGACCTTCCAGCCCAGCTCGCACTTTCAGCTGTTTGTCTCGATCGACAATCTGCTCAACAAGAAGTACGCCACCTGGGGCATCCTGAGTGACCCCACCGGTATCGGCGCGCCCGGTGTGCCCCCCAACGGCATGACCAACGGGCCCGGGGTCGACAACCGCTTCCTGAGTCCGGCACCGCCGTTCGAGATATTTGGCGGCCTGCGGATACTACTGTAGGCCGAGACCTCCGCAGCGGCGTTTGCCTCAGCCCTAGTTGCCCTGGATGAAGACGCTCTGGGCCGTGATGCTGTGCAGGAAGTCCTTCTTGTAACTCCGGGCACGGACGATCGATGAGTCCTTGAGGCGGATCGGGGCCGTGTAAACCGGGTCATTACGACCGGGCTCGCTGCCATCGAGCGTGTAGTGAATCTCCGCGCCGGCCTCGCCTGCCGTCAGGGTGACCTCGATGGCTCCGTGAAAATCGCCCGCCGCCGGGGAGATGGCAGGAGGAGCAAGTACCGGCTGGCCGGGGAGAGATTCGATCCAGGCCCGCAGCAAGGCGACTCCACGGGTATCGATGGTCTCGCGAGCCAATGGCGGCATCTTGATGTCATCGAGGGTATCGACCCGCATGTAGGCGATCGATCGCCAGATGTCGTGGGCCGCCACGACGCGCGGATGATCGATGCCTTCATCGATCAGCACCGGACCCTCGACGATATTCTGCCGGTCGGGAGGCGTCGGATAGCGCGCATCGAAATACGCGACCGTACCTCCCGGCCGATGGCATTGCGCGCAGTTGGCGTCCAGGTAAGAGCGCGCGCGATCCTCGAGACTGCGACTCGTATCGTCAGCGGCCGCGAGCCGCGGCAGCGTGTCAGGGTCGGTGCCCGCGAGGGACGGGGTGAACAGCTGCAGGTCGTTCCACGCCTCGAGCTGATTCCTTGCGGTCCCGGAGGGGTATTGATAGATCCGGTTGAGCTGGCGCGTCTTCACACCGAGTACCCCGCCCGCTCGGGAATTGTGGCAAGCGAGGCAGTCCTTCCGGCTCGGGTAGTACCATCGCTGCGTACGGGTAGCGCCACTTCGGGTTTTGATCTCGACATCCTCGGTCAGGCTTCCCGGCAGCAGATCTGCATCGCTGCCGTCGTTGCGCCACTTGTAGACCACTCCGTAGACGCCTCCGTCTGCCGCGCAGACCAGCAGGCGCGTCTCCAGGCGTCGCTTGACGGTCGGATCGGATTCGTCGACCGGCAGCTCGAAGGTCTTGACGAACACGGTGCCGGGCGGGAAGCGCCATTCGTCGGTCGCAGAGAAGGCGATTTTCCCATTCGGAATGGCGATGAATCGTGACTTCACCGCGCCATCCGACCAGAACGCGACCACGAGGTCGTACGGGATCAGGCCAGGAAGCGGCGTGAGTCCGTGCAGGTCCCTGAAGACACCGGTTTGCGAGAGGAGCGCCGGTGGCTGCACCGTGGAACGCTGCGGCATGTCGAGATATGCCTTGGGGGTGACGCGCGGCGCGGGCGCGGCGCGCACGAGGTCGGATGCGGAGAGGTCCCGGGGCGCGTTGAATGCCAGGCTGCCGATCACGAGCGCGAGCAGGGTTCGCGCGCCCGGAAGGCGCGCACTGCGCGCGTTCGTCAGCGAGAGACCCGGTGAGCCGCTCCCTCTGTTGTCGCGACGCATTTCGCTCTGGATCGCCTCGCTCGAGATCAGTCGGTCCGGGCTACGACGGTTACCCCCCAGGGACGCTCTCCCGCACGGACGCGCGTGATCTCCTTGTTGAGCGTGAGGTCAACCACGGAAACGTCGTTCGAGGGGCCGTTGGCCGAGAACAGGTATCTGCCATCAGCCGACAGCACGATGCCCCAGGGTCTCTGGCCTACCTTGATCGTGCCGAGCAACGCGTGGGTGTGTGCATCGAGCACGGAGACCGTTCCCGCACGGCCGTCGGACACATAGACCCGCTTGCCATCGGGGGACACCTTGACGCTCATCGGTCGCGACCCCTCAGGCAGTTCGATGACCTTGAGCACTTTGAGGTCGTCGGTGTCGATTACGTTCAACTGGCCGGTCGACTCGGAGGGAATGAAGGCGAGGGTGCCCTGGGGGAGAAACGCCATGCTGCGGGGTCTCACCGGCACCTTGAAGTGACCCACGACCTTGTAGCTGGTCGTGTCGATGGCGAAGATGTCGCCGCCGGCTTCGCACGTAATATAGAAGCGAGCGCCGTCGGGTGAGGTCGCGGCGCCTTCGGGTTCCTGACCGACCGGAATGATGCGCTCGACCTTGCGAGTCTGGATATTGATCACGCTGGCGGTGCGCACATCCTCGTTGGACACATAGAGGCGCGTACCGTCTTTGCTGAGAGCGAATTCTTCCGGGTCCGAGCCCGCATTGATCTTGCCCGTGAGCTTGCGCGCCGCGACGTCGATGATGCCGATGCCGTCAGCGGACTTGTCAGCGGGGCCGGACTCGTCATCGTCATTGTCTTCGTGCTTGCGCAGTATGGGGTTACCCTTGGCGTCGAGCTGCGGCGGGGCCTCAATGGGAGTTCCGCTCAAGGCGACGTATACGCTGCGCCCATCCGGGCTGGCGTGGATGCCGCGAGGTCGCTTCCCGGCCGGAATCGTGGCGACGACCTTGAAGTCGCCACTGCTGATGACCGTGATGTCGCCGGACTTCTCATTCGATACAAAGATCTCGTATGGCCAGGCGTCGGTAATCTGTGGGTGGGCGAGAACCGCGAGTGCGCCACTCGCAACGCAGGCACTGGCGGAGAGTGAAGAGAGACGACGGTGCAGGAGCATTGCGCAGTACCTCGGAAGCGGCCGGGTCAGAATGCGTTAGTCTAGGGGCCTCATTGAGCAGAGCAATCGGCAGAACCCCTGTTGACTCCGAAAGGCGCTGCCGCGGAGTCGGAGCTCGGGATGAAATCCCGAAGTAAGTCGGGACATACTCCCGGGTGAGCTATCGGAGAATGCCAGGATGGATCCGTCGACGGAACACACATCCGAGCGGATGATGCCGAGCGTGGCGGTGCCGCCCGCCGCCCCGGACCGGTGGACAGGTGCGACACTGCGGCTACGGGTTTGTCTGATCATCACCGCGCTGCTGGCGCTGCTGACTGTCGCCGACGGTATCTACGTGATTCGCAAGGCGCGTGATGATGTTCGTGACGAGGTGCGCTCGACCCTGATTCTCACCGGTCACTTTCTCGATGCACAGCTCGATGTGCTGCGAGATCGCTGGGTAGCGCGTGGCTATGCGGTACCGCTGTTCCAACTGAGAAATCTGGGAGATGTCAGACACGTCGACCTGAAGTTCTACGACAACCAGGGGCGTCTGCTCGACAGCAACGAAGATACGGCGGATCGCAGGTCCCACGCGCCGGCCTGGTTTACCTGGCTGGTGCATCTCGCGTCGCTCCCGGCCGAATCACAGACGCGCATCGTGTCGTTCAACGGCGCGACCGTGGGGCAACTCGTGATGACACCAGATCCGACCTACGAAATCGAGGAGATGTGGGGCACCTCGCGCGGCCTGCTGGCGCTGCTCGCTCTGTTCTTCGTGGTGGTCAATGCCGCGGTATGGTGGGCGGTGTCCCGCGCGCTGCGGCCGATCGAGCAGATTCTCCAGGCGCTGCAGAAGGTGCGCGAGGGTGATCTGGCGGTGCGCCTTCCGCAGTTCGAGCTGCCGGAGCTTTCCCGTATCGGCGTCGGCTTCAACCACATGGCGGAGACTCTCGAGCAAAGTGTCAGCGAGAACCAGCGCCTCACCCGCGAGCTTCTCAATACCCAGGAGAAGGAGCGGCGTCATCTCGCTCATGAGCTACACGATGAGATTGCTCAGTGCGTCAGCGCGATACACGCCGACGCTGTGACCATCAAGAGGCGCGGTGGAGCTGCGGTGCAGGAGAGCGCCGAGGCGATCGTGCAGGTCGTGGCGCAGATCAAGGAGAGCGTTCGCAACATGCTGCGGCGGATTCGCCCGGCGTACCTCGAAGAGCTCGGCCTCGAGGCCGGTGTGCACGAACAGGTCGCGGCATTCAGGCAACGCAACCCCCTCGTGCTGTGCGCGTTGGACGTGCAGGGGGATCTCGGCAGCCTCGATGAGGAAGTTGGAGTCACGATATATCGGGTGGTCCAGGAGTCGCTCACCAACATCGCGGTTCACGCCAACGCGCGCAACGTTTCCATCGAGCTGAAGGTGCACTGCGCGGCGGAAGTACCAGAGGGTCGCATCGACGTCACGATTACCGACGATGGTGCGGGCTTCTTTCAGCTGACCACCAACCGTGGCCTGGGGCTCACGGGAATCCGCGAGCGAACGCGCGCCCTCGGCGGCTCGTGCTACATCGTGTCGGAACCGGGCAGGGGTACGCGTATCGACGTCTCGGTACCTTTTGTCCGCCAGCGGGAGATGGCAGATGCCTGAGGCCGCCACACGCATCATGCTCGTCGATGATCATGCCATCGTTCGAGCGGGCTTCCGCCGCTTGCTCGAGCAACAGGTCAACTATCAGGTGATCGCCGAAGCCGGGGATGCGGAGACCGCCTACACCCTGTTTGTCGAGCATCAGCCGGATGTAGTGGTTCTCGACCTGTCGATGCCCGGCGTAAGTGGCCTGGACCTCGTGCGACGCATGATCATGCGTCAGCCGAGCGCGCGGATCCTGGTATTCACGATGCACGAAGATGCGCAGCTCGCCGAGCGCGCGATTCAGCTCGGCGCGCGCGGCTACGTCACCAAGAGCAGTGCGCCCGAGGTGCTGGCTTCGGCGGTCGCGGACATGATGGCCGGCAGGGTGGCGTTCAGCCCCGACATTGCCCAGTCTCTCGCGGTCTCCAAGGTGACCGGCGAAGGCGATCCGCTCGCCGCGCTCAGCGCACGCGAGTTCGAGATTTTCCGCCTGATAGCGCGCGGGCAAACCATGTCATCGATCGCGGCGATGCTCAGCCTGAGCGCCAAGACCGTGGCAAACTACCATTCGCTCATCAAGCAGAAGCTCGGTATCGCCAGTGACGTCGAGCTCGTGCTCCTGGCGCAACGGCGCAACATCAGCTGATCGTCGCTCGAAGCTGTCCCGTCGCGCCTCCACGACCGCGACGCCGCGACCTCCGCGACGCGTGGTCGCCCGGCGGCGCAACTCCGCGGCTGCCGGGCGCAAGCGGAAGTCATCCCTCAGAACTGCGCCCGCAGGCCTGCCCAGACGCCGATTGGCGCGCCCGGCGACACTGCATTCTCGTTGGTCCAGTTGTTCGGGTTCGCAATCAGCGTTCCGTTCGCCATGAAGGAGTTACTCGTGAGGAATCCGGCGGTCGCGTACTTCCGGTCGAACAGGTTCGCCACCCGGGCGAAGATCTGGAAATGGTCCGAGAAGCGCCAGGTGCTCTGCAGATTGACGACCGTATAACTTGGAATCCAACCGCTTCCCTCTATATAGGCGCCGGTGGCGTTGGTGCCGCCTGCCACATTGGCGTTGTTTTCATTGCCGTGCAGATAGGACCCGGACACCACCAGCAGGTTTGCGCCGACGTTCCACCGATGGGTGACGTCGTAGTCGAGTATGAGCCGTCCGGTATTTCGCGGAATCAGCGGGATCCGATCGCCTGGACTCACGACGATATTGCCGAATTGATCGGCGGTGCTGTTGGATGGCGCGTTTACGACGAAGCTCGACTGAAAGGTCGCGTCCACGAGGCTATAGGCGACCCGCCAGTGGAACCTTTGCGCCGCCGTGCCACCCAGCGCAAGGTCGAGACCCTGACGGCGGGTGCTGCCGACGTTGGCGAAATATCCGGCATTGATGGAGGTCGCGATGAACTGAATGTCATCGCTGCTCTGCGTACGGAAGGCATCCGCGCTCCACACCAGGGCGTTACCCGCCAGGTTGCCGCGGGCACCGACCTCGAACGTGCGCGCCACGACCTGTTTCAGATCCGGATCGCTGGCAAAGTCATTCGGCAGGCCACAGGGCGTCGTGGGGTCAGCGCATCCCAGCTCGATTACCGTCGGCGCACGGCTTGCCTCGTTGTAGTTCGCGTAATACGTCTGGGAGTCGGTCGGTGTGACCGTGAAGCCGAAGGCGGGATTGACGCGCGAGAACGTGTGATCACCGCTCACCGGGCTCGGCTCGTTGAATCCCGGGCCGACGTCGGTATTGACGCTGTAGCCGTCGATCGTCTCCCGGTTGGAGTTGTAGCGGACCGACAAAGTGAAATGGAGCAGTTTGCTCGGCGACAGGGTGTCGGTGAAATAGACTCCGTAAATCTTGTTGATTCCGCCCACCGAGATGGCCGGCTGGTAGTTGAAGGGCAGATCTGACGGCACGAGCAGCCGCTCCGGCGATAGTGGTCCGTAAATGTCATATTCGAAGAAGCTGTCGTCCGAGTCGGTGAAGTCGGCGCCGAGGACCCCCTGGTTGCCCCAGCCGAAGAGATCGTGCGAATCCGTGAGCTGCAGGCCGACGCCCTTGGTGTTCTGCTCCAGCCGTGACAGCGCGTTGTTGCCGATCATGCAGTAGGCGAGCGGCGTCAGGTTCGCCGGCGTCGCCGTGCAGTCGATCGGCGGTCCGACGTAATCGTCCGTCAGATAGCTGTCGTTGATGTTGCCGTTGTTGACGGAAGTGATCACGTGGCGGTAGTAGACGTTGCCAGACAGCAGCAGCTTGTCTGCGAGCTTCTGCGCGCCCGTCAGGTTGACGAAGTCGAGCAGATTCTCCGTGTAGTCCGGCGTATAGGATGCCGAGTACTGGTAGTTCAGCATGCTCTGTGGCGTGACCCCATCACCCCACAGATCGGTATCGGCATAGGTGTAGCTCAGGTGGAGGTCAGTATTCTCGCTCCGCCACCCGACCTTGGCGAAGCCCTGCAGTACCCGCGATGAGCCGCTCTGACGCCAGCCTTTCTCGTCAAAGTAGTCACCCGCAAAGAAGTAGTCGAAATTACCGAGGGTACCTCCGGTTTCTCCCTCGAACGATCGCCGGTCCCAGGAGCCGCCGTAGGCTTCGAGCTCGGTCCCCGGGTCGTCGTGTCCATTCTTGGTGCGCAGCGCCAGCGCTCCGCCGAGCGTATTGAGTCCGAACACCGGGTTGGAGCCGGATATCAGCGTGACATCCGAAAGCGCTACTTGAGGAATCAAATCCCAGTTGACGGTGTCACCGAATGCTTCATTGACGCGCACGCCGTCGACGTACACCGACAGTCCTTCGGGAGTGCCGAGGAGCGGCGATGCGGTGAACCCGTGGTAGTTGACATCGTTCTGAAAGGGATTGTCGGCGCTCTGACTGATGTTGATACCAGTGAAGTTGTTGTTCATGTAGTCGGTGATCTCAAGGGTCTGCTGACGTTGCATGTCCTGGCTGGTTGCGGTCTGCACATTCGACGGCACCTCATTGAGCGGCAGGCCGAATCCCTGCAACGGGGTGGTCCCGATCACCACCACGGTTTGCAGCTCCGGGGCTGCAGCGGGATTGGCCATCGGTCCGGCGGTCGCGGAGTCGGCAGCCCTTGCGGCCGATGACAACATGGCCGCGATAGACACGAGGATCCCACACGATGCGGGCATCGGGCGTTTCGTTAGCATTGTTGCTTCCCCTTCCACACGAATGAAATTCAGGGCGCGCGCCGCGAATCGTTTTTTGCATTCTTGCTGAAGGACGGCGGGAGGAGTTCCCAACTTCGGGAACTTGTTCCCTTATCACCGAGGACGTGTTCCCTTTTTTTGGCGCCGCCCGGTTAGCAGGGCATCCATCCCGGCAAGGCTCGGGAAGATGTCACAGTGTCGCTCCGGACTGGAGCCCACGCGCGACTGCAGGCACTATCTCCAACACGCTGGCACCGCTATCTTTCGGACACTAACACTCCGGCCGTATTGACACTCTCGGGTGCCGCGCGATGCTAGTTGGGTTGCACACTCGCAAGCGCGGTTGGGTCGGACGATCCCGAAGTCCCCATCAAGGGACGCGCAGCTGACGAGTTGGTCGCTCGGTTGGCGCGACGGGATGATGGCGCGCTTGGATTAGGGACGAACGAGAATGACGTATCGCCGGGTGCACCGTTCGGCGCCTGGGCGGGGATCCGCCTGCACTGGGATTGAGCGCTCACGTGGCGATGGCGCTGAGGCAGCGGTGGGGCGATTGCGGCATCGCCGACAGTGAATGTTGGTGTAGTTAGGTGCTAACTGGCAACGAAGAAATGCCGCAATTCTTTGGCTACTGCAGCCGATCTTCCATCTCGGAGTAGCGCAGTGCGCGCAAGCGCCGTGTTACGCGGTCGTGCGTAGGGGATACCCTCGCCTGCCGGTGAGCGATGCACGTGTGAGAGTCCCCCGATGTCGCCCACAGAATCTGCCAACATCGCTGAGAGGTTCGAGCGAAGCATGGGTAAATCAAAACACCGCCACGCAGCGGCGGCAACCTTAACCAACCCGAACCTTAGTCGATGAGACGACGTAGGGCCTTGCCGGACTGTGAGCTGAACTCTGCGGAATCCAGAGTGCCGTCGTGATCGACGTCGGCCTGCTTGAAAAGCTTCTCGGCTAGTGCGAAGTATTCATCCTTGGACAGAGTGCCGTCACGATCAGTGTCAGCGGCCGCGAAGGCCTTCGGCCCAATCACACCTGCGACTTCTTTGCTGTCCAGTGTTTGATCGCTGTCCTTGTCCAACCGGTCGAAATGGGCAGCGGCGGCGGCCTTCACTTCGTTCCAATCGAGGGTCTTATCGTTGTCCTTATCGTACTTGGCCACAACATCAGTTGTGGTGGCAGACACTGCTGGTTGCAGCGCAACGGCCGTAAGACCGGCGATCAGCGAGATCGGGAATATCAGGTTTCGATTCATGTTAGACGCCTACAAGCTCTTGATGACGAGGGGAATTAAAGGAAGTACAAGGAAGTACATAGTTCTCGGTTACAAGCCAACTTGGAGCACTAGCGCTCGGGAATAGTTCCCGAAGTACGGATGATCCCAGGCCCCGATTGATCTCGGCGGCGCTGTGGGCGTACTCGAGCGCTCCGCCGCGCGCCTTCTGGTCAGCGGGGTTCTCCGCTGCCATCGCGTCGAACCCCGCGAGTGCCTTGTGATAGCTCTCCACCGCTCCGGCGTGGTCGCCGAGATTCTCCAATCCGCCGTGCCCCTGTTTGCGTGCACGGGCAAGCGCGCGTGCCGGCGCGTTAGATGGCGGGTTAGATGCCGGGGAAAGTAATAAAAACAAAGACTTGATGGCAGGCTCCCTGCTGGCCCTGGGGTATCATGTCTCGCTGCGCGGGCGCGGGCGCGGGCGGCGCGGAGGAGGGGGCAGCGGTAGCGGAGCGACAGCCCGGGAGCCACGCGGACCGCGCTGTCACCCACAACCGTGACCGTGCTCGGCCGTTCACCGCTACGACACCGGGCCTCAACACGCGGTCGGGCAGCCTCCGCGACCCCAGTCCTCGCCACCGGAACCTTCGCGGTGGGCGCGTCGGCCAGCGGGCGGGGCACCGCGGCCCTCGACGCACCGCTGTTTCGGTAACAATAATGTGCTCTTCGACATCGGCTCCGCGAACTTCCTCGTCATGGTGGGTAGTGATGCCGTCACGAGCGATACGATCGCGTTTCTCAATCTGTAGCGCGCGCGGCACGGCGTGGTCGGCGCGCCGCTGATCGAATCATCCGCGTCCCAGGGCGCGGACGATAAAAACCAAGCCGAGAACCACGAACAGCACGCTGGCGACATAGTGCAGGGTCTTGAGCGGCAGGCGTTCCGAGAAGGCCTTGCCGAGGAAGACCACCGGAGCGTTCGCGAGCACCATCCCCACCGTGGTGCCGGCGACCACCAGTGCCAGATTCGCGTAAGCGGCGGCGAGCGCCACCGTGGCGATCTGTGTTTTGTCACCGATCTCCGCGATGAAGAACGCCACCAGCGTCGCGATGAAGGCGCTCGCGCGGCGGGTGTGACCGGCCCTTTCCTCGAGCGCATCGGGCCGCAGTGCCCATAGTGCCATGCCGAGCATGCTCATCCCCACGAGCGCGTCGAGCAGTGTCGGCGTGAGGAATCTCGCGAGCCGCGCCCCGATGAACCCTGCGGCGGCGTGATTCGCCAGCGTCGCGCACGTCACGCCGGTGAGGATGGCCCAGGGCCTGCGATAATGCGCCGCCAGCATGAGCGACAGGATCTGCGTGCGGTCACCCATCTCCGCGATGGCCACCGTGGAGAGGGAAACGAGGAAGGACTCCATGCAGGCGCTCCGGGCCGAGCGGGTGAAGGACCACAGCAGGTACCCCCGCCCGCTCACAACGGAGGCGCCGCCGTTGGTCTCGCCATGCCGCTTCAGGCCCCGCACGCCACGAGCCCTCGGGCCCAAGTGTGTTGACGTGCGGCCCGGAGTTCGCTCCGGGCGGCTACTCCCCAAGGAGTGCGCGCTTTGTATCAGCTGGGCTGCCGCTTGGCAATCGCGGCAGCTTGCATTGCGCGCTCGTCGGTCAACTCGAACTCCCCGTTGCGGGCGCTCCGGCCGTCATGGCCTCGGCGCTCCCTTCACCGAGATGCTCGATCAGCGCTTCGAGCGAGTCGATGGGCGCGGAGCAGGTGCTCCCGCGGCAGAGATAGGCGACCGTGCCGGCGCGCGGTGTCTTGTCGGCGAGTGCGGGTGGCAGGCCCGCCGCTTCGGCGGGAATCGCGAGAGTGAGGCGGTGCGGGGCATAAAGCCGCGCGAGCTCGAGCCGCCAGCCGTCGATGGTCCGCGCCTCGCCGCGCAGGATCACGATCTCCGGGGGATCGAGCAGTTCCTCGAGCGCGCCGAGGAGGCTCACGTGCCCCAGCGGATAGCGCGACAACGCCGGCCAGGCCGCGCGCAGTGTGGCCTCCGCGGCGGCGAGATAGCGCGGCTCGGCGAGCAGGTGCCCCAGGCGCAGCAGCACGCGCGCCGCGACGCCGTTGCCCGCCGGAGTCGCATCGTCGCTGAAGGATTTGCTGCGCAGGATCAGTGTCTCGTGATCGTCCGCGGTGAAGAAGAACCCGCCGGCGGCTCGGTCGGCGAAGTGCTCGAGCACCACGTCCA
>Ga0187783_10001417_pt1 | contig 17735 bp, 12 predicted proteins | sample 1015_SJ02_MP02_2_FD_132471 | JGI IMG/M metagenome (GOLD analysis project Ga0187783, IMG submission 132471) | Tropical peat soil microbial communities from peatlands in Department of Meta, Colombia - 1015_SJ02_MP02_20_MG | ecosystem: Environmental > Terrestrial > Soil > Wetlands > Peat | place...
CCGAACGCGGTGTTCCGCGCCTATTACACCGAGATCAATGCCCGCCAGCAGCTTGCCGCCATCACCATCGGCGGCCCGATCAATTTCATGACGCGGGCCGAGGCGCTGACCGCCAACGACGCCATGCTGCGCGCCTCGGCGCGGCCATGGGCGCTGTGGCGCAAGCGCGCGCTCGAGGAGAAGTAGGACGCGTGCCTATGAGCTGTGGATCATTGAATTTGGCAAGTGTCCGCTTCGCTGCCGGTAACGCTTACACCGACGCGTGCGCGACGCCGGCGGTCGCCTTCAGCGCCTCGCCGGCGGCTTCATAAAAGCTCGCGCCCTCGGGCAGCACGATCGACGCCGAGCGCACGGCGTGGGTGGCCGGATCGATCCCGTCGGGAGCTTTGCCCGCAGCGACGGCGCGCGCTGCTTTTGCAAGCCGCTGCCGCGCCATGATCACGCCGTTGTCGGTCGAGACCAGATTTTCCTTGGCTCTGTCCTGGATCGGGCCGCAGCTTTCCTGGATCGCCGCGTCCTGCATGGCGATGCCTTTGACGCCGGAATAGGACTTGTGGTGCTGCTGCGCCACGCGGTCGATCATGTAGTCGTTGTCTTTGTTGACCACCGGCCGGAACGAGCCGGCAATGAGCGTGACGTGGATGCCGCCACCCGACCGCATCACCTCAAGCTCGTGCGCGGTGAGCGGCCGCGTCGGATGGTGGGTGAAGCACCACACCATGCAGTTCTGGTCGTCGACCGGCACGAAAGCATGGCCGTTGAGCGCATTGTCGCCATAGGGCGGGATCATGGTGTGAAACGGCATGATCCATTGCGTGATGCGCCAGTAAAGCTTGCCCGCCGTCGCCGACCGCCGCACCCCGATCACCATGCCGCCTTTTGTTTCGATCACTTCGAAGCGCGCGTCGGTCTCGCGGGTGAACTCGGCGCCCTGGCTGACATGCAGCGGATCGCTGCGCAGATCGTGGCGATGCAGGAACGACACATGCACCGAATCGATCCCGCCCTCGAGCGCCTGCAGCCAGTTGCATTCCTGCGTGCGCTTGGAGATGAAACGCTGCGCGGTCGGGACGGTCGCCCATTCGAAATTCGGTTTGGGCGGCTTGAGCGCTGGCGGTCCCATATAGATCCAGATCGCGTCGCCGAACTCAGCGCACGGATAGGACGCGAGCTTGATCTTGCGGCGGAAGCCGCTTTCGACCGGTTCCGACGGCACTTCGATGCATTGGCCGGTGACGTCGTATTTCCAGCCGTGATAGGGGCAGCGCAGCCCACCTTCCTCGTTCCCGCCGAACCACAGCGACACCCCGCGATGGGCGCAGAATTCGTCCATCACGCCGACGCGGCCGGATGTGTCGCGGAACGCAATCAACCGCTCGCCGAGCAATTTGACGCGCACCGGCGGGCAATCGGGTTCCGAGATTTCCGCCGACAGCAGCGCCGGAATCCAGTAACGCCGCAGCAATTCGCCCATCGGCGTGCCGGTGCCGGTGTGCGTGAGGAACTCGTTCTGCGCGCGCGTGGTCATGGTGCCATCTTATACCCTTGACCGAAAGAGTGCACAGTTGGCGCTTCGCTGCGTTGTCGGAAAAAATGTCGCCGCCGCCGCGCGCATTTGCGCCGCTGGACGTTGCGGCCACGGTGTACGCTTCACTCCGGCTTGATGCTCGCGAACCTGATCACCTTGGCCCATTTTTCCACTTCAGCGGTAATGAACGTCTGGCATTCGGCCGCAGTCATGGGCATCGGCGCAATCCCGAGATCGGCCAAACGCGCCTTCAGCGCTGGTTCGCGCAAAGCGGCAATCACTTCGCCGTCGATCAGATTGACGATCTCGGCGGGCAGCGCACTCGGCGCACCGATTCCCTGCCAGGTGCGCGCCTCGAAGCCGGGCAGAAATTCTCCCACGGTCGGCGCGTCCGGCAGCAGATCCGAACGCTTAGCTGTCGTGACCGCCAAAGGCCGCAGCATTCCGCTCTTGATATATCCGACGGTGGATTGGATGGGTTCGAACGCGACCTGAACGTGGCCGGCGATCAGATCGGCCAATTCGGGGGCGGAGCCGTGGTAGGGCACATGCACCATGTCGACGCCGGCCATCATCTTGAACATCTCGCCGATGGCCTGCTGCGGGGTGCCGCTGCCGGCTGAGCCCATATTAATCTTGCCGGGATTGGCCTTGGCATAGGCGATGAACTCGGGGAGCGTTTTCGCCGGCAAGCTCGGATTGACCAGCACCACCGCCGGCCCCTGGGCGATGCCGGCAATGACCGTAATGTCATGCACGAAATCGAAGTTCAGCTTGTCATAGAGCGATGCGTTGATGGCGTTGACCGTGGCCAGCTCCATGATCGTGTAACCGTCGGGCATAGACTTCGCGACCATTTCGGTGGCGACGGTACTGGCTGCGCCGGGCCGGTTCTCGACGACGAACGGCTGGTGCAGTCGCTGCGACAAGGCCTCTGCCATGATGCGCGCGGTGATGTCGTTCGGACCGCCGGGCGGGAAACCGACAATCCAGCGCACCGGATGCGTCGGATAGTCTAGCGCCTTGCCGCTGCGCGGCAGAGCCGGCAACACGGCAGCGCCTGCTGCCAGGTGCAAGAAACTGCGGCGGCGAAGTTTCATGACTGTGCCCTTGCGGCTGAAAGCGACTTCCTGAATCCGGAGCCTAGCCGCAAACCTCTATCAAAGGCTACGCCGTCCGCGCTGCGGTACGGTCACTCCGCAGTTAAGCCGGCGGCTTCCACCATCTTGCGCCATCGTGCTTGGTCATCGGCGAGAAATTTGGCGAGGCTCTCGACCGGCAGCGGCGACGGCAGCCCGCCATCCTCCGCGAACCGGGCGGCAAGCTTGGGATCGGCGACGACGTTTCCCAGCGCCGTGTTGAGTTGCGTTATTATTTCAGGCGGCGTGTTTCGCGGCGCGAACATGCCATACCAGACGTCGACGTCATAACCCGGCACCGTGTCTGTGATCGTCGGCAGGTCCGGCAGCAACGGCCAGCGCCGCGCCGACGTGACGGCGAGCGCCCGCAACTGCCCCGAGCGCACCATTTGCAAGGCCGGCCCCCCGAGGTTGTCGAACAGCACATGGACCTTGCCGGATATGAGGTCGGGATAAGCCGCGCCCGATCCGCGATACGGCACATGAATCATGTCGATCTTCGTCAGCGACTTGAAATATTCGCCGGACAGGTGCGGCGAGGCGCCCACGCCCGACGACGCCATCGACAGCTTTCCCGGATTGGCCTTGGCGTAGTCGATGAATTCGCGCACTGTCGTTACCGGCAATGACGGCGTGACGATCATGATATTGGGCACGCGCATCACCACGCCGACCGGCGCTAATTGGTCGAGAACATGGCTTAGCTTCTTGTAAAGGAGCGAGCTGATGGTGACGGTCGGGCCCGCGAACAACAGCGTGTAGCCGTCGGCGGGCGCATTGATGACCAATTCGGTCGCCAGCGTGCCGCCGGCACCGGTCCGGTTCTCCACCACGAACTGATTGGTCATGTGCTCCGACAGCCACTGCGCCACCACGCGGGCGACGAGATCGGTCGGACCACCGGCGGCAAGCCCGACGATGATGCGCACCGGCCGCGTCGGATAATCAAGCGCGGACGCATTCTGCATCATTGCCGCGAGCGCGACGGAAACGGTGGATAGCTGCAGAAGGGCCGTTCGGCGGGAAAGTTTAGTCATTGTCCCAGGGATATTTGGAACTACTCTCGCCGGAACGATTTTCAACGCTGGGCGTCGTCACACTGCCCGCGAGCGGGAGGAGAAGCTATGTGATCATCCGCACTGGCTTGCCGTCGAGGAAACCGCGGATGTCTTCGATCACCCCGGCGAAGTAGTGCCGATAATTCTGCTCGGAGACGTACCCGAGATGCGGGCTGATGACGACGTTGTCCATCTTGCGGAATGGATGATCGCGCGGCAGCGGCTCGATATCGAACACGTCGAGCCCGGCGCCGGCGATCCTGTTGTCGAGCAGCGCCGCGATCAACGCCGCCTCCTCGACGATTGGCCCGCGCGAGGTATTGATGAGGAAAGCGCCCGGCTTCATCAGGCCAAGTTCGCGCGCACCAATGAGGCCGCGGCTGCGCTGCGACAGCACGACATGGATGGTGATGAAATCGGAGCGGCGAAACAGCTCATCCTTCTCGACATAGCCGACGCCGGCCTGCGCGCATTTTTCCGGCGTCAGGTTTGGGCTCCAGGAGATGACCTCCATGCCGAAGGCCTTGGCGATGGTCGCGGTGCGGGTGCCGAGCTTACCGAGGCCGAGCACGCCCAGCGTCATGCCTTCGAGGTCCGGCCCGATCGTGGTCTGCCAGGCGGCGCCGCCGTGCAGCCGCGCGTTCTCAAAGCCAATGCGGCGGGTCAGTTCGAGCATCAGCCCGATGGCAATGGCCGAGGTCGGGCTGCCGAACGAGCCGGTGCCGCACACCGTGACGCCGCGCGCCTTCGCCGCCTCGACGTCGATCGAGGCGTTGCGCATGCCGGTCGTGATCAGGAGCTTCAGATAAGGCAACGAGTCGATGACATGTTTGGGAAACGCGGTGCGCTCGCGCATGGCCACGATGATGCCGAAACCTTTAAGCGCGGCAATGACTTCATTGGCGCCGCCGAGGTGGTCATTGAACACCGTGATATCGATTTCCTCCTCGACGCTCGACCAATCGGCGACTTTGAGGGCGATATCCTGGTAGTCGTCGAGAATAGCGCAGCGAATCGCCATGTTTCCCCCCCATGCAGGCGTGTCCGAGTGGCTAGCCGTCTCACAACGGCATAGGCAAAACAAGCAGCTTGGGGCGGGTCGGGTCTAGGCGCGATGCCCGGCGATATCGCACAGCGACGCTGACGGTGGCGAAGCGGTCGGCGAGGTCTTGGTGATCAGGCTGTCGTATTTGGCGTGCCATTTCGGACCAGGGCCGCGCATGTAATGCAGGTCGGCCCGGTAGGAACCGGCGTCGCCGGGCATTTCCAGCAATTCGCGCAGCGCCTTCGAGAAATCACGCCACATGATTCGCTCCCGTATTTCGCGTACCGCGGAACCGGCCGTCTACGGACACGGCCGTGCATTTTTGAACGCGTGTTTGACGCGAATTGTCGGCGAGAAATTGTTAAAATTTGCTGTGATTTGGACGCTTCAGGGTCGAAAATGCGAACAAACTTTATGAAGCTTTACCGGACTAGATAAAAGTCGAAGCGTCTTTCCGAGGCAGTCCGGTCAGCGTGACTCGATCAACAGCGGCATACCGCCCTCCGGGCGGAGCGTCACGCGCGCCAGTGGCTTCGGTCGGTGGCCGGGCAGGGTGCGAAACCGGAAGGCGCGCACCAGCTTCGCCAGGATGACGGTGGCTTCCATCGTGGCGAATCCGGCGCCGATGCAGATGCGCGGGCCCCCGCCGAAGGGCAGATACGCATAACGCGGCCGCGCTTTCGCCTGCTCGGGCGCGAAACGGGCCGGATCGAAGGCATTCGGATCGTCCCAAAGCTTTACGTGCCGGTGCACGGCAAAGATCGGAATGAAGATACGCGTGCTCGGCCCGACTTCCATGCCGCCGAGTTCCATCTCCGCTTTCGGCCGCCGGCCGAGGCTGACGGCCGGCGGAAACAGCCGCATCGCTTCCTCAAGGACCTGCCGGCAGAAAGTCAGCGCGGCGACCTGGGCGGCGGTGACGTCGCACGCGCCGGCGACCGCCGCGACTTCCTCGGCGACGCGCTGTTGGGTTGCCTGGTCCTTGGCGAGGAGCCACAACGTCCATGTCAGCGCCACCGCGGTGGTTTCGTGGCCGGCGATGATGAAGGTGAGGAGATTGGTCATGACCTCGTCGTCGGTCATGGCCCGCCCGGTCTCGGGATCGCGGGCGGCGAGCAGCAAATCGAGCAGGTCGGGCCGCGGCGAACGGCCGGCCCGCCGCGCCTCCACGATCCGGCGGATATCGCGGTGGAGGAACTCGACGGCGCGTCTGGCGTGGCGCCGGCCCGGAAAAGGCAGCCAGCGCGGCAGCGAGAACTGGGCATAAACGATGTGCCAGGGAATAGTCGCGAAAGTGGCGGCGAGCGCTTTGCTGTAGCGGTCGGCGTCGAGGCTTGCCGAACCGCCGAGCATCGCCTCGACGATGATGTCGAACGTGGTGCGCGTCATCGCCGCCGCGGCATCGACTGGCACTTGCGCCGGCGCCGCGCGCCAGCGCTCGATCTGGCGCTGTGCCATGGCCGCAAAAATCGGGACGAATGACAGCAGCACCTCATGCCGGAAGATCGCGGCGACCGCGCGGCGCTGCCAGCGCCAATCGGCGCCCTCGGCGAGAAACAGCGACGTCTCTCCGATCGCCGGCGCAAAGGCGCGTCGGGTGGTGATCTCGCGGCCGAAGGCATCGGCTTTGTCGACCAGAATCTCGCCGATGAGTTTTGGCTCGCAGACGATGAGCGTATCGGTCCGGCCGCGGCGAAAGCGGGTGACGCCCTCTTCATAGGCCGCGCGCGGATAGGTTTCGATGTAATTGCGCCAAAGCGTCGGCAAGCCGCGCAACCCGAGCGGTCGCTCCGGCGGCTGGAAGGGGACGAAATCTGGATCGGTAAACACGCTGAAATGGCGCCGCGTCGATGCTTGCCCTTTACCTAGGTCATCGTTACATCAGCGGCAACTCTCCAACCTTGTCCCAACCTTGGTTCGTCGCCTTCGGCCAGCCGGCCGCGCCGCAATCATTGCAAAAATGGCCCGTCAATTCGTCTATCACATGCAAGGCCTGTCCAAGACCTATCCGGGTAACCGCAAGGTCTTGGAGAACATCAATCTGTCGTTCTACCCGGACGCCAAGATCGGCGTGCTCGGCGTCAACGGCACCGGCAAATCGACGCTGCTGCGGATCATGGCCGGCCTCGACACCGAGTTCACCGGCGAGGCCTGGGCGGCGGAGGGCGCCACCGTCGGCTTCCTGCCGCAGGAGCCGCAGCTCGATCCGGGCAAGACCGCGCGCGAAAACGTCATGGACGGCGCCGCGCCGCAAAAGGCCATCCTCGATCGCTACAACGAGCTTGCCGCCAATTACTCCGATGAGACCGCCGAGGAGATGACCAAGCTCCAGGATGAAATCGAGGCCAAGGGGCTGTGGGACCTCGATTCCAAGGTCGACCAGGCGATGGACGCGCTGCGCTGCCCGTTCGACGAGGCGGACGTGACCAAGCTGTCCGGCGGCGAGCGCCGCCGCGTGGCGCTGTGCCGCCTCTTGCTTGAGCAGCCCGATCTTCTGCTGCTCGACGAGCCGACCAACCACCTCGATGCCGAGTCGGTGGCTTGGCTCGAAGGCCATTTGCGCAACTATCCCGGCGCCATCCTCATCGTCACCCATGACCGTTACTTCCTCGACAACGTGACGGGATGGATCCTCGAGCTCGATCGCGGCCACGGCATCCCCTACCAGGGCAATTACTCCTCGTGGCTCGTGCAGAAACAAAAGCGGCTCGAGCAGGAAGGCCGTGAGGAAGAGGCGCGCCAGCGCACGCTCGCCCGCGAGCAGGAATGGATCGCGGCTTCGCCGCGGGCGCGGCAGGCCAAATCCAAGGCGCGCTACGAGCGCTATGAGGAACTTTTGCAGAAAGCCGGGGAGAAGCAGACCCAGACAGCGCAGATCGTCATTCCGGTCGCCGAGCGGCTCGGCCAGAACGTCATCGACTTCGAGCATTTGCGCAAGGGCTACGGCAATAATCTTCTGATCGACGATCTCACCTTCCGCCTGCCGCCGGGCGGCATCGTCGGCGTCATCGGGCCGAACGGCGTCGGCAAAACCACGCTGTTCCGCATGATCACGGGTGCGGAGAAACCGGACGGCGGCACCATCAAGATCGGCGAGTCGGTACATCTCGGCTATGTCGACCAGTCGCGCGATTCGCTCGACGGCAAGAAGACGGTGTGGGAGGAGATTTCCGGCGAGCTCGATCAGCTCCAGCTCGGCAAGCGCGAAGTCAATTCGCGCGCCTATTGCGCCGCCTTCAACTTCAAGGGCGCCGATCAGCAGAAGAAGGTCGGCCAGCTTTCCGGCGGCGAAAGAAACCGCGTGCATCTCGCCAAAATGCTCAAATCCGGCGCCAACGTGCTCCTGCTCGACGAGCCGACCAACGATCTCGACGTCGACACCTTGCGGGCGTTGGAAGAAGCGCTGGAGGATTTCGCCGGCTGCGCCGTGATCATCAGCCACGACCGTTGGTTCCTCGACCGCACAGCCACCCACATGCTTGCCTTCGAGGGCGACAGCCACGTCGAATGGTTCGAAGGCAACTTCCAGGATTACGAAAAGGACAAGATGCGGCGGCTCGGCACCGACACCGTCATTCCGCACCGGATCAAGTATAAGAAGTTTTCAAGGTAAAATTTTCGCGCACATGCCGCGTCGGCGATGCTATGGATTCGCCGTTCGAATCGGATCCGAGCACATGGCAGCCATGGAAGACTGGAGCGCCCGGCAATATCTCAAATTCGAGGACGAGCGCACCCGGCCACCACGTGACCTGTTGGCGCAAGTGCCGCTGCAGCGCCCGCGCCTTGTCGTCGATCTCGGCTGCGGACCGGGCAATTCCACCGAGCTTCTGGTCGAGCGCTATCCGCAATCGGAGGTGGTCGGGCTCGATTCGTCGCCCGACATGCTGCGCAAGGCGCGCCAGCGGCTGCCGCAATGCGAATTCATCGAGGTCGATATCGCGACCTGGACGCCCGATCCGGCGACCGATCTCATCTTCGGCAACGCGGTGATGCAGTGGCTGCCGGACCATCCGGCGATCTTGCGGCGCTTCCTCGAGGCGATGCCGCAAGGCGGCGTGCTGGCGATCCAGATGCCCGACAATACGTGCGAGCCGGCGTTGCGCTTTCAGAAGGAAGTCGGCGACGCCGGGCCGTGGAAGGATCATCCAGAAATCAAGGCGGCGGCGCGCGACGACCTGCCGCCGCCCGAGGCCTATTACGATCTGCTCAAACCGGTCGCCTCGCACATCGACATCTGGCACAGCGTCTATAATCACGTCATGGCGTCGCCGGCCGCGATTACCGAATGGTTCAGAGGCTCGTCGTTGCAGCCGTTCCTGTCGCCGCTTTCCGCCGCGGATCGCGAAAAATTCCTCGCCGCCTATACCGAAAAGATTGTCGGCGCATACAAGACGCGCTTCGACGGCAAGGTACTGTTGCGCTTCCCGCGCCTATTTATCGTGGCGGTGCGATGAACGTCACCTCTTCCCGGTGGGGAGAGCGCAGGCGTCATCCGGACGCCGTTCTTAAGATTGCACGCCGATGCGAAGCATCGGCTGTGCGCGCGCAGCGCGGCTTGGTGAGGGGGATCCGACTGAGACATTCGAACCCCCTAACCCTCTCCCCACTGGGGAGAGGGAATTCGCAGAGCAAGTCCGATAGCAACCGTATGGCTCGAAGTTTCTTCATCGCGCTCTTTGCATTGCTCGCGTTTTCAATTCTGCCGGCTCTCGCCGACGTCTCCTTCCAAACCTTCCTGCAATCGCTGTGGCCGCAAGCGCAGGCGCTCGGCGTTTCGCGCGCGACGTTCGATCTCGCCACGCGCGGACTCGAGCCCGATCTGACGCTCCCTGATCTGGTCCTCCCCGGCCGGCCGGAGCAGCCATCGGCGGGGCAGCCGGAATTCGTCCAAACGCCGGCCGATTACCTGAAAGAGCCGGTGATCGCGCGGCTCGCCGCACAAGGCCGCAAGCTCTACGATCAGTACCGCGTGCCGCTCGCCACCATCGAGCGCCAATTTGGCGTGCCGCCGGCGGTTGTGCTCGCGATCTTCGGCCGTGAAACCGATTACGGCCGCACCGTTGACAGCCGCAACGCTATCCGCGTGCTGGCGACGCAGGCCTATTACGGCAAGCGCAGGGACAAGTTCCGCGAGGAATTCCTCTATGCGCTGAAAATCCTCGACGACGGCAAGATCAAGCTTGCCGACATGAAGAGCTCCTGGGCCGGCGCCATGGGGCTGACGCAATTTCTGCCGTCTGATTATCAGAAATACGCCGTCGATTTCGAGGGCACCGGCCGCGCCGATATCTGGAATTCGGTGCCGGACGCGCTCGCGTCGGCCGCCAAGCAATTGGTCGGCGAGGGTTGGCGGCGCGGCCTAGAGTGGACTTACGAGGTGCATCCGCCGGCGGACGTCGATTGCACCGTCGGCGTGCCGGATTATACGCTGGCGATCGCCGACTGGCTCAAGCACGGTTTTGTCCCGACCTATGGCCGCAAGCTCTCCGCCGGCGAATTGGCACAGACCGCGTCGTTGCTGCAGCCGGCCGGACTGTACGGCCCGTCGTTTCTCGCCACGCCGAATTATTTCGCCATCAAGGAGTACAATTACTCCGATCTCTACGTGCTGTTCGTCGGCCACTTGAGCGATCTGATCGACGGCGGACGGCCGTTCGAGACGCCGTGGAGCAAGGTGGCGCAGCTGCCGACCGACGAGCTCATCCGCATGCAGCACATCCTCACTGCCCGGGGCTATTACCACGACAAGATCGACGGCAAGGCCGGCATGCTGACCCGCGCTGCGCTCGGCGACTATCAAAAGCGCAACGGGCTCAAGGTCGATTGCTGGCCAAGCGCCGAGGTACTTACGCATATGCAGGCACATTGACGAGGCGCCAGGCCCTTTACACAATGGCCGCATGCAGATCACAGCCGCAGTCGTCAACGAAAGGTCGGGGCCGTTCGTTATCGATACATTGGACCTGTGCGAACCGCGCGCCGACGAGTTGATCGTTCGTGTGGTGGCAAGCGGCATGTGCCAGACCGATCTGCACGGCCGGGACGGCTATTTCCCAAGTCCTTATCCGGCGGTTTACGGCCATGAAGGCGCCGGCGTGGTGCATGCCGTCGGCGCCGCCGTGCGCGGCTTCGCGCCGGGCGATCATGTCGTCATGTCGTATCCGTGGTGTGGGGATTGCGCCAATTGCCGGCAAAGTCGGCTGAACTATTGCCTGAACGGTCGCGCGCTGAAGATGGGCGGGACGCGCGCCGACGGCTCCACGCTGCTGTCGCGAAACGACGCGCCGGTTTACGGCGCGTATTTTCAGCAATCGTCGTTCGGGACCTTTGCGCTGACGCAGGCGCGCTGGGCGGTGAAAGTGCGCAACGACGCGCCGCTCGAGCTGCTCGGTCCGCTCGCCTGCTCGGGCCAGACCGGCGCCGGCGCCGTTCTCAATGTCATGCAGCCGGACGCCGGCGACAGCATTGCCGTATTCGGCGTCGGCGCGGTGGGGCTGTCGGCCTTGATGGCGGCAAAAATCGCCGGCTGCGATCCAATTATCGCCGTGGACGTGCACGCGCATCGCCTCGCGCTCGCGCGCGAGCTTGGCGCCGCGCAGGCGATCGATCACAAAACTTGCAGCGACGTGGTCGGCGAGATCCGCAAGATCACCGACGGCGGCGTGCGCTATGCGGTGGAAACATCGGCCTTGCCGGCCGTGTTTCGCGAGGCGATCGAATCGCTATTGCCTGGCGGCACCTGCATCCTCCTCGGCAGCGCGCGCAAAGGCACCGACGTGTCGTTGGAAATGCCGTTCCTGCAGCAGGGCCGCGTGGTGCGCGGCGTGGTCCAGGGCGACAGCCTCCCCAAAGAATTCATACACAAGCTGGTCGACTTGGTGGTCGACGGCAAATTTCCGATCGCAAAGATGATCAAGTTCTACGATCTTGCCGACATCAATCGCGCGGCGGACGAATCAACCGCCGGCATCACCATCAAGCCGGTGCTGCGTATGCCGCACTGATTGTCATGCTCCGCGGAGGCGGAGCATCCGGTAATCTTCAGTAATCTTTTGAATTCGCCGTAAGACCCGGAAGCTAGATCATTTGTGTCTACTGGATCGTCCGCCGTCGCGGGCCATGACAATTTTCTAATCTTCGCCCGGCACCGCCTTTGGCAGGGTGTCGTCGTCCTGGCCGGAATAACGCCGTCCGCGCTCTGGCGCCTTGATCGAACCGGTGACGCCGGGATCGGCGTAGCGACCGCCGTAATGCTGAGCGTATTGCACGCGCGCGCGGGCCGCGGCGACTTCGCCCGGGATCGCATCCGGCTCGCAAACGCGGCGGCCGTTGTAGTGGCGCATCAGATCGACGTGAATGTGATTGTAGTGATAGAGGTTGGCGCCCGGCGCCAGCACCGTAGTGAATTGATCGCAGGCGGCCGTTTGTACGTCGTGCAAAAAGCCCTGCTCCTCCGGCGTGCCGTGCCAGCCATATTGCACGCTGATCTTATGCCCGTCGGCGAGATCGAACTCGGCGATGTCGAGCGCATTGCCGAAGGCGTGCTCGGAAATATGCGCGTTCGGATTGCCGTTCATGCCGCGGCAGGAATAGGCCGAAATCTGCTTGATGCCGACCACCGGCTGGCGGAACCAGTGCTGCGCCGCCGGCTGCACCGCGGCTGCGATCCATTGATCGAGCGCGGACACGATCGGGCAGGCGAGCGTCGCCGGCGGCTGCACTTCGACCGGCCGGGTCGATGCGGTGACTCCCTGCGGTCCGAGCGGCGGTACCGGCATGCCGGGGGGCAACCCCTCATTTGGCGAATAGATCGGCGCGGTCGGGCCGCCGTAATAAGGATGCGGCGGGCCGCCCGGAATGCCGATGTCGTCGTCTTCCGCGGGCGGCCCTCCTGGCGGATCGAGCGATAACGGTTGGCCGACCTGCGCAGCCGATTGCGGGTAAGCGTAGGGCGGTGGCGCATACGGCGGCGGCGACGGGTAGGATTGCGCCGCACCCTGCGGCGGCGGCAGCGGACTCGATTGAATGGTGGATGGCGTGCCGGGCCAGTTCTGCGGGATCGAGCCCGGCGGCCGCACCGCGTCCTCGTCGTCGTAGGACAGCGGCGCGCTTACGCCCAATGCCGAAACCTGCAAAGGATAATCGATACCGCAAGCGCCCGGGCCCTCGATCGCCGAAATTTGCACACGGCCGGGGGCATCTTTCACAACGCCAGAATTGAGGCAGGCGACTTCGGCCTCGTGCCGCCATGGCTCGCGCTCGGCGAGCAGATAATGGCTGCAGCCGGCCAGCGCGACGAGGGCAACGAGGATGAGGGAGCCGACGAGATACCAGGCAACTCCGCGCGTCATCTAAAGACAATGCGAGGAATTCCGTTAAGGACTGCTCAATGGTACCGCCCGCTCGTGATGCGCAGCACTCGATTAACCATGCCTCTTGATCCGAACGCAGCTTTAAGGCCACATCGCGCCAACGCGAAAGGACAAAAATGCTCTCGGCGCTCGATCTCGCCCGCCGCGTCGAATCCGGCGAACTCAAGCCCCATGCTGTCGTCGAGCTTTGCGCTAAGGCGATCGCCGCGCGCGAACGCGACGTCGGCGCCTTTGTCGCGCTCGATCTGGATGCGGCGCGCCGCGCCGCCGCTGCGCCTGAACTTGCGACCTTGCCGCTGCGCGGACTGCCGGTGGCGTTCAAGGATATTTTCGACACCGCCGACCTGCCGACGCAATACGGCTCGCCGATTTATGCCGGGCATCGGCCGTCGGCCGACGCCACCGCGGTCGTGCTGACACGCCGCGCCGGCGGCGTGATGATCGGCAAGACGGTGACGACGCAATTCGCCTCGCTGGTGCCGTCGGCAACGCGCAATCCGCATAACGTCGCCCACACGCCGGGCGGCTCGTCGTCGGGCTCGGCCGCCGCGGTGGCCGCCGGCATGGTGCCGATCGCGTTCGGCACGCAGACCGCCGGATCGGTGATCCGGCCCGCGGCGTTTTGCGGCGTCACCGCGTTCAAGCCGTCCTATCGGTTGATACCTATGGTCGGTGTTAAAACGGTGTCCTGGCATCTCGACACCGCCGGCCTGTTCGGCGCAGGCGTCGCCGACGTTGCCTTTGCGATGGGGGCGATCCTGGACCGCGATCTGCGCGTCGACCGCACTGCGCTGGCGACACCGCGCATCGCGCTCGCCCGCACGCATCTTTGGCCGCAGGCGAGCGCGGCGATGCAACAGGCGGTCGAAGCCGCAGGCCGTATCGCCGCCGCGGCCGGCGCGACAGTCACGGAGCGTTCCCTGCCGCCGATCCTGGAAGACGCCTACGAGGCGCAATTCACCATCCAGGACTACGAAAACATCCGCGCGCTTGTCTTTGAATACGACCGCCATCGCGACCGGATCGATAAAGCGTTGCGCGATCGTCTGACGACTGCTGCCGCGATTTCGGCCGACGAATATGACGCGGCGCGCCGTATCGCCAGCCGCGCGCGGCGGGCGCTGGCTGATGCGATGGCGGACTGCGACGTTATCCTGACGCCTTCGGCGCCGGGCGCGGCGCCGCGCGGACTTGGCACGACCGGCAACCCGATGTTCAACCGGCTGTGGACGCTGATGGGCGCGCCTTGCGTCAACGTGCCGGGGCTCTACGAGAACGACTTGCCGCTCGGCGTGCAGATCGTCGGCCGCTTCGGCCGCGACAAGGCCGTGCTCGAAGCGGCACTGTTCGTGGAACAGGCGATCAAGCGGAAAGTGGGCGGGTGAGACTTAAGCCTCGCGCGTATCGAACATGAGAATATCGACCCCGCCGGTGGCGAATGTCTGCACGTCAGCTACCGCCGCTTGACCTTCTGGACTGCCGAAGGCTTTTTGGCTGCGGCCATATCGTCGAACTGCAGGACCGCGACCAGATGATAATTTGACGGTCCGGCCGGAGTTGCAACAGGACCGTTGCTGACTTCGTATCCGTGTACGCCCGGAACCTTCTTTGCCAGCGGAATGTGTTTTTCCGAATAGTGCGTGTCGAATGCCCCCGTATCACGCGGCGTTTTGTACAAGACAAGGAGTTGTTGTCTCCTTCCGTTCTATGCAAAACGAGAGGAAGCTAATACGGTTCCAATTCGATTTTACTCCGCCGCGGTCCGCGCCAGCGCCAACGGATCGTAATTGAGGATCGGCGCCAACCATTTTTCCGCCTCGACCACCGTGAGGCCCTTGCGTACCGCATAATCCTCGACCTGGTCGCGCTCGATCTTGCCGACTCCGAAATAATGGCTGTCGGGGTGGCTGAAATGGAGCCCGCAGACCGAAGCGCCGGGCCACATGGCGAAGCTTTCGGTGAGCTTCACCCCGATCGCGCGCTCGCCATCGAGGAGTTCGAACAGGGCCGCCTTTTCGGTGTGGTCGGGCTGCGCCGGATAGCCCGGCGCCGGGCGGATGCCGCGATAGGCTTCCGCGATCAGCTGGTCGTTGCGCAAGCTCTCGTCGGGCACATAGGCCCAAAATTCGCGGCGCACGCGTTCATGCATGCGCTCGGCCAGCGCCTCGGCCAGACGGTCGGCCAGTGCCTTGGCCATGATCGCCGAGTAATCGTCGTTTTGGCGCTTGAAGCGCTCGGCGATCACGTCCTCGCCGATGCCGGCGGTCACCGCAAAGGCGCCGATATAATCGGCGAGCCCGCTTGCTTGCGGCGCGACGAAATCGGCGAGCGCGACGTTGGCGCGGCCTTCGCGGCGCATGAGTTGCTGGCGCAGCGTGTGCAGCGTCGCGATCGGGTGTTTTCGCATCTCGTCGGCAAAAACCAGGATATCATCGCCGTCGCTGTTCGCCGGCCACAGGCCGATCACCGCGGCGGCGCGAAACCAATGCTCATCCGCCATCCGCCTGAGCATGGCCTGCGCATCGGTATAAAGGCTGCGTGCGGCCTCGCCGACAGTGGCATCATCGAGAATGGCCGGATATTTGCCGTTCAGTTCCCAGGTCGCGAAGAACGGCGACCAGTCGATATAGTCGATGAGTTCGGCGATCGGAATGTCGGCAAATAGGCGCGTGCCGAGAAACCGCGGCGCCGGCGGCTGATAACGTCCGGACCAATCGAGCTTGAGGTGGTTGCGCCGCGCATCGGCAAGCGACAGGCGCTGCTTTGCCTGTTCGCCGCGCGCATGCGCCGCGGCGATGCGCGCGTATTCGGCGCGCACGTCGCCGACCGTGCGCGCGCGCGTCTCGCGCGACAACAGCGCCGAGACGACGCCGACGGCACGGCTCGCGTCGTTGACATAGACCGCCTGGCCGCGCCGGTAATGCGGATGGATCTTGACCGCGGTGTGGACGCGGCTCGTGGTGGCGCCGCCGATGAGTAGCGGCACATCGAAGCCCTCCCGCTCCATCTCGGCGGCGACGTGGCACATTTCGTCGAGCGACGGCGTGATCAGGCCGGACAGCCCGACAATGTCGGCGCCTTCGGCGACGGCCGCTTGCAAGATCTTCTCCGCCGGCACCATGACGCCGAGATCGACGACGTCGTAATTGTTGCAGGCCAGCACCACGCCGACGATATTCTTGCCGATGTCGTGCACGTCGCCCTTCACGGTGGCGAGCACGATCTTGCCGTTCGACGAAACGTGGGCGCGGCCGTCCTTTTCCGTTTCCATATAGGGCATCAGATAGGCGACCGCCTGCTTCATGACGCGGGCCGATTTGACCACCTGCGGCAGGAACATGCGTCCGGAGCCGAACAGGTCGCCGACCACGTTCATCCCGTCCATCAGCGGACCTTCGATCACGGCCAGCGGCCGCGGCGCCTTGCGGCGCGCCTCCTCGACGTCGGTTTCGATAAAATCGGTGACGCCGTGGACGAGCGCGTGCGACAGCCGCTTTTCGACTGGCCATTCGCGCCAGGCCAGATCGGCCTCCTTCTTCTCCTTGCCGTGGCCGCGATGCCGCTGGGCCAAGGCGAGCAGCCGCTCGGCGGCATCGGCGCGGCGGTTGAGCACGACGTCCTCGCACGCCTCGCGCAATTCCAGATCGAGATCGTCGTAGACCGCGATCTGGCCGGCATTGACGATGCCCATGTCCATGCCGGCTTTGATGGCGTGATAGAGGAACACCGAATGCATCGCCTCGCGCACCGCCTCGTTGCCGCGGAACGAGAACGACAGGTTCGACACGCCGCCGGAGACGTGGGCGTGCGGCAGGTTGGCCCGGATCCAGCGCACCGCCTCGATGAAGGCTAGGCCATAGCCGTTATGCTCCTCCATGCCGGTGGCGACGGCGAAAATGTTGGGATCGAAAATAATGTCCTGCGGCGGGAAGCCGACGCGGTTGACCAGAATGTCGTAGGCGCGCGCGGTGATCGCCCGCTTTTTCTCAAGCGTGTCGGCTTGGCCCGCTTCGTCGAACGCCATGACGACGACGGCGGCGCCGTAGCGGCGAATGAGTTCGGCGTGGCGGATAAAGGCCTCCTCGCCTTCCTTCAACGAGATCGAATTGACTACCGCCTTGCCCTGCACGCATTTCAGACCGGCCTCGATCACCGAGAATTTCGAGGAATCGATCATGACCGGCACGCGGGCGATATCGGGCTCGGCCGCTAAGAGATTGAGGAACGTGGTCATGGCTTTCTCGGAATCGAGCAGCCCCTCGTCCATGTTGACGTCGATGATCTGCGCGCCGTTTTCGACTTGGTCGCGCGCCACCGCGAGCGCGGCGGGAAAGTCGCCGGCGGTGACGAGCTTGCGGAAGCGCGCCGAGCCTGTGACGTTAGTGCGTTCGCCGACATTGACGAACGGAATTTCCGGCGTCAGCGTGAAGGCTTCCAGCCCCGACAGCCGCAGCCGCGGCGCGATCTTGGGCACGGCGCGCGGCGTCAAGCCCGCGACCGCGCGCGCAATCGCGCGGATATGGTCGGGCGTCGTGCCGCAGCAGCCGCCGATGATGTTGACGAGGCCGGAAGCCGCAAATTCGCCGGTCA
>Ga0187783_10001418_pt1 | contig 17720 bp, 12 predicted proteins | sample 1015_SJ02_MP02_2_FD_132471 | JGI IMG/M metagenome (GOLD analysis project Ga0187783, IMG submission 132471) | Tropical peat soil microbial communities from peatlands in Department of Meta, Colombia - 1015_SJ02_MP02_20_MG | ecosystem: Environmental > Terrestrial > Soil > Wetlands > Peat | place...
CTCAGCGCCGTAATAGTTTCGCGCAACATCGTTTCTACAAGATCGCCAATGCGCAGCGTCTCACGGGCAGCGCAGGCAAGGGCCACAGAAGGTGTTTCAGTTGCTGACTCGTCCAAATAGAGTGGCGTTGACGGATCGGTAGACTGTTTGGCATCTGGGAGTAGTCGTTTCAGCAATAGGCGAGTGGGTCCAACACAAAAATGAAGGCGGCAGCGAGCGCGAGGTTGAATGCCGTATGGAAATCTGCCGTGGCTCGGGTGGGATCTGGCTGTACTTGAGAAAACATATCCGCAACGGGCCCGAGAAACGGTAAGACTAGCGCAATCCCGACAATCCGATTAATCAGATTTCCGATGGGTAGCCGCAAAGTCGCCGGGTTATTGGAAGTGCCGCCCTCGACAACTGGATTGATTGCTGAACCGAGATTGGCCCCCAAGACCAAAGCAAATCCTGCAGAGACAGTGATGAAGTGTGAATACGCTAGCGACATCACGATCAACACGATGGCCGCGCTCGAATGCGCAGCCCAGGTCAGGATCGCAGCCATTAGAACGCGCAGGATAGGTTGGTCGGTGATGGACTCGAACAGCGCTCGCGCAAGGGGGGCATCTTCAGCTGGCGCAAGGGTGTCGAGCAGTGTGTGAAGGGCAAGTAGCATCAGGCCGAGCCCGATGGAAACCCTGCCCATGTCCCGAATCCAGGTGCGGCGGCCACGATTAAAGGCGACGAGGCCGAGCACGAAAAGAACCGGAGCGACGGCCGATACGTTGTAGGACAGGACCTGGACAATCAGAGTCGTGCCGACATTGGCCCCGAGCATGATGGCAAGCGCCGGCACCATGTCGACCAAGCCCCCTGCGACGAACGACGTCACCATTAATCCGGTTGCTGTACTGCTCTGTAGCACCGCGGTGACACCCATGCCGGCAAGGAATGCACTACCGCGGTTGCGAAGAGCGACCGCGAGCAGACGCCGCAAATTGCTACCGAATGCGCGGATGATGCCCGTGCGGACCATATGGAGACCCCACAGAAGCAGGGCCACGCCACCCATCAGGTCCAATATGATCATACTGGCCATCTGTCCTGGGCCTCCAATTCACTTGCCATGCCAGACCCTGCACTACTCTGCTTCAGCGTCAACGGGAAGGGCCCGGTTAGTCAATGCCAGTGAGGTCAAACGGTTCACGACCGGCCTTCGAATTACCATTGGTCTTTCGAGAGTTGCCATACGACCGTAGGCAACGACCTCCGACTGCTATGCATTGAGTAGCATCTGATCGGAGGTTGCGCGACTTTGTCCGGGGACGTTTCCCGGCACAAACAAGCTTGGAATGTAGCCGGAGGTCAGCCGCCGCGATCACAGATCAAAAGGCAGGACCGCTTGGCCGAGGCAGTCTCATTCGGCAGCGATGAGGTGCGTCACCTTCGGCTCACCGTTCGCCTGGAAGCCATTCACCAGTTCCTGCAGTTCGCGGTCGGTGCGGGTGACCCGTTCGTGCTGACGCAAATGTTCGACCCATGAATCCAGCATGAACGTTTCCACAAAGCGGCCGTCCTGTCTGAGTTCCTCGAACACGCCCCATTCGAAGGCGCCGTCGCGACGTCGTTCGTCAGCGAGCTTCGCCAGGGCATCGAGAAACATCGCGCGATGTTCCGGCCTGATTTGATATTCAACCGTGATCAGAACTGGCCCGCGATCATTCTGGACGCTGCCGTCGGTGACCGGCGCAGGCCAGTGCATGGACGGTGTCAGGTCGAAGTCGGCGCCGGTCTGAAGTTTCCAGTATCTCAGCAGTGGTATGCTGGCCAGTCCTCCGAGCGCAGCAATAAGGTGCGCCGTCGGCAGACTGGTCAGCGCCGCTACCTTGCCCCAGATGGCACTGCCGAGGGTCAGGGCCCCGAACATGACGGTACCGAAGATCGACAGGCCTCGCCCCCTGACCCAACCCGGCAGCGCGACCTGAGCAGAAACGTTGATCGTTGCTAATACTGCGATCCACGAGGCCCCCGCGATCAGGCTGGCAGCAAGCGCGGCGGCGGGATGCCGGGCCAACCCGAACAGCGCAAGCGCAACAACGGTGCCAAGCGTCCCGGCTGTGACCAGATAGTCAGCGCCAAATTGGTTCTTGAGCCACGGTAAGGCGAAGGCGGCACCGACCGCACCAGCGCCGATGGCGCCGAGCAGGAGGCCGTAAAGTTCTGGGCCGCCGCCGACCTGATCACGGGCGACCAGAGGCAGCAACGCCCAATAGGCGCTTCCAAAAACGAAAAATCCGAAGGCGCGGATCAAGGTGGCACGCAAATGCGGATTGTAGCGAGCGTGTCGCAGCCCGGCGGCGATCGCGCGGCGAAAATGTTCCGGCGGAAGGTCCCGAATCGCATCATTTTCTTGTGGTCGCCACCAGATAAGCCCGCCGACAACACCAATGGTCGTCAGTGCGTTTACCCAGAAGGGGGCCGCCAAGCCCCACGCGGCGATGATGATGCCGGCGAGGGCCGGCCCGATCGCGCGGCTGACATTGAAGCCAACGCTGTTAAGCGCAACGGCGGGCTGCAGGTGCTGCCTGGGAACCAACTGAGGAACGACGGCCTGCCATGCGGGGGCAGTGAGTGCAGCCGCCATTGCGGCAAGGAAGGTGAATGCCAGAAGCACGTCTGGCGTCACGTGGCCCAGCCAGACGAGGAATCCAAAGCCAGCCACCAAGAACACAACCGTGGTCTGTACGATAATAAGAAGCCAGCGGCGATCGATTATGTCAGCAAGCGCTCCGGCCGGGAGGGAGAACAAGAAAATCGGAATGGATGTCGCAACCTGGACCAGCGAGACGATGAAGGGGTCGGGATCGAGACTGGTCATTAACCAGCCGGCCGCGGCGTTCTGCATCCAGGTGCCGATATTGGAAACGACCGTCGCAACCCAAAGCACCGAGAACGCCGCGTATCGGAACGGACTTAGGGACGACCCTTGATCCGACGGCGCAGCCGTCGCATCCCCCGCTGACCTCGGGTCGATCACAGTCATCGCGTTCTTCCCATGCCATCTCGACGGCGGCCCCACGCCGTAGAATGCCACCAGTCGCAGTCAGACCGCAAATCGGCGGCGGTATTTGGTTACGCACAGGGGATTGGCGCGCGTGCGCGCCCAAACGATGCGACGACCGGCAGGGATCTGATCGGTCAGTCAGCCACCGTCAATGCTGCAGTGTTGACGGCTGGCGCTGAGCAGTACGATGGAGGTGATGTGCCACTCGATCGCATCGCTCTCCATGACCAGCGGAGCGAGACGAGCGACGTCGCTCGCGAAATCCGCAATGAACCTCGATTTGCCTCGATCGGTATTTCAGCCCGCGGTCACGTCGACGGCGACTTTGCCGGCCAGCACCGCCTGAGCCCTGGCATAGTCGAGGTCCTTCTCCCAGGCAGCAATCACCACGGTGGCCACGCAATTACCAATCAGGTTGCCAAGTGCCCGCGCCATGCCGACGAACCAGTCGACCGACAGTACGAGCACAAGGCCGATCGTCGGGATGCTAGGCACGGCATTGAGAGTGGCAGCGAGAATGACGATCGCGGATCCAGGCACACCGTGGGCGCCCTTTGAGGTCACAAGCGATACCCCGAGGATGAGGAGCAAGTCTCCGAGCGAAAGAGGGGTGTTGGTCGCCTGCGCAATGAATACGGTAGCAAGCGTCAGATAAATCGAAAAGGCATCGAGGTTGAAGGAGTATCCGGTCGGGATGACGAGCCCTACCACGGATTTCTTGACGCCCATCCATTCGAGTTTGCGCATTATCTGCGGGAGAACCGCATCAGAAGACGCCGTAGCGAGTACGATTGTCAGCTCCTCACGCAGATAGCTCAAGAATTTGAGGATGCTGAGGCCAGCCAATCGCATCACAGTCCCGAGCACCACAAGTACAAATATCGCGATCGAAAGATAGAATAGGGCTACAAGGGATGCGAGTTGCTTCAAAGAGCCGACCCCATATCGTCCCACCGTGTATGCCACGGCGCCGAGTACGCCTAACGGCGCGACCCGCACGATCAACCCCATTGCCCGGAACAGGACGGTCGAGACGGCGTCGATCATCGAGGTGACTTGAGCTGCCCGGTCGCCGACTAGCGCAAGACTGACGCCAAAAAGCACCGCGAAGAACAGTACCTGAAGCACATCGTTCCGCGCCAGAGCATCAAAGGAGGTCGTTGGGATAATGCTGAGAATGAAGTTGCCGATGCCCGCCCCCTGAAGTTTGTGGGCATTCTCGGCATGGGTCGCGATAGCGTTCGCATCGAGCGTCGACGGATCGATGTTCATCTCGCGGCCGGGTCCAACTGCAAAGGCGAGGATCAGCCCGACGATCAGCGCGATTGTGGTCATCACCTCAAAATAGACCAGCGCCTTGACTCCGACGCGTCCCACCTTCTTCAGGTCGCCGGCGCCAGCGATACCGTGAACGACCACGCAGAACACAATTGGCGCGACAATCATTGAAATGAGCTTGAGAAACGCATCGCTGAGGATCTTCAGCGCTGTGGCGAATCCTGGTGCCGCTACGCCGACCACGACGCCCAGCAGCAGGGCAGCCAGCACCTGAACGAAGAGAGACTTGTAGATCGGGCTATGTTTGGTCGGAAGAGGGGCGGAATCGGCCGGCATCGGCATGGTGATAGACATGAACGCGGCTCCGTAACCTGTGCTGAGCAGGGCTCGGACTGTCCCGATCGCCCCGTACCATTGCTCCGATCAAAGCAAGAACAGTGCCATGGCAATGATTGCTGCCGATTGCCGGTGCTGGTGTGTACGTCTTTTCCGCGTATGGCGCCGGTGTCCGCAGGGGGCAATCGTGCAGACCACAGCAAATATTGGGATGTCCTTCTTGAGTCGTCCGGTCTCACGGTGGGGGAGGCGCTCCTTTTGACGCCAGCCGCGACATGCCGGCGCAAGTTTGCGCGCCAACAGCCTCTGGCTCGCAAATCACCTCGCGGTGGCGGACACTGGCTCTTTCAACGCATCATCATCATCAGGCACGGCTCCTCCCCCGGGATGACCGGTGCTCGACCAACGCCTTTATGTTTTGGCAGCGTGCTTTCAGGCACAAGTCAGCCGTCAGTCCGAACCGGTTGGGCAAGTGGCAAATATCCGTGATCGCCATCGATGACGATGGCCGGTGCACCGGGTGCTACCCGCATTCGGGTGGTGCGTCCGTTGGTGTTCGATCGTCGGATTCGACTTGGCCGGTCGGCAAGGCCGCATATCCTATCCAGAACCGATTGCACATCCGTGTTAAAAGATCCGGCCGCGCCCGTCCTGAAAGTCGTTGTTTGGCCTCCTGATAGGGGCCGACGTAGCGTACGCGTGAGGGCAAGGAGGGGTAGACACGCCGGACCCGGGCGATGAGTCTCTCGGCAGCACGTTGCTCAGCTTCGCCATAACGAAGAGCGAAACCGTTACGCAGACGCGGCGGAAGAAGAGCTGCCGTCAACGCCCGGTATGAGGCCGGAATTGGCAGCCAGGTATCCGCGCCCGCGAGGAGCCGATGCGCCATAACGCGAGCGGAGTCAGTAACTGTCAAAAAATTGGATTGTGCCATCGATTCAACATGGGCCGAAAAGGCCGCCCAATCGCGTGGCAGACAGTTCTTCGGAATCCCCAACAGGGCAGCAAAGAGCTGGCTCTCGGCGTAGTAGGCCTCTCGGTGCTCTGCTGTGAGAGGTGGCAGCACAAGGGAATGTGCCGCAAGCGCGGTGTGGGCGAGCGTGGCATAGACCCAGCACAAGGCCGGAATTGCATTCGCGCAGTAAGGACTCCCAGCGGGAAACGCTCCCGCCTCCACCGGCAACGTTCCTCGGATGCCCGCATGACGAAGATGGAGGCGGCGAGCCGCGCTGACGCTCTGATCGAGCGTTCCAAACACCATCGTCAACACGATCTGGAAGGTCCGATGGAAGCGTCTAATTGGATCCGCAAGGGCATCCGAGTGCTGTTCGATGGCAGCGGCGACCCACGGGTGAGCGAGTTGCAGGAGCAACGCGCACCCGGCACCCAAAAAGATTGCAGCCTCACGATTAATGGTCCAGGTGACCGATCGAGGGCCAAAAACGCCGGCGAGCGGGCCGGCTGCGACCTCCCGGACCCAGGCCACCTCGCGTTCCAGGTCCGCGGCGCTGACAATTGCGAATGTATCGGGTTCCAAGTGAGGTCGCCATTGATGAATGAGCAATTTCGATAATCTTATCGCGCAGAAAGCAAGTGATAGGTCAAGATAATACGGATTGTTGGGATCGTCGGCGACGGCGTCATAAAATAGTGATCTCAATTCGACGTTACGTTCAATCACCAGGCGGTGTGAACTGCGGGACGCTGAGAACGCGTCGCGGTTCGGACCTCATGCTGCCGGTGTTGCTCCGCGGCGATTCCTCGGGTGGCCCGAGATTGCGATTGCCGATCCTGCTCCTGAACGAATCGGCGGCGAGCATCAATAATTCGTGCACCTCGCCTCTCCGGACTTGGAACTCACCGCATCTATGTCGAGCGCATGCTCAACAGTGTCATCCCTGCCGGCGTAAGATACGGGATGAACAGGCTCATGACCTGTGAGGCGCCCCAGTCAATGTGCTCGCGCGTGATCCGCGCGATACCGCGCCGTGACCGGAGATAGTCGATCCAGTAGGTGGCGATGATCCACGCATTGACGACCAAGCGTTCAATCTCTTCGGGCGTTGCGCGGATCAGATCAGCGCTCTTCATGCCGTTGACGGCGCGACGGACCTGATCATGACCCGTGTCGGACAGCGCCTTTACGCGGGTTCGCAAGGAAGGGGAGAGACGGCGGATCGATGCGCCGTCACGGTAGAGAAAGCGCCATTCCCACATCAGATTGAACCAGCCCGCGAGATATTCGGCATAGCGTCTCGGATCATCACTGTATGCCAAATATGCAGCTGCCACGCGGTGCAGGTTGCTCTCGAACTCTTCGAACAGAGCCTCGATGATCTGCTCCTTGCGCTGAAAATGGTAGTACAGATTGCCCTCGTTAATGGCGACAGCAGCCGCAATTTCCGCCGTCGTGACGTCCGCCGGTCCGCGCTCGTTAAATAGCTGCTGGCTCGCTTCAAGGATGCGTGTCCGGGTCTTGGACCCCTGTCGTGATGCCGGTCTTTCCGCCATGCCGCCCGCTCCGCACCGCTGTCACACACATGCATTTGACGTCAGTAACTGTTGACAGATTAAGGTGAACACCTTAGGGCATAGATTATGCCAGCCAATGGGCTCGCCAGTCTATCGGTAACGCCGGCGAGGCAGGTGGGTCGCGCCGCATAATGCGTTGCGTGGTGCCGACCGCTGGGGTGCGAAGCCCAGTAGAGAGGTCCGGCAATGAACCAGATCCGGTCCGAACACGGCGGCGCAGAAGCCGCTCAGTTGATTTCGAACGAATCCGTCTCGACCCCGGGCATCCCCGGGTCCAGCGGAGAATCCGAGCGTTACATCGACGTGATGGTCGTTGGCGCCGGGCTGTCCGGCATTGCGGCCGGGTACTATTTGCAGGCCCACTGTCTGGGCAAAAGCTACGCCATCCTCGAAGCCCGAAACGTAATCGGAGGGACCTGGGACCTCTTTCGTTATCCGGGCGTTCGCTCGGACTCGGACATGTACACACTGGGCTACAGCTTCCGGCCCTGGGGCAGCGAGAAGTCGATCACCGACAGTGCCTCAATCCTGCAGTACATTCGCGATACCGCCGATGCGTTCGGTATTGGTCAAAAAATAAGGTACGGCCACCGCGTCACCCGGGCGTCGTGGAACACTGCGACCGGCCAGTGGACGGTCGAGGCGGAGGTCGGCCCTGAAAAGACGGTCGTGCACTACACCTGCAGATTCCTCTACATTTGCAGCGGTTATTACGATTACGAGGAAGGCTACATGCCCGGCTGGCCGGGCATGGATCGGTTTGGCGGCCGCATTGTGCATCCGCAACGCTGGCCCGAAGATCTCGACTACGAAGGTCGTCGGGTGGTCGTCATCGGCAGTGGCGCGACAGCCGTGACACTGGTCCCGGCCATGGCCCGGACGGCGGCTCACGTCACCATGCTGCAACGTTCGCCGACTTACATCGTCGCAATTCCGGCCCGGGACGCTGTCGCCCGCTGGTTGCACCAGTGGCTGCCGGCGGCGATTGCCCACCGTCTGGCACGTTGGAAGAACGTGGCGCTGACCATGTATTTCTACAACCTCGCGCGGTTCAGGCCGGATTTAATGAAGCGGATGATTCTGAGTCAGGTGAAGGCGCAACTCGGTCCTGGTTACGACGTCGGCAAGCACTTCGCACCCACCTACAATCCGTGGGATCAGCGCCTGTGCCTTGTTCCTGACGCCGACTTCTTCAAGGCGATCCGTACTGGCAAGGCGTCGGTTGTTACCGACCGAATCGCGACCTTCACCGAAGCAGGAATTGAACTCGACTCTGGCGAGCAGCTTGACGCCGACCTGATCGTGACCGCCACCGGCCTCAATCTGAAATTGATGGGCGGCATGGAGATCGTCGTTGACGGCATCCTCGTTCATACGTCCAAGCCGCTGATCTACAGGGGCATGATGTTCAGCGATGTTCCCAATCTGGCGTTCGCGCTAGGCTATACCAACGCCTCTTGGACACTGAAGTGCGAGCTCACTTCGGCATTTGTCTGTCGTCTGCTGAACTACATAGATGCGCACGGTTATGCTTGGTGCGTGCCGCGCCGACGGGACACTTCTCTGGTCGAGGCGCCGGCGGTAAGCCTGACCTCAGGTTATATCATGCGGGCGGCCCGGATCCTGCCCAAACAAGGTTCGAAGAGGCCGTGGCGGCTTTACCAAAACTATGCGCTCGACATGGCGATGCTGAAATTCGGCGCCTTGCACGACGGCACGATGGAATTCGGCCGCCTCGATTCTGCCCGGCGGGCCGCTTGAGGCGCTAAAACATGGCAAAGATCCAATTGACGGACCGGACCGCGGTGGTGACCGGAGCAGCGGGTGGCATCGGCCGGGCGATCGCAGTCTCACTGTCGCGGCGCGGGTGTCATCTGGCGCTTGCGGATGTCAACGAAGCCGGGCTGGCCGAGAGCGCGCAAATGGCCACTGCCAACCGGGTGCGCGTCAGCCTGCATCGACTCGATGTGGCGGATCGCGCGGCGGTGGCTGCCCTTCCCAAGGCGGTCACGACCGCTCATTCAGGCGTCGATCTTCTGGTCAACAACGCCGGCGTGGCGCTTGGCGGGACATTCGAGCAGGTCAGCGAGAAGGACTTCGAGTGGCTGTTCGACATCAACTTCTGGGGTGTGGTGCGCCTGACGCGCGCTTTTCTGCCATTGCTGAAGGCCAGCAATGATGCGCGCGTCGTCAATCTGTCCAGCATCTACGGAATCATCTCGCCGCCTGGCCAGACGGCGTACTCAGCCAGCAAGTTCGCCGTGCGCGGCTTCTCGCAGGCGTTGCGGCATGAGCTGGAAGGAGCTGGCATTGGAGTCACCGTCGTGCATCCTGGCGGGGTCGCAACGTCGATCGCAGCAAATGCTCGTGCTTACGAAGGCGCGTCGGCCGATGAAATTGCCCGTGCCCGCGACCGGGCAAAAAAACTGTTGCGACTGCCGCCCGAGGCGGCGGGAGAATTAATCGTCGCCGGCATCGAGCGTCGCAAGGCGCGTGTGTTGGTCGGGTCGGATGCCAAGCTGATTGCGATCCTTGAGCGGCTGGCCCCGGTCTCCTACTGGCGGATTCTGGACCGGCTGAGGCCGCGGATATGAGTCTACTCGCGATCGGCGTTCTTGTTTCAGTGGCGCTGGTCGCGGGCGGACTGGTGCTGTTCACCGCCCTCATCGCTCGCCGGGTCGAGAGGATCCTCCCCGCATGCGGCCAGTTCATTGAAATTGACGGGGCCCGGCTCCACTATCTGGACAAGGGCCATGGTCCGGCGATCTTGATGATTCATGGTCTGAGCGGTCAGTTGCGGAATTTTACTCACTCGCTGCTCGATCGGTTGGTGACCGACTTCCGTGTAATCCTGATAGATCGACCCGGATCCGGCTATTCCACCTCCGGTCGATCGTCGGCGCGTTTGAGCGCGCAAGGCCAGTTAGTGGCTAAATTGATCCGGGCGTTGGGCCTTAAGCGTCCACTCCTGGCAGGACACTCGCTCGGTGGTGCGGTGGCGCTCTCGGTCGCGCTCGACAATCCAGAATGCGTCGGTGGCTTGGCGCTGATCGCGCCACTCACTCACTGGCAGGAGGCCGTACCTGCACCGTTTAGGTCATTTGATATTCGGTCAAAGATTCTTCGGTGGATTGTGGCCTGGACGGTCGCCACGCCGGCAGCGATGCTGGCTGGCAGTGCGATCCTTAAAGCCGTCTTCACACCCGATTCCCCGCCGCGAGATTTCCCAACCAAGGGCGGAGGTCTTCTGACTCTGCGGCCCGGCAGCTTTTTCGCCGCGTCTTCCGATATGGTTGCTATCAGCCAGGATCTTCCGAATATGATTGGCCGCTATTCAACGCTCACCGTGCCGATCGCAATTCTGTTTGGAACAGAAGACCCGATTCTAAACTATCAGACGCACGGCGAAGCGATGAAGCATATAGTTGCCACTTCAGACCTCGAGTTGATCTCGGGGGGGCACATGCTCCCGGTCTCCGCCTCTGAAAAGACCGCGGACTGGATAAGGGCCGTGGCTCGGAAATTTGCGATCAGCTGAGTCTGCAGGCGATCTCGGATCCGCCAGAAGCGCCCCGCGTGGTATGCGTCGAAATGGCGTGGCGAAGGTCGTCGGATCAACGAGTGCTGACCTGAGGCATACGCCGACGGTCCTTGCTGGCAGGTCAGGAGTTGGGCCGGAATCAACTTCCAGATCGAACTCGCATGTTTGATGTCCGATCTCTAGCCTCTGCAGCTCAAGCCGCGATCCAGTGATTGCGGTCCCAATGGAGGTCCAAGAAAAGGCACGCCGAGGCATGATATCATGGTCGAGCGAGAAAAACTCGTCAGGGCGGGCGCCGCAGTGTGTGTTCTCCGCCGCGACAGTTCATAACGAGGGTGGCGTCCGTCGGCGTGCGAGCCGTGCCCGGTAACGGCCCGAATGAGGAGATCGACATGCGTGCCGCATTCTACACACGCCAGGGCCCTGCGCGCGAAGTCCTGCAGGTTGGTGACCAGCCGACGCCGCAACCTGGACCGGGCGAGGTGCGCGTCAAACTGCGGACCTCCGGGGTCAATCCGTCCGATTGGAAGGTTCGCCGCGGCGGCTATGGTCGCGGCCTTACAGCCGCGCTGATCATTCCGCACAGCGATGGCGCGGGCGACGTCGATGTGGTCGGTCCAGGCGTCAAGGATCGGGTCGGCGAGCGAGCGTGGGTGTGGAACGGCCAATGGAAGCGTCCCCATGGCACTGCGGCAGAATATATTGTGGTGCCGACAGCTCAGGCAGTCCATCTGCCCAACAACATCGACTACGCGGAAGGTGCCTGCCTGGGGATTCCAGCCCTCACGGCTATCCAGGCGGTTCATCTGGCGCAAATCGACCGAGGGATGACGGTTCTGATCGCTGGCGGTGCGGGCTCGGTCGGGCACTACGCGATCCAGTTGGCGAAGCTGCGCGGTGCACGCGTCGTCACCACGATCAGCACCGCCGCGAAGGCCGCTCATGCGCGAAGTGCCGGCGCCGACCATATCATCAATTATCGCACGGAAGATGTCGGTGAACGTGTCAGAGCCCTGACAGATGGGCGAGGGGTTGATGCGGTCATCGAGATGGACCTCACGCGAAACGCTGCGTTCTATCCGTCAATCCTTCGCCCGCACGCGAGCGTGGTGGTTTACGGCATGTCGTCGAGTGAGGCGACACTTCCCAGCCTCTGGATGATGCAGAATAGCATTACGCTTCGCCTGTTTCTTGTCTATGACCTCTCCCAGGCAGATCGCGTGACAGCAGTCGACGAACTCGGCCGGCTTCTCGAGCAAGGGCAACTGGTCCATACGATTGCCCGCAGCATGCCGCTCGACGATATTGCCGAAGCCCATGAACTCCTCGAGCGCGGCGATGTCATCGGTAACGTCGTTCTCGAAATCGCCTGAAAAACGCCCTGGCCTAAACACCCGATCGATCGTTCAGCCCTGCCGACGCTGCCTGAACGAATCTTAAATGTGGGGTTCGGAGAGCATTCAGGCGGTTTGGAACAAACGTTATCTGGCGCGAAAGCGTGAGTAAGCATGAAAGGGACAGGACATGGGCTACTCAGCCAAAGCTGCTATGTTTGCCATTGCCGCCGTGTTAGTAGCGAGCTCTGTGACGTGCGCCACAGCTGAAACTCAGTGGGAGCGCGATCATCCGAGGCGCGACCAAGTGAATGATCGGCTACAGAACCAGAACAGACGGATCAATACCGAGCGTCGGGAGGGCGAGATAACCAGGGGACAAGCGCAGCGTCTGCATGCGGAGGATCGGGCGATTCGACATGAGGAGAGGACAATGGCCAAATTCGACCATGGCCATATCACCCGGGCCGATCAGAAATCGCTCAACCAACAAGAGAACGCTGTCAGCAGGCAGATTGGCCACTAGCGACTGTTGTTTCACGAACCGCTCGGTTCTCACGGTGTCTCGGTTCAGCGGACCGTTAAACGAACAGTCATTTGGTGTTGGCGCGAGGGCGGCCATGGTTTCCGCCCTCGCCAATCCAGCAGAATGGCGCCCGAGTCCAGAACAAACAATTCCTGGACGCGCCCTCGCGGGTCGGATGACGAGAGCGGGCAGCTTGGCCCGACTCTAGATCGCGCGGATGCTGCGGCCGAGCATGTAGGCGGCGACCGCAAAAATCACTGCGGAGAATGCCGTGTTGAGGACGCCACGCTTGTCGGCGAGATGCCTTGCCAGAAGGGTTCCGGCCGAACCGCCGATCACGCCGCCGGCGATGAACGTGGCCGCCAGTTGCCAGTCAACCAGTCCTGATGCGGCATAGTTGGCGGCCGCCGTGAGTCCGAACGCCGCGACGGCAAGGAGCGACGATCCGATCGCATTCAAGATCGGCATCCCGGTGGCAAACATCAAGCCGGGCACAGTCAGAAATCCACCGCCGATGCCGAAAAAGCCGGACAGGAGCCCAGTTGCGAAGCCGAAAAGCAGCAGCCATGGCAGATTCTGACGGTTCAGCTCAACCGACTCGCGGCAAGGACTCGATCGGCGCCTAAGCATCATCGTGCCGACTGTCAGCATAAGCAATGCGAACAGAATCAGCAGTCTTTGGCTATCCACCAGCTTGCTGACCGACGAACCTGCAAACGCTCCGATCACGCCGGTAGCGGTGAACACTGCGGCGCAGTGCCACCTGACCGCGCCTCGGCGAGCGTGCTGAACGAGATTGGCAATCGCATTGACAGCCACTGCGACCGCGCTGGTACCGATCGCGACGTGAGGACTTGAAACTCCTGCAACGTACAGCATGAGCGGCACCGCCAGGATCGAACCGCCACCGCCGATGAATCCCAAGGAAAAGCCGACCAGCGATCCTGAGAAGAGCCCCAACAGTACAGATATCATTGCAGCCACGCTGAAGGTGAGCCGGAAATCCTATGTCCAGCCCGGACTCCCGGCGGGGCGATTGCGCGGCAAAGAAAGATGAGTGTCCTCCTCTATGTGAAAGGTTGACACAGCTCTGGCACAACCGGCCCTCAATGAACACTAGCCCCATGCCGACGGCAGCCGGCTCCGGCCTCCCAAGGCAGCAGACGTCACATGTATCATGAAAATCCAAGCCGACAGGTATCGATCAACCTCCGGTGGGGTGGCGGTGAGGGAACAAGCCAAGTGAGAAGGTCGTCGCGGCAAGGATCTACCCGATCGACGTACCGGCAGCAGCCAACGACGGTCGCCCGATCAGGGAACGGGCAACCTGTCCTGCCGCCGGTCTTGGGAAGGCGATCGCGGGCCGGCGGAATCCGGCGAACGGCGCGTCCAGCATGTTCAGGCAGGCGAACATCGTCAGTTGCACTTGATACGAACCGACATGTCACCTGATCGCCTGGCGCAGCCTGGATACCGGTACCGTGAGAATGTATTAGAGACCGTGGACGGTTTGGGTATCGCCGACGTTATTATCTCAGTTCGCGGCACTGGCGTGCCGCTGGTCATCCACCGCGAGCAGCAGTCCCAGATCAGCCTGCCCATAGTCGAGCTTTTGAATAGCGTCGATGCAACCCGAACTGGGTCAAGCCATCGGAAGCGATTGACCATGTTAGCAGTCGAATCGAAAGCGACCGTTTGTCGGTCGCGCGCTCGTTTCTGGCGGGGCCCAGGCGACCAGAGAATTTCGTTACAGATCGGCTTTTTTACTGCAGGTCGATTGGCTGATAGTGTCCCTCGGCGTCGAGTTGGGTGCCCCAAACTTTATGCGAGCCTTGGTGCTCAGTCTGGCCGAAGCTTATGAGCGTGCCGAGGCCCATGTCGAAACTGTGTAGGTTTTCCAGTCGTTGCACCAGCTTTTCAGTGTCCAGATCCCACTCGGTACGTTTCAACGCTTCCGCCAAGATGCTGGCGTCCACATATCCCTCCAGGGAAACGTAGTCCGGGTCCTCGCCAGGGAAGTACCTGCCGAGCGCAGCTTTGTATCCAAGAACGATCGTCGAATAGCTGTCGACCGCGGGGACCACTTGCGTCACTATGACGCCGGTCGCATACCGCGGACCAAGTCGCATCAGTTCCTCGGCGAGTGCCGTGCTACCCACAAATGAGACATTTGTGTAGATCATGGAGGGGTAGAGATCACGCGTCCTTTCAATGAACTTCGCTGCAGCCTGGTAGGTCGCAACCATGACTACCGCCTTTATCAGAGTATGCTGCTTGCGAAGTTGAGCAACTGCATCGACCACGTTTGCGGTGTTACGTTGATAGTTGAGGCGCAGCGTGGCACCGACATCACCTCCGAGCGCACGCAAGGCCTTGGCTACTCCGGCAAAACCGGCATCGCCATAGGCATCCTGCTGGGCGAATACGGCAATCTGATCAGGCCGCAACCGCCGCACCTTGACTAGGTAGTGGACTGCCGCGGCCGTTTCCTCGGCGTAGCTCGCCCGGTAATTGAAAACGTAGCGGTCGGGGGGATCGCGCCTAAGCATGCTGGCGCCGGTGAATGCCCCGAAAAACAGCATTTGGTGATCGAGAGCGTAGGGCACGGAGACCATCGCCGTGGGCGTTCCTACATTGCCGATGATCCCAAATACCTGATCTCCGTCATAAAGTTGCTTCATCGCATCAGCAGTTCGCGCCGGTTCGTAGCCGTCATCAGCAGTGACCAGGCTGAGATGGCGACCGTGAACCCCGCCGCCGTCGTTGGCCAATTTGAAGGCTGTCTCGATGCCGAGTCTCATCTCTTCGCCAAGTTTCCTGGCGGGTCCGGTGAACGGAGCGGCGATCCCAAACCGGATCTCGTTGTCCGTGATTCCTCGCGTGGTAGCTGACATAGCAGGCACGACCTGAGCGTCGGAAGCCGCAACCGTTGTTGGCTGGACGCGACCCACGGACACGGTTGGCTCGAAGAGATTTGATCTCAGGTCGACGACCCTGGGTTCAGGTATATGCGTCTCCTGACCGCGACTAGTGACGGTCCAACTGGTCGGCAATATCCACACCATGAAAAATGCCACCAGAGCGGCAATAATTGCAGCCAGAGCAAATTGCCACAGCGCTGCAATCGACCAACTTTCATATATCGACGGCGTCCGCCAAGGATCGGGCATCATGTCGGGATTGAGTGAGCGGGGTATTCGGAATTGATCACCGCGCAGCTCCTCGTTGGTCGACCTGAACAAGGTCGGCATCGAGTCGGCCGGATTTTCGCGGTCTTCACGCGCGACAGAGCGCGTTTCTTCCGAAAGATTACTATTCGCTCGGCTGCTCACATCATCTTGGCCCGGCAAATCACAATCGTATATTTTGCGCACTGTCTGAGGGCCGACGCTGTTGGAGATGCGGGCCCATTTTGGCGCATAACGTAAAATGTCCTCCGGACGCCGTGTTTGGTCCGACGGACTGTTCATGAAACGCCTCTCGAGTTTCACGCGACGCTTGCGCCTGAATGTGTCAACAATTCGACGGTGATAATTGGATCTAAAAGTGGCTGTTGATATGTCATCCGGTTCCTCACAAGCTCATCACAACTTCAATCCATAGTTGCGCTTGGTGTTGGAACCTGGGCGTCAACCCAAATAGTCAAGTTTGTCGCGAGAACGAGTGTTGCCCGATCCTTATGGTCGTCAATCCATTCAAAAAACGTCGCAGTACCGCCCAACACTTTCAGTGGTAGCACATCACACAGTGGCATAGGGGCACCACGTCAGCTGTGTCGCGCCAGCCCTTGATCGGTAGGGAAATCAGCCCAGAATTTTTGAACAGACCAGATTTTGTATAAGCCGCGGTCCAGCAAGCAACATCAGGCCGCATATGTGCCCTGGTCAACCAATGACAAGCCCGAACTCGGCGATATTCGGTGATGATGCAACGACAGGTGTGGCACTCAACTAAGCGAAATTCTCGAACGCAGAACGGATCCTATGCAGTCAGAGGCAATCGGAGTTGAATGTTGCCGTTCCTGCCGAACATGCACGAGAACTATCGGCGGTGATATATCGAATGCATGGCCGCGAGCCCGCTCGAGCGTCGCTCTGTGGAACGCATACCAGAATCATGATAATCAGCCCCAATCGATCAATGCGGTGCTGGTTGATGACCAACATGATGGCGCAACACTAGGCAGCTCGGCACCTGCCCTTTCACGAGACGAAATCGCCGGGAAGGAACACTTCCGTTTTCATGCTGGTAATATGCTGCCGGCGGGCATTTGTCCTGATCGCGCGTGTACCGCGGTAGGCAGGGGTTTGATGTCAGAAGTCCGACGCTTGGAGGCACAGGTGCTCAGCTGGTAAGCATCGGGCCAAACCTTGGAACTCGGGAGGATGCCGCAAGTGCCTCTGATCTTCTCTGTGCGAACCGTTACGCTGAAATGACAATCACGGACGTCACGGATTGGATGGTGGAACAGGTCCGCGCCATCGTCTATCTCGAAGCCTTCGGACCCGCATATGGGCATTCGCGGTCGCTTGGTAGGATCCGTGCAGCATGTCACGATCGGTGATGATTTTCGGTGCGGCCGGGCAACTGGGACGCGAGCTTATGGGGGTCACGTGGCCGCCGGATCTTGAGCCAGTGGCGAAGACCCGCCTCGATTGTGACATTGCTAATGTCGACGCCGTGAACGCCGCTCTCGATTCATTCGATGTGAGACTTGTGGTCAATGCAGCCGCCTACACGGCGGTAGATCGCGCCGAGGCCGAGCCTGATCTCGCCCACAGGGTCAACGCCGAGGGACCAGAACAGCTCGCGCGGGCCTGCGCGCAACGCCGACTGCCGCTTATCCACATTTCAACTGACTATGTTTTTGACGGCAGCAAGTCGTCAGCCTACGAAGAACGCGATCCAATCGCGCCGATGAACGTTTATGGCTCAACCAAGGCAGCGGGCGAAATCGCCGTCCGCCGCGGCCTCGACGCCCACGTCATCCTGCGCACGTCTTGGGTGTTTGGTCGGCATGGTACCAACTTCGTCAGGACAATGCTGCGGCTCGCGGCCGAGCGGGACGAAATCCGGGTTGTCGCCGACCAGCACGGCACGCCCACTCCGGCTGATGCTCTTGCTCAG
>Ga0187783_10001419_pt1 | contig 17719 bp, 20 predicted proteins | sample 1015_SJ02_MP02_2_FD_132471 | JGI IMG/M metagenome (GOLD analysis project Ga0187783, IMG submission 132471) | Tropical peat soil microbial communities from peatlands in Department of Meta, Colombia - 1015_SJ02_MP02_20_MG | ecosystem: Environmental > Terrestrial > Soil > Wetlands > Peat | place...
GCGCGCTCGCTCACCAGCAGCGCCCAGGTGTCGATCGCGCTGGCGCTGCCGGGCCAGGAGGGCCCGGTCGGCGGCTCCGGCGGTACCGGTGACGGGATGATCGGGTTCGAGGGTTCGGGTCGGCGGACGACGACGCGGCTGCTGTCGGGAGAGTTTCCGCGCCACCAGTCGCTGCTGCCGAAGAGCGTGAACGCGACGGCCGAGCTGCCGGTGAGCCTGCTGGCCGAGTCGGTTCGCCGAGTTGCGCTGGTCGCCGAGCGCAACACGCCGGTGCGGCTGGCGTTCAGCGCGGGTCAGCTTGTGCTGGAAGCGGGCACCGGGGACGAGGCGCAGGCCGAGGAGGTCGTCGAGGCCGACTTCACCGGCGACGACCTGTCCATCGCGTTCAACCCGCAGTACCTGCTCGACGGGCTGAGCGCGATCGACTCGGACACGGTGCGGATCTCGTTCACCGAGCCGGGCAAGCCGGCGCTGCTCACCGGCAAGCCAGGGCCGGATGGTGGGCAGGAGTTCCGGTACCTGCTGATGCCGATCAGGCTCGGCTAGCAGGGTCTCGCGGTGGTCGCGGGGACTGAGCGTCCGGAGGACACGCGAACTCTTCGCGAGCACGAAGTTCGCGAGCACGGAGTTAGAGTCCGGCTGTGTACCTGTCCAGGCTGTCGCTGACCGACTACCGCAACTATGCGGCTGCGGAGGTCGCGCTGGCTCCCGGTGCGACCACGTTCCTCGGCGCCAACGGGCAGGGCAAGACCAACCTCATCGAGGCGGCGGGCTACCTGGCGACGTTCGGCAGTCACCGGGTCGCGACCGACGCCCCGCTGATCCGGCGGGGCGCGGACCGGGCGATCGTGCGTGGCGTAGTGTCCGCCGCCGGCCGGGACAGCCTGCTGGAGGTGGAGATCAATCCTGGCCGGGCAAACCGGGTTCGGGTCAACCGGGCGCCGGCCCGGCCGCGCGCGGCGCTGGGCGTCCTGCGCTGCGTCCTGTTCGCGCCCGAGGACATCGCCATCGTGAAGGGCGACCCCGACCAGCGGCGGCGCTACCTCGACGATCTGCTGGTCTCGATGCGGCCCAGGTACGCGGGGGTGCGGGCGGACTACGAGCGCGCGCTGCGCCAGCGGACCGCGCTGCTGAAGTCGGCGAAGGCACGCGGCGCCGTCCCCGCTGGCGCGCTTGAGGTGTGGGACGACCACCTGGTTTCCGCGGGTGCGGCGCTGACTGCGGGGCGGCTGCGGCTGGTGGCCGCGATCGGGCCGCGGCTCGCTGACTGTTACAGCGCGGTTTCCGGTACCGAACGGGACACCGGCCTGCGATACCGTATGGCCGCGGTGTCCGGCGGCATGGACGTCGGGCCGGCAGACGAGGACCCAGCCGGCGCCGGCGACCGGCTGGCCTCGCCGCCTGCCGGTGATCCGGAGCCCGATCAGGAGAAGATCGCGCTGGCGCTGCGGGAGGCGCTCGCCGCGCGCCGCCGGGCCGAACTCGAGCGCGCGGTGTGCCTGGTAGGGCCGCACCGAGACGAGCTGGAGCTGCGAATCGGCGGCCTGCCGTCCCGGGGTTATGCCAGTCACGGCGAATCCTGGTCACTGGCGCTGGCGTTGCGGCTGGCCGGCTACCAGCTGCTGCGCGGCGACGGTACGGACGGTGACCCGGTGCTCCTGCTCGACGATGTCTTCGCCGAGCTGGACGCGGGCCGCCGGGACCGGCTCGCGGCGCTGGTAGCCGGGGCCGAGCAGGTGCTCGTGACCGCCGCGGTGCCCGAGGACGTGCCGACGGGCCTCGCCGGTGCCAGGTTTCGGGTAGCAGGCGGGGTGATCCTTGATGACTGACCGGGATCCGGCGGAGCAACTGCGGCGTGCGGCGGAGGCCCTCGCCGCAGCCCGGCACGCGGCGAGGGCCCGCGGAGCCCGCCCAGTCACGAGGATCAGGACCGCGGCGCCGGACCAGGCTGCCGCCCCCGGCCAGCCGCCAGATTCGCGCCTCACAGCCGCCGTCGAGCCGACCGTGCCGGCCGTCGGGCAGGGGAATGCCCCAGGCGGGGGAAACGTTACATCTGAGCAGATCAGAGCAGACGGTGCGTCGTCGGCTGCGCCTGGTACGGCAGCAGGCGGACGACGGCCCCGAGCCGGCGCCCGCGCCCACCGCGCTCGGGCGCGACCAGGGTTTGCGCCTGATCCGGAGCACGCTGACCCGGCGCCGCTGTCAGCCGCCATCGGTGATTTGCTAGACGCCGAGGGCTGGGGACTGTCCGTGGCGACGGGCTCGGTGTTCGGGCGCTGGGCCGAGATCGTCGGCGCCGATCTAGCCGGGCACACCAGGCCAGAGCGACTGGCCGACGGCGAGCTCACGGTGGCCGCGGACTCAACCGCCTGGGCGACCCAGGTCCGGTTGCTCGCGGCCCAGCTAGTGGCCCGCCTGAACCGGGAACTCGGCGACGGCACCGTGCTGCGAGTAAAGGTCAGCGGCCCCGTCGCGGCCGACCGCAAGCCGGGACAGTGGCGGGTGCGGGGCGGCCGTGGACCGCGTGACACGTACGGCTGAGGCGCGCCGTCTGGCCAGGTAAAATGAACAAGTGCACGCGGGCGTGCCGGGGTGGGGATGCAGCGGCCGCCTGGGTGTCTGCCCTGTCTAGAGGAGCTCCAGCATTGTCCTACGACGCACGTTCGATCACGGTCCTTGAGGGCCTGGAAGCCGTCCGCAAGCGTCCGGGAATGTATATCGGCTCTACCGGTGAGCGCGGCCTGCACCACCTAGTTCAGGAGGTCGTCGACAATGCCGTCGACGAGGCCCTGGCCGGGTTCGCCGACCGCATCGACGTGATCTTGCTCGCCGACGGCGGGGTCCGGGTGACCGACAATGGTCGCGGCATCCCGGTGGACGAGCACCCGGTCGAGAAGCGACCCGCCGTCGAGGTGGTGCTGACGACGCTGCACGCAGGCGGCAAGTTCGACAGCCAGTCCTACGCGGTGTCCGGCGGCCTGCACGGCGTCGGCGTGTCGGTCGTCAATGCGCTGTCCACGCGGCTGGACGTGGAGATCCGCAAGGATGGCTATGTCTGGCGCCAGTCGTATGAGAACTCCCAGCCGGTAACGCCGCTGCAGCGCGGCGAGCGCACGAATGAGACCGGTACGGTCGTGACCTTCTGGCCGGACAGCTCGATCTTCGAGACCACCGAGTGGTCGTTCGAGACGCTGTCGCGCCGCCTGCAGGAGATGGCGTTCCTCAACCGGGGCCTGTCCATCACGCTGACCGACGAGCGACCCCAGCACGCGACCGCGGACACGACCGACGACATGGCGGCCGGCGACGCGCCGACGGTGGTGAGCTACCACTATGACGGCGGCATCGCCGATTTCGTCCGGTACATCAACAAGGCCAAGGAGCCGATCCACGACATCGTCATCGACTTCGGTGACGAGGCACCCGGCATCTCCGCGGAGATCGCGATGCAGTGGACCGGGTCGTACTCCGAGTCGGTCTACACGTTCGCCAACACGATTAACACGGCGGAGGGCGGCACCCACGAGGAGGGCTTCCGTTCGGCGCTCACCTCGATCGTCAACCGCTACGCCCGGGACCAGAAGCTCATCAGGGACCGCGACGACAACCTGACCGGCGAGGACGTCCGGGAGGGGCTCACCGCGATCATCCACGTCAAGCTGTCCGAGCCGCAGTTCGAGGGCCAGACCAAGCAGAAGCTCGGCAACACCGAGGCGAAGTCGTTCGTCCAGAAGGTCTGCAACGACCATCTCAAGGACTGGCTCGAGCGCAACCCAGGCGAGGCCAAGGCGATCGTGCTCAAGGCGACCCAGGCGGCGCGGGCGCGCATCGCCGCCCGGCAGGCGAGGGACCTGACCCGCAAGAGCCTCATGGGCGGCTCCGGCCTGCCAGGAAAGCTCGCGGACTGCCAGTCAGGCGACCCGGAGCGGTGCGAGATCTACGTGGTCGAGGGTGACTCGGCCGGCGGCTCGGCCAAGGGCGGCCGCGACCCGCACTTCCAGGCCATCCTGCCGATCCGCGGCAAGATTCTGAACGTGGAGAAGGCCCGTATCGACCGGGTCCTCAAGAACACCGAGGTCCAGGCGATGATCACCGCGCTGGGCACCGGGATCCACGACGAGTTCGACCTCGCCAAGCTCCGCTACTTCAAGATCATCCTGATGGCGGACGCCGACGTCGACGGCCAGCACATCACGACTCTGCTGCTGACGCTGCTGTTCCGGTTCATGAAGCCATTGATCGAGGCGGGTCACGTCTACCTGGCTCAGCCGCCGCTCTACAAGATCAAGTGGGAGGGCCGCGGCGTCGAGCCCGGTTATGCCTACTCCGACCGGGAGCGGGACGCGGTCATCGAGGCAGGCATCGCGGAGGGCCGCCGCGACCCGCGGCCGGCCGGCCGGGTGCAGCGGTTCAAGGGTCTGGGTGAGATGAACGCGACCGAGCTGTGGGAAACGACGATGGATCCCGCGCGGCGGGTGCTACGGCAGGTGACGCTCGATGACGCAGCGCAGGCCGACGAGCTGTTCAGCGTGCTGATGGGTGAGGACGTGGAGGCCCGGCGCGCGTTTATCCAGCGCAACGCCAAGGACGTCCGGTTCCTGGACATCTAAGGGAACGGGCTCGGCCCGGCGCTCGGCCGTGCGCTCGTTCGCGGTCGGGGCGGGCTTGTGTGAAAGACCAGGCGAGCGAGCCTGAGGGAAGGATTGTGGAGTGCCTGACGTGACCACGCCGGAGGCCGACGCCGCCGGTCACGACCGGACAGAGCCCATCGACATCCAGGTCGAGATGCAGCGGAGCTTCCTCGACTATGCGATGTCGGTCATCGTCGGGCGCGCTCTGCCGGACGTCCGCGACGGCCTGAAGCCGGTGCACACCCGCATTCTGTGGGCGATGTACGACGGCCAGTACCGGCCGGATCGCGGCTACAACAAGTGCGCCAGGGTCGTCGGCGACGTCATGGGCAACTACCACCCGCACGGTGACTCGGCGATCTACGACACGCTGGTCCGGCTCGCGCAGCCGTGGGCGATGCGAATGCCGCTGGTGGACGGCCAGGGCAACTTCGGCTCGCCGGGCAACGACCCGCCCGCGGCGATGCGGTACACCGAGTGCCGGCTCGCGCCGCTCGCGATGGAGATGCTCCGGGACATCGACAAGGAGACGGTCGACTTCCGGCCGAACTACGACGGCCAGGCGGCCGAGCCCGTCGTGCTGCCGGCCCGGTTCCCCAACCTGCTCGTCAATGGCTCCGAGGGCATCGCGGTCGGCATGGCGACCAAGATTCCGCCGCACAACCTGCGCGAGGTCGCGGCCGGGGCGCAGTGGTACCTGGAGAACTTCGATGCCAGCGATGAGGAGCTGCTGCCCGCGCTCATGGAGCGGATCCCCGGCCCGGACTTCCCGACCGCGGCCCAGATCGTCGGCCGGCGCGGTATTCGCGATGCCTACACCACCGGGCGCGGGTCGATCACCATGCGTGCGGTCGTCAACGTCGAGGAGGACTCGCGCGGACGCACCACTCTGGTCGCGACCGAGCTGCCGTTCCAGGTCAACCCCGACAACCTGGCCAGCAAGATCGCTGAGCTGGTTCGCGACGGCCGGGTCGGCGGGATTGCGGACGTCCGGGACGAGACCAGCGGCCGCACCGGACAGCGCCTGGTCATCGTGCTGAAGCGCGACGCCGTCGCGAAGGTCGTGCTCAACAACCTGTACAAGCACACGCAGCTGCAGGACACCTTCGGCGTCAACATGGTCGCGCTCGTCGACGGCGTGCCGCGGACGCTCCGGCTGGATCAGGTCATCCGGCACTGGGTCAGCCACCAGATCGAGGTCATCGTCCGGCGGACCAGGTATCTGCTGAGGAAGGCCGAAGACCGGGCGCACATCCTGCGCGCGCTGCTCAAGGCGATTGATCAGATCGACGCGGTCATCGCGCTCATCCGCGCGAGCGAGTCGGCTAATGCCGCCCGCCAGGGCCTGATGGACCTGCTCGAGATCGACGAGGTCCAGGCGACCGCGATCCTTGACATGCAACTGCGCCGGCTGGCCGCGCTGGAGCGCCAGGCGATGACCGATGAGTACGAAAAGCTGATGGAGGAGATCGCCGAGTACCAGGCGATCCTGGCCGCGCCGGAGCGGCAGCGCCAGGTGGTCATTACCGAACTGGCCGAGATCGCCGCGAAGTACGGTGACGCGCGACGCACCGAGATCGTGGCCTACGACGGTGACATGTCGGCCGAGGATCTGATCGCGGAGGAAGACGTCGTCGTCACGATCACGCACGGCGGCTATGCGAAGCGCACCAGGGCGGACCTGTACCGGGCCCAGCGCCGCGGCGGCAAGGGGGTGCGCGGCGCCCAGCTGCGGACCGACGATATCGTCGACCACTTTTTCGTGACATCTACGCACCACTGGATCTTGTTCTTCACCAACAAGGGCCGGGTGTACCGCGCGAAGGCCTACGAGCTGCCGGACACCGCGCGGGACGCGCGTGGTCAGCACGTCGCCAACCTGCTGGCGTTCCAGCCGGACGAGCACATCGCCGAGGTACTGGCGCTGCGTGACTACAACGTCGCGCCGTACCTCGTGCTGGCCACCTCGTCCGGCCTCGTGAAGAAGTCGCGGCTGACGGAGTTCGACTCGCCCCGGTCGGGCGGCATTATCGCCATCAACCTGCGGGAGGACGACGAGGTCATCGCGGCCCGCCTCGTGTCTGCGGACCAGGACCTGCTGCTCGTCAGCAAGCACGCCCAGGCCATTCGATTCCGGGCGAGCGACGAAGCGCTCCGGCCGATGGGTCGAGCCACGTCGGGTGTCATCGGGATGCGGTTCACCGAAGGCGATGAGCTGCTCGGCATGTACGTCGTCGGCGAGGGGGCTGACGTGCTTGTCGCTACGGGCGGCGGATACGCCAAGCGCACGCCGGCCGATCAGTACCCGGTGCAGGGCCGCGGCGGCCTCGGTGTCGTCACGGCCCGCATAGTCGAGGCCAGGGGCGAGCTCATCGGTGCGCTGATGGTGCACCCGGACGACGAGGTGTTCGCCATCACCTCGGCAGGCGGCGTCATCCGGACCGCGGCTTCCGAGATCAAGCTCTCCGGGCGCCAGACCATGGGTGTCCGGCTGGTGAATCTGGGCGAGGGACAGAGCCTGGTGGCAATCGCGCGGAATGCAGAAGCCGCCGGGAATGGCGCTGCCGTGCAGGCTGATGCTGACGAAATCGATGACGTGGCCGAGCCCGCGCAGGCTGAACCGGCCGACGAATCTGACGCAGAGTAAGCGCGCTGTCGCGCATTGCCGTGAATCGCACAATGGTTCATCGCAGTGTGGCTGCATCGCTTATCGACCGAGTATCGTGCGCTGAGATAGGCAACTGACGGGTAAAGCCGGGGGCGCGGCACGGTCATGGAGCAACCTGGATCGCGATGTCGGCTGCCTGGGTGCAACGTCCGGCCCGAACTGCGCGTCATAGACATGACGGAGCCGGTCGAGGGCATCTGCGCGAGGCGGGTCAGATATCGCTGACTGGGGGATAACCTCAGGGCAGTGAATGGTGCTGAGGAGGACGGGGTGGATAACCGCGCGGAGCCGTCGCTGGCGGAGGACGAGAGCGCGCTGGACGCGACCCCCGCAGAAAGCGAGGACGGGGACGTCTCGTCAGCCGCGGAGTCAGCCTCCGACGCCGCCGCGTCGCGGCTGGCTGCATCCACCGAGCAGGTGAGCACCGAGGCCTCGCCCGCCACTCCGAGCCCCGATCCGGCGCCTGCCTACGCCAGCAGTAACGGGTCGTCGGCGACGTCACATCCCGAGGCGCCGCCAGCGCCCGCCGCCGGCCAGCCCGTTACGTCGCTGATGGCGCCGCCACCGAGCTCGCCCGGCAGTAGTACGTCGATTCAGGACGCCGCCATGGCCGCGATGGCCGGGGCGGCAAGCAGCGCGAAGGGCGTGGCATCGCGGCTCGGTCAGTCGTTCGCCAGCCTCACCAAGCCCAGGCCGCGCTCGCCCGGGCTGACGGCGCAGCCCCAGTACGCACCGCGCCCGGCGGGTCAGGCAGCGGGACAGTGGCAGCGGCCGCAGCCGGCGCGGGCACCGGGCGTGGCTCGGCCACCCCAGCCAGGGCCACCGCCAAGGACTGCACTGCTGAGCCTTCAGCGGGTCGAGCCGCTATCGGTGATGAAGTTCAGCTCCCTGATCGCCCTTGTCGGCTGGGTTGTCCTGATGGTCGCGGTAGCGGTGGTCTGGTTCGTGCTGTCCAGGCTCGGCGTATTCACCAAGATCGAGCAGACGATCGGCCTTGTCACGTACACCAAGAGCCACCCGGGATCGGACGCGGCCGCCTGGTTCAGCGCGAAGCGTGTGCTCGGTTACACAGCCCTGGTGGGAGTGATCAACGCCTTCCTGTTCACCGCGCTGGCGACCGTCGGCGCGGCGCTGTACAACCTGATCACAAGCCTCACCGGCGGCATCGAGGTCACGCTGAAGGAGACGGACTGAGCGGGAGGTCCCGGCTTGCGGTAGCCTGGCCGGGCGCCGCGGCCGTTCGGCGCGCTTCGGGCCTGTAGCTCAGACGGTTAGAGCGCTTCCCTGATAAGGAAGAGGTCGGAGGTTCAAGTCCTCCCAGGCCCACCCAGCTCAGACGGCACCCGCGCGCAGCAAGCCCTACAGCCTCCAGGGCCTGCGGTGAGGCCTCCCCATGTACTCTTCGACTATGGCAGTGTTCGCCGCGCTCATGGCGGCGCACAGCATCCGGCCGGTGGGTCTGGGGATCCTGCTGGTGGTCGTCCTGCTGGTGGGTTTAGCAGCAGTCGCGTCCTTCATCGGCCGCGAGTACGTCAAGAGCGGTCGTCGCGGCTCTGGACGTGAACAGTCTCTCCAACCCTGGTTCATGCTCGGCCTGACGATCATCGGCCTGATCGCCCTCGTCGGGCGCTACTGGAAATAGCGGTTAGTAGCGATCCCTTCGACCAATCAACTTCGGATCGATCTTCGGCGGGCACGCGATAGAGCACGCGTAGCCGCGCTGCGGACTGCAGGACGTCGTCCACCCTCCCCGGCCCGCGACCGAGCTTGAGCAGCTCGCCGGGTACTACGACAGCCACGACACCAGCGTGGAGATGGAGCACGGCGAATGGGTGGAGCAGCAACTGAACGGCTGGAGCGGATCGAACGAGCCGTGACCAGCAGTACACCAGCACGCGACCACAAGAGCGCTTGACAGGATCTCAAGGCGGTCAGCCGGTCAGCCGGTCTGAGGCGATCCGTCGCGCCATTCTCGACAGCGCGAGTCGCCTTCGGCGGCGAGCTGCCCTCGCTGCAGAAGTGGCGGCTCTCGAAGCCGACGAGGACCACCGGCGCGAGATGCTCGAAGTCGCCGCATTCATGGAGAGCATGCGTGCTCCGGGCGAAGCGACCCTTTGGCCCGGCCGACCCGCCCCGCTTAGGCTGCGGAGCATGTACGAGAGCGACTTGCAGGACATCGCGGAGATCGGCTGGGACCGGTTCATCACCGAGGTCTGGGAGTCGATCTTCGTCGGTTACCGGGTCAGCGGCATCAGGACGATATGCCGCCGATGGAGCGATCTGGTGCAGGCCGGGCTTGGCTGCTCACAGGAGCTGGCCGACGAACTGGTCCGGATGGAGGTGATGTTCCGGCTAGACCGGGACCTGATGGCCATCAGGGACCCGGATGAACTGCTGGCTGCCATGCACGAGGTGCTCGCCGACATGCGCGCCGACCTGGCTGACCCCGACCCCGATGCCGGACTGCCGCCGATCCCGCCGGGCGAGCGGGCAGGACTGCTGGCGGCACATGCCCGGCTGTGCCGGTTCCTGCGCGACGGCATGGACTCGTAACCAGCCCCGGACAGCCGCCGAGGCCGACATGAACCACAGCGACAGCGGCGCGTCGTGATGCGGATCGAGTTCCAGGCCGCCAGAAAATCCAGGCGCCGCGGGGCCATACTCGGTCAATGCGGAACGAGCAGGATCTCCTGAGCAGGATCCGGGAGGCGCGCCGCCGGCTAGCGGCTGACGGTCCGCCTCGGGTCCGCGCCGCCGGCGACTTCGAGCGCGTATCGGTGCCCGGTCCCGACAGCGATGCCCTGCGCGATCTGCTGCTGGCTGAGCAGCCACCCACCGTAATCGAGATCGGGCTTGCCTACGGGAGCTCGGAACCCATCCCATGGCCGACGCGGCTCCGCGCGTTCCGGCTGCCAGCGCCAAGGACCGAGCCAAGCTTCGACAGCTTCAGGCCCTTTGGCCTCTGCGCGACGGGGTGACCCGGCCGCTCCGCGCTGCCCGCGCACGTCTGCGTCGGCTGCATCCGGGGAAGGTTGCCAGTCAGGACGTCGTCGAAAACCCGCGGCCGTTGCTGCCGCCGGAGCGGAGCCTTCTCATGACTGAACCTGCGCCCCACATTGACTTCGCCAACCTTCCGGCCCCTGACGAGGGCATTCTGATGACGTTGTTCATCACCGTCCGCAAGGTGGCCCGCTCCAGGGACTTTTACTCGCGCGTTCTTGGCGGCACGGTCGTCCTGGAAGAGAATCCCTGCATCGTCAAGCTGGCCAACTCGTGGATCATCATGAACCCCGGCGGGCCGCCCACGCCCGACAAGCCCGATATCTCGGTCGTTAACTACGAGCCGGGCAACACCACGTCGATCTTTCTGAACCTACGGGTTGCTGACATTCGGGCCTGCTACCAGGAGTGGAAGGCGAAGGGCGCCGAGTTTGTCACGCCACCTATCGACCGCGAAGCGGAGATCCGCTGCTACATGCGGGATCCAGACGGATACCTCATCGAGGTCGGACAGGCCACCGGCGTGCTGCACGGCAGGCTGGCCGCAAAGCGCCCGGAGGATCTGCCGGGCTGAGCTACGGGCAGACGCGGCCGTTGCGCTCGAAGGCCGCGTGGGTCAGCGGCATCAGCCCGGCCCACAGCGCCTCCATCTGCTCGGCGACCATCTCGATCTCGCGCTGTGGGAACGAGGGGAACGTCGCGTTCTCGTCTTTGACCCGCAGCGACAGGAAATTCATCAGCGCGCGGGCGTTGCAGGTGGCATACATCGACGAATACAGGCCGACGGGCAGAACCGTCCGGGCGACCTCGCGGGCAACGCCAGCCTCCAGCATCGCCAGGTACGCGGCGTACGACTCTCGGCACGCGGCCTGGACGGTCTCGGTGACCAGGGCGTGCTGCTGGGCGGTGCCCAGGCTGAAGGTGTAAGCCCCCGGCCTACCCGTCTGGACCAGGTCGCGGTCCGGGCCCGGTACGTAGAAAACCGGCTCGAGCCTGCGGTAGCGCCCGCTCTCCTCGTTGTAGCTGAACGTGCGGTGCCGCATGAACTCGCGGAAGACGAAGATCGGCGCGCTCACGTAGAAGGTCATCGACGAGTGCTCGAACGGGGTGCCGTGCCGGTCCCGCATGAGGAAGTTGATGAGCCCGGCGGAGCGCTCCGGGTCGGCATCGACGTCGGCGAGCGACTGCTCGCCCTTCGTCGAGACCCTGGCAGCCCAGATCACGTCGACGTCCGAAGCCGCGTGCTTGACCAGCTCGACGGTCATATCGCTGCGGAACGTGATGTCGGGCACGGTCGCTATTGTGCTCGCCGTCATCGTCAGTTCCATCGGCATGCCTCCCAACACCAGCCCGCAGACCATCATGCCGGTGCCAGCCGGCGGATGCTGGCGTGGCGCGCCCGCGATTAAGAGATCGCTTAATCCCGGTTCGCGACCCGCTGGCGTCCGGAGCTAGTGTTAAAGGAAGTGGCTGGCCGGGAGGGATGTCCGATATGAGCGCAGAGCCTGCTGAAGCCCTAGACGTGCTGCGCGAGATCTGGCGCAGCCAGGGTCAGACGGCCGCTGATCTGGACGACTCGTGCGAGCAGAAGTCCTGCAAGCGGATGGACGACGCCGGCGTCGGGTTCGACGACTTCGCCGCGGACGGGGATCTCGCGAGCGCGTGGCGTGCGAAGCTGGCCCGCGAGGGCAAGCTCAGCCGCTCGGAGGGCACCGTCCGGGATCTCGTCCTCGGGCCAGACGAGGCTCGCTGACCCACTCACGCACCTGACGGCGGGGAGACGCTGCGTGGAGTATCCGGGAACCGTCGGTGAGCTGACGCACAGTTTGCGGCGGGGGGGCTACCTGGCCGATCGCGGCCTGGCCACCGCGCTGCTGGTGTCGCTCTCGCTGCACCGGCCGGTGCTGCTCGAGGGCGAGGTGGGCGTCGGCAAGACCGAGGTCGCGAAGGTCCTCGCCAGCGTCTTCGAGCGCAGGCTGATCCGGCTGCAGTGCTACGAGGGCATCGACACCTACCAGGCTCTCTACGAGTGGGACTATGCGCGGCAGATGCTGCAGATCCGGGCGCTGTCTGAGCGCCAGGCGGCCGACGAGGAATCGGTCGACAAGCTGTTCGGCCCGAAGTTCCTGCTCGAGCGGCCGCTGCTCGAGGCGGTCCGGGCTGGCGACCAGGCCGTGTTGCTGATCGACGAGATCGACCGGGCCGACGACGAGTTCGAGGCGTTTCTGCTCGAGATACTGTCGGACTTCCAGATCACCATCCCGGAGATCGGAACCATCTCCACCACGTCGCCGCCCGCGGTGATCCTGACCTCCAACCGCACGAGGGAGCTGCACGACGCGCTGCGGCGTCGCTGCCTGTACCACTGGATCGGGTACCCGTCGCAGGAGCGGGAGGTCGAGATCGTCCTCGTCCGCGAGCCCGGCGCGGTCGAAGAACTCACCCGCAAGGTGGTCCGGGCGGTGCACCGGCTGCGTGAGCTCAACCTGGCCAAGCCGCCCGGTGTCGCGGAGACCATCGACTGGGTTCGCACGCTCGGTTTCCTGGGCGAGACCGACCTCACGCCGCAAACGGCCGGTGACACCCTCGGAGCGGTCATTAAGGACCGGGACGATCTGGACCTGGTCCGCGACAACCTGGAAGAGATCACGTCGGGTGCCTGAGCACGGGACGCCTGCCTCATTGGTAACTCAGCGGCCGCCGCTTGCCGAGTTGCTCGTCGGGTTCGCGCGTGAGCTGCGGAGCGCCGGGCTCACCGTAGGGACCGGCGACGTGCTGGCCTACTGCTCGGCGATGACGCCACTCGACCCGACCGACCTGCTGGACCTGTACTGGGCGGGCCGGACGACGCTGGTCAGCAGGCCAGACGACATCGCCACCTACGACGCGGCGTTCCGCCGTTATTTCCTGGCCGAGGGGGCCAGGGCGGCCGAGCTGCTGATGCTCCGGGCGACGGCGGCCGCCGAGGCGCAGGCCGCCTTCGTGCTGCCCGGTACCGAGCCGGGAGCTACCGACGAGGAAGACGAGCCGCCCCGACTGGGCTGGATGGCGTCCGACGTCGATGCGCTCAAGCACCGGTCGTTCGCCGCTTGCACACCCGCCGAGCTGGCGGCGCTGCGCCGGATCATGGCAAGGCTGCGACTGACGCCCCCGCGTCGGCGCACCCGACGGACCCGGCCGGCGTCATCGGGCCGTAGGCCTGACCTCCGCAAGACGATCAGGGACTCGATGCGCATGCACGGCGAGCCCGGCGAGCTGTTCTTCCGTCAGCGCAAGACACGGCTTCGGCCGCTCATCCTGATCCTCGACGTATCGGGGTCGATGGCCGACTACTCGCGGCACCTGCTCCAGTTCGCCCACACGGCCAAGCACGCGGCGGCGAAAGTCGAGGTGTTCTGCTTCGGTACCAGGCTCACCCGGATCACCAGGACACTGGAGCACCGGCGGCCGGACAGCGCGCTGGAACTCGCGTCTCGTGCGGTGGTCGACTGGGAGGGCGGCACCCGGATTGGGCAGTCGCTGGACAGCTTCGTCCGGCGCTGGGGCCGTGGCGGGCTGTGCCGCGGCGCCGTCGTAGTGATCTGCTCCGACGGCCTCGACCGCGGCGACCCGGAGCAGCTCGCGGCGGTCATGGACCGGCTGTCCAGGCTCTGCTACCGGCTCGTGTGGCTGAACCCGCACAAGGGAGACGACCCGCACTTCCGGCCTAGCACTGTGGGCATGATGGTGGCGGCACCGCACATCGACCTGCTGCTGTCGGGGCACGACCTGGCGAGCCTGGAGCAGCTCGCGGCGATGCTGCCGGTGCTGAGCTAGCCGGCAGCGGCGAAGGGAGCGCGTCGTGCGGTGGAGCGTCGGCATCGAGGCGGCGGGTGAGCGCGTGCTCAGCCGGGAGGAGATCGTCGAACTCGCCGACGCGATCGCCCGCAGCAACGGCATCGCCACCGGGATCGGCACCAACCGCTACGGAGCGCAGCTCGTCGTCGACGCCGACAGCCGGGAGGACGCCATCACCCGTGCGACGCGGATATTTCTCGAGGCGGCCGCCACGGCGGGGCTGCCCGCCGCTCCGGTGGTGCGTACCGAGGCCGTCAGCGAGGCCGAGGACGAGCTGGACGGCTACCGGTGATCCGCCTCGGCTCGCTGGCAGGCTACCCGTTCGAGGGACCGCGGCTGCTCGGCGGGTGGACACCGCCGCAGACCGCAGCCGTCTACGCCATCGCGTACAAGCCCGAGCCGGACACCAGGCCAGAGCGGTACGCGGTGAGCTACGTCGGCCACTCGGATGACCTGTCGGCGGAGCGGTTCCCGTTTCAGCACCCGCGGGCGGCCTGCTGGGTGCGCCGGGCCGGGTCCAAGTGGAAGGTGTACATCTGCACGTACGAGGTGCCCGGCGGTACCGCGGCGCACCGCGAGCAGATCACCCGTGAGCTGATCGCCATCTACCGGCCGAGCTGCAATGAGCAGCAGTTCGACAACGCCTGGAAGGACCACTGGATCGGCGAGTACTCGGCGCCGACGACGGGACCAGTTGCCCGGCGGGGCCCAGACCAGTCCGGTCACCCCTGAACCCAGTCAAAAGCCATGCCGACTGGCCCCTGCAACGGGCGCCAGATGGTCAGCCACGACCCAAGAGGGTCGTGGCTGACACACGCGTGCCCCTTGAGTGCCGCTCGAGCTCTCGCGAACGGCTACGGCTGCGGGGCGAACCCGACCGCATCGAGCAGCCGGGAGCGGCGGGTGCCCGAGGCGGGCCGGGCCGGCTCGGGTACCTCTGGCGCCTCCGGCCGCGGCGTCACGTCGACGACGATCTGCTCTGCCATGCCGTACAGCAGCGGCAGCGCGCCGGCCACGACACCCCCCGTCTCGTTGATGTGCTCGACGGCGGGCACGATCAGCTTGGCGTGGCCGCCGATCGCCCGCACCAGGTCCGCGCTCTCCTCCAGGTTGCCCGCGATCCGGTTCAGCAATGTGCCCGCCCAGAACAGGTACACCGCCAGCCCCGCGATCAGCAGCACGATGGCGATGACCGTGAGGACCACCAGGGTCGTCATGACTTCACCTTCCCGAGCACTCGGCCGAGGAACAGATGGTGCTGCAGGCCCTCGGCCAGGACGAGCTCGACGCCATCCGCGACCTGCGGGATGAGCGCCGCGTCGGCCGTAGTGGCCTCGGCCGCCGTGAGCGTCTCCCGCACCGTGACGACCCGGCTGTCGATCCGCTTGATGAGGTAGATGAGCAGGCTCAGGAGGGCGGCCACCGCGACGACCACGACGAAGCCGAGGATGACCGCGACGGTCCACGCGGTGTGCTCGTAGGAGGACATGGCCAGCGTGTGCATGGTCAGCCCCCCAGCCGGGCGCGACCGCGCTGGAGCCCGCCGATGATGGTGACCGCGTACTCGATCGTGGTGCGGAGCGCGCCGAGCGGCGCGGTGTTGCGTACCGCGTCGGTCAGCCCGGCGTTGATCTTCGGAGCCTCGTCCCCGATTGACCGCGCCAGCAGCAGGATCGGCACGACCAGCGCGACGACCACCACGACGAGCACGATGCCGATGACGTAGCCGAGCACCCAGCCGAAATGACTAGGGCCGGCGGCAGCGACCAGATGTGCGTTCATGTCAGGTCTCCCGTCCCTGCTGGCCCGCTCAGACCGTCTCGCAGAAGTCCCTGACGGGCTTCAGGCTGGCGTTGACCGATGTGAGCCGCTCGGGCACGGTGCTGGTGAGCTGGGCGATGGCCTGCACGCCCCCCGTCGTGGCGACGAGGGTCGAGCGGATCGCTCGCAGGTGGAAGATCACCCGCAGCAGGCCGACCGCGGTGATCGCGACGATGACCGCGGAAACGATCAGGGTGAACCAGGCAGCTGCTGGCATTGGGGGGATTCCTTTCTGGGCCGGCGGGTTGCCCGCCTGCTAGCCGTGTTAGCCGTGTTAGCCGAGGAGCTTGGCCACCGAGCCCGCGTAGCGGACGGCGCCAACCGATATTTCCCGCACCGTCGTGTCTGTCGTCGCCAGCGCGTCCGGCACCGGCGTGAGCTCGCCTACCAGCGCCACGCCACCGTCGAGGATGCCGTCGGTCGCGCGCCGGATCCGCTCGAGGGCGGCGAGCACCCGGTTGAGCAGGTAGATCACCACGGGCAGGACGACGGCCAGCAGAATGACGTTGCCGATCCACCACAAAACCATGCTCTGCTCCTCAGGTTGCCGGCTGGTAGGGGAGGAAGAACCGGCGGAACACCCGCATCAGCGCCATCCGCGCGGCGCGCAGACCGAGGGTCAAGCCGCGCGCCGGGGTAGCGGCGGCCGCGGCGATCTGCTCGGCTGACTCGCCGCGCTCGATCCGCTCGATCCGATCCCGGAGATTGACGGCGAAGTCCGTCATGAGCACGGACGTGACGTCGGAGATCATGCCGCGGCCGTACTGTGCCGCGGCGCCGGACAGCTGCAGGTCCTGGCTCACGTCGACCCGGGTGCCCCGTCCCGACCTGGCCAGGGTCGCGGTAACCACCATGCTGGCCTGGCCGCGTCCCTTCTCTTCGGCACCGGCCGCGTGCACGACGATGCGCCGGGCCGCCTCGTCGCGCTCGGTGATCTCGGCCGTGCCGGCGAACTGTAGCCGCACCGGGCCCATCCGGACCGCCACGCGTCCCGCGTACTTGTCGTTGCCCAGGTCTTCGGTGAGCTCGGTGCCGGGCAGGCACGTCGCCACCTGCGGGATATTGTCGAAAAACTGCCAGACCTTCTCGACCGGCTCGCCGACGTCGAACCCGTTCCTGATCAGCATCGAGTTTCTCTCTTCTGGTCTGCGGCGGTGTCCCGCTCGAACGCCTGCCGGCACCCGGCGGAGCAGAAGTAATAGGTGACGCCGTCGTGCTCCAGGGGCAGGCTGGCGGGCTCGGCCGCCACCGCCATGCCGCACACGGGGTCGGTAGCAGTGGCGGTGGCAGCTCGTTTGGCCGGGCGATCCCCGGACGTGTCCCGCGGAGCCGAGGGCGCGAGCGCGCCGGAAGCCCGCAGCTGAACCAGCTCGGCGATGATCGCCACGGCGATCTCGGGGTGCGTCGTGCTGCCGAGGTCCAGCCCGGCGGGCACCCGCACCCGGTCAAGCTGATCGTGGGGCACGCCCCGGTCGGCGAGGTAGCCGAGTACCGCGGCGCCCCGCTTCGCCGAGCCGACCAGGCCGAGGTATGCGGGGTGGGCAGCCACCGCTCGCTCCACCACCGCCTCGTCGTGATGGCCCTGAGTGGCAACGACGACCATGGACCGCTCCTCCGCATCCGAGGTCGCGAAGTCGGCGCCATCGATGAGATCCGCCCGCCAGCCTAGCGCCAGGGCGAGGTCGGCGAGCGTGTGCGCCATCGGTGAGCGTCCCACGACGACCAGGTGGGGAACGGGGCCGACGGGCTCGATGTAGACCGC
>Ga0187783_10001420_pt1 | contig 17713 bp, 14 predicted proteins | sample 1015_SJ02_MP02_2_FD_132471 | JGI IMG/M metagenome (GOLD analysis project Ga0187783, IMG submission 132471) | Tropical peat soil microbial communities from peatlands in Department of Meta, Colombia - 1015_SJ02_MP02_20_MG | ecosystem: Environmental > Terrestrial > Soil > Wetlands > Peat | place...
CTGCGCGAAATGGCCCTGGCGCTCGAGCTCAGCCAAAGCGATGCGCTGATGCTCTACAACTGCACCTGCCTTTACTCGCGACTCGGCGAGCCTGAGAGCGCCATCGAGACACTGCGACGGGCGATTGCCGCGGGATACGAGAACTTCGGCTGGATAAAGCAGGATCCCGACCTCAACCCGCTGCGCGAAAGACCCGAGTTCATCGCGCTCATCAGCGGACATTGAGAGGCGCCCGTGCCACAGTCAGCAGAAGTCTTTCTCAGCTATTCCCGCAATGACCAGGAGCGGGTGTTCGAGCTCGCCGGGAAGCTGCGCGCCGCGGGCGTATCGCTGTGGATCGACCAGGGCGCCATCGACGCCGCAGCGCTGTGGAGCGAGCAGATCGTAAACGCGCTGGAGAGTGCCAAGGTGCTGCTGCTGTTCGTCACGGAGGCGGCGGTTCACTCCGATAACGTCGCCAAGGAGGTAATGCTGGTCAGCGAGCGCAAGGGCCACATACTGCCGGTGTACCTCGAGCCCACCGTGATCACGCCCACGCTGAAATACCAGCTGGCCGGCATTCAGCACATCGAGCACTTCAAGGGCAGCGACTCCGAAGCGAGCCTGAAGGCCATCCTGCGCACGCTCGAGCGGCTCGGAGTGAAACTGGCGCCGCCGCCGGAGCCGCAGCCAAAGGCACCAGCACCCGAACCGAGTGCACGCACGCACACTGCGAGCCGCAGCGGGGCAACTGCCGAGCGTGAGGCGCTCGCCGTGCTCCCCTTCGACAACATCAGCCCGGATCCGGAGACAGATTACTTCAGCAACGGGCTCACCGAGGAGCTGATCGCGCGGCTCTCGGTGCTGAGTGAAATCGACCTCATTTCGCGCTGGACGTCGATGCAACTGAAGGACCGTAAGCAGGACATCCGTGCGATCGGCAACGAGCTCGGCGCACGCTATGTCGTCGGCGGCAGCGTGCGGCGCTTCCAGGACTCCGTGCGCATCACCGTTCAGTTGGTCGATGCGGGAACCAACCGTCAGGTCTGGGGTAATACGTACAAGGGCAAACTGGACGACATCTTCGACATCCAGGAGCAGGTCGCGCAGCAGATCGTGGAGGCATTGAAGCTGAAGCTGTCCGTCACCGAAAAGATTTCGCTGACGAAACGTCACACGGTCAATGCTCAGGCCTATGACCTGTACCTCAAGGGCCAGGACTACCTGTACCGACTGACCAAGCGCAACGTGGAACGCGCGATACAACTCTTCGAGAAAGCGATCGAGCTCGACCCCCGCTACGCCGCCGCTTATGCCGGATGCTCCAGCGCCTATGGCCAGATGTACTGGCTGTTCGCGCGCGAGCAGAGATATCACGACCAGGCTCAGGAGCTCAGCTTCAAAGCGCTGATGTACGACAACAACCTGGCGGAAGCCTATACGGCGATGGGAATCTCCTATTTCATCAGCAACAAGCTGGAGGAAGCGGGTGCGGCAAGCCGCAAGGCCATCGAGCTCGATCCGGAAGATGCCATCGCGTACTGGACGCTGGGGCGCATCCATTTCACTAAAGGGGAATTCCAACTGGCGTACGATCAGTACCAGCGCGTCCTCGAGCTCAAGCCGGAATTTATCTCTACCTATCCGGACCTGAAGATGACCTGCGAACAGCTTGGGCGCATGGAAGAGGCGGCGCTCCTCCGTAACAAGCTGATCGAGCGACTGCCGACGCATCTGCTGCAGAATCCGGACGACGCCCGGGCGCACATCATTTATGCGCTTATGTTGGCCGACGCCAACAGGAAGGATGACGCCTTGAGGCAGTGCGCCCTCGGGCTCGAACTGAGCCCCGGGGACCCGGTGATGCTCTACAACTGTGCCTGTCTTTATTCCCGGCTTGGCGAGGTTGACCGCGCGGTCGACGCGCTGCAACAGTCACTCGACGCGGGGTATGCGAACCGCGGCTGGGCGAAGCAGGATCCCGACCTGAATCCGCTGCGCGACAATCCGCAGTTTCAAAAGCTGATGGCCGGACTCTAGGAACGGCTTCACGAACGGACGGGCGCTTCAGCTCTGTTTGTCTTCCCGGGTGCCAGTGAGCTCGGAGCAGCCAAGCGCGACCAACACCGCCGCCGGTGCCAGCCACACCGCGACGTGAAAATATCGCGACAGCAAGAGCGCGGCGAGCAGTGCGCCGCTGCCGTAAGCGGCGAAGCTGTACAGACGGTCGCCCGTGCCCGTCGATGGCTGCGGCCGGCCCGGCAGCCGCGCCAGTGCGCGCGTCGCCGACATCACGATGTGCACCAGCGGAGTCGTGAATACGACGGTGCTGACACCTGAAGAATTCAGTGTGCGCGCCGCGACGGCCTGAATTCCCATGCTCAGCGCCGACAGGACAATGACAGCGTAACGGAGCATTCGCTGTGTCGGATCGGCGGCTGCACTCCACAGTGCGGCGCAGGTGACGCCGACAACGAGCTCGAGGAGCAGTACTCCCCTCACTGCGCGCGGCGTCTCCTGCGGGGCGCGGCTTAGCGAGGAGGCGATCGTCGCCAGCACGACGCCGAGGGTGAACCCGAGCAGCGCGGCGAAGGAGCGCGACGCAGCCGACCAATGCGCGCGGCCGATGGCGATGGCGAGCAGCGCTGTGTTGCCGGTCATCGCCGAGGTGAATACGTCGCCAAGCCTGAGGAAACTCAGCACGTCGGTAAAGCCGGCGGCGAGCGAGAGGCAGGCTAGCGCCAAACTTTCGTAACCGCGACTCACAGAGGCGGGATCATCATCCGACTCCGCCGCCGCGGGCCGGATTCGATTCCGACTCGACCTCGCGCAGCCGACTGGGCTGCAGCTCGCCAGCGCGCTCGAGCACCGGGTAGGCAACTGAGCAGATGTGCGAATGGATGCGCTTCAGGTCGCGCAGGATGTCCAGATGCAGCGAGCTCGACTCGATGCTTTCCGGTCGCCCCTCGCGCAATCGCGCCAGGTGATTTTCTGCAGCCGCAAACTCGGTAGCACGCAGGGTGGTCTTTTCGGTGATCAGCTGGCGTGCGCAGGTGAGGTCTCCGGACATGAACACACCGAAGGCCAGCTTCAGATTGTCGCAGACCAGTTGATGGAAACCCGCCAGCTCCGCTGCGCCCTCCTTTGAGAAGACAATCTTGCGCTTGATCTTCTTGGACGCCGCTTCCATCAGGTTCTTGTCGATGATGTCGCCCACGTGCTCCAGATTTATGGAGAACGAAATTATCTCCATGGCGCGATGCGCGTCGCGTTCGTTGAGACTCTCGCGAGTCAGCTTGGTGATGTAGAGCTTCACTGCCTCGTCGAGCTGGTCCACGGCATCGTCCATACGGCTGATCTCGGCGACCAGCTTGCGATCGTCGGTCATGAGCGCGGTCATGGTCCTGCGCAGCATGGTTTCCACGATGTCGCCGATATGCAGAGTCTCGCGCGCAGCGCAGGCCAGGGCGACGGAGGGGTTCGTCAGCGCCGACTCGTCCAGGTAGAGCGGCGTCCCCGGATCATCGGTTTTCACCCGCTCGGGGAGAAAGCGCCGCAGCAGCGCCGCCAGGGCATTCAACGGCAGGATGAAGACGGCCGCGAGCACCAGGTTGAACGCGGTATGGAAATCCGCCGCCATGCGTGAGGGATTCGGCTCAAGTTGCGCAAGTGCGCTCGCGATCGGCTGGAGGAAGGGCAGCACCAGCAGGCAGCCGATCACACGGTTGAGCAGGTTACCCAGTGGCAGCCGACGGCTAGCAGGGTTGTCGCTGCGCGCGCCCTCAACGAGGGGGTTGATCGCGCTGCCCAGATTGGCGCCGAGGACCAGGGCAAGCGTCGCGACCGGGGTGATGAAGTGCGAGTAAGCCAGCGACATCACCAGCAGCACTACGGTCACACTGGAGTGGGCAGCCCAGGTGAGAGCCGCCGCCATCAGCACGCAGAGCAGAGGCTCGCCGGTTGCCGAACCGAGCAATGTCCGCACGGCCGGTGCCGTCTCCGCGGGAGCCAGAGTGTCGAGGAGGATGTGTAGCGACAGCAGCATCAGCCCAACGCCGATCGACACCCGTCCGAGGTCGCGCGCGCGCGTTTGTCCGCCGCGTTTGAAGGCGATCACCCCGATCAGTACGAGCAGAGGAGCGAGCGCCGAGACATTGAAGGAGAGGAATTGAACGATCAACGTGGTGCCAACGTTGGCACCGAGCATGATCGCCAGCGCCGGGACCAGGTCGACGGTGCCGCCTGTCACGAGAGAGGCAGTCATCAGTCCCGTGGCCGTGCTGCTTTGCAGGAGGGCGGTCACCGCGACTCCGGCGAGAAACGCCAGGAAACGGTTGCGCAGCGCGATGCCGAGGATGCGGCGCAGATCGGAGCCGAATGCGCGCACGATGCCGCTGTGGACCATGTGCAGGCCCCACAGCAGCAGCGCAACGCCGCCCATCAAGTCAAGCAGGATCACGCCGGCCATCTCGCCATCTCGTACCGCGGCTCAAGTATTGGTATGACAATCATGCGCTGCAAACCGACTCAAGCTCAGGGTCCTCCGCCCAGCGCCTCATAGAGCGCAGCCGTATCCGAGAGTCGCTGAGCCTGCGCCAGCGTGCGGTCGAGCCTCGTCTGCAACTCCTGGCGCTGCGTGTCGAGCAAGGACAGCTGACTCAGGCCGCCCGCCGCGTAACGCCGCTCCGCGACCCGCGCCGAAGCGGCGGCATCGCGTTGCGCCCCCTCGCGGGCGCCGAGCTGCAGCGCATCCTGCTCGAGGGCCCGCAGCGCATCCGCGACCTGCTGCAGGCCCTGCAGCACAGTCTGCCGGTAGGCCGCCGCCGCAGCCTCGTAGGCATCCTCCGCCGATCTCTTGCGCGCGCGCAGCTGCCCGCCATGAAAGATCGGCTGCGTCAGCCCGGCACTGACCGACCACACGTCGACGAGGTGTGAGAGTTGGGTGCCTTCGGGACCGTAGCTACCCGTCAGCGTGATCTGCGGGAACAGGTTCGCCGTCGCGACCCCGACGTTCGCACTGGCCTGATGCAGCAGCGCCTCCGAGGCACGGATGTCGGGCCGCTGCCGGGCGAGCGTCGAGGGCAATGTCAGGGGCAGCTCGGTCGGCAGTTTGAGCGCGTCCAGGGCCGGCACCCCTACCGCACCCTGAGCAGGAGTGTGTCCCAGAAACACGGCGAGCTGGTGATCGGCCTGCGCGAGCTGGACGCGCAGCGGTGCAATGCCGGCACGCGTCTGCTCGACCTGCGAGCGCTGAGAGAGCAGGTCGTTCTCCGCCACGCCGCCGGCGCGGTAACGCTGCTCGGTTATTTGCAGCTGCTGCGTCTGTTGCGCCAGCATGCGTTCGCTGAGGTCGAGCTGCACTGCGAGCGATGCGCGCCGGACTACTGAAGTCACGACATTCCCTGCCAGCGTGAGGCGTGCAGCTTCGAGCTCGTATTCCTGGTAGTCGATGCCAGCTGCCAGGCCCTCGAGGGTGCGGCGGTTGGCACCGAACACGTCCAGCGTGTACGAGACGCTCACCTGGGCCTGATAGAGCGTGAACGGAGGAAACGTCCGGTTGCCGAGCAGACTGCCGAAGCCGAATACCGCAGGATCGATCCTCTCGCGCGTCACCTCCACAGAGCCGTTCACTTGCGGCCACTCGCTGCCGCCGGCCTGAGCCAGATAGTCCTCTCGCGCCTGCTCGAGCTTCATGCGCGCCTGCGCGAGCGTCGGACTGTCCGCGAGCGCTTGCTCGACCAGCCTGTCGAGGTCGTCGGAGTCGAAAGCGCGCCACCAGGCGCCGCCGACGGATTCGGCCGGGACGAACCGCTGCGCGGCTCCGCCCGGTCCGTCAGCCTGCGCCGTGGCAGCGGGTTGCGGCGCGGGTGCATAGGTTGCATCTGCTATCGGCGCGGGCTCATGAAAGTTGGGTCCCGCGGCGCAGCCGCACAGTGCCGCCGCGCACGCAGCCGGCAGGCTGATTGCCCGGGCGCTTGCTCGCTGCAAGTCGATGCGCATCGTTCAGTCCAGAGTGCGGCGGTACACGAGCACGGCGATCGCCATCGCGACGATCATGAAGACCACCATCGGCCACAGGTTCGGCCACAGATCCGGCCAGGCGGCACCCTTGAGCAGAATCCCGCGCACCACGCGGTTGAAGTAAGTGAGTGGCAGCAGATTGCCGATCCACTGGGCCCAGCGCGGCATACCGGCGAACGGAAACGCGAACCCGGACAGGAGGATGTTCGGCATGAACCAGAAGAAGGTCAGCTGCACGCCCTGCAGCTGATTCTGTGCAAGCGACGACAGCATGATGCCGACGGAGAGACTCGCACCGATGAACAGCAGTGCCGCAACATACAGCGTCAGCGGACTGCCGAGTATCGGTACCTGAAAAAGGAGATGGGATGCCAGCAGCACGATCGTGAGCTGCAGCAGTCCGATGGCGATGTAGGGGACGATCTTGCCGCTCGTTACCTCGAGCGGCAGCACCGGAGTGGCGAGCAGGTTCTCCATCGTGCCGCGCTCGCGCTCCCGAGTGATGGCGAGCCCGGTCATCATCACCATGGTCATCGTCAGGATGACTCCCATCAGTCCCGGCACGATGTTGTACTGCGTGATCGCTTCCGGGTTGTACATCTTGTGCACCTGGACATCGAAAGCTCCCGGCGTGGCAGCGGCACCAAGGCTCGTCAGCGGCCCGGTGAGATCCTTCTGCAGCACGGACTGCGCGAGGGACGGCAGCACGCTGAGTGCCGTAGACACGGCAACCGTGTCGGTTGCGTCAGCATCCACGCGCAGCGCCGGATGAGCGCCCTTGACCAGGTCGCGGGTAAAGCCCTCGGGGATCTCGAGCACCAGCAACACGCGGCCCTGCGTCAGCGCGCGCCGCGCAGCCTGCTCGTCGGGCGGCAGCGAGACGATCTCGAAGTACTCTGAATTGCCCATGGCCGCGATGAAGCTGCGGGTGAACTCGCTGTAGTCGGCGGCGATTACCGCGGTGGGCAGGTGCTTCGGGTCGAAGTTGATGGCGTACCCGAACAGCGTCATCTGGAAGATCGGTATGCCGATAATCATGGCGAAGGTAAGGCGGTCGCGGCGCAGCTGCAGGAACTCCTTGCGCACCATCGCCCACCAGCGCGCCAGCGAGAAGCCGCCCGGTATCACGCCGGCCGCCCTCCCGGCTCATCGCCGTTCGGCGGAGCGTCTTTCATCAGATAAATAAATGCGTCTTCGAGACCCGTGGGGATCTGCTCGACGCGCACCCCGCTCTCGTGCCCCAGGGCCTCAAGCGTCGACCGCAGCGCCTCGGCGTCGGTTCCGCTGACATGCAGGACGCTGCCGAAGGCGACGGTCTGGTTGACGCCTGACCTCTCGTGCAGCCGATCGGCGAGCTCCACCAGGTTCTCGCCGTGGAGCGCCCAGGTGGAGAGCCCCAGCGAATCGATCACTTCGGCGGCGCTGCCCTTTGCCAGGAGTTTGCCCCAGGCGATGTAGGCGATCTTGTGGCAGCGCTCGGCCTCGTCCATGTAGTGCGTGCTCACCAGCACTGAGATGCCACGCGCCGCCAGCCGATGCAGCTCTTCCCAGAAGTCGCGGCGCGCGCTCGGATCGACACCCGCGGTCGGCTCATCGAGCAGCAGCAGCCGCGGTTCGTGCAACAGGCACGCGGCGAGCGCCAGGCGCTGCTTCCATCCTCCCGAGAGCGTCCCCACCAGTTGATCGGATCGATCTGCGAGACCCAAATGGTCCAGAGCCTGCCGCACGGCGCGTTCGCGGTCGCGCATCTCGTACAGGCGGGCGACGAAGTCGAGGTTCTCACGGATGCTGAGGTCTTCCCAGAATGAGAAGCGCTGAGTCATGTAGCCGACCTGCCGTTTGATCTGCGCGCTGTCGCGCACGATGTCGGCGCCGAGGCAGGTGCCGCTGCCCGAATCCGGCCGCAGCAATCCGCACAGCATACGGATGCAGGTGGTCTTGCCGCTGCCGTTGGGCCCGAGAAAGCCGAAGATCTCCCCCTGCTGCACCTGCAGCGAGACGTTCTTGACGACGTGCTTGCTGCCAAAGTGCTTGTTGAGTCCGTGCACGTCGATGGCCAGCTCGGCACCGCGGGCGCTCATTGCCAGCTCACCAGCACAGGCTGTCCCGGATGCAGCTTGATGGCGTCCTGCGCCCGCTGCGGTCGCGCCTCGATCATGAATACGAGCTTGGCGCGGGTATCGTTGCTGTAGATGTTGGTCGGGGTGTACTCCGCCTGCACCGAGGTGTAACTGATCACCGCGGGGATAGCCGCCGCACAACCGTCGCAGCGGATCAGCGCCTCGCGCCCCGGCTGCAGCGAGCCGAGCACCGCCTCGCGCACGAAGAAGCGTACTTTGATGTTCTCCGGCGGCAGCAACCGCACGACCGGACTTCCCGCCGGGACCCACTCGCCGCTGCGGTACATGGTGTCGAACACCAGACCGCCATGCAGCGCCTGCACGCTTTTCTGCCCGAGCTTCCATTGTGCCTGGGCGAGCGCAGAGCGGTCCGCGTCGACCTGTGCCTGCTGCGCGCGGATCTGCTGTTCCCGGCCGGGAAGACGCGCCACCTGCAGTTGCGCCTCGAGCTCGCGCACATGCGCCTCGGCACTGAGCGCCTGCTCACGCGAGTCGTCGCGCTGGCCCTTGGGCACGCCGCCGGCGCGGTACTGCTCCTCGTCGCGCTGCCGTTGCAGGCCCAGCCGCTCGGCGTCCGCGCGCGCCTGCGCGAGCTGCGCCGCGGTGACCGCGATCTCAGGGGGGCGCTTGCCGGTCAGCAGGTCTGCGAGTTGCGCCTGCGCGGCCTTGAGCTGATGGTCCGACTGCCGGACCGCATCGGCTTCGTTCTGTGCCTCCAGAGTAAACAGCAGTGCACCGGTCGCAACGGTCTGTCCGCGCTGCACCGCCAGGTTGACCAGCTGGCCTGCTTGCGAAGAGGCCATGTACACGAACTCGCCCTCCACGTATCCCTGATAAGTGTTGGGCGATTGCCGCGAACAGGCGCTGATCAGCGACGTTATCGCGAGCAACGCGGTCCACGCGGACGTGCGGCAGCCCGAGTCCGGGTGGTGGCACCGTGAGACCCGGTGCATGTTGAGTTCAGAGCGAGACCACTGCGTCATGATGTCGTTGACGGCCAACGCCGGCCACTCCCCTTGGTCGCTCAGAATCGCCGATCCACCGCATGGCAACAAGAGGCGCGTGCCTTTCTTTGAAGGCCTCGATCCCTTGCGTCATGCTGCGTGCCATGTCGATTTACGGCTGGCTGATCTGCGCGCTCTGGCTCACGCTGGTCGCGTACTGGGCTGTGGCGGCAAACGCTGCCAGGCGCAGCAGCGGCAGCAGGTGGATATGGTGGCGCGAGATTGCGGTGCGCCTGGCTTTCTTTGCCCTGGTCGTACTGGCACTGCAGGTTGCAGTCGCGCGCGCGGCACTACCGAATGAGTGGCTTTATCCACTCAACACGAGGACGCCGATGGGCCTCATCGGGCTGGCGCTGTCCGTGCCCGGCATCGGGCTCGCCATCCTCGGCCGCGCTTATCTCACCCGGAGCTGGCGCAGCGCTGCCTCGAACGAGCAGGATGCCGTGCTGGTCACGGCCGGCCCGTACGGCTTCGTCCGCCATCCGATCTATGGCGGAATGCTGCTCGCCATGCTCGGCTCGGCGTTCGCCCAGAGCGTGTTCTGGCTATTGCCGCTCATCGTGTACGGACCCCAATTCATCCACAGCGCACGGCGCGAAGAGAGCCTGCTGCTGCAGCAGTTTACCCAGCGTTATGCGGCCTACAGGCAGCGAACGAAGATGCTGCTGCCGTTTGTGCTGTGAACGCAACGCTGCAGGCCGCGCTTTGGCCAACGCCCGCTGCCCCGTGCGACAAACGGGCGTAGGGTGGCACTTACACTCCCTCCGGTGTCGTACCTACGGCCACGACTGCCCGGTCCAGATCTACTAGCGCCCTGGAGAGCGAAAGCATCGCGAGGAGGCAACATGCTTTACTGGGCTGCCGTATTTTTGATCATCGCCTTGGTCGCAGCGGTGTTAGGTTTTGGCGGAATCGCCGCCAGCGCGGCGGGTATCGCCAAGATTCTGTTCGTCATCTTCCTGATCGTCGCCCTAGTCACCTTCCTGCTCGGGAGGGGACGTGCACCGCCGGTGTAATGCAGCGAATTGGGTGTCGCTACGATTTGTCATCGCCGGCCGCTCGGGAAGAGCCTACTGCTGCGAGCTTCGACTCGACCACGATGGAATCGATCGACGATTCCGTACGGTTGCACTAAGAAGCAAACCGGGAGCGCTAGGACACGATGATTCTGGCGCTGCGTCGGTAGGTGCAATAGGCGCTTGCCCAATCGATGAGCACGACCAGGCGGTTGCGGAAACCGATCAAAAAGTAGATGTGCGCGAGCAGCCAGAACCACCAGGCAGCGACGCCTGAGATCCGCATCCAGCCTAGATCGACTACCGCAGCCTTGCGGCCGATGGTGGCGAGCAGGGCATAGTGCCGATAATGAAAGGGCCTGGCTTGAGCACCGTGCAGTCTGGCGATGATTGCGCGGGCAACACATTTGCCCATCTGCTTTGCCGCGGGTGCAATTCCCGGCACAGGACCCGAGGTTCCCGAAATGGAGGCCAGGTCGCCAGCCACAAACACCTCCGGGTGGGCTGGGATGCTCAAATCCGCCCCCACGAGCACGCGACCGGCACGGTCGACCTCGGCTCCGAGGGATTGGCCGAGGGGGGAAGCCGTGACGCCGGCAGCCCAGAGCACGGTTCTCGCTGGCATCCGCCGCTCGCCGACCCACACACTGTGGCCGTCCAGGCGCGTGACTGCGCGGCCCGTGTGTACGGTTACACCCAGCCGCTCGAGTTGTCGGCGTGCGTTCACCGACAGCGTCTCCCGGAAAGCCGGCAGGACACGCGCTCCCGCCTCGACCAGCAGCACGCGCGCCTGCGTGGGATCGATGCAGCGAAACTCGCGTTTCAAGGTGTGTCGGGCGATCTCCGCGAGCGTGCCGGCAAGCTCGACACCGGTCGGTCCGCCGCCGACGATGACAAATGTCAGCCACGCCTCGCGCTCCCCAGGATCATCGACTGCCTCGGCACGTTCGAAGGCGAGAAGAATGCGCGCGCGCACGGCAAGCGCGTCTGCCAGAGTCTTCAGCCCAGGCGCATGGGCCGACCAGTCGTCATGTCCGAAATAGGCATGTGTCACCCCGGTGGCGATCACCAGGTAGTCGTAAGAGTGAGCAGCGCCGTCGACGACAACGCAGCGCGCGCTGGTGTCCACCGAACTGACCTCACCGAGGCGCACTGACACATTAGGTTGGCGACGCAGAATGTGCCGCAGCGGTGCCGCGATCGAAGGTGCCGCGAGCCCGGCAGTAGCCACCTGGTACAGCAAAGGCTGAAAGGTGTGATGGTTGCATCGATCGATGAGCAGAACGTCGGCTGCCGCATTGCGCAGGCCGCGGACCGTCCACAGCCCGGCGAAGCCGCCTCCAACGACGATGACCCGGGGTCTACGCTGCACGGCTGCTGGGGCGAAGCATCTGCTGCCTACCACTACGCGACTTTGGTCCAAACGGCGGTCGACGAGCTCAGCCTCCCGTCAAGAGGATCCTTCGCTGGCATCGATCGTATCTTGAGTCTACGCCCCATAATCCTGAACTCGCGCAGCTGCGTCGTGCCGGTCCACGCTTCGTTCCACGAAACATCGACGTGGTGGCGGACCTTGTCTCCATCAGTGGTGTATGTGCCGCTATAGGCCGCAAACCCGTCGAACAGGGCCATCTTCTCGGCGTTCGTGGGCACGATCCCGGCCGGCGCTTTGCGGTGCTCACTGGCGACGATGGCGTACATGCGGCCGTCGCTCCCGTAACTCAGATAGCCGGCGGGGCGCGTACCGTAGGGTTGGACGATCTCGCCGTTGTCCAGATATTCGGTGGTGAAGGACTTGAGTTTCCAGGTACCGAGCAGCGAGCGGTTGCGAGCTCGCCGTTTATGGACTGCAACCGCTACTCGTTTCATTTATCCGATGCTCAGCGCATGACGCTACGGTGTCTGCGGCAACAGGGCTTACCGCCGCAGCATATAGCTGCCGCGCTTCGCCGCGGGGACGGCCGACCAGCCGGGTGCGAGATCGATGGTCCACCCGGGTCCTTTGAGATGCGACCCCTCGATTGACGTCGGTGCGGCGAGCGATGCGCTGCCAAAGTTCGCACCGACCAGGATGCCCTCTTTCACATCCAGCGTGCCCCATTCGGCAACCGCGTGAAACGTGGGATACACGATTCCCGCATCCCCGAGAGCCACGAGCGTGCTCGGGTTGAAGCTGAACCGCCCTAGCTTGGGCAACGCAAGCGTCGGGCCATCTACCAGAAGCGTGCGATAGCGGGACTTTGCGGCTTGCGCCTTCTCGGCCCGATCGGCCTCGTTCACACGTAGCTCGGCCGCCCCATAGTAGGCAGCGCGATCTTCGGCGGAAACGCTCACAGCCTCCTTCAGCGTTGTGGCCAGCAGCGCCGACAAATCACTCTGCGCAGAGAGCTGCGCGCGCCAACCCGGCAGACGCTCATCGAGCAACAGTCCGTATCCGGGCCCGGAGGTGTAGCTAAAAGACCGCACAAACGAGCGGCTGACGTCAGGGCGAGCCAGCGTGCCCGCGGCGTGCCAGCGTGCGGAGTAGCTGTCCGGCTCCCCCGCTACCACGCCGGTGTACTCAGGGATGCCCTCGGCGATCTCCTGGCTGGCTTCAGCTTTCCCGGAATTGGGAAACAAGGCCCGACGTCTGGCCCGGAACGCGAGCGCATCGCGTATGGCCGCGGTTTGTGCGGGCACGTGCTCGGTGAGCGCTGCCGCAAGCGCGCGCCACTCCAACTGCAGCCAGAACCGGCCCTCCACCGTATCCAGATGCGGATTGGGGGTGTCAGCGGCCATGAGGTGAAGCTGCGGCTGAATGCGGTGGAAGAGCTCGTGTGCCAACGTTACGCGGCGGGCTATCGGATCGTCCGGGATGCTGGGGAACATCAGCATGGTCCACCGCTGCCCCTCCCATTCGGTCGGTGCATTCGAGATGATGAGACTTTCGGGTAGGGTACCGACAAAGCATCCATCGCTTGCCCGTAACACACCCTGCGGATCAGCCTCGTTAGCGACGACGGCGCGCGTCTCGGGATCGACGAGCAGCATCTGCCCGTAAAGCCTCGTGCCCCATAGGCGGCCGCCTTCGGCGTCGGAAATGGATTTTGCATCCGCAAAAACTCTCTTGGCAGCGGCGAGGTCTATCGGGAACTGATCCGCATGGGCTGCGGGGACGAGCAGCAACGACCCGATCGCTAAACCAACAATCTGATGGAATAAGTTAGTATTCAAGGTCACCCCCCCTCAGTGTGAGCCGCGGTGCAGTGCGCGGCAATCACACACACGTGCTGCAGAGCGAAGACTGCTTAGCCGGTGCCGGAGTCGGAGACCGGGCTGGCTTCACCGTCCCTTGGGCTCGTTGCGGGGGCAGCGCCCGGCGCCCTGTGGCACCGGCGTGACTCTGCTAAGGTAGTTTCTGACTCCGTGGATGCGATGACTCAGATGGCGGATCTCGAGAGCACTTCGACGCCCCCCGCGGCCGCGCCGGCCGACACCGACCCGTCTGCCGCATCACGCCGCTGGGCGAGGAGCATGGTCAACGAGGGAAATGCCCTCATGCAACAGGGGCGTATCGCCGAGGCGATGAGCCGCTATGACGCCGCCGTGCGGAGGGATCCGCAATGCGCGCCAGCGCACGTGAACCGCGGCAATATCTTACTGGCGCGCGCTCTGTATGACGACGCTCGCCGCGCATACGAGCTTGCGCTGGCGTGCGATCCCGAGGATGCCGCAATCCATCTGAATATCGCCAATCTCAATTACCGAGTCGGGGAACTCGCGCAGGCCCTAAGCGGCTACCAGGCAGCGATCCGCATCAAGCCGCGATCTGCGGAGGCCATCGTCGGCATGGCGAATACACTCGCGAGCCTCGGCCGCACGAGCGAAGCGATGGACGGCTACCGGCAGGCCCTCACCGTCAATCCCGCCTACGCCGACGCCCACCTCAATCTCGGTGTACTTGCCATGAGCCAGGGTCGGCCCCACGAGGCCGCCGTAAGTCTGCGTAACGCTGTCGAGCTGCGTCCGGACCATCCGACGGCGCACCGCATCCTCGGCGGCACGTTGAGCAGCCTCGGGGATCTCGATGGCGCCGAGGCGAGTCTGCGACGCGCCGCCTCTCTCGCACCTGAATCCGCCGACATTCTGTACGAGCTGGCGATGCTGCTCCAATACCGCAACAAGTTCGCGGAAGCCGTGCCACTGTTGCTACGCGCACTCGAGCGCGCACCGAACTGGACGACCAAAGTAGCGTTTGCCAACTGTGCCGCACGCACGCGCTTTACGGCCCACGACTCCCGCGTCCGCACAGCGATCACCACCGCGGTCACCGAAGCATGGACGATGCCGCACGACCTTTCCCAGTCGGCGCTCAGTGTGATCATGCTCGACGAGAGGATTGCGAGCTGCGTGCGCCAAGCCAACGAATCATGGCCGGCGCGGCCAGCACCTGCGGTGCTGTTCGGTTCCGGCGGCCGGGCCGCGCTCGCGGCCGATCCCCTGCTCCTGGCATTACTGGCGTCCGGGCCCGTGAAATCGCTGCCGTTCGAGCGTTTCCTGACTTGCGCGCGCCATGCGCTCCTCGAGATCGCATCCAAAAAACACACGCCGGTGGCAGTCGACTCCGCTGGGCTCGGATTCTATGCCGCGCTCGCGCAGCAGTGCTTCATCAACGAATACGTCTTTGCGTGCACCGACGCGGAGCAGGCGACCGCCGCCGACTGCCGCCAAGCCTTGCTGGCGCTGTTGGATGCCAAGGCGGCAGTACCGCCGCTCCTGTTGCTTGCCGTAGCTGCTTATTTTCCGCTTCACCTGCTGCACGACCCGGGTCGCTTGCTCGCTGCCGGTAAGCCCGGTCCGGTGGAAGAGATTCTGCGCCAGCAGATTCGCGAACCGCTCCAGGAGCAGGCGTTGCGCGCCGGCATCGCACGTTTGACTCCGATCACCAGCGCTGTCTCCGCGGCAGTGCGCGACCAGTATGAGCAGAGTCCCTATCCGCGCTGGATAAAAATGCAACTGCGCGAACAGCCGATGCGCCTCAACGCCGAACTGCATTACGCCATGCCGTTCGCGCAGTTCTCGCCGCTGGCTGACGACAGTGCCGCCGAGGTACTGGTCGCAGGATGCGGCACGGGCAGTGATGCAATCTTCGTTGCACAGCGATTCCTCGGGGCCCGTGTCCTGGCGATAGATCTGAGTCTGAGCAGCATCAGCTATGCCAAGCGTAAGACACTGGAGCTCGGACTTACGAACATCGAGTATGCACACGCCGACATTCTCGAACTCGGTGAAATCGCTCGCACGTTCGACGTCATCAGCTCGGTCGGTGTGCTGCACCACCTGGCCGATCCCTTCGCAGGATGGCGAGTTCTCCTGTCTCGACTGCGCCCGGGAGGATTCATGTGTCTGGGACTCTACAGCCGGATTGCGCGCCGACCGGTGGTCGAGGCGCGCGAATTCATTGCCGCGCATGGCTACCAGGATACGCCCGACGACATCCGTCGATTCCGTCAGGACGTGGTTATGCAGGAGAAGAGCGTCGAGCTGCGCTCGCTTTCCAACATCCGCGCATTCTATGCAATGAGTGATTGTCGCGACCTGGCTTTCCACGTGCAGGATCAGCACCTTACGCTGGATCAGATCGAGTCGTTTCTCACCGACTCCGGGCTGCGCTTCATCGGCTTCGAACTGGATCTGCGTGTGCTGAATCAATACCGCGCGCGCTTTGGCGACGATCCGTCGTGCACGAATCTGCGCTACTGGGCGCGCTTCGAGGCCGACAATCCGCATACCTTCACCGGAATGTACCGATTCTGGATTCAGCGGTAGAAGAACCATGGGCTCTCGCGTCATTTGTTGTCTCCTGGGCATGTTGTTGCCTCTCCTGAGCGCGACGGCGGCCGCCCAGGATGCGGGCCTCGCAAAAATAATTGCCGAGGAATCTGCCATCGAGCAGCAAACCGACCCCAAGGACGGACCGGGCTGGCCCGATGTGAGCAAGGCCGCCGAAAACCGCCGCACCGCCGCCCTCAAAGCCCTGCAAGCGCGATTGTCGACGCTGCCCCCATCGCCTGCGGGGGAGGATGACTTGACTCGCCGCCTGCTGCAGTGGCGCCTAGGTATGCGGATTGAGGCGGCACGCTTCGATGAAGCGCGCATTCCGTTCGATAATGGGGACGGATTCTTCAACACCGGCAACTATGCGGCGGAGACGACCGTTATCCGCACTGCGCCTGATGCTGTTGCCTGGATAGCCCGGCTGAGAGCACTGCCTGTCTACTTCGATCAACAGATTGACAACCTCAAGCGCGGCATCACCACGGGATTTGTCCAGCCGCAACCGACGGCGATCTCGGTGCTCGCCATCCTCAAGCTCGCCGCGGACCAACCTGCCGCAGCCAGTCCGCTGCTCGGACCGCTGCAGCAGCTGCCCTCGACAATTCCAGCCGACCAGCAGGCTTCGCTGCGAGCTGACGGCCTGGCCGCGGTCGAGCAGGCCGTCAAACCCGCTCAACGCAAGCTGGTTTCATTCTTTGAGCATGACTACCTGCCGCACGCACGTTCCCGGCTGGGCGCCTCGAGCCTGCCGGACGGCCGCGCATGGTATGCATTCGAAGTGCGGCGCTCAACCACCACGGAGATGAAGCCAGACGAGGTGTTTGCAATCGGCGAGCAGGAAGTGACCCGGACTCGTCAGGCAATGGAAAGCGCAATGCGTTCGACCAATTTCACGGGCACGTTGTCGCAATTCATAGCGATGTTACGCACCGAAAAGCGCTTTTACGCGCCTGACCTGCAGACGTATATCGAGAAAGCCAGCGAGATCGGCAAGCGCATCGATGGGCTGCTGCCGATTTGGTTTGGCCGGCTGCCGCGTCTCACCTGGACGATCCGGGTCAAGCCACCCGAGCTCGAAGCCTCCTCGGGCGGCTATGATCTGGGCGATCCGGAAAAAGGCGCGGCCGGGGCAGTGGTCGTGAGCGCTCACTCGTACGAGAGTCCTCTTTTCGGCCTGCCTGCCTGGATTCTTCACGAGGGCGTACCGGGTCACCACCTGCAAATCGCGCTCGGTCAGGAGCGGACCGACTTACCAGTGTTCCGGCGCAAAGACGAGCCGACGGCATTCGTCGAGGGTTGGGCGCTGTATGCCGAGCAACTGGGCGAGGAGATGGGCGTATACCGGGACGCCTATGAGCACTTCGGCCGGCTGTCCTTCGACATGTGGCGTGCGTGCCGCCTGCAGATGGACGTCGGCATCCATTGGAAGGGCTGGAGCAAGGAACAGGCAGAGAGTTGCCTTCGCGATAACACTGCCCTTCCTGAGACTGCGGTGGTGCGGGAGACGCAACGCTATATCGCCTGGCCCGCACAAGCGCTGGCGTACAAGATCGGCGAGCTGCAGTTTCTCGCCGAGCGCCGCCGAGCCGAGCGCGCTTTAGGCGCCGCGTTCGATATCCGCGCCTTTCATGACGCAGTGCTCGACGATGGCCCCATGCCGCTCTCAATTCTGCACGAGCAGATCAGCCGCTGGATCGAAGCGACTGCGCGAGAACACGCCTATCGTTAGCGTCGCGCCGGGTACTCTTTCCACTGA
>Ga0187783_10001421_pt1 | contig 17711 bp, 14 predicted proteins | sample 1015_SJ02_MP02_2_FD_132471 | JGI IMG/M metagenome (GOLD analysis project Ga0187783, IMG submission 132471) | Tropical peat soil microbial communities from peatlands in Department of Meta, Colombia - 1015_SJ02_MP02_20_MG | ecosystem: Environmental > Terrestrial > Soil > Wetlands > Peat | place...
AACCCCCGACCTGCTGATTACGAATCAGCTGCTCTGCCAGCTGAGCTACAGTGGCGCGCCGGCGAAGACGAGAGGATTTCGGCTATAACGGTGCCGACGGAAGGGAGTTCTCTGCCGCGTCCGGCTACCGTGGCGGTCGAACGCTCGGCCCCCGGACGGACGGGATTCCGGTCGCTCGGGCGGGCGCCGCGCTTCACGGCGAGGTCGGCGCGGAGGTTCCCCCCTCCTTCGTGCGGAGGAGCGCGAGCCGCGCGGGCGCCTTGAGCTCGGCGAGATACGCCGCGACCTCGGACGGCACGAGCGAACGCCAGTCCCGGTCGTCGGCGAGCCGCCGTCGCACGACCTCGCCCTGAAGTTGCGCACGGTCGACGAGCTCGGGCGCGTCCACGGTGTATCCGTCGCGCTCGAACAACAGCCGCGTGAGGGGGTTGTTCGTATGGACCCGCTCGAAGCGAGGCACCATCGACTCGACGTACCGGACCCACATCGCGTGCCGCTGGATGTCGGGGATCGGCACGGCGTGCACGCCCCCGATCCGGGCTTCGGTGAGGGCGAGATGGATCATCTCGAGCCGTTCGCCCGCGGTGAACGGGTTCTTCCAGGTGTACGACTCCTGCGCGCTCCCCACCCCCAGGACCAGCTCGTCGGCGGCGCGGGCCGTGCGGATCGCGCGGACCACCGCGAGGTGGCCGGCGTGGAACGGCTGGAATCGACCGATGAGGATCCCGCGCACGGACGCCGAGATATCACTCGGGGGTCAAATCTTCCACGTCGTCCAGGAACTCGTCGATGTGCGGACAGCGTGCGGTGAGGTAGTGGCGGCAGTGCGAACAGTGCTTGTCGTCCCACGCCGGTCGGAGCTGCCGGTTGAACTCGTAGCACGGTCGATTGACGAAACGGTCCTCGTCGTCCGACTCTTCGTCGGTCGTGGGCGAAGGATACGGTCGGCTGGGATACGGCGTGTGCACCGGGCCGCGGATCGTCCCCTTCACGAGCCCGCCGGTCGTCCCGGCGGCGTGGGCGCCGTCGCGGCGGACGGCGTGGGCGTCTCCTCGCCGGTCCGGCTCGTGGCGTGCACCATCGCGGCGAGCCGCTCGAGCAACGATTCCTTCTTCGAGCCCTGGCCCACCAGGGCATACTTCAGGACGTCCCGGAGCGTCCGCACGGGGATCACCTCGACCGTCCCGCGGTAGCGGGACTCGAGCACGAGGTCGTCGAGATTGTCCTCGGGGATCAGCACCCGCTTGATGCCGGAGTCGGCGGCGGCTTCGACCTTCGCGGTGACGCCCCCGACGGGCAGCACCTGACCCCGCACCGACAGCGACCCCGTCATCGCGACCGACTGGTCGACGGGGACGCCTTCTAGGGCGCTGATGACGGCGGTCGCGATCGAGACCGAGGCGCTGTCGCCCTCGACCCCGTCGGACGTGCCGACGAACTGGATGTGGATGTCGTAGCGCGAGATGTCCTCCCCCGTGTACTTCTTGATCAGGGCGCTGACGTTCTGCACGGCCTCGCGGGCGATCTCGCCGAGCTTCCCGGTCGCGACCACGACGCCCCCGTCCCGCGTCTGGGCGGGCGTCACCTCGGCCACGATCGGGAGGACGATCCCCGAGAACTCCGCCATGCCGGTCTGCGCGTTGATCGCGGCGAGGCCGTTGACGACCCCGACCGCGGCCCCGTCCGTCGAGAACATCCGGTACTCCTTGCGGCGTTCGATGTACCGGTCCGCGATCTGCTGCTCGAGCGAGCGACTCGCGCGCTTCGCGCGCACGACCTGCTCCGCGTGGACGATCGGGAGGCCCTCGGAGAGCGCGATGTCCCCGGCGACGCGCACGAGACCGCCGAGCTCGCGGAGCCGCAGCGTGAGCTGACCGGAACGACCCGCGCGGCGCTGCGCCTCGCGGACCACCTCGAGCACCGCGGCGGTGTCGAAGTGCGGGATCTTCTTGTCCTTGAGGATCTCCTGCGCGACGAACCGGACGACCTTCATCCGGTTCTCGTTCGTGTCGGGCATCGTCGTCTTCACGTACAGCTCGTAACCGTACCCCCGGATCCGCGAGCGGAGCGCGGGGTGCATGGTCTGCACGCTGTCGATGTTCCCGGCGGCGACCAGGACGAAGTCCGACGGCACGGGCTCGGTCTTCACCATCGCACCCGCCGACCGCTCCGACTGGCCGACGATCGGGAACTTGCGCTCCTGCAGCGCGGTGAGGAGCGAGTGCTGGCTCTCGATCTTCAGGAGATTGATCTCGTCGATGAACAGAACGCCGCCGTTCGCCCGGTGGATCGCCCCGACCTCCACCCGGTCGTGGGGCGGGGTCTCAAGGCCGCCCGACTGGAACGGGTCGTGCTTCACGTCGCCCAGCAGCGCCCCGGCGTGGGCCCCCGTCGCGTCGACGAACGGCGGACGGTCGTCGGGCGTGTGCGAGACGAGCAGCTTGGCCACGCCGACACCGGAGTCGCTCCGGCCGCCGGAGAAGCGCACGACGGCGTAGATGATGAACACGATCAGGATACCGAACAGGAGGGCGGTCAGGTCCCCCGTCTTCAGCACGATGTAGAGCGTCAGCGCGAAGACTGCGAGCGACAGCACGATGAACAGGATCGTTCGCTGTTCCTTCTTCTGGGCCGCCTCGAGCTTCTGGGCCGCGACGATCTCCTTGCCCTTGCCGGCGGGCACGACCCGGATCTTCGGCTCGTTCGAGTCCTCGTTGTTCGGGTAGGCGAGGATGTCCTGCAGTTGCTCTTTCGGCAGGAAGTCGGTCATGGCGCGGGCGAGCATGCTCTTGCCCGTGCCGGGCTCCCCGATCAGCATCATGTGCCGCTTTTGGGTCGCGGCCTTCCGGGCGACCTCGACCGCCTCGTCCTGACCGATCACTTGGTCGAGAAGACGTGGCGGGACCTCGATCTGCGCCGTGGACTGGAACGGGAGGGACCGACCCCACTCGTCGAGGTCGACGGGCAGCGGGGCGTCCGACGTTGATGCCGACGGTGTGTCCGCGCCTTCTGCCATGCTGGCGCCTCGGCTCGGACCCCCCGAGCCGTTCGCCCTCGGAACTATGCGGAGGTCTCTATAAATCTCTTAGGTAAAGGGCGGGAAAGCCGGCGGGCCGCGTCGGTTGCACGCACTCTATTTCCGCGTTCCTAGGCCGCTTGTTATCTATCGTGCCGGGCTCCGTCGGCGGGATCCGGCGTGACGGTTCGGTTGGAGGGCAAACCGGTCGCGGCAGCGACCGACCGACGCACCCGCGAGGCGATCGGATCCCGACGGGACCTCCCCGCCCCTTCGCTCGTCAGCGTCCACCGGGCGGTCGAGAGCCCGTTCCGTTTCTACCTGCGGCGCCAGGCCCAGGCCGCGGCCGCGGTCGGCGTGGAGTTTCGGGACGTCAGCTTGGCGGCCGGCGACGGCCCGGCCGAGCTGGTCGCGCGGATGGCGGCGCTCGACCGGGACCCGTCCGTCCACGCGGTGCTCCTCGAGCACCCATTGCCCGCCCCGTTGGACTTCTTCGCCGCGACCTCCACCCTGCGTCCGGAAAAGGACGTGGACGGAGTCGGCGCGACGAATCTCGGGCGCCTGGTCGCGCAGCGCCCGACCCATGTGCCGGCGGTCGCCCGGGCCGCCCTCGCGATCGCCCGGCAGTACGGCCTGCCGATCTCGGGCGCCCGGGTCGCGGTCGTGGGCCGCTCGGAGACGGTCGGCCTGCCGCTCGCGTTGTGCCTCGCGGGCCGTGCCGACGGGATGAACGCGACCGTGACGGTCGCCCACTCGCGCACGCCGAGTCTCACGCGGGCCCTCGCGGACGCGACCACGATCTTTTCCTGCGTCGGGCGCCCCGGCCTGCTCGACCGGTCTGTGGTGCCCGAGGGGGCCGCGGTCGTGGATGTCGGGTTGTCGAGCGTTCCGGACCCGTCGGCGAAGGGAGGCGCCCGCGCCGCGGGGGACGCGGACCCGGTCTCGCTCGAAGGGTGGGCCGGCGCCCTCACGCCCGTACCGGGCGGGGTCGGCCCGGTCACCGTCGCGGAGCTGATGGCGGGCGCGCTGCGAGCCCGGGACCTCCAACTGCCGGCGCGGGAGCCCCGATGAGTCCGGGTCCCGCCCGCGGCGCGCGACCGCGAGGCCCCAAGCCACCGCTCCACTGCCGGGACTGCCCGATGTGGTACGGAGCGGAGGACGGTGGCTGGGGTCCCTGCTCCATCAAGCACCGGCGAGGCGACCGTCGGTACCTCACGTGGGGGGGCCACGCCTGCGACGAGGGCTACGTGCCGCCGACCGCGGCGCCGGTCTTGACGCGGGCCGACGAGTTGAGCGGGTTGCGCTCGACCTCGAGAGCGTCCTCGGTCGGATACACTTCCACTTCGAACGCCGGCCAGGGCAGGCGCCGCGCGACCCGCCGCAGGGCGGCGGGGTCGACTTCGAGGCGGCGTCGGCCGGGGTCGAGGCGGTAATCACCGGCGACGAGCCCGGCGCGGCGGGCCACTCGACCCGCCCAGCGGGTGAACTCCCCGCCGACGTCCGCCTCGACGACCCCGAGCACGACGGTGCCGTCCGGCGTCCGCTCGGCGAACGCGGGCGCCGTGCGCTCCGCGCGGCGCAAGAGCCGCTGCCGCAACTGCACGCTGTCCTTGAACCGCGACGAGCAGTAATGCACCGGGACCGACAGACGCATCTCTCGGACGATCCGCTCGGCGACGGCGCGGCTCCCGCGGACGCCCCAGCCGTTCCGGGGGTCGACCCGATACCCGCGCTCGTGCAGCGCGCGGTCGTTCGTCTCGGAGAACTCGAGTTCGTTCAGGTTGACGAAATCGACGCCGATCTCGTCCAGGACGAGGAGGAGCCGCCGCAGCTCGGCCTCCTTCTCCGGCAAGACGGGGATCTCGACCCCGCGCCGCACGCCCCAGGCGGGCGCCGCCTCGAGCACGGACCGGTACGCTCCGCCCGCGCTCCCGAGCGGGCCCCAGAGATAGTGGGGAATGTGCAGGCGGAACTCGTCGAGTCCCGCGGTCGCGAGTCGCTGCAACTTCTCGGCGTTCGGCTCGTGCGTGTAGAGATGGAGATTGTGCTCGGGGCCGAACTCGCGTTTCAGCAGGCGCACGTAATGCTCGACGCGGTCGATCACGCCGAGCGGGTCGCCCCCGGTGATCCCCGTGCCGGCGGCCCCGATCGCCCGCGCTTCCGCGAGCACGTCGTCGTCCGTCTCGACTCGGCGTTCGTTCGCGTAGACCACGTCGATCTGGTTCCGGTTCGGCGAGACCGGGCAGTAGAAGCAGCGGAATCGGCAGAGGCCGGTGACGAAGAGGACCATCTTCTGGCCCTCCTTGCACTGGACGCACGCCGGCGACAGCTCGCCCCGATAGCTCGACGCCATCGGCAGCAGGTGCAACCCTTCCGGCATGGGAATCGGCCGACGCCCCCCGTGCGGTAAAAGCGTTGCCGAGCCCCCGGGCGCCCGGCGGAGGAACGCAGCGGGGCTGTGAGCCCCCGGCGCCGGATCGGGCGACGTTCGTCTCCTTCCGGTGGTGGCCGGACGCCACCAAGTGAGACGGAGGAACGGTCGGGGCTTAGGCTCAAATCCCCTGCCCGGCTGGCCGCGACCGTCTCCGGAGGGAACTCGCGATGGAAATGCAACCCGGCCAGATGGCGTACGACCGCGCGAGCACCGTGTTCTCGCCCGACGGGCGACTTTTCCAGGTCGAGTACGCCCTCCAGGCGATCCAGATGGGCGGCACCGCGGTCGCGGTGACGTACGACACGGGGATCGTCTTCGTCGCGTTCCGAAACCTCCCCGTCAGCTCGCTCGCCGACGCTGGGTCGGTCGAGAAGAGCTTCGCCGTGGACACGGGCCTCGGCTGCGTCACCGCCGGGCTGATCGCCGACTCGAGGGTCCTCGTCGAGTTCCTTCGCGTCGAGGCCCAGCGGCACCGTCTGACGTTCGGGGAACCGGCGCCGTACACGGTGCTCGGCCACGCGCTCGGAACGCTCCTCCAGCAGTTCACCCAGTTCGGCGGGACGCGTCCGTTCGCTGTCTCCCTGCTCCTCGGCGGATTCAACGGTCGGACCCCCGGGCTGGTCGAGCTCGACCCCAGCGGGGCGACGATCGGCTGGCGCGCGTACGCGATCGGTCGGAACCGCCGCGCGGTCGCCGACTTCCTCGAGGAGAAGGTCGGCGAGAAACTCGACGAAGAGGCGGCGTTCAAGCTCGCCGTGCAGGCGGTCGCCGAAGGGTCGCCGACCCCGTTCCAGGCCGAGGCGCTCGATGCCGCGATCCTCGAGCCCGAGAGCGAGCTGCGGCGGCTGCCGTCCGCCGAGGTCGGCCGTCGGGTCCAGGGGCTCCCGTTCATCGGCGCCCCGGAACGGAAGTCGAACGGCCGCTAGAGCGCCCGCATCGCTAAGTTCCCGCGCGACTCCGCGGTCGCATGCCGCGAAAGCTGCAGCTCTCACCGAGCGACGCGCGTGCGCTGGTCGCCTACAATCGCGCGGTCTTCGACCGCTTCGTCCGGCGCGTCCGCCGACTCCCCGGCAAGGAAGCGACCCGACGACGCGGGATCGGGCACGAGTCGCTCTTCGACACGCTCGTCCACATCCTTCACGTGCAGGAGGCGTGGCTCGGCTACATCGTTCCCGGACGCCGCCAGGAGCTGCTCGCCCTGATCCGCAACCCGTCGTCCCGGTATCCGAAGACTTGGCGCGCGTTCGACGCCTACGCGGCCCGGGTCTGGGAGGGCGTCGAGGCCACGGTCCGGCGGATCACCCCGCGTCAGCTCGGCGCCGTGGTCCGGGCCCCGTGGATGCCCGGGACCTACACCGCGCGCGACGCGCTCCTGCAAACGACGATGGAGGAGGCCCACCACTTGGGCGAGATCATCGGCGCGCTCTGGCAGGACGATCGCGCGTCGCCGAACATGACGTGGATCGAGGTGCGGCGTCCCGCGCGCGGCCGCGGGCGCTAGTCAGCCGGCGGCGGGCGACGGCGGGGCCCGCGCCGCATAGTCCAGCTCCTCGCGCAGGCGCATCCGGCGCCGGGTCCGGTGGTAGGTGACCGCGAACCGGTGGGCTTCGTCCCGGACGGCCCGCAACAGGAGCATCGGGGGCGCGTTCGGGTTCGGCTTCAACGGCGTCGCGCGGTCCGGCACGTAGACCTCCTCCTCCCGCTTCGCGAGGCCGATCGTCGGGATCTGGTCCGCGAGGCCGAGGGCGGCGAGTGAGGAGAGCGCCGCCGAGAGCTGACCGGCCCCGCCGTCGATCAGGAGCAGGTCGGGCAGCGGCTCCGACTCCGCCATGCGGCGCAGGTAGCGGCGTCGCACGACCTCCGCGACCATCGCGAAGTCGTTCGTTCCCGGTACGGTGCGGATGCGGAACCGGCGGTACTCCGACCGCTTCGGGAGTCCCCGCTCGAAGACCACCAGCGAGCCGACCGCCTCGTAGCCCTGGAAGAGGGAGATATCGATGCCCTCGATCCGGTTCGGGATCGTCGGCAGCGTCAGCAGGCTCTGGAGCGCGAGGAGCACCTCCCGCGGGGCCGCGCGGGGCGCCACCTGGTCGACGGTCGCCCGCGCGAGCCGTTCGGCGAGCCGACCGAGACCGGCGTACCGGCCGGTCGGGCGGAACTGCACCTCGACGCCGCGCGCGCCGAACAGCTCGTCCAAGGTCGCGTCGATGCCGGCGGGTCGGGGACCGACCACGTAGATCCGCTCCGGGAGCTCGAGGCGCCCGCCGTAGTACTGGGTGAGGAACTGGCGGAGGACCTCGCCCGGCTCGGGCACGTCGTCCGCCGGGATCGTGACCAGGTGGGGCTCGGTGCCGCGCACCTCCCCTTCCTCGACCCGGACGAGCCCCACCGCGACGCGGAGCGTCGACGGTTCCTGCGGGAACGCGAGCGCGAGGACGTCCGCGCGGGCGGCCCCCCGCCCGAGGACGGACTGCCGCTCGGCGAGCGCGCCGAGCCCCTGCAGCGCGTCCCGAAGGAGGGCCGCGCGCTCGAACTCCTCCCGCGCGGCGGCCCGATGCATCTCGGCCTCGACCTCGGGGCGGACCAGCGACGCCTGTCCCCGGAGGATCGCGACGGCCCGGTCGATGCGGGCGCGGTAGGCGTCCCGGTCGATCGCGCCGATGCACGGCGCGCTGCAGACCTTGAGGTGGTAGTACAGGCACTCCTGCTTCGGGAGCCGCACGCACCGGCGCAGCTGGAAGAGATCCCCGAGCAGCCGCTCCACGCCGCGGGCTTCTCGGGCGCTGGTATACGGCCCGAAGAGGAGCTGACCGGCGCGGCGACGCGGCCGGCGGACGAGCACGATCCGGGGAAACTCCTCGCCGGCCGTGACCGCGAGATACGGGTAGCTCTTGTCGTCCTTCAGGAGGACGTTCATCGGCGGCTGGTACTGCTTGACCAGGCTCGCCTCCAGGAGCAGTGCCTCTCGTTCGGTCGACGTTGGCACGAACTCGACGCTCGCGCTCTGGGCCAGGATCGTGCCGTCCTTCTCGATCCGCGCCCGGAGGTGGTCGAGCACCCGTCGCCGCAGGCTCCGCGCCTTGCCGACGTAGACGACCTCGCCCTGGGTCCCCCGGAAGAGGTAGACGCCGGGCGCGTCGGGCCCCCGACGGAATCCCTCTCCGGACGCCGCCGCGAGCTGGCTCGCCGGCACGAACGCCGGCAGCTCGACCGGCCGCTCGTCGGTCATCGACGGGCGGTCCGCAGGACCGGGATCGGCGCGCCGAGCGTCGGGGCCAGGAACCGGCCGGTGTGGGACGTCGGATGTCGGGCGACCTCTTCCGGAGTCCCCGCTACGACGACGTGGCCGCCGGCGCCGCCGCCCTCGGGTCCGAGGTCGATCAGCCAGTCCGCGGACTTCAGCACCTCGACGTTGTGCTCGATGACGACGACGGTGTTCCCGCCGGAGCGCAGGCGGAACAGCACGGAGAGCAGGCGTTCGACGTCCGCGAAGTGGAGGCCGGTCGTCGGCTCGTCGAGCAGGTAGAGCGTCTTCCCGGTCGGCGGCTTCGCGAGCTCGTAGGCGATCTTGATCCGCTGCGCCTCGCCACCGGAGAGCGTCGTGGCGCTCTGGCCCAGTCGGACGTAGCCGAGCCCGACCTCGGCGAGGAGCCGGAGCCGGCTCTCGATCCGGCGGTGGTGCTGGAAGAACGCGAGCGCTTCGTCGACCGTCATGCCGAGGACGTCGGCGATCGTCTTCTCCTTGAACTTCACCTCCAGGGTCTCCTCGTTGAATCGCTTCCCGCCGCACTCCTGGCAGGCGACGTAGACGTCCGGCAGGAAGTGCATCTCGTAGCGGAGTACCCCGTCGCCTTCGCACGCCTCGCATCGTCCGCCGGCGACGTTGAAGCTGAAGCGCCCCGGCGCGAACCCCCGGGCCTTCGCCTCGGGTAGGCTGGCGAACAGTTCCCGGATCGGCGTCATCACACCAGTGTAGGTCGCGGGGTTGCTGCGCGGAGTGCGCCCGATCGGCGACTGGTCGATGAGCAGTACCCGGTCGACCTCGTCAATCCCTTCGATGTAGTCGTGGCGCCCCGGCGTCTCGCGCCCGAGCCCGAGGTGGCGCCGGACCGCCTTGTACAGGATCTCCTCGAGCACCGTCGATTTCCCGCTGCCGGAGACCCCGGAGAGCGCGACGAACAGCCCCAGCGGGATCCGCACGTCCTCTCCCTTCAGATTGTGCTCCCGAGGGCCATGGATCGTGAGGTAGCGACGCCCCGGCGGGGCACGACGCTCCGGGACCGCGATCGAGCGGCGCCCCGAGAGGAACTGCGCGGTGAGCGATCGCGGCGTGCTGCCGATCCGCGCGGGAGGGCCCGAGTAGAGAATCTCGCCACCGTGGACGCCGGCGCCCGGCCCGAGGTCGACGAGCCAGTCGGACTCGCGCATCGTCATCTCGTCGTGCTCCACGACGAGGAGCGTATTGCCGAGGTCCCGGAGCGTCTTCAGGGTCGCGAGCAGCCGTGCGTGGTCGCGGGGATGGAGCCCGATCGACGGCTCGTCCAGGATGTACAGGACCCCGACCAGTCCCGAGCCGATCTGGGTCGCGAGCGCGATCCGCTCCGCCTCCCCGCCCGAGAGCGTGCCCGAGCCCCGGTCGAGGGTCAGGTACGTGAGGCCGACGTTCTCGAGGAAGCCGAGGCGGGCCCGGATCTCCTTCACGACCTGGCCGACGATCTGGGCGTCCCGGTCGGCGAGCGTGAGGTCCCGGAACATCGCGACCGCGTCGAGGACCGTCATCGCCGCGACCTCGGCGATCGACTTCCCCTCCACCGTGACCGCGAGGCTCGCGGGCTTGAGCCGACGGCCGCCGCACGCGCGGCACGGGACGAACGACATGAATCCGAGGTAGTACTCCTTCGCGCCCTCGCTCTTCGTCGACTTCCAGCGGCGCTCCACCGCCGCGACGAGCCCCTCGCGGAGCCAACCGGCGCCCCACCAGTGCCCCGGGCCCCGCAGCGTCCAGCCGAGATTCTTGTCGGAGCCGTACATCAACGCCTTCCACCCCTTCTCCGACAGTTCCCGGGTCGGCCGGTTCGGCCGGTAGCCGAACATCTCCGCGAACAGCGCGAGACCTCGGGCGTCGGGCGTGAGTCCCCAGACCGCGATCGCCTTGCCGAGCGGTTTCTCCTTGTCCGGCACGATCCGCTCCGGGTCGGCGTGGAGGGTCGCCCCGATACCGAGACACTCGGGACAGGCGCCGAACGGGTTGTTGAACGAGAACATCCGGGGCGTTAGCTCCTCGATGGAGAACCCGCACTCCGGGCAGGCGCGCCGGCTGGAGAACGTCTCGCGAGCGCCGCCGGGGCGGCGCAGGATGACGAGCCCGTCGGCCAGGTCGCGCGCGAGCGCGATCGACTCGGCCAGGCGCGCGGCCTCCGCCGGGTCGACCTCGAAGCTGTCGACGACGACCTCGATCGTGTGCTTCTTGTTCTTCTCCAGACGGACCTCGGGGCCGGGGAGGCGTACCTCCACGCCGTCGATCACGAAGCGGCGGTACCCGGACTTGCGCAGGCGGTCGATGACGTCCCGGTGCTCGCCCTTCATCGCGCGGACCACCGGTGCGAGGATGTCGACCTTCTCGCCGTGGGCGCGGGCGGTCACCGCGTCGGAGATCCGGTCCACCGATTGCGGCGAGATCTCGTGCCCGTCGTTCGGGCAGTGGGGAACGCCGATCCGCGCGTAGAGCAATCGGAGGTAATCGTAGATCTCGGTGACGGTGCCGACCGTTGAGCGCGGGTTCCGACTGCCCGCCCGCTGCTCGATCGCGATCGCGGGCGAGAGGCCGTCGATCGTGTCGACGTCCGGTTTGTCCATCTGCCCGAGGAACTGTCGCGCGTAGGAGGAGAGGCTCTCGATGTACCGCCGCTGGCCCTCGGCGTACAGCGTGTCGAACGCGAGCGACGATTTTCCGGAGCCGCTCACGCCGGTGATGACGACGAACTTTCCGCGGGGCAGGTCGAGGTCGACGTTCTTCAGGTTGTGCTGGCGGGCCCCGCGGATGCGGATCGCGTCGGACGGTTCGGGCATGGGGCCACCGATCAGGCCGGCAACAGAGTGGCCACCGTCTCGGCGAGCCGGTCGAGCACGTGCGCCTGCACGCGACGTCCGAGCTCGGGGGACGCGGGGCGAGTGTCGCCCATGACGCTCTCGGGCCACTCCGCCTCCGAGCCCGGACCGGGCAGGAACGGGCTGCGACGGTTCTCGACCGCCGGACGGGCGGGGCCGACGGTCTCGGGCGCGAGCGCCATCACGCGCGAGGTCTCGAGCAGCCCCGCGTGGCCGTCCGAGGCCGGCGACTCCCGACCGCGGAGCTCGTAGACGAAGTCGTAGTCGGAGAGCACGATGATGCGCGTCGCCGGGTGGAGACGCATCGCGTCGTCCGCCGCCTCGCGGAGCGCCGCCATGTGCCCGCGCTCCGCGTGGCCCGAGAGGACCAGGATCCGCCGGACTCCCGTCCGGGCGAGCTCGCTCAGCACGCCGGCCGCATGGGCGCCGAGCTGGGCCATCGACAGGGAGACGGTGCCGGGGAACCGGCGCGCGCCGGGGGCCGAACCGTAGGCGATCGTCGGCGCGACCAGCGCGTCCACCCGCTCGGCGAGAGCCGCGGCGGTCGCCTCCGCCTGGATCTGGTCGGCGCCCAGCGGAAGGTGCGGACCGTGGGCCTCCAACGCTCCGACCGGCACGATCACGACGGGATTCGACTTCAGCCGCTCCTCGAAGGAGCGCGAGTCGATCTCCAGCAAGCGACGAACGGGAGTCACGTAGCGAACGACGAGCGGACGGTATTTAACGCGGGCCGAGAGGTACGGGAACGGCTCTGCGGGACGACCGCGAGGAGTCGTGCTCTTAGGTGCGCGCCGCCTACCGACCGGTTTTTCCGGCTCAGGGCGGTGTCGGCGCGGTCCCGGGCGGCGTCACGTCCCCGCCGGGGGCCGGGTCCTTCGAGGCCCGGCGTCGCGGCGACGCTCGGGCGCGAGACGTCGTCGAACGGGGGCGCGCCCTCGCCTTTTTCGCCGGCGCGGCCCCCGGTGCGGTGGCCGTCTTCTTCGCCTCGGCTCGTTTCGGCTCCTTGACGCGGGTCGGGCACGTCGGGTTGATGCAGAGGGTCCACGGAGGACGGCCGGCCTCGATCGCGGTCACGACCGGCGCGGCGCACGTCGGGCACGGCGGGTGGCTCTTGTCGAGCTTGCCGCGTTGGGGCAGCGGATACGTCACCCGGCAGTTCGGATACCCGGTGCAGCCCACGAACCGCTTCCCCGCGAACGAGTATCGGATCTCGAGCGGACTGTGGCAGGTCGGGCAGGTGCCGATACGGAACGCCTTCTGGTGTTCGGGGCACTCCGGATTGACACAGTAGAGATCCGGTCGTTGCCCACGGAACGTGATCTTGAGACGCGGTCCTTTGCACGTCCCGCACAGGAACTCGGGGGCGGGTTCGATGAATCCGGCGGCCGGCAGCGCGTAAGTGGTCGTGCACGACGCCGGATTGTTCGTGCACTGGACCCACCGCGTGCCGCGGGGACTCCGGGCGAGCAGGAGCGCGCCCCCGCACTTGGGGCACGGGCCAACGAAATGCTGCTTGTCGAGCGCTCCCGACAGCGTCTCCCGGACCCCTTCCGCGTTGGCCGCGAGCAGCTGGTGCGCCTCGCGGAGCATCTCGCGGGACTCCTCGAGCACCGCGGACTTCTCCTTCTTCGACTCCGCGACCAGCTCCATGTCCTCCTCGAGCCGGTGCGTCATCTCCGGCCGCGTGATCACCGGCGCGTGGGCCCGGAGCGCCTCGGTGACGGCGATCCCGGTCGACGTCGGTTCGAGGTACCGGGGGGTCACGTAGTGCCGGTCGAACAGCTTCTGCACGACGTCGTGCCGCGTGCTCTTGGTGCCGAGCCCGAGCCGCTCCATCTCCTGGATCAGTGAGCCCTGGGTGTACCGGCGCGGCGGCTTCGTCTGCTCCTCGACGAGGTCGACCTTTGCGACCCGGACGGTCTCTCCGACCGCGAGCACCGGCATCGGGATCTCCTCCGGCTCGGAGTACGGATAGATGCGGTACCACCCGGGGTCCGTCAGGTGCTGGCCCTTCCCGACGAACGATTCGCCCTGGATGTCGAGCGTGACGTGCCGGGCGATCCCGAGCGCGTCGGGGGAGAGGGTCGCGAGGAACCGACGCACGACGAGCTCGTAGACCTTCGCGTGGTCCGGACGGAGCTTCTTGGGATCGACGACCCCGGTCGGGTAGATCGGAGGATGGTCGGTCGTCTCCGACCGCCCGCGGGTCGGACGGAAACTCGGCTGCCGAAGGACGAACTCGGCCGCCTCCCAGAACGGTCCTTCCTTGAACTTCTCGACGATCGTGCGGAGCCCGAGGCCCCGGGGGTAGACCGTGTTGTCCGTCCGCGGGTAGCTGATCAGGCCCTGCGTGTAGAGGTCCTCGGCAATCCGCATCGCCAGGGACGCGCCGAGCCCGAGCCGGGTCGCTTCGGCCACGAAGAGGGTCGTGGAGAACGGGATCGGGGGGCGGCGTTTCGTTTCCTCCTCCCGGAATTCCTTCACGACGCCCGAAGTCGCGCCCTGCACGCGACGGAAGACCGCCTCCGCCTCGGCGCGGACCTCCCAGAGGCCGTGGAGATGCCGCACGGTGAAGGAGTCGCCCGCCTTCTCGGCGACCGCGACGATCTCCCAGAACGGCGTCGGAACGAATTCTTTGATCGCCTGGTCGCGCTCGACGAGGAGCGCCAATGTCGGGGTCTGGACCCGCCCGACCGACAGGAACCCCCGGCCCCGCTGCTGGGCGGTCAGCGAAAGATAGCGGGTCAGGAGGGCCCCCCATACGAGGTCGATCTCCTGCCGCGCGGCGGCCGCCTCGGCGAGCGCGACGTCGAGCGTCTTCAGCTGCGAGAAGCTGCGCTCGATCTCGTCGCGCGTCAGCGCGCTGTACCGCGCGCGTTCCACTCGGATCCCCGGATGGACGTCCTGGAGCAGTTCCAGGCACTCCTGGCCGATCAGCTCCCCTTCGCGGTCGAAGTCGGTGGCGATGATGACGCGGTCGTACCCTCGCACGATCGACTGCAGTGCCGCCACGATCCCGGTCTCCGTGACCCGCTTGCGGGGGGTCGTCTCGAGCAGCTGCGGGAGCCCGGCGAGCGTCCACTCGTGGAGCTCGGGCGGATAGTCCAGCTCGACGATGTGCCCTCGGAGCCCGACGACCGCGTAGTGCCCGTCCGGGCGGTCGAACTCGAAGACGTTCGTCCCCTGGATCCGGGACCGCTTCATCCGGCCGTCGGAGAGCACGACGGCGATGCGCAGCGCGGTGTTGAACTTCTCCGCGACGACAAGCGTTCGCTGGGCGGCCACGATGCGAAGAGGCCGCGACGCCTAGATAAGAGTCGCCCGCCACCGCCGAGAAATCGGCGTTCCGAACGTGGGCGCGCGCGTTCGACCGGGAGGTCCCGCCGTCGACCGCCAAACGGCAAGAACGGGCGGCACGTGGCGCGTCCATGGTCGCGCTGGAGAATCCGGACGAGAACCCATGCTTTGGTTGCGGTCCGCACCACGCGCGTGGTTTGCGGCTCCGCTTCGAGCAGCAAACCGGCGACGACGGTGCCCCGGAGATCCGAACCGGTTTCACGCCCGCCCCGGACGAGATCGGCTGGCCCGGCCTGTTCCACACCGGGCTCCACTTCACCGTCCTCTACGAAGTGTCGTACTGGACCGCGTTGACCTTGGGGGGTCGACTGATGGTCAGCGTCGGACCGGGCACCTACGAGCATCGTCGGCTGCCGAGGGTCGGCCGTCCCCACGTCGCCCGGGGCCGACTCGGCTCCGACAGTCCGGAGGGTCGGGTCGTGCTCGCCTCGACGGAAACGGAGGACGGACGCCAGTGCGGCTCGCTCACGACCCTCTGGCGACCGGCGACCCGTGCGGAGGTCGATCGAGCCGGCCTCACCCTGCCGGACTACTTGCTCGAGGAGATCGTCGAGCCGTAGGTCGTCGTGCCGCCCGCCACGGTTCTCGGGACGCACGGTGACCGTCCGTCCCCCGGAAGGGACCCTCCCCCTGCGTCCCCCCTACGGACTCGGGAGCGACACTTAATACCCGGAACGGTCCCGTCGCGGGCCGGTGCCGCGGTAACTCAGTTTGGGAGAGTGCAAGACTGAAGATCTTGAAGCCGCCGGTTCAAGCCCGGCCCGCGGCATCCCCCTAGGCCCGCCCGACCCCCACCGCCGGCCCGCTCCGTCCGCTCGGCGGACGGCGAGGTGCCCTACCATAGGCTCCATTACCCCCTTCCGTTATGGAGGGGAAGGCTGCGGGACCGCCTCCGGTCTTGGGGCCCAAGATAGGAAGGAAAGATTCGATGCGAGGGAACTGGAGACTTTGGGGAATCACGGCGGCGGTCGGCGTCGCGTTGATGGTCCTACTCGGCGGATTCGCGTCCGCCAGTGGCAGTGGCTACAACCTGTCGTTCACTCAGACACCGACGAACTCGGTGCCGGCGGTGGGCCTGACCGAGCTGAGCTCGAGTTACTCGTCTGGTCTGTACATGAACGCCTCGTTCTCAGTCGCCGGAACCATCGACCTCACGAATTCGAACTACATCTACTGGGTCTATTTCGGCGGCATCACGTCGGAGAACGAGACGGCCTCCGTGTGGTTCACGAACAACACGACGGTGGGTACGTGGTACGCATCCTCCAGCACCGGTGGCGGGTCGGGGTACCTCCCCTTCACCCTCTCGAATAGCGGCTCGACGCTCTCCTTCGAGATCAACATCAGCGCGGTCGGCCAGTCGGGCTCCTTCAACCTGGACGCGTACGCCGCCTACGGGACGTCGTCGTCGACCTCGTACACCTGGCTCGGGTCGGGTTTCGGAGAGACCGGCACCGGTGGGGGAGGCGGTGGTGGCGGCGCCTGCAGCGGCACGAATTGCAACGTCGCGGCGCCCGCGAACGCGCTCTTCGGTGGGATCTTCCTGATCGCGGTGATCGGCCTCGTAGTCGTCATCGTCGTGGTCGTGGTGGTCGTGCTCCTGGTCGTTCGGCGGCGCAAGCCTCCGACCGCGACGCCACCGCTCGCTCCGCAGCCCGGCTGGGCGCCTCCGCCGCCGACCGGTGGCCAGATGCCCCCGCCGCCTCCGCCCCAGTAGACCCCGCGGGCGTCGAACCTCTTCCGGGGGCCCTTCGGGGCCCCCCGCTCCGCTGCCGGGAGTATCCCGAAAGTATTCTGGTCGGGAGGCCGTTCGGGGAAGAGCGCGGAACATGGTCCGGCAGTTCGCCCGACTTCGACGCGGCAACGTACCCGAGTCCCCGGACTACTCCGTGGTCCCGAGCGACGGGATGTGCCTCAACGCGTTCCTGGTGGCGCACGCGCGCGGCGCCCCCCAGCGCGTGCTGCTCGGAAAGATCGACCCCGCAGCTCCCTGGTGGGAGCTCTCCGGCCTTGGCGCCGAGCGGATCGCCCGGTTGCGGGACCGTTGGGTCCTACCGGCGAGTCAGCTCCTGCTGTTGGAGTCTCCCGAAACGGCGGCCCGCCGGCTGGCGACCGAGTTGCTCGAGCTCGACCTCGGGCCCCTCGGTGCTCCGCGGGTCTTCTCGGAAACGTACGGACGCGCGGACACCGAGGGCCGAGACCCGCACTGGGACCTCCACTTCGTCTACGAATTCGAATGGCCCGACGGTCGCCCTGCCCGGGCCGCCCCCTGGAAGCAGCTCGCGCTGGTCGACGTTCCGTCCACCCCGCGCGCCGACTTCGGCCGGGGCCACGCCGATGTGCTCGAACTGCTCGGGATCGTCGCCGCCTAACGGTCCGGCACGAACCAGATGTCGGTGACGGAGTACTTCGGGTTCGGGTCGAACACCGCCCGGACCGGCATCCCGACGTAGAGGTCGGACTCGACCGCGTCCTTGAGCCGGACCAGGAGCAGGCTCCCGACCCCGTCGAACTCGACCATCGCGAGATTGTACGGCGTTTCCTTCAGGAACGCCTCGCTGCCGAAGTGGCAGGTCGTCCACGAGTGGACGCGGCCGACGGTCGGCAGGTCGACCCACTCTGTCGGCGCCCCGCAGACCATGCAGTTGCCTCGCGGGGTCGCGAAGACGAAGTCGCACTTCGGGTTCGTGCAGCGACTGCCGCGCAGGCGCCCTTCCGCCAGCCCGAGGAAGAACGGCGAGTCCTCCGCGTAGCTGTGGATGTAGTCGATGTGGTACGGGAATTTGATGACGAGGC
>Ga0187783_10001422_pt1 | contig 17697 bp, 10 predicted proteins | sample 1015_SJ02_MP02_2_FD_132471 | JGI IMG/M metagenome (GOLD analysis project Ga0187783, IMG submission 132471) | Tropical peat soil microbial communities from peatlands in Department of Meta, Colombia - 1015_SJ02_MP02_20_MG | ecosystem: Environmental > Terrestrial > Soil > Wetlands > Peat | place...
AACCGGAAATTGTTCGACGTCGATTCCAGCTTCACCAGCACGGGCTCGTATTCGTCAGCGTTGACCCCGGGGATTCCGTCGCAGTGCACTTCGAACGCAGGTTGGTTGTTATGAATTACCGTCTGTGATTTCTGTCCGCCGATGGCCCAAACATCAGTGATGCTCGGCTTGTGGTGAGAGGAGAACATTTTACCGGCCATCATGGCTGGACCGACCATGGGCATGGCCATCATCGCTCCGCTTCCCATCATGGATCCTGGCTTCATCATCCCGGCGGTGGCCACGCCTTGCGCAACGCCGGTCATGGCCTGCATCAACGTTCCATCCGACGCCAAAGAACCGAGAGTCGACGCCTTCGTCTTGGTCTGCGCAATTTGCGTGCGGTCTGCGGGCAGAACTTGTTTCTGATCGCCTTGCAACATCAGCACCGACGGTTGTCCTGCGGCAACCGGCGGAAGCGCTGCCTTCGCAGCCGCTTCCTTGGCCGCAGCTTCTTTCGCGGCGGCCTCAGCAGCAGCTGCAGCTGCCGCATCGTTCGCGGCTTTCTGCTTTCTCGCCGCTCCGATCACCGCGTCCATCACCTTTGGCGGGATGCCACTCTTCTTAAGTTGTAGCAGTGCCATCGCGGAAATGTCGAAGTCCGTGTCCTGGGATTGGATGGCACTGATGATCGTGCTCTCGCCCAACCCCCCTTTGAACATCGTCACCACGTCGCTGTTCGTGAGCGGCTTGGTCGCGCTCTGTGCGGCCACTGCCGCGCTCAGCGCGGCTATGAAAAACCCTACCAGCAAGCATTTCTTCAACATAAAATCCTCCAGAACGTTTCACGTTCCTGCTACCTCCTACTTCGAGAAAGCAAGGCAAAGTGGCTCACCATTCGCCCAGACTTTTTGCGGGGAAAGAGCTAGTGCTAGAAGTACCGGTCAGCCTTGAATGCATCCTTAGACAGGACAGCCGAGCGAGAGGAATCAACGAGATACAAAGCAGGCACGGAGAGATAGAGAAAGAGAAGCAAACGAGCTAGGTTGAGCTGCGGGGGAAAAAAAACTGACGAGATCGGAATTCTGGCTTCCGCCTCAGATGAAGCCCTAATCTGCGCATAATCCAGCTCCCACTCGTCGGACGTATTGCAAATGAGCCAATTTGAAGACTGCGTACGAAGTACACGAAGGAGGTGTTCTGCTATTGACTTCACCAGGTGAGCCCGCGGGAGGTGGCCGAGGGAAATCACGAGTGGGGTGTTTCTGACGCCGTACCATAGGCAAGATGGGTAGGGAGAGTCGCAGCTGAATACCGGCCAACGAAGTTTCTGCATACACCAAAGGGGTGTCAAACCATGGCCAAGACCGTCGAGAGGACAAAAGCAAGTCCAGAAATGAATTTTTTCGGTTTCGCCACTTCTCAGCAAGTGGAACTGCTGCCGCGATTGTGCTGCGCATCGGCCGGGCTGCTTCTGCTAGTCGTCTTTTGTGTGCCGACGGGACCGATGACGTCTGCGGCTCGTGCCCAAGCCATGAATCAGGGCGGGCCGATAAGATTATTCGGTATTTTCCGCGCTCCTGTCAGAGGGGCCGCCGATCCGACCGTCACGCTGGACGTGTTCGATCCAGCCAAGAAAACGCCAAGGTATAGCTTTCTCATATTTTTCCCGGATGGGCGGGTTAAGAAGGGCCTGATTACTCGTGGTCTGGACGAGTATCTCGACGAATCCCAAATGAGACACGATATCGCCAGCGGCGGCAATACGGCAGCTCAATGGGGCGTGTATCAGATATCGGGGAGCGGCGGCCGAATCGTATTCGCGGATGCCCGCTTAGGCGGGCAACAGCTGGTTTACGGGCTACGCGGTGAAGCCTGGTCGATCGTCGTTTATCCGGACAAGCTCGAAATTCGCGGCGACGACTATGTGCGGCTTTACGGCGGGAATGGCATGTCTCTTCAGGGTTCTTATAAGCCGTTCGGGGACACGAAATCGCCTGGAATCACGTTCACGCCGGATGGGGAGTTTGCGGACGAAGGCATTCTGAACAGCGGCACGTCGACGGGGGTAGGCGTGGTGGGAGGCGGCCTTGCAATGGGTTACGTCTTCACTTCACCTGGACCAGGCCGTGGCACATACAACATTGTCAAGTATGGCTTGCACCTCCACTATGCCAATGGCAAGGCTCCGGACACGCTGTTCTTTCTGGAGCCGGGAGAAACGAAGGAGAACCCGCAGATTCTGTATATCAACAACGTGAAGTATGAGCGCGTCCCACCGAGTGGGGGCGTCACGACCCCGTAGGCTGCCGGAAAGGAAATCAAGCTTTAAGCCCGAGCGCCTGATCACAAATCAGAAAACGAAGGTTCATTTCGTCGATTGTGTGATTGCCGTAACCGCATCGGCCGAAGACATTCCTGTCGCGACCTCCGACTAGGGCTTTCGAAAATTCACGGACGTGCGAGTAGAAAACCAGTAGGGATCCCGTGGAGCGAACGGCCGACGAGGTACAAGGACATCATCGCAGAACACGGGATGAATCACCGCTTCAGTCGGCAGCCGGGAATCTGGAAGAACCACAAGGTTCAGTTCACTGCTGCCAGCCCCCTCCCAGTGCCTTATACAGCTGGATAAGGCTCTGATACTCGCTTCCCCGCGCCTGTGCGAGCGTCAGTTCGGCGTCAAAGAGTGATCGCTGACCGTCCAACACCTCGAGATAGGTCGTAGTCCCTCCTGTGTAGCGCAAAATGGATAGGCGGACGGACTCCTGCAGATCCCGAACGGTAGCCTCTTGGCGAATCCGGACCTCATGGAGTTTCTCATAACCGATCAGAGCATCCGATACATCCCCGAACGCCTGCTGAATGGTTTGCCGGTAGGCGATCAGGACCTGTTTGTACTGGGACTCGGCTAGATGGAGATTTCCACGAAGGGCGCCTCCCGTGAAAATGGGCTGACTCACCTGCGCACCGTAGGACCAAATTCCTATCTGGGTGCTCATCAGACTTGTGAAGGCGCTGCTGCGTCCGAACGAGCCGCCGCCCGATCCTGTCAACGAGATCTGCGGAAAGAATTGTGCCTTGGCCACCCCGATGTCTGCATTCGCAGCAATCAGGTTCTGTTCGGCCTCTCGAATATCGGGCCGGCGCCCGATCAGCGAGGAAGGTAGGCCCGGCGGCACTTCGGGAGGAAGGGGCTGCTTCACCAGAGGGAGTCCGCGCCGGATAGCGTGGGGGTAATCGCCAAGAAGAATGCTGAGGGCATCTTCTTCTTGTCCGATCAACCGCTCTAGGTCAGGGATCGTAGCATTCGCCGTATCGAGGACTTGCTGCGCCTGTAAAACGTCCAGCTTTGTGGCCACGCCGTGACTGAGGCGAAAATTGGTGAGTTTTATGGAGTCTTCCTGCGTCGTGACCGTCTCGTGCGTAATTTGCAGCTGAAGGTCAAGTTGCAGGAGAGTGAAATAATCACTCGCCACATCGCTGACGAGGGTAAGCGTGACCGTGCGCTGCGCATCCTCGGTAGCCAAAAGCTGGGCACGTGCCGCTTCGGTCTCTCTGCGCAGCTTGCCGAATAAGTCCAGCTGGAAGGCAGCGTCAGCCGCTAGCGTTAGGAAGTTGTATTTGGTTTGGAAGACATACTCTCGTCCACCGCTAAGATTGGCGTTGCCTTCGACCTGCGGAAATAAGCTCGCCCGGGTGATGGCCAGCTGGGCGCGCGCGGCGTTGATTCGCTCGGTGGCCAGCTGCAAATCATAATTTTGCTTGAGGGCCGTGCGAAGCAGTTCTTGCAACCGCGGATCCTGGAAGACCTGCCACCACGGGAGGTCCGCGTAGGACTCGGCCTGGGCCTGAAGCCCGGGGGGCTCGGCGAGATCACGGTAGGCGGTTGGAGTTTGAACGGCGGGCCGATGGTAATTCGGACCGACCATGCACCCGCCGAGCCATCCCGAAACCGACACCGCGATCGCCAGTTTTGCGAACTTCATGATGTGCAACTCCGCTCCTTTTCGTCTGGCGCCTTGGGCTAAGATGCGCCTCAATCTCCCGGCTCCGGTGTGGGTACGGTCGGCAAGGCCCCGGAAGCGGGTTCCGCACCTGCCCACTTTTCCACCATGTAGAAAATAGCAGGCACGAAGAAAATGCCAATCGCGCTGGCGGCCATCATGCCGCCGATGACCGTAGTTCCCAGAATCTGGCGCGACACCGCGCCGGCGCCGGTTGCGGTCCACAGCGGCACGCAGCCAAGAATGAATGCGAACGAGGTCATGAGGATCGGACGGAGTCGAAGCCGCGCTCCTTCGAGTGCGGCGTCTACCAAAGGCTTCCCCTTCTCGGACCGGTCTTTGGCGAACTCGACGATCAGAATGGCGTTCTTGGCCGCTAACCCGATGAGCATGACCAGACCGATTTGCGAGTACACATCGTTTTCGATCTGCACCAGGTAGGGGGGATAAAAGACGCTCACGAGATAGCGGCGCAACCATAAGATGGCAAATGCGCCGAAGATCGCAACCGGTGTGCTGAGCAGGACGCTGAGCGGCAATAACCAGCTTTCGTAGAGCGCCGCGAGAATCAGGAAGACGAACAGCAAAGAGAGCCCGAAGATGACCGAGGGCGGCACTCCTTGTCGCGCTTTCTGCTCCTGGAAGGACATGCCGGAATAGTCGAAGCCCATTTCTCGGGGCATGGTTTGCTTGAAGACATCTTCCAGAGCGGCCGTTGCCTGATCGGCGCTATAGCCGGGCGCGGCACTGCCGTTGATCTGCGCGGAGCGGTACTCATCGAAGCGTAGCAGAAATTCGGGGCCGATACGCGGCTTCATGCTCGTAAGACTGGAGAGCGGAACATTTGCTCCGTTTTTGTTGCGCACATAGAACCGCCCGACGTTTTCGGCTCTGGCGCGGTCCTCGCCTTCGGCTTCGATATAAACCTGCCACTGACGCCCAAAGCGGTTGAAATAGTTGATGAAATATCCGCCCATGAAGGCTTGGATGGTGCGGTACACATCGTTGAGGTTCACGCCTTGTTTCAGCACTTTGTCGCGATCGACGTCGATGAACTGTTGAGGAACGCTGGCCAGGAAGGTCGTGCTCAGGCTGGCGATTTCCGGGCGCTTGCGGGCCGCGTCGAGAAAGGTGGCCAGGTTTTTCGCAAGGAATTGAAGGTCACTGCCAGAGCGGTCTTCGAGTAGGAACGTGAAGCCGCCGGCGGTTCCGACACCAGGAATTGCGGGAGGAGAAAAGCCGAAGGCAATGGCGCTCGGGAGCTGGTTCAACCGCGCGTTCAGCCGCGCCTTCAGGGTCTGAAATTGCTGGGCTCGGTTGGAGCGCTCATCCCAAGGCTTGAAGTTTATGAAAAACGTTGCGTTATAACTGGTGCGGACATAGCTCAGCAAACTAAAGCCAACGAAGCAGGTGGAGTCTTCGACCCCGGGTGTACCCATAATGATTTTGTTGACTTGGTCGACGACGGCTCGGGTCCGCTCGAGCGATGCTCCGTTTGGTAGTTGCACGTTGACGTAGGCATAGCCCTGGTCCTCGTCCGGAAGAAAACTGGTGGGGACGCGATTGGCAAGAAAAAAACCCGCGGCGGCAAAAGCCACGAGCAGTACAGCTACCACGACCGTCTTCCTCACGAGTACCGCGCTCCAGCGCACATACCCGTCGGTAGCACGTGCAAAGACGCGGTTGAACCAATTGAAAAATCGACGCAGCAGGCCGGTGCTTGGCTTTCTTGGTTTGAGCAGCAGAGCCGCAAGCGCCGGGCTCAGCGTCAGTGCATTGAAGGCGGAAAGCAATACAGAAATCGCGATCGTGACAGCGAATTGCTGGTACAGCTTGCCGGTAATCCCGGGGATGAAGGCGGTTGGCACAAAGACAGCGGAGAGAACCAGAGCAATGCCAACCACGGGGCCCGAAAGCTCTTCCATGGCTTGCAACGCTGCGTTTTTCGGCGTCAAGCCCTCTTCAATGTGACGTTCGACACCCTCCACCACTACGATGGCGTCGTCCACCACCAGGCCGATCGCCAGCACCAGGCCAAATAGAGAAAGAGTATTGATGGAGAAATTGAAGAAAGGAAAAACGGCGAACGTGCCAACCAGTGAGACAGGCACGGCCAGAAACGGAATCAGCGTGGCGCGCACACTCTGCAAGAAGATGTAGACGACCAGGATTACGAGTGCCAGCGCGATGACCAGCGTTACAACAATCTCTTTGATGCCCTGGGTGACGGCGCGAGTCGTGTCCAAGGCCACGACAAAATCCAAATCGTCTGGAAAGCGCTGTTTCATCTGGGCCATCAGTTTCCTGACGGCAGCGGCAGTGCTCACGGCATTTGAGCCCGGCAGTTGATAGAGGGCCAGTACCGCACTGGGCTTGCCGTTGAAACGCCCGCCTACGCTATAGTCCTGCGAGCCTAACTCGATGCGCGCCACGTCGCGGACGCGCACGGTGCCGCCGTCGGGGGTCTCGCGCACGACGATCTGTCCGAATTCTTCTGGCGATACGAGTCGGCTCTGCGCGAGGACGGCGTAGGTAAATTCTGTACCTTTGGGAGCTGGCTCACCCCCCAGTTTCCCGGCCGGGTTCACAGTGTTTTGCGCTTGAATTGCGCTAACAATGTCCGAGACGGTAACGCCGAGCTTCGCCAACCGGTCCGGTCTTACCCACATGCGCATCGCATACTGGCCGGCTCCAAAGACATTCACGATACCGATCCCGGGAGAACGGAGCAGCGGATCGACCAGATTGATGTAGGCGTAGTTAGCTAGAAAAGTAGCGTCGTAGGTCCCGCGGGGAGAGTAAATGTCAACCAGCATGAGCGGAGCGGTGGTGCCCTTGCGAACGGTGATGCCGTAGTTGTTGACGTCCACGGGAAGCTGCGAGGCAGCTTGCGTCTCGCGCGATTGTGTCAGGATGAAGTCGTTATTGGGATCGGTTTTCGCGTCGAAGTCGACGATAAGGGTCGTGGTCGAGTTGCCCGTGGCGTTCAACGAATACATGTAGTTCATGTTGTCCACGCCGCTCATCTGCTGCTCGAGGGGCGTGGCCACCGCTTGCTCGAGCGTTTGCGCATCCGCACCGACATAGGTAGCGAGTACTTGAATCTCAGGTGGAGCGATGTTGGGGAATTGAGCGATGGGCAAGCTCAGCATGGTGAGAGAGCCAACCAGAACCATCACGATGGCGATCACCATGGCGACGATGGGACGGTTGATGAAGAACTTGGACATTGACTACTCTCCCTTCGCCTCTTGACCAAAGGGTTTTGGGTTCACCCGCACGCCCGGACGCACCTTCTGCACTCCCTCGGCAACTACGCGTTCACCTGGTCTAAGCCCGTCCAAAACGATCCATTCCGCGCCAACGGGGTTGCCGACTTTCACCGTGCGGATGCTTACCTTGTTTTCGCCATCCACAACGGCTACCTGATAGCCGCCTTGCAATTCCGATACGGCCCGCTGAGGCACAAGCAGCGCGTCCTTCTGGATTCGAATGGCCGCCCGGACCCGGCCATAACCACCCGGTCTCAGAAGGTTCCCTGGATTTGGAAACAAGGCAGCGAGGCGAATCGCCCCGGTGTTCACATCGACCTGCCGATCGGTAAAGTACCAGATGCCCTCGCGCGGATAGGTTGAGCCGTCGGCCAAAATCAGTTGGAAGCGCAGGTTCTTGTGAGCCGCGTCTCGCGCAGTTCTCGAGGGGAACCGCATATTCCACTCGAGGTACTCGTTTTCACTCACTGTGAAATAGGCCTTAATCGGGTCGACTGTAGACACCGACGTAACAGGCCCGCTGCTTGGACTCACGAGGGCGCCCACCTGAAGTTGGGCTTGCCCAGCGATGCCGTCGATGGGGGCGACCAGCCGGGTAAACGCAAGGTTAATTTTGGCGGTTTCCACGGCTGCCCGACAGGTCTGAATTTGAGCCTTGGCCGTTTCCACGGTCGCTTTGGCGGCCAGGTTGTTCTGAACGGCGTTGTCAAGATCCTGCTGGCTGGCGGCCTGCTCCTTTGCCAGTGGCGTGTAACGATTTACGTCAAGCTGGGTCCGACCCTGCACCGCTTCGGCATTGGCAAGCATTGCCGACGCCTGTGCCAGTTGACCTTGGGCCTGATCGAGCGCCGCCTGAAAGGGTCGCGGGTCGATTTCGAACAGCAGCTGGCCCTTTTTGACGAACGAGCCCTCTTGATAGCTTTGCCGCAGCAAATACCCCGTCACTTGCGCCCTTACGTCGGCATTGACCAGTCCGTCGAGCGTGCCGATCCATTCGCTAAAGATCGGAACATCCTTTTGTTCGACCTGCACGACCTCAACGTCGGGCGGCCCGCCCGGCGGCCCTCCTGACACACGCTTCGGGCGTATCGCTCCGATAATCAGGCCGATCACGAGCACACAAAACCCTCCGGCCAACCAAAACTTGTATCTTGAAAGGGCGTTCATTTTTTTCCCCTGAGCAATATGGCCCTCAAACCGACGTCGAACAATTTCCGTTGCTAGCCGACCTGAGGCCTTGGCCTAGGCCGGCTGCTGCATAGCTCTCGCCGGCACCCCGGCAAGTCACCGGTGATCATCCGGCGGCCCCCCTCGTCGGCAAATTAATCCTTTTGGCCATCAGCGGAGCAAGTTCTACGACGAGGAAATATGGCGCCTTGACGTTGAGCGAGAACACTCGGTCAAACTCTTCTTCCGTGGTTTTGTCCGTCGGGCCGAACGGAAAGATCCCTGCATTGTTGATCAGGATGTCGACGCAGCCGGAGCCGAGTTCGATCGTCCTTCTCGCTACTTCGCGCGCGCACGATGTATCTCGGAGGTCAGAGGCAATAAAATCGGCTTTTCCTCCCGATGCGCGGATTTCGGCGACCGCCTTCTCGCCCCGCTCCCGATTGCGGGACGGACTACTCGAGGAAAGTTTACCCCTTTTTGGAAGGTTGTCGACTGTCGAGGCCTCAGCGGCCGTACGTCCGCGTGAACTGTGCAGCTCTGCTGCCACCGCCGGTGCTGGGTACGTAGCTTTGTTCCTGTAAGTCGCCGCGCGCGGGGTCGAGCCCGCAACCTCGCAGCGGCGCTCGAACGCCGAGCATAAAAGCCAGCGAACTGTTATCTTCGGGAAATCGGCGTGCCTGTGATCCACCCGAATCGGCAGTGACTGCTTGGATCGTCGATTACATCGTCAGGACGGCACGGAACCGGGCCTTGCCCTCTGCAACGCGCTCGTAGGCCTTAGGTGCCTCCGCCAATGGGTACGTCTCGACAATCGTTTTAACCTTTCCTCGCGCTACAAAATCAAGCGCTTCGTAGAGATATTCGGGGCCGTTTTGCTGGCTGCCGATGATCTGAATGCGCTTCGTGATGAGGTCCATCAGCGAGACAGCAAGCGGCTCTGCGTCAGCGCCCATAGCGACAAGTCGGCCGTCTGGCCGCAACCCCTGGATGCTGTCTATCATCGACTTGGTCGAGTTGGAGGTGCTGAGGATCACGTCTGCGCCACCGGCTGCGGCCAAGCTCTTGCCGTCGCGAACAATCTCATCGGCGCCCAGATCGCGGATCAGCTTGTCTTTGTCGGGGGAGTGGGAAATGGCGATGGTCTCGAAGCCCGCTGCCTTCGCGTATTGCACCGCCAAGTGTCCAAGGCCGCCGATCCCGAGCACGGCCACGCGCTCGTGGGGCTGAGGATCAGCCCAGCGCAGCCCGCTGTAGACCGTGTAACCAGCGCAGAAGATCGGGGCTGCCTGCTCATAGGAGATCTGGTCGGGAATGAGATAAGTTGCATCCGCATTCATCAGCATGTACTCGGCGTGTCCGCCCTGTGCCTCAATCCCTGTGCCCTTCAGATAGGGACAGAACATTCTGCGGCCGCGCTGGCACCATTCGCAGCGCCCGCAGGTGGACTGAATCCAGGCAGTACCTACGCGGTCGCCCACTTTCCGGGTCGTGACGTCGGGAGCCGCGGCAACGATCTCGCCCACTGGCTCGTGGCCCAAGATGCGGGGAAATGGTCCGGGAAAGTGTCCGAGCGTCAGATGTACGTCGGTGTAGCAGATGCCGCTGGCATGCATTTTCACGAGCACTTGATTGGGTCCGGGTTGAGGTTGAGGAACGTCTTTGACCTGCCACGAACTGCTCACAGCGGGAACGACTGCAGCTTTCATGACTCTCCCTCCTGACCCAGTTCGATGCGAGAGCCTCTGCGGTCGGTGCACGATTTTGAATGCCCCAATGCGCCAATTGCACAGCGAAGGCTGAGATTGACGGCCCGTTGGCGAATTGTCGGCAGACAAGGGTTGTTTGTTTTTCCTCGCCTTGCTGTGGCCGTACTTAAAAGCGCGTCGGGTAAGCGCTACGATTAATCGGTACGAATCATCCAAGGTTCTCAAGAATGTGTTACCTGATTACCAACCCAATTGGCTCATCCGCTCTAGGATGAGCCTGCTGTAGTGATTCATGTGATCGGGCCGTCGTTTCAGGGGCAACGGCAGAATTGCGGCGAGTTGAGCCGACTGTTGCCGGTCGATGTTCCGGGCCGAGATTTGGTAGTAGTAGCGACACGCCGACTCCGCACCGTAAACACCAGGGCCCCATTCAACCACGTTGAGGTAGAGCTCCAGAATGCGCTGCTTGCCGAGAACCAATTCGGCCACGGGGACAAGCGTGAACTCGGCGCCCTTGCGGATGACTGAGCGGCCCGTTCCGAAGAACAGGTTTTTCACCAGTTGCTGCGTAAGGGTGGACCCTCCGCGAATGCGGCCGCCTTCCATATCGTCTTCAGCAGCGATTTGCATGGCGCGCCAATCGAATCCGTGATGCTGGTAGAAGCGCGCGTCTTCCGCGGCGATGACCGCATGTTGGAAATCGGGCGAGATTTGGCTCAGCGGAACGAATTTGTATCGTTCGTGATACAGCCTATGGTGAATCCAGGCCTGCAAGCGACGCTCCATGTGTACTGCGGTAGTCGGTGGGTCGATCCACCGGGCCGCCACAAGGATCAGCGCAGCAAGCGACCAAAGAAGCGCCACGCCGAGGACAAACCATCGAACGAAGAATCGGAGAAAGCCTTTGCGAAGCGGGGTCTCGGAGTGTGTGTCTGGATTTTCAGTCACATTGCAGACAAATCGCCTGGGCTCGATCGCCGCTTACGGGTGATCTCGCGCCCGACCGCGGGGAAGCACGCTCCAGGGCCAATCGTCGCATGTAGAGGTTCTCCCGTCTATGGAACAGATGATGACGCCATGTCGATCATCCTCGGAGCGACGCCAGGCTGGGGGATGGAGCCGCGGCGACCATCTCACGTACGTTGAGCTTGGTTATTCCCTGCCGCACCCTCTGCTTAGATTGCCTTTGCGTCGTCAAAATGATGCTCAAGCAACCTCGCAATAAGGCTGCCTTCCCAAAGGACGGCGAACTCGGGTTTTCGCTCCATGTTCTCTGTCAAACTTAACAGTGGTCGGCCCCGGGCAAGCGGTCTTCACTTCACTGTCATCTCCAGCGAGAGCCGGTTCGAGTTGCGAAAGCGCGCGGAACAAATCATCGAAGCAAGGGGCGAACAGCCATGAACAAGACACAGCGAAACTCTGTAGACGAACCGCAGCCGATTCGAGGCAATCGCGGTGGATCTATCCTCGGCCCGCGGAATGTGCCGCTCGAACGCGAAAACCCGGACCTGTTGTCTTCTCCGGACACCGACGCCGGCACTGTCCCCAACCTCAAGTTTTCCTTTGCTGCTGCGCGCAACCGTCTAGCGCCGGGCGGCTGGGCGCGTGAGGTGACGATCCGCGAGCTGCCGGTTGCCAAGACTCTGGCAGGCGTTAACATGCGCCTGCAACCCGGCGGTATTCGCGAACTGCACTGGCACAAGGAAGCCGAGTGGGCCTATATGCTCGCGGGCCGCGCCCGCATCACAGCGATTGACCCACAGGGTCGCAATTTCATTGACGACGTGGGCGTCGGTGATTTGTGGAATTTTCCCGCGGGAATTCCCCACTCCATTCAAGGGCTCGAGGAAGGGTGCGAATTCCTACTCGTCTTCGACGATGGGAATTTTTCGGAGAACGAAACCTTTCTGATCAGCGACTGGTTCGCCCATACGCCGCGCGAAGTGCTCGCGAAGAACTTCGGCGTGCCTCAGTCCGCTTTCGCCGGTCTGCCGCAGGATATCGAACACACACGTTGGATTCTTGCCGGGAAACCGCCGGGCCCGATTGCCGGCGACACCGTGAACTCTCCGGCTGGAAAAACGCGGGTTTCCTACAGCTACCACATGCAGGCTCAACAGCCGATTAAGACTAGCGGGGGTCAAGTTCGCATCGTTGACTCTTCCAATTTTCCGGCGGCTTCCACAATTGCCGCCGCCTTGGTGGATGTCGAGCCCGGCGGCATGCGCGAGCTGCACTGGCATCCGAATACCGACGAGTGGCAGTACTACATCCAAGGCCAGTCGCGCATGACTGTGTTTGCATCCGGTGGTAAGGCGCGGACGTTCAACTATCAGGCGGGTGATGTCGGGTACGTGCCCTTTGCGATGGGACACTACATTGAAAACGTCGGTAGCGAGATGCTTCGTTTCCTCGAAATGTTCCGCAGCTCCTACTTCGCCGACGTGTCCCTGAACCAGTGGATGGGGCTAACCACTCCCGCGCTTGTGAAAACCACCCTCAACCTCGACAAGGAAGCGATGGCCGCACTTCGCAGGGACAAGCCAGTCATCGTCGCCTCGAAGAGCCGCCTGCACGCAACCCAAGCGGGTTAGAAGGTCATTCGCCCGCGGCGGTGAAAAATGACGAGATCGACGTTGGAATGTTTTTTGTACGCACGAAGTCTGCGAATTTTCTTCCTGTTGTCGTGCTATTTTGAGACTTTTTGGCGCCCTTACATTCCACAGGGTCAGCAACAGGAACCACTCGACGGCCCGGACCCAGGCTACTTTTTATCCACCAGAACCTCCACTCCATACGCGGGAATCTCCACTCGATTCCGAAGTACCGCGCTCCCCAACACGACATCCATCGCCCGGGGCAGCGTCACCTGCTGTGTCTCGCGCTTGAAATTGATCAGCACGAACACCTGCTTCCCGACTCCCTCGCGGCGTGACACCTCGATTCCATCCGGCACCGCACCAAAGATCGGCGTCGTGCCGCTCTGCTCCACGATCCAGTCCGCCGCGGAAGACATGGTCTTGTCATCCAGAATCGCTCCAATATAAGTGATGCGCCCCTTCCCTACGGCCCGGCTAATGGCCGCTGCCTGACCGTCGAGCCAGCCGTTCGCCTCGCCGTATTTCAGGAGCACCTCCGCGTCCGGTGCAGACGCCTCCATCTGCTCGGCCCAGATCGTCGCGGTGCCCGCGCCCCATTTCCCGGAAACCGGGAAATCCTTCTCGAGCGCGTAAAACTGTTCCACGCGCCCGCCGAGCGCATCCACCAGATAACCGGGCTGGCGCTGCGTCAACAGGGCGTTGTATTCATCTTTCATTCCCGACCGCGGGCCGAGCACCAGCTGGCCGCCGTTTCGAACGTATGCAAGGAGGTGTTGCGCGAGCGGCTGCGGAAGCAAGTTCAAATCCGGCGCGAGCACCAGCTTGTAGCCATCGAGTCGGACGTACGGATTCACAATGTCAACTGATTGCGCTCGCATGCGGATCGCGCGGTAGTACTGGCGCAGCAGACCCAACTGATCGTACTTTTCCGTATGCTGCTGAAAATCGATTGCCCAGCGGCTGTCGTAGTCGTACAGCATCGCCACTTCCGATTTTGGCGACGTGTCTCTCAGCGCGTCTCCGGCCTTCACGAATTCCGCGCCAATTTGCGCGACCTCCTCGTAAAGCGGCACCGGCGTGCCGTCCGCGCCGACCAGCGTCCCGTGATACTGTTCCTGCCCGTTCAACGCGCTGCGCCATTGCCAGTATTCCACTGCTTCCGCGCCATGACCGATCGCCTGCCAAGCCATCGCGCGCACTTCGCCGCGGTCCAGAAAATTGTTCACGTCGGCCCAATTCACCGCGCCCGGTTGCGTTTCCATCACCCAAAAATTCTGCCGCTTGAAGCCGCGCGTTAAATCGTGTGTCACTCCGTTCGCGTCGGGATCCGCGTGTCCACTGCCCACATAATCGTCCCACGACGTCAAGTCCAGCGCCTTCGCCACCACGTAGTGATCGAAACCCTCGAAAAACCCCATGAAGTTCGTGGTGATGAACTGCCGTTGATCGGCGTGCGGGCGGATCGCGTCAATCTGGTTCTGCTGGTAACTCGCCCAGGTGTCGCTCACAAACCGCTTCCATTCCAGCCGCAGCGCCGGATTGTTGTAGCCCTCCCCGAGAGGAATCTGCGACCAATCGAAATACGTCTGGCTCCAGTACGCCGTCGTCCAGTGCGCGTTCAGGTTGTCGAGTGTCTTGTATTTCGCCTTCAGCCACTGCTGGAACTGCTCTTTCGTGTAATCGTCGTAGGAAACCTCGGCGTACTCGTTGTCGATTTGCCATCCGATTACGTTCCGATTGTGCCCAAACCGCTTCGCCATCTGATCAGCGATCTTGTGACAGAACTGCCGGTAGCGCGGGCTAGTGAACGAAAATTGTTGCCGGTTCCCATGCACGGCGCGCCGCCCGTCGAGTCCCACTCGTAGCGTGTCCGGATATGCCTGCGTAAGCCACGCCGGTGGCGCGGGAGTCGGTGTGCCCAGCACGATGGCGACGTGATGCTGCGCCGCCTTCGCTATCGCGCGCTCCAGCCAGTCTAAATCGTACTTCCCTTCCTCCGGCTCCATCCGGCTCCACGCGAACTCGCCCACGCGCGCGAACGTGATGTGCGCCGCCTCCATGAGTCGCAGGTCTTCCTCCCACCGCGACTCCGGCCACTGCTCCGGATACCATGCCGCGCCGAGCAACAGCGGATTGTGCCGCTCGAGCGCACCGGTCGAGTCTTGCCCGCGCGTGGCTCCAGCCAACATTCTTGCCGGGAGAACGCCGTAAAATAGGATGGCGACGACGGCCAGCAACGTGTAAACGGAAGGGAAACGCTTGAAGGCTTTGGCCTGCGGGCACAATCGGAAATCGCGTTCGCTCATAGGTCACCTGTCACAAGATGTCTTGCGGGCACGTCTCCTACTCCCGGCGGATTGCGCTCCGCGCGCGCAATTCTCTAACAGGTTGTTAGGAAACAGTGAGGGCTTTGTGGGGTCCCGGCTCTATAGCCTGCCGAAGAGGGGCCTCTTTAGGGGGCCACGGCTTTCGACCATCGGTGTATTCGACCGGGCAAAGCCCGCTGCCATCGAGCCCGTTGGGCGACGTTCGCCGCGCCTAGCTGAGCGGAAGATGATCGGCCCCCTTGTACCAGCGGATCACGCGCAGGGCGCGCAAGGTGTTCCACCGGCTCGGTCGCCCTTCGCCTTCGTCAGTCTCGACGGGCATCACGCCTGGATATCGGGTCTCGAGTGACCACCGTCCATCGCCGTCGCGCTTCGCCGCGACCAGCTCGATCGCCTCGGCCACCCGTTCGTCGGGCGTGACGCCGGCGCTGCGCAGGTACTCGAGCCCCCGCAGCACGTCGTAGTGCCACCACGTCGGGAAGGCGAAGCGCGTCCATGCTGTGTCGCCCTTGCGATCTCGCTCGACCACCTCGCCGGTCGACCGCCGCCGGAAGAGTCGGCGCTCAAGAAGGTACTCCTGTCCGCGGAGACGGGCCTCGCTCACCTCCCGCGTTCCTCCGCCCGCGCGCTCCTGCTCAACGAGAGCCTCCAGCACGCAGATCGTGGTGTTGAACGATGACCGCTTCGAGCCGTTCGGTGCCTCGCAGTTCCAGCCGCCATCGGACAGCTGCTCGGCGAGCAGCCGGTCAACGATGCCCCCGACCTCTTGACCGAAGTAAGCGCCGACCGCCCCGACCTGCCCGTTGATGCACGGCTCGACCTCGCCTTCAAAGAAGGCATTGCCGTCACACTCCTGCGGCCCACATCCCTGCCACGTCACCCGGTCGCGGACGAGGCCCACCGCCCGGCATGCCTGGTCGCTGGCAGGATCTAGCCCCAGATCCCGCAGCAGCATGAGGACATGCATCGTGGAGTCCCACCCGCGGTTCCATGCCGTGCCGCCCCACCGACCATCGTCCGCCTGGAGGTCGAGCAGCCGCGCGCCCAGGCCCTCGGTGGCGACCCGCGCGCGCTCGGCCGCGACCTCCCCGACGGGCGCACCGATCAAGTCCCGCATCACTTGCCAGCGGATCGAGGGATCCGAATCGAGCAGCCAGTCGATCACAGTCACAGATCTCCCTCCAGCAGGTGGATGTGCCGAGCCGAGTACGATGGACGGCAATGTGCTTCAGAACTTGATCATACCGGCGGCCGCGTAGACCTAAAGCGCTGAACGACCGCTTTCCGTTCGAGTCGTCGCTACTTGGAACCTATTCAAGTCGCCGCCAGTAGCTAGGGCGCGATTTCGTTATTGTGTTCTGATCCAACAAGTCCAGGTGGAAGTATCCGAAATCTTGTTCTGCTGCTTCACATAGCTTCCCACGGGTGAGTTCCAGTCGATCGGATCGCCATCGCGTAACGAGTCGACCGGTGGAATGCTGTTACACAAGCTTTTTATTAGGCAGGTGGTCGGGAGTTCATGAATTTCGTAGGACCTGGCTGCCGGATGAAAATTTCGACAGGAGATGAGGCGAGAGTGAAGGATGTGGGGATCGTTGCGAAACCGGTCTCTGAATGCTTTGATTCGGGTGGCGGCCGCCCGTAACTCTTCCGGAGCCTCGGCCGCATCTTTCCACGGAACCACCGTCGAATTGTTAATCACGATACCCTTGTTGGCGATCGCGTAGGCTCGATCCTTGAAATACCACCAGGGAGCTTCACTGCAGCGCAAGTCCTCGTCGAGCATACAGATCATGTAGCTATAGGCGCGTCTCAATTTCCCGCATTGGGCCAGTACCTGAAACGTAAGGGTCCCCGTACTCTCGATCAGATACCGGCCCGCTCCGGTATACGTGCAAGGTCCGCCGGCGGAACCGGTCGGGAAGCTGATGACGTAAGTGTCGCCCGTGGGATTCCCGGCAACCATCGAAGCGGAAAAACCTGGCTCTGGCTGAGTCACCTCAACCGTTATCGGCCTGCCTGTTTTGTCGATCGTCGCCACGGGCACGATTACGGGAGTGAAGATACCGTCTCCATGAGGCGGCCGCGATTGCGCCGACGCCGTGGCCGATGAAAGCTGCAGGGAAACCGCCGCGCACAAAATCGCGCCGGCACAGAAGGCTTTCCTCGAACTCGTTCTGCTCATTCAGGTGGCCTCCCAGAGTTCCGAGTTGGATCAAAGGCGCGCCCAAATACCTGAGGCCAAATACGAAAGAGACTAACAGAAGAAGCCTAACATCCAGCGGTCGACAGAGCCTCCCCATCTATGAACTACAGATACGTGTTGATAACAGGGGGTACGGACATGATCGATCTCGCATGGCGGCATGCCGATTAGGTCGTATAATCCCGCCCGGTAGGCTGTAACCAGCGTCGAATCAGCCGGTATCCGGGGCCAGATCGTATCCTGTTCGAATCGGCAATAAACCGTGTCAAACTGCACGGCGCTGCGACCCGGCGGAATCTCAGCCCTGATTTTGGCAGATTGAAGATAGAGGCATCCTGTGACCCCTTCGCGACGTAGTTTTTTGGGAGTCACCGTCGGCGCCGCTGCGTTGACGGTGGTCCGCCCTCTTGCTGACGCAATCGTTCCGGCT
>Ga0187783_10001423_pt1 | contig 17691 bp, 15 predicted proteins | sample 1015_SJ02_MP02_2_FD_132471 | JGI IMG/M metagenome (GOLD analysis project Ga0187783, IMG submission 132471) | Tropical peat soil microbial communities from peatlands in Department of Meta, Colombia - 1015_SJ02_MP02_20_MG | ecosystem: Environmental > Terrestrial > Soil > Wetlands > Peat | place...
CAGGATAGTAATAGCGGAATCGGCGAAGGCCAGATTCAACAGTGCCTCATGCCTGGCTGCCTCGAGCATCTCCGCCGCCGAGCGACCGGGCCAGGCCGGTTGGCCGAGGTAACGGATCGGCCCCCCTGGATGTTTATCGCTGAAGGCCCGCAGCGCAGGGATTATCCTGGCTGGATTGGCACCAAGTTCGTGCATGTCGGCAACTGTTACTTCCGGCGTGTTTGGTCTCAGCCAAGACGACGCAGGGTGAAGCTCGGGTATGGCCACGAGGACCGCCTCGCCGCGGGCGAGCCCCGCTCCGACGAAGGCCTCGACGGCGGCTCGGTACTCGCCGGGCGTGCGGTAAAAGTACGCAGCGTGCCGGATGCCGCCGCCTGCCGCAGCCGGGTCGCTCACGTCCTACTCCCAACGTACGTTTCTCGCTACAGGCTGGCCTGCAACGGTTCCCGCGCGTCGGTACATTCCCGTCAGCTTACGGTGTATGCAAGGCGCGGTTGCGGACGTGCGCTTCTACTATGAGCCGGTATACCGTCAATGCGAGGGTCAATGATCTGGGGTGAAGCGTGGAAGAAGGCTGGCTCTCCGCCGAGAGCCGCGGTGACAGTCTGGTCATCACGATCGACGGCGATCTGGATATTGTCACGAGCCCCCAGCTCGACGAGTTCCTGACGCAGGCCGAGGACCGCCACAGCCGGATCATTCTCGACCTGGCCGCCGTTGACTTTCTGGACACCAGTGCGCTTGCCGTGATAGTCGGGCACTGGAAGAAGCTTGACGCCGAGGGCGGGATGCTCGCACTGGCTGGTGCCAGGTACCAGTACACCAAGACGCTGTGGATCACCGGGCTCGCCGACCGGCTGACCCTCTATGACACGGTCGAAGCCGGACTGGCAGCTCAGGCAGAGGCGGCCAGCGGCACCGGCGGTTAGCGGGAGGCTGCGTGCCTGGCTCCGACCTCGCCGACCGCGCGGCAGCGCTGCTCAACCTCGCCGCCGCCACCGAGGAACGATCCCTAAGCGAGCTCACAGCTCTGGCCGCCAGCCAGGTAGCCGGATGCGCGGCCGCACACGTCGCCGTGTGGCGGGACGGCGAGCCAACGAACCAGGCAGCCAGCCACCCGGAATCATCGCTGCTGGCCGGGGCGCAACTCCTCAGCGGACGCGGTCCGCTGATTGATGTGCTGACAACCGGGAGTCCGGTCAGCTGTCCGGACACACTGACCGAGAAGCGCTGGCCCGAATTCACCACAGCGGCCCTGCGGTTCGGCGTTCGCAGCTTCGTCATACTGAGCTACCGCGGCCAGGCAGTGATCGCGCTGACACTATTCGGCCTTCGTCCGCGAGCCCTGGATCCGGACCAGTTGCAGCTTGGCGAAGTATTCGTTGCTTACGGCGGAGCTCTTATCGGGGCAGTTGCCGATTATGGCAACTCCCGGCGCACTGTGGTGCAGCTGCAAGACGCTGCGACCGGACGGGCCATTGTCGACCAGGCCAAGGGCATCTTGATGCACGCGCTCGGTTGCACGGCTGATGAGGCATTGGAACGGATGCGCGAGGTCTCGCAGCGGAGCAACATCCGTGTCACCGAGGTGGCGGGGCGGATCATAGCGGCGCATAGCCGGGGCCGAGCTCGCGGCCAAATAGGCTTGACCTCGTCTACATGACCGCATCGCGGCGAGGAATCAGTATGCAGGCGCCAAGGCGATCAGCCTCGGGTGGCGACATAGCCGGCCTGAAATCTCGGGCTGAGGCACTAAGGCAGGCAGCGTTGCTGCCGGAAGCAGAGCGCCAGACGCTTCTCGACGCCGCGCTGGCCGAGCTTGATGGAGCCATCGCGGCCCTTGCCGAGTCGGCCGGCGGCGAGCCCGTGCCTGGCGCCGCCAGCCAGGCCCTGAGCGACCTGCACTCCGAGCGCAGGTTGCTGCAAGCGGTCTTCACTGCCACGCCGACGCCGCTGTACATCATCGATCAGGACGGCACCGTACTGCGGGCCAATGCGGCCGCCTGCGAACTGCTCGGCGTCGGACCGGGCTACGCCACCGGGCGATCCCTGACATCGCTGATCGAGCCTGCGGCGCGCGCTGCGGCGCGATCGCAGCTGGCGGCCGTGAGACGAACGGGCAGACTCGCTCGACTGGCCTGCGGCATGCTATCCGATCAAGGCGTCGTCGGCTGCGAACTGGTGATAGCACCAGTGAACGTCCGCGGCGATGCTGACCGGCTACTTGTATCGGTCGGTCTGGGCGGAGCTCCAGCGAGCCCGGCCGGCCGCACTGCCGGTAGTGGCGATAAGGCAGGTGCCGCCGCAGGCACGGTCGGCTCCATGACCGCAAGGCTCGACCTGCTGGCCGAGGCGGCCAGGACCCTGCTGGAGAGCGCCAGCGTCAGCGAGTCCGTTTTGCTACAGCGATGCGCGCGGCTAATCTCCGGCCAGCTCGCCACGTGGGCCATCGTCGATGTGCACCGAAGAGGGCAGCTGCGGCGGCATCATGTGGCCGGCCCGGACGACGGCGAGGCAGCCGCCTTGGCCCATGCAGCCGCGACAGTGGATCCTGGCCCTGGCTCTTTGCCCGACCGGGTATATGAGTCCGGCCAGCAGCTGGTGATCACACATGCTGATGACGAGATGCTGCTTGGTCCAGGCCCGGACGGCCGGCCGTTGCTCACCAGGCTTGGCGGCGCATGTGTGCTGTCAGTCCCGATGACAGATGGCTCGCGGCGATATGGCGTCCTGACCCTGGTAAGGCGCGCGGACGACGGGCAGTTCGGGCTTGCCGAGTGCGCACTGGCAGCAGAGATCGGCTCCCTTCTTGGCCTTGCCATCTCGGGGCGGCGCACGCTGCGCCGGCGCACCGAAGCGGCCGATGCCCTGCGGGCCAGCTTGCTCCCGCCTGTTCTCAAGCCTGTGCCAGGCGTCGAGATAGCAGCTGCCCATCTTCCGCCGAGCCGCGGTCGCGAGGTCGGCGGCGACTTCTACGACGTGTACCCGACGCCGGGCGGCTGGGGCGTGGCCATCGGCGACGTGTGCGGTAAGGGCGAGGACGCGGCCGCCGCCACTGCTGCGGCACGGCACGCGATCAGGGTGCTCGCATACGCCAACGGCGATCCGGCCCAGGTGCTGCGGGGTGCCAACGACATCATGCTGGCTGAGGGATTCGGCGGCCGGTTCGTGACCGCCAGCGCGGCACATCTCAGCTGGCAGGGCGACACGCTCAAGGTCGTGCTCGCCACCGCCGGGCATCCCGGTCCGATGCTCGTCAAGCCGGAGGGTCGTGCGCGGCTCGTGCCCGGTGGCGGCGTCGCGCTCGGCATCTTCCCGGATCCGGAGCCCGCGACTCTTGAGCTTGAGCTAATAAACGGTGACGTGCTGTTCTTCTACACCGATGGCCTGGCCGACGCCCGCAGTCCGCGCGCCACCTACCTGGAAGACAGCCTCGCCGACAGCCTCGCCACGCTCGCCGGCCGACGCGCCGCCGAGATCGTCTCCGACATGCGCAAGGTTGTGATCGACTTTTGCCAGGGCATGCTGCGTGATGACCTCACCATGCTGGCGCTCAGGGCGGGTGTCCCACCGGACCAGTGAACGCGCCCGGGCACTGCCAGCCATGAGCTGTTTACCCCTCACCCCGCCGGGAAAGCTCTGGGGCCGGACCCGATGGTGAGGAACATGGAGACTGATGCCGCAGCGCAGACTGGCCGCACGGCAGTCGTGCTTGGCGGTGGCGGGATCCTCGGGGCGACCCAAGTTGGCATGCTGCGCGCACTGCTGGAGTCCGGGGTCCGCCCAAGCCTGATCGTCGGAACAAGCGTCGGCGCCCTCAACGGGGCCGCCATCGCCGCCGATCCGACCCTCACCGGGGTGCAGACTCTGGCCGAAATCTGGGGTTCGTTGGCCGAGGCAAGCATGTTCACCGACAACGTCATCGCCAGGGCGAGCACGCTGGCGAGGCACCGGACCCACCTGTACTCACCGGCGCCGCTCCGCAAACTGCTGGCCAGCCGCTTGCCAGCGACCTTCGCTGAGCTGAGCATCGAGTTCCAGTGCGTCGCGTCCAGTATCGAGCGGGCCGGGGCACACTGGTTCAGCGCTGGCAGCCTGACCGACGCCGTGATGGCCTCCTGCGCGGTGCCGGGGCTGCTTCCCCCGGTCGAGATCGGCGGTGAGCACTTCCTGGATGGCGGGCTCGTGCATTCCATCCCGGTGGGCCGGGCACTCGCCCTCGGCGCCGCCGATGTCTTCGTGCTCCACGTTGGCCGGATCGAGCAGCCGCTGCGGCCACCGCGGTCGCTCTGGGATGTCTGCCTGACGTCCTTCGAAGTAGCGCGACGGCACCGGTTCGTCGAGGAAATGGCCAATCTGCCAGAGAATGTCCGGGTGCATGTGCTGCCTAGCGGCGAGGAGAAGATGCCGCTGATGTCCATGCGGTACCGACACCCGGCAGCAGTCGCGGGCCGGATCAAGCGTGGCTACCGGGCAGCATCGGAGTATCTGTCCGGCCAGGCCGGCCTTACGTGAGGCCGCCGCCAACGGTCGTACGACGGGCCGTGATCGATCCGCTGTGGCTTCCGGTTGCGGCCGCCCTCACCGCCCTGCTGCTCCTGCTGGCTGCGGCCAGTGCACTAGTCGCTCCGCTGACCAGGAGGCGCAGGCTGTTGCGCTTGGCGCTGTTCGGCGCGCTGTACGTCGTGCTCGACGCCGGGCTGATGGTCTGCTGCATGGGGTTGTGGCTGCGCCATCCGCTGGCGAGCCGTCGTGACACGGCCCGCTGGTGCCGGGCGCATCAGTTCCTCCTGTGCCGGGCGCTCTCGCTGCTCGTCATCGCGGCGAGGTCGCTGTTCGGCTTCGAGGTCGAGTTGCAGGAGCCGCCGGACTGTGCTCAGATCGCTGCCCGCCCGCTGCTGGTGCTGGCCAGGCATGGCGGCCCCGGCGACTCGTTCGCGCTGGTCCACCTGCTGATGCGTCAGTACCGGCGGCGTCCCGTCATCGTGGCGAAGGAGACATTGCGCTGGGATCCTGGGCTGGACGTCATGCTCAGCCGCTTGCCGTCGTGTTTCGTCCGACGGGGCCAGGGTGGCAAGGCGCCGGTCCGCGTGACAGAACTGGCCAGAAGCATGCGGGCGGATGACGCGATCCTGCTGTTTCCCGAGGGTGGCAACTGGACGCCGCACCGGCACCTACGGGCGATCGCCCGATTGCACCAGGCCGGCCGAAAAGCAGCGGCTGCCGATGCCGCAGGCAACCCGAATGTGCTGCCACCGCAGCCGGCCGGCCTGCTGGCATGCCTGCGCGCACGGCCTGACCTGAGCGTCGTCGTGATAGCCCATACCGGCCTGGAAGACCTTGTCAGTCCCGCGCAGGTGTGGCGTGCCCTGCCACTGTCCGACCGGCCGATGACCGTCCGCTGGTGGTACGAGCCGGCTTCGACCGTGCCGCAGACCGACGCAGGCCGACGCGAATGGCTTCGGTTGCAATGGGCGATCGTGGACTCCTGGATCGATGCCCGCAAGGCCGCTCGCCTTCCAGCGCCGACGGGCAGCGCACAATCCGTGCGCATCAGCCCCTGGGCCTAGTGGCGGACCACTGAGCCGAAGCTAATCGCAGCCGGCTCGATACGAACAGGTGAGCTCGCCGGGCTGAGTACTTTTGATACACAGGCCGGTGCTAACCAGATGTCGGCCTTATGCTGACTCGGGCTTAGGCGATTGGCGCACCGGACAGAGAACGAGCACATCACATGGTGGCAGAGGACGTGAGTTCAGGCAGCACCGCAGGCCTGGGGCTGCCGGAGCGCATCCGCGTTCTGCTGATCGAGGACGACGACGGTGACGCGCTGCTGGTAGAGGAACTAATGCTCGATGCCGGCTCACCGTTCATCCTGAACCGAGCGAAGTCACTGGCCGAGGCGAGCAGGGCACTGCCGGAGGCCGGCTGCGTGCTGCTGGACCTCGAACTGCCGGACTCGCGCGGGCTTCATGGCGTGCGGTGGCTGCAAGAGCGCTGGCCCGATCTGGCCGTGGTGGTCCTGACCGGCATCTCGGATGAGCACCTGGGCGAGGACGCGGTTGGCGCAGGGGCACAGGACTACCTGGTGAAGGGTCAGGTCGACGGCTTCCTCCTGCAACGGGTGGTCAGATACGCGGTCGAGCGCCAGCGGGCTGAGGAGACGCAGCGTCAGCTGCACGACGCCCGGCTGTATGCGGCGGAGAATGCTCGGCTTGAGCGGGGCCTGCTGCCATCGCCGCTGCTATCGGATAGCCGCCTCTCGGTAGCGGCGCGGTACCGGTCGGGCGGGCAGCAGATGCTGCTGGGCGGAGACTTTTATGACGTCGTCGAGGCTCCGGACGGCTGGGTGCACGCGATGGTCGGCGACGTCTGCGGCCGCGGCCCGGACGAGGCGGCCCTCGGCGTATGTCTGCGGGTGGCATGGCGCACCATGGTGCTGGCCGGACGGCCGGCCAGCGACATCCTGTCTGCCGTCGAGCAGGTGCTCGAGCATGAGCGTCATCAGGATCGGTTGTTTGCCACCGTCTGCATGTTGTCGGTCGCGCCGGACCGGACCGGCGGCCGTCTTTACCTGGCCGGGCATCCTCAGCCACTGTTGATCACAGCGGATGCCGTCCGCGAACTGACGGCTCCGGTCCGGCTGCCGCCGGGGATCAGCCATCGGGCGGACTGGCCGAACGCCCCAGTTGAACTGGGTGCCAGCTGGTCAGTGCTGCTATACACCGATGGACTGATCGAGGGCAAGGTTGGCGACGGGCCAGAACGGCTAGGCAGCGACGGCCTCATCAAGCTGATCGAGAAGCTCCGTGCTGACGACGCCAGAGCCCTGGCACCTGATCAGCAGATCAACGAACAGCTCATCGACTCACTGATTAGCCGGACCCGCGAGCTCAACGGCGGCGATCTCGACGATGACCTCGCGGTACTGATGCTCAGCTGCTCGGTGCCCGCCGATTCATGACCGCGAACCCGGCCAGCTCAGGCGCCTCGGCCCGGCCCGCACGAGCGGCCGGCTCACCGGACGGCGGCCGGACGCGTCGCCATGCCCAGCCCGACGTTGCGCGTCGCCTGGCAGGGCTAGCCGACGATGCAGGCAGCCGCTGGCCGCTGGGCCGGATCATCGCAGTCGGCATGCTGGCGCTCGGGCTGGTGCTGATGGCGGCCATCGTCATTGGCTCGATCGCGCTGAGCAACCTCAACAGCACCCAGAACCGCGTCGTCAACGTACTCGATCCGGCGGCTTTTCATGGCTCGGAGCTTTACGCTGCGCTGCTGAATCAGGAGACGGGTCTGCGCGGCTACCTGCTCAGCGCTCGCCAGCCGTTCCTCGCTCCTTACCTGACCGGGCTGGCCTCCCAGCAGGCGGAGGTAGGCGCCCTGCGTCCGCTGCTGGCGGGCATGCCGGTGGCAAGTGCCTACCTTGCTGACGCGTTGACGGCGATCAATCACTGGCGGTCAAGCTACGCCGTGCCCGCGATCGCGAAGGTATCCGCCACCGGCAAGGCAATGCCGGGCGCGAACATTGCCGTCGGCAAGGCAGACTTCGACCTCGTCCGGACTCCGCTCGCGGCGTTCCAGCAGTACCTGTCCGGCCAGCGGGCGCACGCCGTGGCCCAGCTGCACGCCTCGACAACGATCCTGGACGCCACCGTCATTGCCAGCGTGCTGGCATTGCTCCTTGTGGTCGCCGCGTTGGGCGTCGGGCTCCGCACTGCCGCTATCAGGCCGCTCGCCAGGCTGGCCGGCGAGGCACGGCGGGTAGCCAGCGGCGACTTCGAGCACGAGGTGGACCTGAGCGGTCCGAAGGAGGTGCACGAACTCGCCGTGGACGTCAACAGGATGCGAGACCGCATCCTGCACGAACTCTCAGCGGTCAGGGCCGCTAACGTCGCCCTCCGGGCTAGGGCCCTCGACCTGGAGCGATCGAACTCCGAGCTGGAGCAATTCGCCTATGTCGCATCACACGAGCTGCAGGAACCGCTGCGCAAGGTGGCCAGCTTCTGCCAGTTGCTGCAGCGAAGGTATATCGGGCAACTCGATGCCAGGGCTGATCAGTACATCGAGTTCGCCGTAGATGGCGCCAAGCGGATGCAGGCACTGATCGACGACCTGCTGGCGTTCAGCCGGGTGGGACGCACCCAGCGCGAGCCGGTGCTGATCTCGAGCGGGAGCGCCCTCTCGCAGGCCAGGGTGAATCTGGCCGCCGACATCAGGAAGTCCGGGGCGGTCATCGAGACGACTGAGCTGCCCCCGGTCCGGGCAGAGTTCTCGCTGATCACGTCCCTGTTCCAGAACCTGATCGGCAACGCCATCAAGTTCCGCGCAGACCGCCCGCCTGAGATCCGCGTGACCGCGGCCAGACAGGGCGACTTGTGGCTCTTCTCGGTCAGCGACAACGGGATCGGCATCGAGCCTGAGTACGCCGACCGTATCTTCGTGATCTTTCAGCGGCTGCATGACCGCACCGCGTATGCAGGTACTGGCATTGGCCTTGCCATGTGCCGCAAGATCGTCGAGCACTATGGCGGTGCGATCTGGCTGGACACTACCTACCAGGGCGGGGCAAAATTCTGCTTCACTCTGCCGGTAGCGCCAGCAGACGGTGAGGAGACAGCGCATGACTGAGCGTGCCGGGCTCAGTGCGGTCGACGTTCTACTCGTTGAAGATGACCCCGGCGATGTGCTGATGACCAGAGAGGCCTTCGAGCATTACCAGATACGCAACAACCTGTACGTTGTCGGGGATGGTGAGCAGGCCATGCACTTCCTCCGCAAAACCGGCGACTATGCCGATGTGCCTCGCCCCGGCCTGATCCTGCTCGACCTGAACCTGCCCCGCCGCAACGGACTTGAGGTGCTGGCCGAGATGAAATCCGACAGTGACCTGCTGGCTATCCCGGTGGTCGTGCTGACGACATCTCAAGCCGACGAGGACATCCTGCGCAGCTATGCGCTGCATGCGAATGCCTACATCAGCAAGCCCGTGGACTTCGAGCGCTTCATCGATGTGATCAGGCAGATCGATGACTTCTTCCTGACCCTGGTCAAGCTGCCACGCGGCGTCCACTGAGCCCGGCACAGCGTCGCCGTCCCTGGTACACCGATTCGTGCTGGCCGGGCGCGGCGTTGTCGCCGCTATCAGGCCTCGCTGTCCCGATGCGAGCGAAGCAGGTCAAGCACGCGCCGGTAATTGCGACGCGACTCGGCCTCCCGGTAGGCCGGATCAGTGTCGTGATAACCGCGGTGCCTGGCCTGCCGGACCGGCAGTGGTCCAGGCGGGACGACGAGGCTGCCCTCCCGGCCTAGCCGAAGTGAGAACTCCAGGTCAGCGTTGCGGTAAAAGCGCGCGCCCGCGGGCAGGCCGCCGACCTTGGCGGCTGCATCGGCGCGCACCGCGAGCAGGTAGCCCAAAAGCGCGGTCACGGGCCCCGGCCCGGCATCGTGGAAGCCGCGGAGGTCGGAGTCGGGGTCGGCACCGCGCCAGCCTGCGGCCACGACGCCTGGCTCAGCCAGCGCAGCTAGCAACGGACTGATGGCATCGCCGGTCAGGATCGTTGAGGTCTCCATCAGCACGTGCACGGGTGCCGGGTCGGCACGCAGCAGCCCGTTTCGCGCAGCGCCCCAGCCGGTCGCTCCGTGGACGTGCCACTCCTCGATCCGGCCTGGGTATGCCGTGGCTAGCTCATGCAACACCTCGCCTGCTCCGTCAGCGTTGCCCACATCCAGCCCGCTGACCATGACGCCGGCCGGGGCATGCTCAAGCAGGGCGGCTAGACACGTGCGCAAGTCGTCAGGCCAGCCCTCGACTAGCAGCGCCACCGTGGCCACTCGTCCCGGCGGACCTGGCAACTCCGCTACTGGCAGCGCGCCGGGATCCCGGAGCTGGCGAAAGCCACCAGAAGCGGCGGTGCCTCGCTTCGCCACCTCGCCGCTGGCGTCGGGAACCAGCACGAAGCTGTCGCCTGAATCCTGCACCAGCCAGCCCAGCGTGCGGATCCGGGCCCGCAGATCATCGGCGGTGGCGTAGTCCTTGGCCTGGCGCGCCGCCGCTCTGCGGCGCGCCAGGTCGCCCACCTGATCGGGGACTGTCGGTTCCGACAATGATCAGACCGGCAGCTCAAGGCAGCTTGACGACGGCGCGCGCCCTGGTCAGTACTTTGGCACCGGCCGACTTAGCGGTCAGGGCGATGACCAGCCTGTTGCCATCGAGCTTCTCCTCTACCAGCCCGCTCACCTCGATGGATGCGCCCGTGTCATCGTCGGGAACCACGACCATCGAGGAGAACCGAACTCCGAATTCGGTCACCGTCGCCGCAGGCCCGCCCCAGTCGGTCACGAACCGGCCTGCCTGCGCCATGGTGAACATGCCGTGGGCGATGACGTCCGGCAGCCCGACAGCCTTGGCGATCCGCTCGTTCCAGTGGATCACATTGAAGTCCCCCGACGCGCCGCAGTACTTGACCAGGCTGAGCCTAGTCACCGGGTAACTGACGGCAGGCAGCTCAGCGCCCGTCTCGACGCTGTCGTAGCTGACTTGCTCGCTCACGCCACGATCCTTTCTGCCGAAGCTATGCCGGAGCTCCGCGCTCGACCAGGGTGGACACAGCAGTGCAGACAAGCTCACCGGCGACGGTCCTGACCTCGGTGCTGGTCGTCACCATGACGTTGCGCCCCGCATCGCGGATGTCGGTGAGGGTGACCTGCGCGGTCACAACGTCCCCGGCCATGAGCGGCCGCATGTACTCGAACCGCTGCTCGCCGTGCACGACCATGGCGTAATTCAGGCCGAGACCCGGATCGGCCAGCGCTGCCCCCGACCCGGCCATGCTGATCACGATGGCGAATGTGGGCGGCGCGATGACATCCGGGTGCCCAGCGGCCTGTGCCGCCGCCCGGTCACGGTACAGCGGGTTGTGGTCGCCGATGGCAGCCGCGAACTCGGCGATCTTGACTCGGGAGACCTCATAGGGCTCGGAAACCGGGAACTTGCGGCCCACGTACTCACGGTTGATGGCCATGCCACTCCAGCCTCAAGATGGGCAACCGGATGCGATCCGGACAGGGTAACCGTAACGACCAGGCGGCATGCTGCCAGCCGGTCCCAGCAAGGCGGTTACTAGCGGGTTTCGCGGTGCGGCTGGTGCTTGCGGCAGAACGGGCAGTACTTGCTCAGCTCAAGCCGGTCGGGGTCGTTCCGCCGGTTCTTGCGCGTGATGTAGTTGCGGTGCTTGCATTCCTGACAGGCCAGAGTGATCTTGGGCCTGACGTCAGTCGCAGCCACGTGGCGCGCCTTTCTCTCGTCCAATCATGGGAAGCGCTATGGCAGGGAGCTGGACTGCCGGATAGCCATCGCGGTTCCGTAGCGGAGGCCGGACTTGAACCGGCGACACAGCGATTATGAGCCGCTTGCTCTGCCTGACTGAGCTACTCCGCCGCCCTGCCCGCCAGGCTCAGTGCAGATCCGGAAACGAGCCGATCTGACCCCCGCCATAGCCCTGGGCTGACCTAGCTTACCGGGAAATTGCCGAGACTGGCATTCGGGCATCCGCCGCCCCGCCGTCATGCGGCGCGCGCTGGGCCGCTAGCGGCGTGCAAGGCATCTAGCTATGGATCCGGGCTGGCACCAAACCGAGGTTACGGTCTAACCAGCCGAGGCGAGCGTCCGGGCCGGCTGGAACCGAGCGCGCCAACCCAGGCGCATGCGCGCCGGAGCGGTCGGCGAACGGCAGGCCGGGTCGAGCGCGACAGGCCGGGCTACCCAGCACAGACCTGATCATTAGTGCACCTTAGTTTCATGTCGTTACCAATTTGTCATCAAGTCCCGCGTGTCTGCCGTTTCCCCAATTCCCAGCGGGTAGATTGCTGTACGGAACAGGGCCGCGATGCCCTGGGGTCGGGCCTCGCTGGTCCCTGGGCAGATATCCGTGCCGATGACCCGCATCGTCGGCTAAGGTTCGCCGGCTACTCTTACCGACCGCGCTGTGCTGCCGCGCTGTGGTCCGCTCGTCAGATTGTCGGGCAGCATGGCACCGACCACACCGGCGCCGACCATGCCGGCGCCAACTACATGGGCGCTGACTGCATGGTGCCCACGGCCCGGGCCGGCTGCACCGCCGAGTCGGCAACGGGATGTCGTACATCTGCAGGCTGCGGGTTGTACGGTCAGTAACGCATATGGCCTGTCGGTTTGTGACGGGCTTGATTCAAGTGAATGATGTCGACGAGTCCAAGTTGCGGCTATTGTGGACCGTCATAACCCTTCGGCCGGACTGGGAGACACGACGCAGATGCCGAGGCGAGAGCACCCAGCTGAAGTGACATATCACGGGTTGCGGGAGGCGCCTGATACGGCAGCTATCACGGCCTCTGCCCGGCAGTCGTTCGCCAAGACCTACCCGGATCTTAAGCTCCAGCCCCTGGTTATCGTGATCGCCGCTTATAACGAGGCGGAGAACATCGGCGCCGTGCTTGACGAGATACCCGAGCAGATCGCGGACATCCCGGTATCACTGCTGGTCATCGACGACGGGAGCACGGACGCGACGACGAACGTGGCCGAGCGACACGGAGCGCTGGTGTGCACTCTGTCGGCAAACAGGGGGCACGGCGTGGCCCTCCGCCTCGGCTACCGAATCGCCAGGGAGGGCGGCGCGCAGTACATCGGGACGTTGGATGGTGACGGCCAGTGGGACCCAGCCGACCTGCCCGGCATGGCCAAGCTCATCGAGGCCGGCGAGGCCGACTTCGTCATCGGGTCCCGCCAACTCGGCCAGACCGAGAACACCGACGCATTCCGCAACCTGGGCGTCAAATTCTTCGCCATGATCATCAGTCGGCTGACGCACACTCAGCTCACAGACACCTCCAGCGGGCTGCGTCTGATGCGTGCCGACCTGACCGGAACTGTGACCCAGACCCAGCCGCAATACCAGACGTCCGAGTTGCTGATCGGCGCACTGCTCCAGGGCTACCGCGTCGCCGAGGTACCCACGGTGATGCGGCAGCGGATGTCCGGCGCGAGCAAGAAGGGTCGTAACTTCGCTTACGGCCTGCGCTACGCCCGGGTGATCGGCCACACCTACCTGCGCGAGCGGCGCGCCGGTCAGCTGGATGCCTCCGGCCAGCCCCAGCCAGCCGCTGAGAGCCCTGCGCCGGTTTCCCACCTCCGGTCAAGGTAGGAAGCCTCTCCCCGACCGGCGCCCTGCCCCTGCCTAGGTTGTCCGGTCCTGCCCCATTTGGGACATTGCCGCCGACGCCGCGCCCCGGCCGCATGTTTAGCCCACCCAGTCCTGGTGCATTAGCCGCACAGCCCATCTCGGCTGGAAGGCAGGTAACTCACATGACAGCGGCTCCGATGCAACCCGGACCTCCGCCCGAGCGTCCCCGGTCAAGCCGGCCTCGCGTCGATGCCGTTAAGTTGTGGTCCGGCGGCGTAGCGACGGCGGTCGTAGCAGCACTCATAGCTCTGGTCGGAGTGCTGGTGTCCAGGTGGCTATTCGGGATTCCGCTGCTGGCACCGCAGAAGGACGGCGCCTACGGTGATGTGCACACGACCGACCTGATGCTCGTTGCGGCGGCAGCAGCGCTCGTGGCTACCGCGCTAGCGCACCTCCTGCTGCTGAGCACGCCCCGCCCGATTATCTTCTTCGGCTGGATCATCGGGCTGGCGACCGTGGTAGCGGTGCTGCTGCCGTTCAGTACCGCAGCGCCGATCCAGGCCAAGGGCGCGACGGCCGCCGTGGCTCTTGTCCTAGGCATCGCCATCGGCTCGCTGGTCAGCAGCGTGGCATCGCGCTCCGTCCGGGTCATCGCCCCGCCTAGCAGAGGCTATTACGACCCGGCAGCGCGCTACGACGATCAGCGAAGGGCGTCTGGGTTCAACTTAAGCGCAGTCTGGGCTTAGCCCAGGTGGCACCATCTTGCACTCTTCACTGCTTCCGGCTCGACAAATCGGGGCATTGTGACCGCCAAATGCGCCCAAGTCGGTGAAGAGTGAGTCCATGCGGCTGTGATGCGCCAGCTATTTCATGATATTTCCGAAGGTTCGTGGGCGCGGGCCGAGGGTTCGTCGGCGCGGGCCGAGGGTTCGTCGGCGCGGGCCGAGGGTTCGTCGGCGCGGGCCCAGGCCAACTGCGTTCGCTGCCCTGCCGGCCGCGCACTAGCTGTCCTAACTGCGGCTAATGTCGCAAAGGAGCAACGCGTGGCGGGGAGGTGGGAGGCCGTTGGACGTGGGCCCGGCCCGCGCCAGCGGCTGCGCCGTCGCACGGGCTCCACTACTGGCGGCCTGCCGGCTCCAATCCGGCAGCGGGCTCCAAGTCCAGCGGCCGGGCAGCAAGGACGAAGCTCTCCCCGGCCGGCTAGCACTCGATGACGTTCACCGCCAGGCCGCCGCGCGCGGTCTCCTTGTACTTGATCTTCATGTCTGCCCCGGTCTCGCGCATCGTCTTGATCGCCTTGTCCAGGGAAACCTTGTGCTGGCCATCGCCGCGGACCGCCATCCGCGCAGCCGTGATGGCCTTGACCGCGCCGATGGCGTTCCGCTCGATACACGGGATCTGCACCAGCCCGCCGACCGGATCGCAGGTCAGGCCGAGGTTATGCTCCACGCCTATCTCCGCCGCGTTCTCCACCTGCTCGGGCGTGCCGCCAATTACCTCGGCCAGGCCAGCGGCCGCCATCGAGCAGGCCGATCCGACCTCGCCCTGGCAGCCGACCTCGGCACCGGAGATCGAGGCGTTCTCCTTGAACAGAGAGCCGACCGCGCCGGCGGTCAGCAGGAAGCGGACAACACCGGAGTCATCAGCGCCGGGAACGAACGTGATGTAGTAGTGCAGCACGGCCGGGATGATCCCGGCGGCCCCGTTGGTGGGCGCGGTGACGACGCGGCCGCCGGCTGCGTTCTCCTCGTTCACCGCTAGCGCGTAAAGCGTCACCCACTCCATCGCGTAGAGCGGGTCGGTCGTGTCGCCAGTCTCCTGGAGCTTGTCCTGCAGCGCCTTGGCCCGGCGGCGCACCTTGAGCCCGCCAGGCAGCACGCCGTCAGCGGCGCAGCCGCGGGTTACGCACTCCTGCATGACCGCCCAGATGCGCAGCAGGCCGGACTCCACGTCCGACCTATCCCGCCGCACCAGCTCGTTTGCCAGCATGACGCCGCTGATCGGCAATCCGGTCCGGCTGGTGGTCGCCAGCAGCTCGGCCCCGCTTGAGAACGGGTATGGCACCGGCGTCGGATCGGCGACGATGGCCGGACGGCCGGCTTCGTCCTCGCCGAGCACAAATCCGCCACCGACCGAGTAATAGGTCCTGGCCGACAGCTCGGTGCCGCCCCCGTCCAGCGCGGTGAACCGCATGCCGTTGGAATGGAACTCGAGCCGCCGGCGCCGGTGCAGCACAATGTCGTCGTCGATGCTGAACTCGATCGCCTTGCTGCCGAGCAGCGCCAGCGCGTCCTGCTCCCTGACCTGCTCCACCAGTGCATCGGCGGCCGCCGGGTCGACGGTTTCTGGCTGCTGCCCGGACAGGCCGAGCACCACTGCCTTGACACTGCCGTGCCCATGTCCCGTGGCGCCGAGCGAGCCAAATAGCTCGGCCTTGACCCGGCACACGGCCGGCATCAGCCCATCCTGTTCCAGCGAGCTGGCGAACATGAAGGCAGCGCGCATCGGGCCGACGGTATGCGAGCTCGACGGGCCGATGCCGATCTTGAAGAGGTCAAAGACGCTGACCGTCATCGGGCTACTCCCTGGTGCTCTGACGCCGGGTCGGCCACGTTCCCGTGCTTTATCTTTCTACCGGCCGGGTCATAGGGCGGGCGGAATCCGATTTCGGCACTGGCAACCAGGCCACCCACGTTGACCTCGTAGCGGCCGGTCTTGACGAACTCGGCAGTCACCGGATGACCGGCCGGGTCTCGCAGGTAAGCAAGCCCGACGGCCGCGCCGAGCGTCTCACCCCATGCCGCCGAGGTTACCTGGCCGGCTGGCTCGCCATCCCGCAGCAGCAGCTCAGAGCCCCACAACATGACGTCAGGGTCGTCGAGCACCACCGAGACGAGGCGGCGCCGTGGGCCGTCGGCCTTCGCCTTCTCGACCGCCTCGCGGCCGAGGAAGCCGATGCCGCCGGACAGCTTGCAGGCGAAGGTCAGCCCGGCTTCGACCGGGTTGTAGTCCGGCGTCAGCTCGCGGCCGAACGCCCGGTAGCCCTTTTCCAGCCGGAGAGACTCGATCGCGTAGTAGCCGGCGTTCGCGACGCCCAGGTCGGCCCCGGCCGCCATGAGGTCCGCGTAGACGCTCACCGCGAACTCGGCTGGCACGTAGAGCTCCCAGCCGAGCTCGCCCACGTAGGTGATCCGAGTCGCGCGGACGGTCGAGTAGCCGAGGTCGATGAGCCGACTCGAGCCGAATGGAAAACCGGCCTCGCTCAGGTCCGCGCCGGTCAGCCGGGACAGCAGCTGCCTCGACAGCGGGCCCATCACGCCGTAGACGGCGTAGGCCGACGTGACATCGACCAGGGCTGCCCTGCTGCCGGGCGGCATCTGCCTGCGGATGTGGTCAGCGTCCCGCTCCGTCGTCGCGGCGCTCGCGACGAGCAGGAACTCCGTCGCCGACAGGCGGGTCACGGTGATGTCCGACTCATAGCTGCCGCGGTCGTTCAGCATGCCGGTGTAGACGGTTCGGCCCGGCCATACCGCGACGTCGTTGGTGCACAGCCACTGCAGCGCCGCCTCGGCGTCCTCGCCTGCGACCAGGTACTTGGAGAACGAGGTCTGGTCGAACACCGCGACTCGCTGCCTGGTGGCCAGTTGCTCGGCGGACGACCAAGGCTGCCAGTTCTGCTTGCCCCAGGAGTACTGGATGAGCGGGCGCTCCCCTGGCGGCGCGAAGACGTTGGCCCGCTCCCAGCCCATCTTCGCGCCGAAGCAGGCATTAGCCTCACGCAGCTGCTGGTAGGCAGGCGATCGGCGGAACGGCCTGGCCGTCTCCAGTTCCCGGTTCGGCCAGGCGATCGCGTAGTGCAAGCCGAGCACCTCGCCGACGCGATCCCGCAGCCAGCGCGAGTTGCCGTTGAAGACGGCGAACCTGCGGATGTCCACCGCGGTCAGGTCGCTGGCCGGCTGGCCGTCGATGATCCACTGCGCCAGGGCCAATCCGGCGCCACCCGCCGAAGCGATGCCCACGGAGTTGAGGCCAGCCGCCACGAAGAAGCCACCGAGTTCCGGCGCCTCGCCCAGAATGAACTGGTTGTCGGGCGTAAAGCTCTCCGGGCCGTTGTAGAACTTGCGTATCCCGGTGTCGGCGAGCACCGGGATCCGGTGCAGCGCACTGTCCATCAGGATGCTGAAGTGCTCCCAGTCCTCGCCGAGCAGCTGGAACTCGAACGGGTACGGCAGATCATCTGGCGAGACCCACGGCTTGGCCTGCGGCTCGAACCCGCCTACCACCAAGCCCCCGACCTCCTCCTTGAAGTAGGTGTAGCCGTCAGGATCGCGGAGCACCGGGAGGTCCGGGTGTACCCCGTCGATCTGCTCGGTGACAACGTAGAAGTGCTCAGCTGAATGCAGCGGCACGGTCACTCCGGCCAGCGCCCCGACCTGCTTAGCCCACTGGCCCGCGCAGTTGACGACGATCTCGGCCTCGACGTCGCCGTGGTCAGTATGGACGCCGGTCACCCGGCCGTCCCGGCTCGTGA
>Ga0187783_10001424_pt1 | contig 17687 bp, 17 predicted proteins | sample 1015_SJ02_MP02_2_FD_132471 | JGI IMG/M metagenome (GOLD analysis project Ga0187783, IMG submission 132471) | Tropical peat soil microbial communities from peatlands in Department of Meta, Colombia - 1015_SJ02_MP02_20_MG | ecosystem: Environmental > Terrestrial > Soil > Wetlands > Peat | place...
CGGCCTACGCCGATGATGACAAGGCCTCGCTCGCCAGCAGCGAGTACGCCCAATGGTTGCGGACCCCGGAAATGATGCACATGATCGATGCCAACAAGCAGGGGAAGATTACGAAGCAGGAATGGATCGCGTATCAAACGCGCATGTTCAAGGCGCTCGACAAGAACGGGGATGGCTTCCTCTCGCCGGAGGAGTTCTACGGCCACCCCAAACCGATCGACTTTGCGACCGGAGGCTATTCGAGGGCTCTCGAAACGAAGCAGATGTTCGGCAGGATCGACGCCAACGGCGATGGCAAGGTTTCCCTTGAGGAGTACCTCAACTTCCAGAATGAGGTGTTCGACATGATGGACACCGGTAAGAAGCAGGTGCTCACTCCCGGTGAATTCATCAAAGCGCCCTAGGCATGCGGTTGCGGCGAGGAGCGCCGAGCGCGCGTTGAGGTCCGCTCAAGATTCTGGCACTTGCAGTTCCAATGACGGAGGCATCACCACGAGCGCTCGTCTCTTTCATCGCACGCGGTTGATTGTCCGGCCTCATTCGGGCGCCATCCTGCTCGGCGCCCGGAGGCGTTCTTAGGGAAGTAGCTGCCCTCTCAGCTGACGATGAAGAGCATCAGGCACGGGAACATGTTCGGCCCTGCGCAGCAACGTCGTCACTGAGCTGGGTTCGTGTAACTGTGCCCCAGCAGGCCGATACGCGTTTTCCTCGGCCACGAAACCAGGATGGATGCTCGTCACATCGGTTCGTGGGGATCGCCGAATCGCGTCGCTACGGCTTGCGGGATTTCAGTTCGACCTTACTTGTCCGAATCGAAGTGTCTAGGAGCATGTCATGGCGAAATTGACCGATTATCAAAACAGTTTTCCCAACGCACGCCTTGCGCGCTCGCAGACCGGCGTCCTGGAAGTCGTGCTGCACACAAACGGCGGAACATTATTGTTTAACGGGTACACGCACGAGCAGTTCGTCGAACTGTTTCACGCCGTCGGTTCCGACGCAGAGAATCGTGTGGTCATCCTGACAGGAAGCGGATCCGCGTTCATGGAGTCCATTAGCCCAGAGGGCTTCGACTTCTTCACACCGCTCGGCTATGACAAGATCTATCGTGAGGGCAAAAAAGTTCTGATGAACATCCTCGATATCGAAGTGCCCCTAATCGCTGCGGTCAACGGTCCCGTGCGGCTCCACAGCGAATACATATTGCTGGCCGACATCGTGTTGGCAACCCCGGCGACTGTATTTCAGGACAAGCCGCATTTCGAGTTTGGGATTGCTCCTGGAGATGGAGTCAATCTGCTTTGGCCCGAGATCATTGGCAGTGTGCGCGGTCGGTACTTCCTACTGACGCGACAGGAGCTTGCGAGTCAGACCGCAAGGGAATGGGGGGTCGTCAATGAGATCGTCACCGCCGAGAAACTCCTGCCTCGTGCTCGAGAGATCGCGGAAGGGCTTGCCAAGCTGCCGCCGTTGACGGCGCACTACACGCGCATCGCTCTCACACAGAAGCTCCGCCGTCTCATTGATGAGGGTGTCGGTTACAGTCTTGCGTTGGAGGGTATTAGCGCGGCAGCTGTCGCCCGCGACGGTTAGAAAGCACCCTGATCACCGTACGGCGACATCTGGCACGAGTGAGCCGCCGCGCCCGGTGACAGCAATGCAGCTCACGCAAGCAAGCCATTGCACTGTCGACGGAATTCCCAAAGCGTCTTTTCAAGAGAATTCGAGCCGCGCGTGCCGCCTGTGGGTAACCTTCGGGCGCGGCGTCTCTGTCGTTCTATTGTCGCGGCCGACCCCCACAGGGTGCGTTCAGCGCACCCTAGCCTGCCAGGAATTGACCACCGGGATCTTCAGGTCTTCGAAGTGCTCGACATTTCTCGTCGCAAGCGTTGCGTGGCGCGCCAAGGCGATTCCTGCAATTTGCGTGTCGCGCATATCCACTGGTCGCCCCGATTTCTGCCGCCTGGCCGCGAGACCCGCCGCCTCCACGGCTGCGCTCCCATCGAAGTCAACGACCCTTCGGAATGAACGGCGGCGAACTTACGCGGACGCCCGTACGCTGTTACCCGCGATGCGTCATCGAAAACGCCCGTTTAAGCGCCGTGCTGACAGCGGACAAATTAGCGGGTAATCGGGGGGGGGGGTGTAAGAAAACGATTCAACTCAATGAGTTAAAACCAAGGTTCGAGTCCTCGTGCGGTGAATCGAAGCTCAACCTCGGTGCGCCCCACGCGTTGGCCCAGGTGTTGCAGAATATATGTAACCAGTTACATACTGGCGCCGTGATGTTCTTCGAACGCGTCGGCAGGCTCGCCTTGGGTTCCCGCGTGCGGTTTCTCGCGGAGGCCATCACGCGCGATGCCGCGCAGATCTTCGAGGCCTACGGCACGGAGCTGCAGCCGAAGTGGTTCCCGGTCTATTACGTGCTCACGGAACGCTCGCGGCTATCGATCACGGTGATCGCCGAGGACATCGGTCACTCGCATGTATCGGTGAGCAAGATCGTAGCGGAGATGTCTCGTGCTGGCCTCGTGATCGAAAGCACCGACTCGGGGGACCGGCGCCGCACCGTCGTTAGTCTCTCCCGACGCGGCCGGAGTCTGGCCCGGCGAATGCGCACCCAGTACGCAGACGTCACCGGCGCCGTCGAGGAGATATCGGCAGGTTGCCGTCACGATCTGTGGCAGGCGCTCGGTGAATGGGAGGCGCAGCTTCAGGAGCGTTCGCTGCTGCAGCGGGTGATCGACCACAGGCGCCAGCGCGAATTCGGCGGCATCCGCATCGAGCCTTACCGCGCTGGATTTCGCAGCGCCTTCCGTCGCCTCAACGAAGCCTGGATCAAGGCGCATTTCAAAATGGAGCGACCCGACTTCGCGGCGCTCGACGACCCGCAGCGGTACATCCTGGCGCGCGGCGGCTTCATTTTCGTGGCGACGCTCCGGGGGCGTGCGGTGGGTGTGTGCGCTCTGCTCAAACGTGACGATTCGCGCTACCCGTATGAGCTCGCGAAGATGGCGGTCGCGCCCCGCGTTCGGGGCCGCGGGGTTGGCTACCTCCTCGGACTCGCCTGCGCGGACAAGGCCCGTGAGCTCGGGATCGAACGGCTCTACCTCGAGAGCAACACGGTGCTCGCACCGGCGATCCGGTTGTATGAAAAGCTCGGCTTCCGCCGTGTGACTGGGGTTGCGAGTCCCTACGAACGCTGCAACATCCAGATGGAACTAAGCCTGCGCCGCCTCGCGATTACCCGATATGGTTCCAGAAAAAAGCGCGTCTAGCTCGGCGCCTTCCGTGAAACTCTATTTCCTCTCGATCCGCTCGCGCATCCAATCCTCGAGCTGCTCAAAGGTCATTCGATGCTCCGCGACCCCGACGATCATGTCCTCGGCCGCTCGGTTTGCCGTAGGTCGAATCAATACTTCATATTCCTCAGATCTTCGATCAACCCCGGACCAGTCGGCTCCCATCCCAACGTCTTGCGAGTCCGTTCACTCGAAGCCGGCATGTCGAGCATTGCAAAGTGCGTGAACCATCCGAAGTGCTCAGCAGCCTTCTCCGGAGCGATCGAAATCGCCGGCACCTTCAGCCCCTCGCCGATCGTCTCCGCGATTTCGCGTATTGACACACCTTCTTCCTGTACCGCGTTATACACCGTCACGCCGGCACCTGTCCTTTCAACCGCCAGCCTGTATAGGTGCGCCACATCCTTCAGAGGAGCTGCAGCCCATCGGTTGGCACCATCGCCAACATATGCTGACACGCCTTTCTCTCGTGCGGTCTGTGTCAGCAGCGGGACCAGCCCTTGCTTGCGCGTGTCATGCACCTGCGGCAGGCGCACGATCGCCACGTGCACGCCTTTCTCCGCTGCAGCTCGAGCCGCCTGTTCAGGCCTGCGCGGTATAGCCGGCTCATCAGTTGGAGGATCGCTCTCGGTGCGCACATGGCCCGGCGCGGCCTTCGTCAATCCAACCCCGGAGGTTACGACCAACAGATTGCCCGGCTTCATGACCGATCCCAACGCCTCGATCGCCTTCAGCTCATCCTCAGCATTCTGGGCAAACTTTGAAAAGTCATGGCTAAAGGCCAGATGTACCACTACATCCATGCCTCTTGCCCCGCTGCGCAGACTTTCGAGGTTTTGGAGGTCGCCGCGATGAATTGCCGCCCCCACTCTTTTTAACTGCTCTGCACCTGTATCGCTGCGCGTCAGACCGCGCACCTCGTACCCCGCCTCGATAAGCTCCTTCACCAATTCAGTTCCAATAAAGCCCGTGGCTCCGGTCACAAATACGCGCATGTTCCTGCTCCTGATAGGTTACGGCGCACCCGTAAACGGCGCGCCAATTGACATTTGCACCCCTGCGAATTAAAACGGGGACCGTCTCCGGATAGGGATATATAAGCGGAGACAGTCCCCGTTTGCAAGAGGTTTTTATCATTTATCGCATGGCGAAAAGAAAGACTGCACCGCCCTCCCCTGTTCGTAAGCCCCGCGCTGATGCGACGCGCAACCGTGAGCGCATCCTTGAGGTCGCCAAGGAAGCCTTCACCCGCAATGGCGCGGTCGCGAGCCTCGACGATATCGCACGGCAGTCCGGCATAGGCTCCGGCACGCTCTATCGCCACTTCCCGACGCGTGACGCCCTTATCGAAGCCGTCTATCGCAGTGAAGTCGAAAAACTGGCCGAATCCGAACAGCGCCTCGCCTCCACCATGCCGCCGCTTGAGGCGCTTCGCGCGTGGATGCTTCTATTTATCGACCATGTGGCCGGCAAACAGTTGATCATTCCCGCCATGAATACGGTCGCGGGAGGTTCGATTCGACTGATCGAAGGCTCGCGGAGTCTCATCCACGCTGCGTTCATCCGTTCGGTCGAGCGCGCCATTGCTAGTGGCGACCTGCGGCGGGAAACCAATCCTAACGACTTTGTACGGGCGCTGATTGGCATCTTCCACACGACGGCTCTACCTGGTTGGGAGGAAAGCGCCCGCCGTCTCGTCGACATACTCATCACGGGCTCGCGCCGGACAAACACGTAGTCTGTGGGGAACGCTTGCAGGCATTCGCGACCCGACCGCGTGCCTCCCCCTTCACTCATGGCAAGTTCGCAGTCCCCGCATGGCGGCGCTGACGGCTACCAAGTCCGAAGCTTCGCTGCGATGTTCACGTCGCTCGGCGAGCGCCATCAGTAACTCGTCTTTCCTCGCTACCGGTGGCCCTCCACGGTCTGTATGACTTCGAGACAGAAGTCGATGAACGCACGCACTTTGGCGGGCGGATGTTTGCGGCAGGGGTGAAAGGCAAAGAGCGGGAAGCGCTCGCCGTGCCAGCGGGGAAAGAGGTCGACGAGGGCCCCTTGGGCCAAATGATCGCGAACGATACCCCAGCCAATGAGCTGGGCAATACCGGAACCCGCGGCGCACTCCTCGAGCATCGCCTTAGGGTCCGTGAAGGTGAGAGGTCCTGTTGTGGGCACTTCCGTGGATTCATCTCCGCGAATGAACTCCCAATCGAAGGGTCGCCGCGTATAGGGATCCAGAAACTGCAGGCATCGATGGCCGGTGAGATCGCGGGGGTGTTTGGGTCTACCGAACCGGGCGATATAGCGGGGTGAGGCTAACGTCAGGATCGGGGCATCGATCAGTTTTCGCGCGACGAGGCTCGAGCGACGCGGCTGCCCGAAGCGAATCGCAAGATCGGTGCCTTCCGCCACGAGGTCCCCGATGTGCTCGCTGGTCACAAACTCCAGCGAGAGCTCGGGATAGCGATCGCAAAGCCCGCCCAGGCGACCGGCAAGCACCAGCGGCAGGACGAAGGGGTCGATGTCCACTTTGAGGCGGCCGCGCACCGCGGAGACTGCGCCCGAAGCGACGATGGCCGCATCCTCGATGGCGGAAAGGTGGGGCTTCACCTCTTCATAAAAGCGTCGACCTTCGTCCGTCAGCGTGACCCGCCGGGTGGTGCGATCAAGGAGCCGCACTCCCAGGCGCTTCTCGAGCCGGCTGACAGCCCGGCTGACACCGGAGTCGGTGATTCCGGTGATTTCGGCCGCCTTGACGAAGCTTCCGCCCTCGACCACCGCGGCAAGAATGCTTACGCCCGGCAAGACCCGGTTATCGAACGTCATCTCGGGATTCCTGACTTTAGATCAGGAACTATCTGACATGGAAGGCCTTAATTCAAGGGTGCTCAAGGCCTATAAAGGAGGCCAGTTCGTAATTGGATCGGCCCACGAAGGCGGGCTCTGACTGGCAGAACAGCCGACCGCGGAAGCTCATTTTCGAGGCCGGCGTTCGAGGAGAAGGACCCTGGCACGCATCTTCATTACCGGTTCGTCCACAGGCCTCGGAATGATGGCCGCCCAGCTGCTCGTCACCCAAGGTCACCAACTCGTGCTGCATGCCCGCGATGCCGCACGCGCGAAAGCCGCTCGGCACGAACTCCCCAAGGCCGAAGCCACTGTCGTAGGCGATCTGCAAACCCTCGCTGGCGCTAAAGACCTCGCGGCACAGGTCAATGCGCTCGGCCAGTTCGATGCCGTCGTGCACAACGTCGCGGTCGGATATCGCGAAGGGCACCACCTCACGGCCGATGGCCTGCCTCACGTATTCGCCATCAACACGTTGTCGGCCTATCTCCTCACCGCGTTGATCGAGCGACCGAAGCGGCTCGTCTATCTGAGCTCCGCCCTGCACCATCAGGCCGAGGCCCATCTCGATGACATTCTCTGGAAGAAGCGCCCTTGGAACGGCTCGACCGCGTATGCCGAAAGCAAACTCCACGACGCGATGCTCGCCTTCGCAATCGCCCGGCGCTGGAGAGATGTCTTCTCGAATTCGCTCGAACCCGGCTGGGTTGCGACGAAGATGGGCGGTCCAGGCGCGCCCGATGACATGAAGCAGGCCCATCTCACCCAAGCGTGGTTGGCGGCCGGCGACGATCCGAAAGCCGATGTCACGGGAGAGTACTTCTATCACTTAAAGCGGAAGGCCCCGAACCCCGAGGCGCACGATGCGACGCTACAGACGCGACTCATCGACATCTGCACGGAGATCTCAGGCGTCGCGCTACCGACGTGAGCCTGCGGTTGCAGGTAGCAGGATCACTCGGCACCGGCAGATACGCGTGAAAGTAGTGACGCCATTGCTCGGGGTAGTTGCGGCCTGCCTCTTAGGATCGATCGCGCGCGGCCAAGGCTCGCAACATCTGTCAGATGAGTATCTCGAGCAGGCGACGCCCTTGATCCATTGGCCCAAGGGCCTCGAGCCTGCGAGTGTCGATGTGTTTGTTCATAACGAAGGTTCGATCAAGGCGCCGCCCGAGGTGGTCTGGGCGAATCTTACCGGTGCGCCTGAGTGGCCGAGCTGGTATTCCAACTCAGCCGATGTGCGCATTGAGGGGGGTCACTCGAGACTCGCGCGTGGCGCCACCTTTCACTGGAAGACCTTCGGCTTTGCGTCTCCGAACGCTGAGTCATTCTTTTGAACCAAGATGCGGAGTTTCTATCATGGCTCGTGACATGATCTTGAAAGGTGGCTACATCGTGACGGTTGATGATGCCGTCGGCGATCTTGAGGGCGGCGATGTTCTGATCCGAGGTGACCGAATCGCAGCGGTGGGACGGAATTTATCCGCCCCGTCCCGAGAGGCCGAAGTCATCGACGTGACGGGGCGGTTGGTCATTCCGGGGCTCGTCGATACTCACCGGCATGTCTGGCAGGGCGCCATCCTCGCCTTCACACCCCAGGTTACGGGCGCTGGCTATGACCCGCTGGTTCTGAACGGCATCGCGCCGCAATATGAGCCCGAGGACATCTATGCCGGCACGCTCTGGGGGGCGCTGCAGGCACTCGATGCCGGCATTACCACGATCGCCGATTGGGCACACAACCTTCGCTCGGCAGAGCATGCGAATGCGGACCTGCGCGGCTTGCAGGAGTCCGGAATTCGGGGCTACTTCCTCTACGGAGGCCCCGGTCCTAAGGGCACGGTCGCGAATCCCCCGCACCCCGAGGACGCCCGCCGGATGCGCGATGAGCACTTCTCGAAAGGTGCCAACGGACGCCTGCGCATGGGGCTCGCGCTTCGCGGACCCTGTTTCACCTCCGAGGAGCGCAATGCCAAGGATTTCGCCTTCGCGCGAGAGCTCGGGCTGCCGATCTCAACGCACGTCGGCATGGCGGGAACCTCGAACGCCATCATTAAGCTGGAGCGCGCGGGACTCCTTGGTGACGATGTCAACTACGCCCACGGCAACATGTTGACCGATCAAGAGTTCGATTTGATCGCAAGCAGCAAAGGCACCTTATCGATCACCCCGTCGTCCGACATGCTCATGCAATTCGGCACGTACCCGGGAACCGGGCGTGCACTTGAACGCAACATCCGCTGCGGGTTTGGCGTCGACACCATCTGTAGCTGCGGAACTGATCTCTTCTCGGAAATGAGGCTCGCGCTCGCCGCGGAGCGCTCGCGAGCGAATGCCGCCGCCCTGGCGCGCGGCGAGCGAGTCCCCACAGTCGCCCTTCACCAAAGGGACATGCTGCGGCTCGCGACGATCGAGGGCGCCCGCGTCTGGAACCTCGGACAGGAAATCGGCAGCCTCGCGCCGGGCAAGCACGCGGACATCGCCGTCATTGACATGCGCTCGCCGCACCTCGATGGCATTGGCGATCAGATTGCGAGGATGGTTCTGGGAGCAGGTCCCGCCGATGTCGAGATGGTGATTGTCGGCGGTGACATCATCAAGCGCGATGGGCAACTGGTCGGTGCTCACGTCAGGAAAGCACGGGAACTCATGCTAGCAAGCCGCGCTCGTCTTAAAGAGCGCGCCTCGCGAGCACCTCTGTGACTCCAGCCGACGATCCGCGCGCACGCCGCAGTCGGAAAGCGTCGGAAAGCGCGACGGCACGGCCCACGGCGACACCCTGCTCAGCGTTCGGAGCCTGCGCCGCCTAGCCCCAGGAACACAACGATTGCGCGGTTCAGACGGACGATATCTTCATCGTCAAGACGCCCGATGCGCCTGCCGATCTTCGTGCGTGCGACTGTGGTGATTTTGTCGACCATCAGGCTGCTCCCCTCCTTGAGTCCATTGCGCTCACTCGGGTTCACTGGCACTCGGAACAGAGGGGCAGGCGTCGGATTGGTCGTGAACGGGCAAAACGTGACCGACAGGAGCTCCTCAAAGCGATCGTCCTGCAGGATGGCGACCGGCCGTGGCTTGCCAGTGTAGTCAGGACCGCCAGCGACGCTCCAGATCTCACCCCGCGTCACGTCGCGCTCCAATCCGCGATGGATTCAATGAAGGCCAGATCCTCCTGCTCCTGCGCGCTGTTAGCGATCGCCCGCGACTGCCGGCGCGCCTGCGCAGCGAAGTGCTTCGAACGAACGTCGGGGACCCATATTTGTATCGGGCGAAGACCCGCCGCGCGCAGTGCCGCTCGGTGCTTCCGTACACGCACCGCAGTTGGTGTCCGCGAACGGGGGCGAGTGGAGCTCATGTCAGCCTCTGTGAATGACATTACATGTAACGTAATGATATGCGATGATGATGTTACATGCAACGCAGGATCGTCCATCCCGCCCCGGGCTAGGAGCGAGCTATTTCATAGCGTACGGAGCCGAAGCATTGAGCTCGTTCATTTGAGCGGGTGCAGCGGAATTCAATGCGCTAAGGCATGCGACTTACCGTAGCGCGCTCAGCGGTAGGCGGGGTGAGGCGACACCTCGCCCGCGCCCGAACGGCGCGGCGTCGGGACGTCAGTGGTCGCTCGATAGCGAGTCGACGAAGCGCGCGTAGTCGCGTGCCAGAGCGGTGCCCACGAGGTGGAAGGGGGGTGGCACGGAGATGACCGCCTTGCGAGCAATCCCGAGACCGATGAGGGCCAGCAATCCCCACGCGCCGCAGATCAGCCACGCCGCGGCGACCCGGTGAGGGCCGCTCCACGCCGACACGATCGCTGCAACACTCAGGAAGCAGACAAAAATCAAGCCGGCGACCATGGCGATGCATGCCCCAACCGTCGCCTTGACGATCTCCTCGCGAAAGCGTTGCAGGTCCCCTGCGACGAGTGGGCCGTAGTGAGGCAGGCGCTCACGAACGAACTGAATGAGCGCCTTGCTCTCACGAACCTGCTCGAGCACCAAGCGCGATACTCCTACTTTGGAAAGTTCTCGCGAATCATTTCGAAGACATCGCCACCCTGTCCGTGCAGGATCGCCTTCATTGAATACAGCGTCATGCCATAGGCCGCGTCGAGCGCGGTAAACGGCGGCATCACGAGTTCGAGCGGTGCCACTTTGACGCTCAAGAGTGCGGGCCCCGGCTCTGAGAGCCACTCCTGCACGGCCGTTTCCAGCTCGGCGGCGTGAACGACATCTCGTCCCCACAGACCCATGGCTGCGGCCACCTTACCGAAGTCTGGGTTCTTGAGGCCGGTATAGATCGGAAGCAGCCCCTCGCTTTTCTGCTCGAGCTCGACGAACCCGAGCTTGCCGTTGTCATAGACGACAATCTTGACGGGCAGATTCTCCTGAACCGTGGTCAGCAGGTCCCCGAACAGCATGGTGAGCCCACCGTCGCCGGCCATGGCGATGACCTGTCGGCCAGGCTGGCACTTCTGCAGCCCGATCGCGGTGCTCACGCCATCGGCCATCGTTCCATGCAGCAGGCTGCCAAACATGCGCCGTTTGCCATTCGCGGCGATCATTCGCATCATCCACACGACGGGCGTTCCATCGTCGCCCGAAAAGACAGCGTCGTCCGCCGCCAGCCGATTGATGATCGAGGTCAGGTATTGGCCCGATATGCGACCGTTGTGTCCGGGCGTGGCTCTCTCCGCCTGTGCCTTGAGTGCCCTGGCGTGTCGCTTGACGTAGGTGTCGCGAAAGGCCGTGTCATCGCGTTGCCGCAGCCGTGGCAGCAGAGCCTGCAGTGTGTCCTTGACGTTGCCCGCGACACCAAGGTTCACGGGGTGTCTGCGCCCGACGTGGGTCGGATCGATGTCGACCTGGAGAATGGTCGCGTTTTTCGGATAAAACTGTGACCAGGCAAAATTGGTCCCCAAGAGGAGCAACGTGTCGCAGTTGAGGATGGCCTGATACCCCGATTCCATGCCGATGACGCCCGTCATCCCCACGTTGTAGGGATTATCGTGTTCCAGCGCGTCCTTGCCGCGCGAGGTGTGAGCGACCGGCGCCTGTAGCCGTGCGGCGAGCTGTATGACTTCATCGTGCGCCTCCGCAGCGCCCACGCCTGCGTAGACCGTGATGTTCCCGCCTTCCTCGATGAGCCGCGCCATCTCATCGAGTTCGGCATCGCTCGGCCGAATTACCGGCTTACTGATATGCACGCTGAAGGGCAGCTCCTCCGCGGCATCGGAGTCCGCCACATCCACGGGCAGTATCAGCACCGCGACACCGCGCCGCGTGAGCGCCGCCTGGCAGGCCATCACAGTCAGGCGACGCGCCTGCTCCGCAGTCAACACCATCTCGCAAAAGACGCTGCAGTCCCGGTAGACCGACTTGAAGTCAACCTCCTGGATGAAATCGAATCCTATCTCCCTCCGCACGATCTGGCTGGCGATGAGAATGACGGGGGCGCGGTTGCGGTTCGCCTCGTAGAGGCCATTGATGAAGTGGAGGCTCCCCGGGCCGCAGCTGCCGGCCACAGCGGTAAGACGATCGAGTAGCAGTGCCTCCCCCTGCGCGGCAAACGCGCCGGCCTCCTCGTGGCGCATGTGGACGAACCCGATCTCGCTCTTGGAAAGCGCGGTCGCGAAAGTATTCAACGTATCACCGACGATGCCGTAACAGTGCTTGACACCCGCATCCTTCAGCGTCTCGACGATAACGTGTGCAACCTTCTTGCTCATCGCTTGACATCCCTCAGGTTAGGAGTTTTCGCTCGCACTGCCGGCCACAGCTGGTTCAACAGGCTAGCCCGCGTCCACTTGCCGTGTAGCAAGGATTCGTCAGTCCAAAGCTTAACGCCCGAGGCGTCGCGTCGGCAGAATGGCATCAGCCTGCCGCTTGCAGTGCGCAGTTCCTCGCCAGCCGCCATGGCAAGATCCTGTCCAACGAAGGATCGGAACCGTATCCCCCCTATGGGGGGAGGTGGCAGCACGCAGGATCATACAGCGCAGCGCTGGCCGAGGATTGGCAGCAACCGCGTTCGGGTTATTCTGTGGCGAATGCAAGGCCCTCACGCATCATGATCCAGCGCCATCACACGCTCGGCGCATTCACGATCGCTACGCTTTCCGGTGGACGCCTCCCCGACCAACTGCATGTCGGGCTGCGTGGCAATCAGGCTCCCGATCCCTGAGCGCAGCAACGGATGCTGACAGGATACGGATCAGAGGGGTTGCGCTGGTCGCGTTCGCAGGATTGCACAAGTGAGCGCGCACTACCTACAAGCGCAGCCGCGCCTTCTGAACTACGCTGGTGGCATGTCGAGTGCAGACGAAGCCATTGCACTGTTCACCGACCACGATACCGGGGCAACCGTAGATGATTCCGTGGTGCCCTGTCCCGCGACTCGCGGCACCCGAGCTCACTCGGAAGATACCTGGGAAGTCCGCCGGGCGATCGTTCGGGCCCGCTCTGCCCTCATCGGCATGCGGCTCGATGATGCCTCAAGAGCGACAGCGCAGCTCAAGCGCCTGTTGAGCAACTGCGCTGATGCGCGCCGTGCCCGCTATGTCAGCGCCCTGCCAATTCTCGAGGGGGCTATCCTTGCAGCAGGGGATAACTGCTCGGCCGCGCGCGCCAAGTTGCTGCCCGTGGCTTCGCGCACCCGCGATCCGCTTGCAGCGACGCTTCTCCGATATTTGGATTGGAAACACGCTGCACGCGCAGAGCTCCATGCGCCGGACACGGTGGACTACCTGGCGACTCCCGTTGGCGGACACGCCGCAAGTCGGATACTGAGCCTCTGCGTGAGTGCAGCTTTCGCATTTGACCGCCTGGAGCTTGCGGTGTCAGCCAACCTCGCCGCACAAGCGCTCGATCTTGCGCGACTGCGGTACGGCGTGCAGTCATCACCAAGCACCCTCCCTGCAACGTTGCTCGCACAGGTGGCCTACGAACAGGGCCGGCTTGAGGAAGCTGAGGCACTATTGCGGCCACGGCTTGCGGTGATTCGCGCCTGTGGAATGCTCGAGTGCGTGGCACGTGCCAGCGTGCTGCTCGCGAGAATCTCGCTCCATCGGGGCCGTCACCTTGCGGCGTTGGCAACTCTGCGTCAAACGGAGGCTCTCGGACGCGCTCGCCGTTGGCCAAGATTGGTCTGCATCGCGGCTTCGGAATACGCCCGGACGCTGGAGACACTTCGTCACGACGAGGGGCAGACTTCCGCCAGCCGCACACCGAAGGGCGATGTCATACCCTTAGAGAAGAGTCGGTGCGCGAGCAACATCGCCAAAGGCTTGCAGACGGCGCAGCTGCGAATGCCCTGCGACCCACCCGAGCTGTCTAATCGAGCGGAGCTTGACACGCTGTCACCGGACGAAACGCCGAGTTTTTCAGCGGTGGAAAGCGCTCTGCAGCGCGCATGCGTAACCGCGTCCCACAGGTCCAACCACAATTACGAGCTTTTGATCCCATGGCTTCGAATTGGCGCCGCACGTGGGCTGCACATGGTTTTTGTGGACGCCGGACGCTCGCTCTCGGCGCTATTGGAGGGTCTTTACTACGCAATGCCGACCCATGATCCGCGACTCTCTGACCTGCGGCCGTACATCGCGACCCTCCTCAGATCCACGGCTCGGCCGACCACCGAAGAGTCCTCCTCAATCACCTATCGTCCACTGTCGCGTCGCGAGACGGGCATCCTGCAAATGATCGCGCACGGGATGTCCAATAAGCGCATCGCGCAGTCCTTGGGCATCACGCCTGAGACGGTGAAGTCGCACGCCAAAAGTATCTTCGTGAAACTTGCGACCCGCACTCGTGCTCAGGCGGTTGCCCGCGCAGAGGCGATCGGCTTTCTCTAGCCGACTGGCCCGCTGCACCGCTGCACACCGCAAGGCCACCCTCCCGGCCGCTACCCTCGGAACCGAGGGACGGGTGTGGTTTGCGGCTGCGCACGGGTCGCGTGCGCAGATCAGAATTACAAGCTGCGGTTCAATCTGCCTGGGCAATCGCCCCGCAAGATGGACTCTTCACCAGGTTCGCGCATGGAGGAGGCCAGGTCGCTTAGTCCCACCAGCCTTGGTTCTGCTCCGGCGAGCTTACCCCCTGCGGCCCGTCAATGCACGGCGCGCCGCTCTTGCGTGCACGTCTCCACGCCGCCGGTGTTTGGCCCATGACCTGCCGAAAGTGCTTGCACAGGTGCGCCTGGTCGGTGAACCCGCATCGCGCGGAGATTTCGCTCAACGACGCTTCTGTCTGCAGCATGCATCGCGCGGCGAGCTCCAGGCGACGCCGGATCACGAAGGCACGGGGTGACACCCCAAAAGTACGCTTGAAGGAGCGCGAGAAGTGCGCTTCGCTGCGCTGAATGAGCGTGCAGAGATCACCCACGAGTAGTGGGTCAGTGAGATGACTATCAATATAGTCGCGCACCTTGCGCGCTTGCCAGGCCAGTAATCGTCCACCCTCCTCCGGTACCTGCGGCGCGCCTTCCGGATCGATTTGCTTCCGTAACAGCGATACCGCCAGCAGAATGGTGTCGTGCGCGACCTCCTCGCTGGGCTGAAGCTCGCGAACCGCCTTGTCGAGCAGCGCCATTACATGGCGCAACCGACCCGAGCTGAGCTTCACGAGGAGCGGCTCGCCGGCCAGGAAGTCTCTCCGGTTCCCATCCTGTGTTAAGCCGGTGACCTGAGGGGTTCCAACGTCGTTGTATGCCATCGCCCACATCGCCCCGATTGACACGTCCACTGCGCGGTAGATATAGACGTCCAACGCCCGATCCGCCCCTATCCGAAGTTGGGACTTGGATAGGCCATCGATATCGCACGTGTTTCCGAACGCCGCACGATCGGCTTCGCGGGAAGGGGGTGCCACTGGGCGCCTCGCCATCGACGCCCCACGGGCAGTAGCATCACGGCTGGAGGGAACGTCCGTGACCGCAGACCAGAGCGAGGCAGCGATCCTCGAGGGCAAGCTTTATCCCGCCACCGGGACGAGGTGGCCTTTGGCCCGCCCGCGACTTGATGCTTTGAGCGATGTGCTGGACGGGGGCTACCCGGTCGTTCTGGCCGTCGCTCCCGCCGGTTACGGCAAATCGACTCTGATGGCCCAGTGGCACGGCCGGCTTCTCGAACGCAACGTGCCCTGCGCGTGGTTATCCCTGGATCCGGGGGATGATGACAAGGTGCGCTTTATGCGTCACCTGGTTGCTGCGCTGCACAAAGCAGATCCGCGTATCGGTCAAACGGCAGCCGCGAACTTGTCGGCTGACTTTCCGAGTGGCGCGAAGACGCTGTTGGAGCCACTCGCCTACGACCTTGCAAGGCTCGAGCACCGTGCGGTCCTGTTTCTAGACGACCTGCATTTTGTCCAGTCGCCAGAGGTCCTCGAGATCCTCGACTGGCTCGTGAACTATGCGCCGCGCACTCTGCAACTGGTCATGGGAAGTCGCGAGAGGCCGCGCTTGCGGTTGGGCGCGCTGCGCGTCCGGCGGCAGTTGTTCGAGCTGGACATGCGGCAGCTGCAATTCGATCCCGAGGAAGCCGGGCAGTTCTATCGCAACCGCCTCGGGCAAGATCTCGCGAAGGAGGATCTGCAGCGTCTGCTCACAAAAACCGAGGGCTGGCCGGCGGCGCTCGAGCTCGTCGCGCTCACGCTCGCCCGCGTGGCGGACCCGGCTGAGTACATCGAGCACTTCGCCGGCACCGATAGCAGCCTCGTCGAATATCTGGGCGAGGTCCTGCTGTCACAGCTCGACGAACGCACGCGCACCTTCGTCTTCCGGATCTCGATGTTCGACCGCATCAACGCCTCGCTCGCTCGGTCGCTCGGCGAGGCAGACGCCGAGGAGCGCCTGGAGGGAATGCGGTTGCGGAACCTATTCCTCATCCCGTTGGATCGATCCGGTAGCTGGGTACGCTTGCACCATCTGGTGGGCGAGTTTTTCCGCGAGCGCTATCGCCGGACCGAGCCGGCGGACGCCCGTGAGTGTCTCCAACGGGGCGGTCATTGGCTGCACGCGAACGGCCACGTGGAAGAGGCGGTCAATTGCATGATCCGTGCGCAGGACTGGGAGCAGGCGACCGCGTGGGTTGCCGAGAGCGTCGAGGAACTCGTCTTTCGCCGCGGCTATCACCAGACGATCCTGCGCTGGATGAACGCGCTTCCGGAGGCTGACATTGATCGCTTTCCCGTCATCCGCATCCAGTACGCCTTTGCGCTCGCCTTCTATCCTCGGCATCGGGAATACCAGGCGCAGATCCACCGTTTGCAACAGTTACTGCAGAGCGAGGCCGCGCATTCTCACCCCGACGCCCCGGCCATCCTCGAGCTGCGTTGTGCGGTCGAACTGCTCACGGCAATGTCAGCCGGCCTGCGGGATGAGGGCAAACGAGGCGGTGAACTGGCGGCGGCGTGGCTGGCGCACTGGCCCAATGAGTCACTACGCCGCAGAGGCGTCATGGGAAACGTTCTGGCTTTCGGGCATAACGCCCGGGGTGAGATCAGCCGTGGCCTCGAGGCGATCGCCGAAACCCGCCGCTGGCTCGAGCAATCCGAAGGCTATTACGCGCTGGCGTGGACAGCCTACCTCGAGGGGGTACTGCGCCTGAAGCGCGGTGATTACCCTGAAGCGAGGCTTGTTTGCACGAGCGGACTCGAGCTCGTGGAGCGCGAATTGCTCGGCCACCCGGGCCAAGCGGGCATGTTGCACGCGCTGCTCGGCGGCATCGCCTATGAGTTCGACGAGATCGCGCCGGCGGTCGAGCACGTCGAGCGGGCGATGGGCAGCATGAGCGAATGCAGCCATGCCGACGCAGTAATCGTCGCCTACTTGACGCAGGCTCGCCTGCAGCGCCTGCGCGGCGATGACAGCAGCGCGTTGGCGATTCTGCGTGAGGGTCAGAACCTCGGTCAGCAGCGGGGACTCCCGCGCGTGACCTTGTCGCTGGCGGCCGAAGAGTGCGCCGATCTTGCGCGCGCTGGGCGGTACGAAGAGGCTCGGCTGGTCGCGGTCCGATTTGGTTTCAACGAACTGTTCCCGCCCGGCAGCACCTCGGGACTTCCCGCCGACAAGGCCTTGCGCGCCGCTTCACGCTACCTGCTCCGTCAATCCCCGGAAGAAGTCGTCCGGGCGCTGGATGCAAGCCTCGAGTACTCCGAGCAGCGCGGGCTCGCTCACCGCTCGGTGGAGCTGCTCCTCATTCGCGCTCTGGCACACAAGCACTCCGGCGAACTCGAGAGCGCACTAACCGACCTGCATCGCGCGCTGACACTCGCAGCTCCAAGGCAGTTTCTGCGGGTGTTCTTGGATGAAGGGCCCGAGCTCGGTTCACTCGTTGCAAGGCTCGATCCTGAGCAACTCGGGAGCTCCCCAGCCGTGCCGCTCGTGCGCCGCCTGCAACAGACACTGAGTAAGCCTGAGCAGCAGGGACGTCGCAATGGGGCGAGCCTGCGCGAGGAGCTCACCCGTCGCGAGGTCTCGATCCTCAAACGCCTTGAATCAGGCCTGAGCAACAAGGAAATCGCCGAAGCGATATTCGTCTCGGAG
>Ga0187783_10001425_pt1 | contig 17676 bp, 12 predicted proteins | sample 1015_SJ02_MP02_2_FD_132471 | JGI IMG/M metagenome (GOLD analysis project Ga0187783, IMG submission 132471) | Tropical peat soil microbial communities from peatlands in Department of Meta, Colombia - 1015_SJ02_MP02_20_MG | ecosystem: Environmental > Terrestrial > Soil > Wetlands > Peat | place...
AGCAGCAGTTGCGCCGGGTGCAGGAGGAGGCGGAGCTGCGCCAGCCCGATGTCGGGGCACGTAGCGCCGCACGGATGGCGCCCGGCCGCGCCGCTGCCGGTCAACCGGCCGCTGGCCCAGCACCAACCATCCCGGCGGCCTCGATGAGCGCTGCGGCGGTCACCGAAACCGGGTCCATTGCACCCGCCGATGCGGCATCCCGTCGGGGCGATGCCTTCGATCCCAACCAGAGTCCAAGCGCCCCCGGCGCGCCCCGCATGCTCGGGACCCTTTCTCAGACCCCGGTCGGAACAGCGCCGGCCGCCGTCCCATCCTATGCGGGGGCGCCGGTGGGTCAGCCCGTCGATCTCGCGGCCGCCCCTGGCGCGGGGCTGGGGCGATCGACGTTACCCGGCTCGCTCGCCCCGAGCCTCCCTTCACGCAACATGGGCGAGAGCGCGTCCTCACAGATCGCGTTGGCGCCCAATGCGACACCGAAGGACGAGTTCGACTTGGCATATGGCTACGTGCTTCACAAGGACTACGCCTTGGCTGAACAGGCCTTCCGTGACTTCCTCAGTCGCTTCCCGGGTGACCGCTTGGTGCCTGATGCGCAGTATTGGCTCGGCGAAACGCTGTTTCAGCTTCAGCGTTATCGGGACGCGGCTGAGTCGTTTCTGGCCCTGTCGACCAAGTATGAGACCGCCGGCCGGGCCCCGGATGCACTGCTCCGGCTCGGCCAGTCGCTCGCCGCGCTCAATGAAAAACAGGCCGCCTGTGCGACGTTTGGTGAGGTCGTCCGCAAATATCCTCACGCGTCGGTCACGGTACGCCAGAGTGTCGACCGGGAACTCAAGCGTGTCCATTGCTAGCACATCGGCGCCGCTCACCGAGCCGGAAGTGGCCGCGCTGCTTGGCCTGTTGCCGGACGCTGGATGCATCGTTTTGGCGATCTCAGGGGGCGCGGACTCCACCGCCCTGATGGTGCTGGCGCAGCGCTGGCGGTCAGCGCGCGAGAAGCGCGGCGAGCCCGCGCCCAAGCTCATCGCCGCCACCGTTGATCATGGTCTAAGACCCCAATCGCGGGCCGAGGCCGAGTGGGTCGCAGGAGTTGCGACGCGGCACGGAGTCCCCCACGAGATTCTCGCTTGGACTGGACCGAAGCCGAAGAGCGGGCTCGAACAGGCCGCCCGCTCTGCGCGCCGCCGTCTGCTCATCGGCTTTGCTTGCCGATACGGCGCCAACCATATCGCGACCGCTCATACGCTCGACGATCAGGCCGAGACGGTGCTGATGCGGCTGGCCGCGGGATCGGGGCCGTCGGGCCTTGCCGGGATGCGACAGGCCCAGGGTTGGCAAGGCGTAACCTTCCTGCGGCCGTTTTTGTCGGTCGGCAAAGTGAGGCTGGCGGCGACGCTACGCGCTATCGGCATTGATTGGCTCGAGGATCCGATGAATGCCGATTTGAGTTTTGCTCGACCGCGGCTGCGGGCCGCGCGGGCCGTGTTGACTCGAGAGGGATTGACGCCCGAGCGTCTGGGTCGTCTCGCCGAACGAATGGCGCGCTATGAGGAGGTCGTGGCCGGTGCGGCCGCGGTGATGCGGCCGAATTTGCGCCATAGCGAATGCCCGGAAGGATGGGATGCCGATGCCCTGCTGGCAGCGCCACCCGAACTGGCTCTGCGGCTGCTCGCCGACGAGATCGTTCGCGTGTCGGGCCCGGACGCGCAAACCCGTCCGATCCGACTCGGACGGCTCGAGGCATTGTGGCAAGATCTGCGGGCGGCGATCGTCAACCGAAGGACCGTGCGCCGTACCCTTGCGGGCGCGCTGATCGCGGTGGCACGCGATCGGTGCGTTATGGTTACACCCGCGCCTCCCCGCCGGACCCGGCCGACCGGAAGGGGCGCGAACCGATCCAGCGAGCGATCGCGGGGGGCTCCGCTCGGTATCAGGGGCTCAGCCGTTTAGGAGGCAAGGGCTTTTTCACCTGCCACCTGTAGCATGGGCGTTACCAGCATGGCACGGGCCCTTCCCTTGGCAGATCAGTCCATCAGACCTACATTGAGGCAGCATGGACGGGTGCGCATCAGGCGCTGTGGCTGCCCCGAACAGACCCTCGGAAAGCACCGCTGGGTCGCGAAGGACATCGGATGAACTCCAATCTGCGTAATTTCGCCCTGTGGGTGATTATTGTCCTGCTGCTGCTCGCGCTGTTCACGCTGTTCCAGAATCCAGGCCAGCGCAGTTCCTCACAGGAGATCTCGTTTTCCGACCTTCTGCGCGAGGTCGATGCTGGGCACGTGAAGGAAGTCGTGATTCAGGGTTCGGAGATTCACGGCACGTTCTCCAATACCTTCGCCAATGGTGGCAGCTTCCAGACCTATGCGCCCAATGATCCAAGCCTGGTCCAGCGTCTCTATGGCAAGGACGTCAAGATCACGGCACGCCCGCCGCAGGACAATGTGCCGTGGTTCGTGTCATTGCTGATTTCGTGGCTGCCCTTCATCGCCCTGATCGGGGTATGGATATTTCTGTCACGCCAGATGCAGGGGGCTGGCGGTAAAGCCCTCGGTTTTGGCAAGTCGCGGGCTAAATTGCTGACCGAGGCACATGGCCGCGTTACCTTCGAGGACGTCGCCGGCGTCGATGAGGCCAAGCAGGATCTCCAGGAGATCGTTGAATTCCTGCGGGATCCCGGCAAATTCCAACGACTGGGCGGGCGTATTCCGCGCGGCGTCCTGCTGGTCGGACCGCCCGGCACCGGCAAGACCCTGCTGGCGCGCGCGATCGCCGGCGAAGCCAATGTGCCGTTTTTTACCATTTCGGGCTCGGACTTTGTCGAGATGTTCGTGGGCGTGGGCGCCTCGCGCGTGCGCGACATGTTCGAGCAGGCCAAGAAGAACGCTCCCTGCATCATCTTCATCGATGAGATTGATGCGGTCGGACGCCACCGTGGGGCCGGACTTGGCGGCGGCAATGATGAACGCGAGCAGACCTTGAACCAGTTGCTGGTCGAGATGGATGGCTTTGAGGCGAATGAGGGCATCATCTTGATCGCCGCCACCAACCGGCCTGATGTGCTCGATCCCGCCTTGCTGCGCCCCGGACGCTTCGATCGTCAGGTGGTTGTGCCCAATCCGGACGTGGTCGGCCGCGAACAAATTCTCAAAGTGCATGTGCGCAAGGTACCGTTGGCGCCCGACGTCAATCTGAAGACAACCGCGCGCGGAACGCCGGGCTTCTCGGGAGCTGACCTTGCCAATCTGGTCAACGAGGCGGCCCTGATGGCCGCGCGCCGCAATAAGCGGATGGTGACTCAACAGGAATTCGAGGACGCCAAAGACAAGGTCATGATGGGGGCCGAGCGCAAGTCGCTGATCATGACTGAAGAAGAAAAGCTGCTCACCGCCTATCACGAGGGCGGGCACGCCATCGTTGCACTCAATGTCAAGGCAACCGACCCCGTGCACAAGGCAACCATTATTCCGCGGGGTCGGGCGCTCGGCATGGTGATGCAGCTGCCCGAGCGCGACAAACTCTCGATGAGTCTCGAGCAGATGACCTCGCGTCTCGCCATCATGATGGGTGGGCGGGTAGCCGAGGAATTGGTGTTCGGACGCGAAAAGGTAACGTCGGGAGCGGCTTCCGATATCGAACAGGCCACCAGGCTGGCTCGCATGATGGTGACCCGCTGGGGGCTGTCCAACGAGCTCGGCACGGTCGCCTATGGCGAGAACCAGGAAGAAGTGTTCCTTGGTTACTCAGTAGCACGCCAGCAAAATATCTCGGAGGCGACGGTCCAGAAGATCGATGCCGAGATCAAACGACTGGTTGAAGCGGGTTACAGCGAGGCGGAGCAGATCCTCACCGAAAAGCGCGCCGAGCTCGAGATCTTGGCCAAGGGGTTGCTGGAATACGAGACCCTGACGGGCGAAGAGATCAAGGACTTACTGCTTGGCAAACCGCCGACTCGTGAGGGCGTGAGCGAAGCGCCGCCACCGCGTTCCTCCGCCGTGCCGACCGCCGGCCGCGGCCGGCCCCGCCCGGAAACCGGCGGAATGGAGCCGCAACCCCAAGCCTGAAAGCTGCAGGCTCGGTCGGTCGGGCCAGGCCCTTCTGGCACGGGGACCGGCAACCTGCGGCTTTGATCTGGTTGCAAGGGTCGGCTCCACCCGGAGCCGGCCACCTCGGCACCTCGGATCGCTGTAACGTTAAGCCACAATTTTTTTAGAGCTTTCCGATACAAGTTCGCCCTATTATTTGGGGTCGAACGCAATTGCCGCGTTAGTTGTACCGCAACGCTGCGGGGTGTCCATGGAGCGTAAATATTTTGGTACCGACGGAATCCGCGGGCGCGCCAATGCTGTGATCACGCCCGAACTCGCCTTGAAGGTCGGGCAGGCGGCCGGCCTGCTGTTTCACCGAGGTGATCACCGCCACCGGGTCGTCATCGGCAAGGACACCCGGCTATCGAGCTATATGATCGAATATGCCTTGGTGGCGGGCTTCACTTCGGTCGGAATGGACGTGCTGCTGCTGGGGCCGATGCCGACCCCAGGGGTGGCCATGTTGACGCATTCGATGCGCGCTGATCTCGGCGTGATGATTTCGGCTTCGCACAACTCATACGATGATAACGGCATCAAGCTGTTCGGCCCGGATGGTTACAAGCTCTCCGACGAAGTCGAATGCGAGATCGAACGCCTGCTCAACGCCGATTTGGGTAAACGATTGGCCAAGAGCGCGCATCTCGGCCGGGCAAAGCGCATCGACGGCGTGAATGATCGCTACATCGAGGCCGCCAAGCGCACCTTGCCCCGCAACCTTGACATCGAAGGACTGCGCGTGGTGGTCGATTGCGCCCATGGGGCGGCCTATCGGGTCGCTCCGGCTGCACTGTGGGAATTGGGTGCGGATGTCGTCGCTATTGGGGTTGAGCCCAGCGGCTTTAACATCAATCAGGAATGCGGCTCCGTCGATCCCGCGGCGCTCTGTCAGAAAATTCGCGAGGTCCGTGCCGACGTTGGCATCGCGCTCGACGGCGATGGCGATCGTATCGTGATTGCCGACGAGAAGGGACGCCTCATCGACGGCGACCAGCTGCTCGCCGTGGTGGCGGAGAGCTGGAAGGAAGATGGTCGGCTCGCCAAACCAGGCGTGGTCGGAACGGTAATGTCCAACCTCGGTCTTGAGCGCCATCTGGCGGGCCTGGGATTGTCGCTGGCGCGCACCGCGGTCGGCGATCGTTACGTGGTCGAGCACATGCGCGAACACGGCTTCAATCTTGGTGGTGAGCCATCCGGACATATCATTCTCTCGGACTATGCTACCACCGGCGATGGTCTCGTCACTGCTCTCCAAGTGCTCGCCGTGGTTAAGAAGCGCAACCAGCCGGTCTCCATGGTGTGTCATCGCTTCGATCCGCTGCCGCAAGTGATGAAGAATGTCCGCTACCGGGGAGGTTCACCGCTCGCCCACGAAAAGGTCAGACAGGCGCTCGCCGAGGCCGAGGCGCGACTCGACGGGCAGGGACGCCTGATCGTGCGGCCCTCTGGTACCGAGCCCGTCATCAGGGTGATGGGAGAGGGCGACGACCGGGCAGCCGTCGAGGAGATCGTCGACATCGTGGTCGGTGCCTTGGCGGAGGTGGCCACTCAGGCGGTCGAGCCCGTTATCTAATCGGTTCGGTATTGGTCCGTTGAGCCGCGGCTTGGATCCCTGATCCTGAGCGATGGCGCCCAGGGGCATGTTCAGCTGCCTCACTTGATCTAACGCAACCGATCCCCGTCGGACTGTGCTATCTGGTCGCGGGTGCTGCTTGCAGTCGTGGGCACGACGACAGCATTCGGCCTCGAAGGGGGTTTCTGATTAGAATTAGAACGGGTCAAAGGAGGAAATTTCCTTTGCCAGCGGGCATTGTGTGCCGTATCGAAGAACGCCAACGGTCCCGTGTCGAGAAATTTAGATGATTGTCTGTTCCTGTAATGTCTTGAGCGACCACGACGTGCGCACTGCAGTCACCGCGCAGGGCGGCAGCCGGCCGACCACGGGCGAGGTCTACGGGTGCCTCGGCTGTAGTCCGCAATGCGGACGATGCGTGCGCACGATTAAACGCATCATGGACGAAGCACTCGCGGTCGCCTGCCGCGATTGTAGCGCCGCCCGCGCGACCTGTGCGCACCCTGCGAGCGTGGCGGGCGGCCAAGGAAATTCTTCGCCCAGCGCGACCCGTACTGCCGCTCAAGTGATCTTGGATGTACCGCGAAGGGCCGCTAAGGTGCGGAAGGCGCGGCATCTGAGTAGTGTTACGGCGGCAGGAGCTGGTGAATAATGAAGGGCGACGCCAAGGTCATCGAATATCTCAATCGGGCGCTGCGCCACGAGCTGACAGCGGTCAACCAGTACTGGCTGCATTATCGTCTGCTTGACAATTGGGGATATCGAGCGCTCGCCAGCAAGTGGCGGCAGGAATCCATCGAGGAAATGCAGCACGCTGACAAGCTGGTTGTTCGCATCATTTTTCTCGACGGCTTCCCCAATATGCAGGTGCTCGATCCGCTTCATATCGGCCAGAATGTCCAGGAGGTCCTGGAATGTGACCTTGCAGCGGAAATCTCGGCCCGCGAACTCTATCAGGAGGCCGCCACGCATTGCCACTCGGTTGGCGACTATGTTTCCCGCGATCTGTTTGAAGCTCTAATGTCCGACGAGGAAGATCATATAGATTTTCTGGAGACTCAGCTCGATTTGGTGAGCAAACTCGGGCTGGCGCTTTACGCTCAGCATCACATTGGTGAGCTCGAGGAGGACGACGACTGATCCATCAGACCGGTAAGGCAAAGCGCGCATCCCTTTGTTTCCCACGGAGCACGCAGCCTGCGGATCAGGCGATCAAATCATCGGTGGATATGCGCCGTCCGGCCGGGGGGCGCGGCTTACGGCGATGCCGGCAGCCGGCCGGGAGAGAGCTCGTTCATTTGTTCAGCGCAGGGTTGCGACCGGATCTGGCCGGTGAGCCGTCAAAATCAGGGACGCGGCGCTTTGACCAGCTGGCCGCCTGACGGCGAGGAACTAACGCTCCGTTAAGGTTAATCGATGATTATCGGGCCGCACGTACCGAACGAGGATTCGGGCGAAACAGAAAAGGGCCCTTCATGCGTGCGGTCATAGCTGGATTGGCAGTGCTGGGATTGAGCGGGCCTTGTTGGGCTGCCGATTTTGCGCCGTATCTGCGGGGCTCGAACACGTACAGCGATACGCCTGGGCCGTACTACGATTGGGGCGGCTTCTACTTCGGCGGGCAGGGCGGCTACTCGGTGGCCGGGGTCGATTTTGGTTCGGAATCCAACGTATTCAACGGCCTGAACGATCTTTTGGTTGTTTCGCCATCTTCCCCGGTCCTCTCGTCAGCCAGCAGCGGCGGTGCCAGCTATGGGGCATTCATCGGCTACAACAGCGAATGGGACCACGAGATTGTGCTTGGGGCCGAACTCAACTACAGCCATGCCTCGATTTCGGCGACAAGCGTTGGGTATGCGACCGGCACAGTCCTCGGGGTGCCGGCGGCGATCGCCGATACCGACTCGGTGCGTTTTGAAGATTTCGCCACGTTACGCGCCCGCATCGGTTGGGCGGTCGGACGATTTCTTCCTTATGCGATGGTGGGCGCTGCGTTCGGACGGATAGACACGACCCATACCGCGGTCGCGGTCACCGGTGTTCAGACAGAATCGATCAGCGACTTCACTTATGGCTATGCGGGAGGCCTCGGCGTCGACGTCGCAGTATTGCCAAGCATGTTTTTACGCGGTGAATGGGAGTGGGTTGGATTTGTTCCGGTCTCCGAGCACAACGACCTTCACGTCAGCACGGTTCGCGGCGCAGTCGGAATGAGATTTTAAACTTGCTGTGTGTGTGCCTTCACGGCGGAACGCCGAGCGCGACGATTGCCGCAAAAATCATCTCGCAAACTTGATCCGTAAGTTCTGCAGTCAACTGTATGCGGGCAGATGACGCATGGCGGTGCGATTCTTGACGGACGGCGATAACAAAACCCTGGCGCGGTGGTTGAACCGGTGCAGGTCGGTCGCCCAGGCGGCCGCTATGGCTCGCTGACTTGACGTCCAGCGTCTTGACGCCACCGTGTTGACGCCGGCGCGTCGATGACCTATCCAGGCCGCGGGAAACCCCTCCCCACCGAGGGGCGCCTATCTGGAAGGATAGATCATGACCATCGCGATGCCGGGCCTGCGGCCGGCCATCCCCCACTTCTCCTCAGGACCCTGCGCCAAACGACCGGGCTGGAGCCTCCAAACGCTCACCGACGCGTTGGTCGGACGCTCACATCGCTCCAAAGCCGGCAAGGCGAAGCTAAAGCGCGCGATCGATTGGACCCGCGAGTTGCTCGGTGTCCCGGCCGACTATCGCGTCGGCATCGTGCCGGCTTCCGATACCGGCGCGGTCGAAATGGCGTTGTGGACCTTGCTCGGACCGCGCCCGGTGACGATGCTGGCCTGGGAATCATTCGGCGAAGGTTGGGTCACCGACGTCACCAAGCAACTCAAGCTGAAGGACGTCAAGCTGCTGACCGCCGATTACGGCGACTTGCCGGATCTGAATGCTGTCGATCCAGGAACCGACATCGTCTTTACCTGGAACGGGACCACCTCGGGCGTGCGCGTGGCCGACGCCGATTGGATCAAGGCAGATCGAGCGGGCCTCACGATCTGCGACGCCACCTCCGCGGCGTTTGCCCAATCACTCGATTGGCCCAAACTCGACGTCGTGACCTTCTCCTGGCAGAAGGTACTGGGGGGCGAAGCGGCCCACGGCATGCTGATCCTGTCGCCCCGTGCGGTCGAGCGACTTGAAAGCCATTCGCCGCCCTGGCCACTGCCGAAGATCTTTCGCCTGACCAAGGGTGGCAAGCTCAATGCTGCAATTTTTGACGGCGAGACCATCAATACGCCCTCGATGCTGTGCGTCGAGGATTATCTCGACACTCTGAGTTGGGCGAAGTCGATCGGTGGGCTGCCGGCGTTGATCGCCAAGGCCGATCGTAATACCGCCATTCTGGCCGACTGGGTGGCGCGGACGCCATGGATCGAATTCCTTGCCAACGAGCCCCGGACGCGATCGAACACCTCGGTGTGTCTCAAGGTGGTCGACCCGGCCATTACCGCCCTGCCGAGCGAAGCGCAGGCCGCCTTCACCAAGAACATGGCTACCCTGCTTGAGAAGGAGATGGTCGCCTACGATATTGCGGCCTATCGCGATGCGCCGCCCGGTCTGCGGATCTGGTGTGGGGCGACGGTTGAAGCAAGCGATCTGACGGCGCTTGTGCCGTGGCTCGATTGGGCCTATGCGAGCGCCAGGGAGTCATTGCGCAAGGCCGCCTGATACCCGCGGGTCGCTAAGACCAAATTTTTCTGACGCATTACCTGCCCGCATACCCATCGCTCCGAACTCGTCTGGCAGAATCCAACGTTCCAAGCGATCAAACAGTGGTCGAGAGCCTCCGATGACAGCCAAAGTTCTGATTTCCGACAAGCTTTCTCCTGCCGCCGTGCAGATTTTCAAGGATCACGGCATCGAGGTCGATGTGAAGGTCGGGCTCGACAAGGACGAACTCGCCGCGGTGATCGGCGACTATGATGGACTGGCGATCCGCTCCGCCACCAAGGTGACGGCCAAGTTGCTCGAGCGGGCGAGGCGTCTCAAGGTGGTCGGTCGCGCTGGCATTGGTGTCGACAACGTCGATATTCCGGCGGCGACATCCCGGGGCGTTATCGTGATGAATACGCCGTTTGGCAATTCGATCACCACCGCGGAGCACGCGATCACGCTGATGCTGGCGCTGGCGCGGCAGATTCCGGCCGCCGATATTTCGACCCAATCCGGCCGGTGGGAAAAGAACCGCTTCATGGGGGTCGAAATCACCGGCAAGACGCTTGGTATCATCGGTTGCGGCAATATCGGATCGATCGTGGCCGAGCGGGCCCATGGCCTGAAAATGAAGGTGATTGCCTTCGATCCCTATTTGTCGGCGGATCGGGCGCGCGACATCGGGGTCGAGAAGATTGAACTCGAAGAATTGCTCAGACGGTCGGATTTCATCACGCTGCACACGCCACTTACCGAGAAAACTCAGAATATTATCGACGCGCGGGCGCTCAAATTGACCAAGAGCGGCGTGCGCATCATCAATTGCGCCCGCGGCGGCCTGGTTGACGAGGCGGCCCTGCGCACTGCGCTGGATTCCGGACACGTGGCAGGTGCCGCCTTCGACGTCTTCACGGTTGAACCGGCAACCGAAAACGTTTTGTTTGGTCACCCCAACGTAGTCTGCACGCCGCATCTTGGTGCCGCCACGACCGAAGCTCAGGAGAATGTCGCGCTCCAGATTGCCGAGCAGATGTCTGATTATTTGCTGCACGGCGCAATCTCCAACGCGGTCAACTTTCCCTCGATCACCGCCGAGGAAGCGCCCAAATTGCGACCCTTCATCGAACTTGCCGAAAAGCTCGGCTCATTCGCCGGACAGCTAACTGAAACCGGCATCCATAAGGTGCATCTCATCTATGAGGGCGCCGTTGCCCAGATGAAGACCAAGGCGCTGACCTCCTCGGCGGTCGCCGGGCTGCTGCGGCCCATGCTCGAAGACGTCAATGTCGTGTCTGCTCCTACAATTGCCCAGGCGCGCGGCGTGGTAGTCGAAGAGACAACACGGGAGGCTGAGGGGGATTATGAAAGTCTGATCACCGTGACAGTGGTCACCGATCGGCGAGAACGATCGGTATCGGGGACCGTCTACGCAGATGGCCGGCCGCGAATCGTCAATATCAAAGGGATCCGGATGGACGCCGAATTCGGGCCCTCGATGATTTACATCACCAACGAGGACAAGCCGGGCTTCATCGGCCGGTTCGCCAGCATCCTGGGCGACGCCGGCATCAACATTGCTACCTTTCATGTCGGCCGACAGGCGCCTGGCGGCAGCGCCATAGCGTTGGTCGAGGTCGACGGTGCGGTACCCTCCGAAGTGCTCGCCAAGGTGCTGAGATTGCCCCATGTCAAACAGGCCAAGCCGCTGCGGTTCTGACGGCCGAAGAGGTCGTTCAGCGCGTTGGCCGCGCCGCGTCCCGTCGGAACTGTCCACCAGCGGACGGGTCGCAGGCGTCATGGCCCGCTTGACATGGTTTTCATAGCCGCGAAATGTGCATGGCCGCACATATAAGTCAGCGGCTTCTACAACCTGCCCGGCAGTCTGCGTCTCTTGGCGCGTCCGGGCTCTTGGCAGCTCGAGTGCCTGAAATGCTCAGGCATTCCAATGGACCCGTGGAGGCGCGTCTCTCGGAACGATGGACACCAGCGGTCCGGTGCGCGTGATTCTGATGGCGAATGTTGTGGTGGTCGGCTCCCAATGGGGCGACGAAGGTAAGGGCAAAATCGTCGATTGGCTGTCCGAACAGGCCGACATCGTGGTGCGTTTTCAAGGCGGACATAATGCCGGCCACACCCTGGTCATCGATGGCGTCACGTTCAAACTCTCGCTTCTGCCATCGGGAATTCTGCGCGCCGGCAAGCTTTCGGTGATTGGTAACGGTGTGGTCCTCGACCCCTACGCCCTGGTCAGCGAAATCGAACACCTGCGATCGCAGGGAATCGCGGTGAGCCCGGACAATCTGCGCATTGCCGACAACACCGCGCTGATCCTGCCCTTGCACCGCGAGCTCGAGGGAATGCGGGAGGCGCACACTCGGCTCGGAACGACGAAACGTGGCATCGGCCCCGCCTACGAAGACAAGGTCGGGCGGCGAGCCATCCGGCTTATGGACCTGGACGATCTGCCGTCACTCGCGGGCAAGATCGACCGGCTGCTCGCCCATCACAACCTGCTGCGCCGCGGGCTTGGGCTCGACGATGTTCAGCCGCGCGACCTCTATCGGCAACTCGCCGACGTGGCTCCCAAAGTGCTTCCCTATATGGATACCGTGTGGGCGTTGCTGGATGACAAACGCCGCGAAGGCAAGCGAATCCTGTTCGAGGGCGCTCAAGGGGCTCTCCTTGATATCGACCACGGGACCTACCCCTTTGTGACGTCTTCGAATACAGTTGCGGCCCAGGCGGCAACCGGAAGTGGGGTTGGGCCCGGCGCGATCGGCTTTGTGCTGGGCATCTGCAAGGCTTACACCACGCGCGTCGGCGAGGGGCCGTTCCCGACCGAGCAGGATAACGAGATCGGTCTGATGCTCGGCGATCGAGGTCGCGAATTCGGCACGGTGACCGGCCGACGGCGCCGGTGCGGGTGGTTCGATGCGGTCCTGGTCCGGCAGACGGTTCGCACCTGCGGCATCGACGGATTGGCGCTGACGAAACTTGATATCCTAGATGGATTCGAGGAGATCAGAGTTTGCACGGGCTATCGACTCAACGGGCGCGGAATCGACTACCTTCCGGCCGGCGAACGCGCCCAAGCGGCCGTTGAGCCTATCTACGAAGCCGTGGAGGGGTGGAAGGATTCGACGGCCGGCGCTCGATCCTGGGCGGAACTCCCGGCGCAGGCAATCAAGTATGTGCGACGGATCGAGGAACTGGTGGGCTGTACGGTCGCACTGTTGTCCACCAGCCCCGAACGCGAGGACACGATTCTTGTGCAGAACCCTTTCGAGGCCTAGTGTCGCCCGACCGAACTTCGTGCGACGAATTTGGCAGACTGGGCCGTGGCAACATGTCGACCGGCCTGCCGCGGCGATGATCTGTGTGAATTCCCATAATGGGGGGTCGAGGCAGCCGCTTTGAACGGCCAAGTACAATCCGCCGAAGCCGATGACAGATTATTATCCGCTGATCGCCCGCGCTGTTGCCGGTCTTGACAAGAACACCGGCGAATCCCGGCGCGCTCTCTATGAGCGCGCGCGGACCGCGCTGGTTGCGCAGTTGCGCGGACTCGAGCCGCCGCTGTCCGAATCAGAGATCACCCGCGAACGAGTGGCACTCGAGGAAGCGATTCGCAAAGTCGAGGCCGAATCGGCCCGGCGGTCGCGCATGGACACGCCGCGGCCTGATGTCGCGCCTCCTCCGCCGCCCCCACTGCCACCCGATCCGCCCAGACGCGAGGCCGCTGCAACGGTTCTCAAGGCGGTTCCCATCGCACAGCCAGCGCGCCGCGAGGCGCCGGTCGAAGCTCCGGCCATCGAGGCGAGGCGCCACGCCGCCCTCAATCCCGAACCGATCCTGGGGCGCAGTACCCCTCGTGCCCGGCGAGCTCCGGAGCGGCCGCCAGTCAGCGACGGCGGCGGCCTCAAGGGGTTCCGCGATGTCGTGGCCGAGGCCGAGACGCTCGGTGGCGCCACCGCGCAGGCCGCCCGTTCCGCCCGTGAGGTCTACGCTTCGGTTCCGGCCGGCGTTCCCGAACTCGATCGGATTGAACCCCGCGTCGAACCGGAAGGACTGCGCGCACCCGCCCAGGAGACACCCCCGGATCGCGTCAACGAACCCATGCTTCGCCCGAGGGAAAACCTGCCTCGGTCGCTTAGTTCACCGCCTCTTCCGCGTCCGATGTCACGACACGACGATGACGACGATCTGCTTCCTGAGCCGAAGTCGAATGTCGGCAGCATCGCGGCGATCGTGGCGGTGGTCTTCATCCTCGCATGCGCAATCATGGCCTATATCGAGCGCGAGCAGATCGGTGCCTTGCTGGGCTCCGTGAGATCGCCCAGTCCGACCCAGCAGGATGCCGCATCGAACCGCCCCAAGATCTCGGACCGCGTAGGGCAGCCCGACCAGGCACGCCAGCAGCCCGCCGCTCAGACGGCTCCGGAAGCCGCGGTAGCGCAGCGCGTCGTCCTTTACGAGGAAGATCCAGCCGATCCGCAAGGCAAACGGTATTTGGGGACCGCCATCTGGCGAACTGAGATGATCTCTCCTGGGTCCGGGCAGGCGCCGGAACTTGCCGTCCGGGCTGATCTCGAGATCGCGGAACGCAAGATCAACATGACTATGACACTGCGCCGCAATACCGATCAGGCACTGCCGGCCAGCCACACCGTCGAGATCATGTTCAACCTGCCGCCCGACTTTCCGTTCGGCGGAATTTCCAACGTGCCCGGCATTCTGATGAAGCCGGCGGAGCAAACACGCGGCGCACCGCTTGCGGGCCTCGCCGTCAAGGTGACGTCCGGCTTCTTTCTGGTCGGACTGTCGTCGGTCGAGGCCGACATGCAGCGAAACGTCCAGCTGCTGAAGGAACGGTCCTGGTTCGACATTCCAATTGTCTACAACAACGGACGCCGCGCCATCCTGGCGGTCGAAAAGGGCATCCCCGGCGAGCGGGCCTTCAACGAGGCTTTTGCCGCTTGGGGCCAGTAATCGTAATTACGCGGATCAAACTCGATTGCAGCGACGTGGGTGCTCGCAGCTTCGGACGCGGCGGAACGCAAAGTTCTTTGAAGTCGGCCGACGCGCTGCCAACAGCCATTAATGCATCATGGCTGCAGGCTCGGGGCTTTCCATCTGCGCGACGCGTCTCTTGACCGCATCTTGCACCTTCTCGAAGGCGCGAACTTCAATCTGGCGTACGCGTTCGCGCGAAACGCCAAACTCTTCGGCCAAGTCTTCGAGCGTGATCGGCTCGTCAGCCAGGCGACGTGCCTCGAAGATTCGTCGTTCCCGTTCATTGAGAACGCGCAACGCTTCGCCTAGCGCCTGTCGGCGGTTGTCAAATTCCTCGCTGTCCGCGAGGCGATTTTCCTGACTTTGCGAATCGTCGACCAGCCAGTCCTGCCAATCGCCCGAGTCGCCGTCCTCGCGGATCGGAGTGTTGAGCGAGGCGTCGCCGCCGAGGCGACGGTTCATGTCTATGACGTCCTGCTCGGTGACACCCAGACGCTTGGCAATCGTCTTAACCTGGTCCGGGCGCATATCGCCCTCCTCGAGGGCCGAAATGCGACTCTTCGCCTTACGCAGGTTGAAGAACAGCTTCTTCTGATTGGCCGTGGTGCCCATCTTCACGAGCGACCACGAGCGCAGGATGTATTCCTGGATCGAGGCCTTGATCCACCACATCGCATAGGTCGCCAGCCGGAATCCCTTCTCGGGCTCGAAGCGCTTCACGGCCTGCATCAGGCCGACATTTCCTTCCGAGATGACTTCGGCGATCGGCAGCCCATAACCGCGATAACCCATCGCGATCTTGGCAACCAAGCGCAGGTGACTGGTGACGAGCCTATGTGCGGCTTCGCGGTCCCCATGCTCACGCCAGCTTTTGGCAAGCATGTATTCTTCCTGCGGTTCCAGCATTGGGAACCGCCGGATTTCTTCAAGGTATCGGGTAAGACCAGATTCGGCCGACGGAATCGGCAGTGCAGCAACGCGGGCCATTCAGCGCCCTCCAAGTTTAATGCCCCCGTGGAACGGCGGGCGATCAGCGCCGTCGCTCCCCGAGCCGACGGCACCCATCCCAGTTTGCGACCGCGGAATCCCAATCGCACCCGCAGCATACAGCGACAACTGGGGCGAAAGGAAGATACCCGGGTCACGTCGCCGTGACCCCCGGCGGCCGTCCTGTGCGAGCCCCAACTAACTGATCCTGGTTAATTTTCTAGCCGCGTTCGCGTAGCAGCCTGAGAGCTGGACAACACCAGTCCCTGGCGTAAACGGGCAAGATCGTCCGGGAGTTCCGAGCGGAACGTCGCAAATTGGCCTGAGGAAGGGTGCACGACCCCCAACATATGGGCGTGCAAGGCTTGGCGGTCAAGAGCGGCCAGGTTTTCTTGGTCTTCTGGGCGCAATAGCGCCGCCTTGGTCTTGAAGCCGGAACCATAAACGGCATCGCCCATGACCGGATGGCCGATGTGGGCCAGATGGGCGCGGATCTGGTGCGTGCGACCCGTTTCCAGCCGGCAGGACAGCAAGCTTGCGACCCTATCTCCATGGAGACCGCGGTAGGTTTCGAGGACCTCCCAGTGGGTCACCGCGGGACGCCCCTCCGGATGGACTACCATCCGCTCGCGAAGCTTCGGATGCCGCGACAGCGGCGCGTCGATAGTCCCCCTCGGGCGATCCGGGGTGCCCCAGACGAACGCCAGATAAGTGCGGACCAGAGCGCCTGTGCGGCCATGGTCGGCGAATTGAGCCGCCAGCGATTGATGCGCGCGATCAGTCTTAGCTACGACCATCACGCCGCTCGTATCTTTGTCGAGACGGTGTACGATGCCCGGGCGGCGCACGCCGCCAATGCCCGATAGGTTGTCCCCGCAATGGGCGATCAGGGCATGCACAAGCGTTCCCGTCCAATGGCCGGCCGCCGGGTGAACCACCAGTCCGGCCGGCTTGTCGATCACGATGAGGTCGTCATCCTCATGAAGGATGACGAGTGCCATTGGTTCTGGCACTGGTACCGCGGGCTGTGGCGGCGGTTCGACGAGCTTTATGTGGGCACCCGCATTGACGCGGTGACCCGGATCACGGATCGTGCGGCCGGCAATTGAGACGTCGCCGGCCAGGATCAGCGCCTTGAGTCGCGAGCGCGAAAACTTCTCAAGGCGCGTGGCAAGCAGGCGGTCGAGGCGTTCGCCCGCTTCACTCTCGGCAACGGTCAAGGTCTCGACCATGATATGATGCGGATCCGTCATGAACGAATTGGTTTCCAACGAAAAAGCGCCGGTCCATCCATCCGACGTCCGCTCCGACGGCGCGACGCTTGTTGCATCCTCTTCACGGCCAGCCAGCGCTTTGGCGGCGGCACTGCCTCCGGCCAGTATGTTACCGAACCTGTCGAGTCTCCCCAAGGCGCCTCAAGAATCCTTGGATGCGACCGTTATTGTCCACGACGAGGCCGGCCCATACACGCCGGCAATCGAAATCGAGCGGCCGCCAGCCAAGCCGCCCGAGTCCGCCGCCCCAGCCTCATCGCGTCTCATCGATACTTTCGTGATGCCGACGTCGTCTCAGACAGTCGCGCCATCGTCTCCAACCACCGCATCCGCCCCACCATCGGAAGCCCGTGTCGACTTGGCAGACCCGGCCGAGCCGGCTCCGTCGGTGTCGTTCCTTGCCGCCATGCAGTCGGCCTTGATCGAGCCGGTTGGCCAGCCGAATTCCGGTGCGGCCGTCCAAGAGCCGCCCGCGCCGGCCGCCGCCGGAGCCATGACACTGCACGGCGCCCCCCTTGGCGGTTCCGATTCGGCTTGGCAAGAGACGCCGCGAGTTTCGCCCGTGGACTCAGCAACTGAACGGCTTGTCGCCAGAGTTCGGCGGCTGATGTTGATCTCAAGCCTCACAACTGTCGCGGCGATCGCGGCTGTGGTCACGGTCATCGGTTATCGGCTCGTCAAGAACGACGGACTAATCGCGCCGAGAACCACCGCCCCCGAGACCTCCTCGGGAGATATGACACTAAGCTTGCCGCGGGGCTCCCGTATCATCCAGACAGCAGTCGCAGAGAATCGGCTGGTCGTCACCCTGATGGCGGGCGGCGTCACCGAGATCCGATTGTTCGACCTGAAAACTTTAAAGCCTGTGGGCCGTCTGACTTTTCTGGGGGCTCCATAGCGGCCGGTCATGGCCAACCAGCCCATGTGATATGGGGAGCCGAGGTCACCGCGCAAGCGCGTGAGTGGGTCTGAACACCCAAAGCACGGCCAGCCTGCGCATCAACTGACGGGCCTCCGCCAAACGCGGTTTGCTTGC
>Ga0187783_10001426_pt1 | contig 17674 bp, 14 predicted proteins | sample 1015_SJ02_MP02_2_FD_132471 | JGI IMG/M metagenome (GOLD analysis project Ga0187783, IMG submission 132471) | Tropical peat soil microbial communities from peatlands in Department of Meta, Colombia - 1015_SJ02_MP02_20_MG | ecosystem: Environmental > Terrestrial > Soil > Wetlands > Peat | place...
AAGTTTACCGAGGTCGAGTTACCCGGAGGCTTCGGGGAGTTGATCTTTCGCTCGCGCACCGAGGTCATCACCCCAGAATTTCTTCCCCACCTGCCGCCACCGGTGGCGGACTTCCTCCAGGCGGACCAGTTGAGCTCCTGGATCTGGGTGCTGTTGTGGAGCAAGGACAAGCCCATCGGAGCCATGGGCATCAGCAGTCGCAAGCAGCGGGAGTACACGAGCAACGACGAGAACCTGCTGGTGGCGATCGGACGGCAACTGGCGATGACCATCGAGAAGGTTCGCCTCTATGAAGAGAGTTGCCGTGCCTATGAAGACCTGCGCAAGACCCAGGAACAGCTGCTGCAAAGCGAAAAGATGTCCGCCGTCGGCCAACTCATCGCCGGGGTTGCCCATGAGCTGAACAATCCGCTGACCGCGATTCTCGGTTATGCGCAACTGCTCGAAGGCGAAGGTCTGGGGGAACGAGCTGCGGAATTTGTCGGCAAACTGTTCAAACAGGCGCAGAGGACGCATCGCGTGGTGCAGAATCTTCTGTCGTTTGCCCGCCAACGGAAACCCCACAAGGAGCAGGTGGATCTGGCCAAGGTGGTCGAGGAGGTGCTGGCGCTGCGCGACTACGACTTGCGCGTCAACGCCATCCGCTTGGTCCGCGAGATCGAGCCCGGGCTTCCTGCGGTGACTGCCGATCCCATGCAGTTGGAGCAGGTGTTCCTGAACGTCATCAACAACGCGATCGATGCCCTGCTCGAATCGGGCCCGGATAAGATTCTCAAGGTACGGATGTTCGAAATCGGCAGAACCATTCACATCGAGTTTCACGATTCGGGGAGCGGCATTCGAGAACCCAATCGCATCTTTGAACCCTTCTATACCACCAAGGCGGTCGGCAAGGGCACCGGCCTCGGCCTGAGCATCTGCTACGGCATCATTCAGGAACACGGGGGGAGCATCGCGGCGCGAAATCGCCCGGAAGGCGGCGCGGTCCTCGAGATCTGTCTGCCGGCGGCGGAGTCGGCGGTGCCCGCCCAGAAGGCGTCGGCCCCGCCCCGTCGAGACTTGGCCATCGAAGGCCGTATTTTGCTGGTGGAGAGTGACAGCTCTGTCCTCGAGTTCGAGCGGGATGTGCTGTCCGGAGCGGGAGCCAGTGTGGTGGCTGCGAGCAGCGTCGAGGAGTTGAAGTCGCTCCTGCAGGGACAATCGTTTGACGCCCTGATCCTGGATGGCAAAATATCAGGAAACGGAAGCCTGCCTGAGTTGTATGGTTGGATCCGAGAGAACTGCCCGGCGCTCGAGAAGCATCTGCTGGTGATGTTTTCCAGCGTCGCCGAGCCGGAAGTGCGAGCCTTTCTGCAGGAAAACAACATACCCTGTCTGCTGAAGCCCTTCGAAGTCGGGGATTTCATCTCCCATGCGCGGCGACTGCTGCAGAAAAGCCATGCCGCCGCGGCTGGCGCGGCTGGCTAACGACCTCACTTCTTCAAAATCGGATTGTATCCGTCGTTGATCAGTTTGGCGCGCATCACTTCCGCCTCTTTGATATCGCTGTAGGGACCGAGTTCGACGTGAAGAAGTTTGTCGGAAGCGACATTGGCGGAAAAAGCAGGATACTGTTTCTTCTTGAGCGCGTCGACGAGAGCGTCGGCGTCTTCTTGTTTGCTGACCGCCGCCACTTGCACGTAATAGCCGTTCGTAGCCGGGAGGGTGAGAGGATCAGGAGGAGCAGCCCCAGCGGCCGGGGGCGGCGCCGCCGCCGTGCTTGAGCTTGGGGCGGGGTTGTCGTTGGCGATCGGGTCCTCGGACGATTTCAGGGCGGTATCAGCCAGGGAAGGGGATTCGCTGCGCACCGCTTTTACCGCCGAAGGCCGGACCAGAGTTCCTGCGACCGGTGCGGCGTTCCCCTCCGCCGCCGGGTCGCGCAACGGCGCGTGTTTGCCCAGAGAAAACCCGGCGGAAAAAAAGACGGCGCACAGTGCCACCAGGCCAAAAAACAGCGCCAGCATCTTGCCCGTGCCCAGCGTGATTTCTGTGTCTTCCGATGTCGGCATGAGGCCTCGAGATCGACTCCTTAGTCTCAACCCTGGCCGGCGGGTTGCACACCGTTACCTTCGGGCTTGCCCAAAAGTTTTTGCATCCCGGTGAAAAAATCCACCGGGACCGGGAAAACCACCGTGGTGTTTTTCTCGACGCCAATCTCGGTTAAGGTTTGCAGGTAGCGGAGCTGGATGCTGACCGGCTCGGTGGCCAGCAACTTCGAGGCGTCGACCAGGCGCTGGGCAGCCGAGAACTCACCTTCGGCGTGAATGATTTTCGAGCGCTTCTCGCGCTCCGCCTCAGCCTGCTTGGCCATGGCGCGCAGCATGGAGTCGGGCAGATCGACCTGCTTGACCTCTACATTCACCACCTTGACTCCCCACGGAGCCGTGTGGGTGTCAAGGATACTCTGCAGACGCAGGTTGATTTTGTCGCGATGCGCCAGCAGTTCATCGAGTTCCTGCTCGCCCAGCACCGAGCGCAACGTGGTCTGGGCAAATTGCGAAGTCTGGTAAACATAATTGGAGACTTCCACCACGGCTTTTCGCGGCTCGATGACCCGCAGGAAGATGACCGCGTTCACCTTCAAGGTTACGTTGTCGCGGGTGATGATATCTTGCGAGGGAACTTCCAAAGCCTCTTGCCGCAGCGAGACCCGGACCATGCGGTCGATGGGAGCAAAGACCAGGATGATGCCCGGCCCCTTGGCGGCTGGCAGGAGGCGGCCCAGGCGGAAGATGACCCCACGCTCGTATTCCGCGAGAATCTTGATGGAACTCAACAGATAGAGAACCACGATGATGAGCACGATGGTAGAGAAACCAAACCCGAGCTCCATGTGAGCCTCCAGTACCCGCGCTGTCAGGGAATGCCCTGCGGCGGATTGTATCGCAATTTGCCGGGCGGAGGCGGTGATTCAGCCACGGGACTGTTACCTGGCGGGGTGCTCGAGTGCTGCTCGTTCCCAGCGGTTCCTCAGGCCGAAGTACGGGCTAAATCTGGTCGCGGGGACGGGATTGGATCCACCCGCAACTGGAGGCCGTTCACTTGGCGCACCACCACGGTTTGCCCGGAGGGGATGTTGGCGGATGCGACCGCATCCCAAAGCGACCCCTGAACAAACACCTTTCCCTGCGGCGCCAGCGGCGTCTGCGCGATACCAATCTCGCCCACCAGTCCCTGGATTCCGGTGACCACCTTATTTCGCCGGGCGCGCAGCGCAATGCTCATCAGCAAGGCAGTGATGATGCCCAACGGAACGCTGACGGCGAGCGCGGTCAACAGGTGAACCCGCATCTGTGGAATGGGCGCGTCGACCAGCAGTAAACCGCCTAAGGTTAAGGTGGCAATACCCCCGACGGTGAGGACGCCATGCGTCCCCAATTTGGCCTCGAGGCCAAACAGCGCGAAGGACACCATAATCAGAATCAAAGCGGCAAAGCGGGTGGGCAATAGATTCAGCGCGAAGATCGCCAGCAGGATGAAAATAAGCCCCACCACTCCCGGGACCACCGCGCCCGGGTGGTTGAACTCGGCATAAAGGGCTAAGGCGCCAATCGCCAGCAAGATAAAGGCAACGTTTGGGTCCATCAGGTATGCCAGAATGCGCTCTTTGAGGGTCATGTCGTAGTCATTGACCGGCTGGGCGACTAAGTTCAACTTGATCACCTGCTGGTCGAAGCGCTTGATGGGCTTGCCCTGCATCTGCTTGAACAGGTCGGCTTCGGAGGAGGCTACGTAGTCGATCAGCTTCTGGTTGAGCGCTTCCTGCTCGGTGAAGGATTTTGATTGGCGCACCGCGCTCTCGGCAATCTCCACATTGCGGTCACGCTTGGCGGCCACCGAGCGCAAGAGGGCGGCGGCATCGTTTTCCACCTTTTCCTTCATCACATCGTCCATTTTTCCGCCGCCAATGGTCACCGGGTGGGCTGCCCCGGTATTGGTTCCAGGAGCCATGGCCGCGACGTCGGCGCTTTCGAGGATGAAGAAACCGGCGGAGGCGGCACGGCTTCCGCTGGGGGTGACATAGATGATGACAGGCACCTTCGAGGCCACGATCTTCTCGATAATGCTGCGCGTCGATTCGACGAGCCCGCCGGGAGTATTGAGCTCCATGAGCAGCGCATCATCGTTGCGGCGCTCGGCTTCGGCGATGGCACGGCCGATGTACTCTTCCGTGATCGGCTGGATGGTATCGTTCACGACGATGCGCAAGACATCTGCCGACGCCGGCGCGGTGAGGATCAGCAGAGCGAACAGACGGAGTGCGATTGACAGCTTCATCGCTCGGGCAGCGGCTGCGCTTTCTGCGCCAGCTTGGCTGCAATGACGTGCTTACGGCTCGGGGCGGTGGGGGGCTGCCGGTTCCAGACGCAAGGCGCGCTCCCTGTTCTCCGCGGCCGCTACAGTTCTATTGTCTCTCAAGTCGGGGTGCGCGAGCACCGATCCGGAGGGAAAAGGGTGGGCACGCGAAGAAATCGCCAGGCAAAACAATTATAGTCCCCGAGAGGGGATTATTTCTGCGACCGGTGGAGTCCGCGGCCGGACCGCAACCCGGAGCTCGCCCTGGGGCGGATCGAGGCCAGCCGTGAGGTTGCCCGCGGTCTGCCGGCTTCGCCAACAACGCGATGGCTTTTGGCCCGACCGTCGCGGTCGAATCTCCCTGGTTTCAGCCGGAGGCATCGCAGCACGGCTTGGAGCCTGGGCCACCGATCGGGTTGTCGATGACCGATCCGGCGGGGGAGCGGCGATCCCAGGAATACGGGAAACCGGTGTCTACTTTGATTTAATTCGCGCACAGAACTTTACAGTTGTTCGACAATTCTTTATCTTTTCTGGGGCGTCGATATTCGATGATGAACCGTAACCTTTGATCTCGAACTACACTTTGTCGCCCCCCAAGATGATGGGCTTCGGAAAGAAAAGGGGCGGGGGTTGTTACCTTCGCGTCCTTGCGCCGCTTTTTGCCGCCCTTGCCGTCTGCGCCGCCGCGGGGCAGGACACCGAGAAGGCCGCGCCGCAAGTCGGCAAAGTCGTCGGAACCATCCAGGCCATCAAGGGAAACAGTTTGACCATCACGAGCGACAGCGGTTCCACGGTCCAGGTTGTGATCGCGGATTCGACGCGCATGGTTCGTACAGCCCCAGGAGCCAAAGACCTGAAGGGGGCTGCGGCGATTACCTTGTCCGACTGCCAAACCGGGGACCGCGTGCTGGTGCGGGGAACGACCGCAAAGGATGGACAATCTCTGTCGGCCTTATCCGTCATCGTCATCAAGGGCGCAGATATCGCAGCCAAGCAACAGCAGGAGCGCGAGGATTGGCAGAAACGCGGCGTCGGCGGGCTGGTCACGGCAGTGGACGCATCCCTGGGAACGGTTACCATTTCGACTTCCGCCCTGGCCGGGGCCAAGCCCACAGTGATTCAGGTTTCAAAACAGACGATCGTGCGTCGATATTCGCCCGATTCGGTGAAGTTTGACGACGCCACCTTGTCCGCCCTGGATCAGATCAGAGTCGGCGACCAGCTTCGCGCTCGCGGGACGAAGAGTGCAGATACGGGTGAGTTAGCCGCGGAAGAGATTGTTTTTGGGACCTTTCGCAATATTGCCGGCCTGGTGCTTTCCACCGATCCCTCGAGTCATTCCATCAGCGTCCAAGATTTGTCGAGCAAGAAACCGGTGGTCTTGAAGATCGACACAGCTTCCGAGCTGCACAGCTTGCCTCCTATGGTCGCGCAGCGCATTGCCGCCCGGCTGAAGGGGGCGTCCGGGGGAGCCTCGGGAGCGGCCTCACCCGGCCAGAGCACCGCGCCTCCTGCCCCCCCATCCGTCCCGGCTTCCGCCGCGAATCGCGGAAGCGGCCGGCCGGGAGGGGCGGCGGATTTCCAGCAAATGTTGAATCGCATGCCGGCGGTGACCTTGGCAGATCTGCAAAAAGGGATGGCGGTGATGGTTGTGGCCACCGAGGGCAGCCCGGAGAAGCCGCCCACGGCGGTCACCTTGCTGACCGGGGTCGAGCCCATTTTGACGGCCTCGCCGGACGCCAGTCGGGCGGCGATGCTCTTGTCCCCATGGAACCTAGGCGGGGCGGAGGCGGGCGAAGGAAATCCATAGTCCTCCACCCTCCTGAGCGCAGGCTCGAGCACCCTGCGCAAACTTGAGGTATCGATTTTTTTCCACGGAAAGATTGACAGGTGCGCGGGCTCCACGCGAACCACCTTTCCAGACGGAAGAGAGGCGGCACGCTCGAGAGGTCGGTCGGGTTGACTTGCGCACGTTAATGTCGCTTTAATGGAGATAAAGCAAGCTTCCCTGGTTCTGCACGAAAAAGGATGGCTGTGTCCAACGTTATAGTTCGCACGTTGCTTCTGGTAGGGATCTTGATCGCACTTGTCGGTTTGCCAGGTTGCGGGGGGTCGCCCATAACGATTACGCTGAGCTGCTCGGGTTGCACCGGCAGCCCGAACACGGCGGCTACGATCAACCAGGGTGACACCCTGGCGATCACTGCCAATGTTACCAACGACAAGACCAATTCCGGCGTGAGCTGGAGTATCGGCACCAGCTCTGGGTCTTTGAGCAGCCAGACGACAACCTCGGTGACCTACGTGGCTCCGGCCGCGCTCACCTCCACCACCACCGCAACGGTCACCGCAACCTCCATAGCAAACACGAACGTCACCGAAAGCCTCACCATTACCATCGATGCCATCTTTCAGTTTGAGAGCACATCGCTTCCAGTCGCGACCGTCGGACTGGCCTATGCCGGCACAATCAGTACGGTTGGGGCGTCCGGTCCCTTCACTTGGGCCATCGTTTCGGGCTCCTTGCCTACGGGTTTGACGCTCTCGTCGAGTGATACCGCTTCCGCCGAAATCACCGGGACACCCACAGAGATAGGAACCTCGAGCTTCACCATCCAAGTAACCAACGGGTCCGGCAATCTCATTAAGGAAACGATTACGATCACGGTGAATCCTCCGCCCGGCTTGACGATAACCACCCCGGCCGTCCTCGCACCGGGAACGATCGGCCAGAGCTATATCTATGCTTTGCAGGCTGCCTATGGCACGCAACCGTATACATGGACCATCGTGAGCGGTAGTTTGCCATCGGGTCTATTTATGAGCAGCAGCGGAATCATCAGCGGAACACCTAACCCCCCAGTCGTCACCACGACCTTTAACGTTCAGGTCACGGATTCCGCCACCCCCAATCCCGCGACCTACCCCCCGGATGGGAGGGGGTATGCTCTCACCATCAGCGTCGCGGAGCCTTCGGTGAATGAGGAATTGAGCGGCAATTACGCTTTCCTCGTGAGTGGATTCGATGCGAACGGCAAGAGCTTTACGGCGGCCGGAAGCCTTTCGGCCTCGGGTGGGGCCCTTACCAACGGAGTGATGGATATCAATGATGGCGGCACCGTGCAGACCGAAATCCCTTTCAACGGATCGTATTCGATTGCGGCCAACGGAGTGGGAACCATGTCGTTCGTCACGGGGCGAACCTTCGCTTTGAGCTTTGTGCCGAGTGCCAATATCCAAAACGCGAACCTGATCGAATTCGACAACACCGGCGACCAGGCTTCGGGTGTACTGCTCGAACAGTCGACCACTGACTTTTCGGCTGCTTTGACGATGGGCAGCTATGCCTTTGGCTTCCTAGGAAGTGGTTCGACAGGCCTACGCTACGGGCTAGCCGGGGCTTTTACCGTAAAAGCGGGAATTTACACGAACAGCTACTTGGATTCCGACAATGGCGGCAGCCTCCAAAGCGACATGCCATTTACGGTTTCCGACTTCAATTCCCCGAACGGGAGCGGCCGCGGGACCATGGCTTTCAGCGTTTCCCACCAGGCGGCCAATTACGCCTTCTACGTCGTGAACCTCGAGCAAGTGCTGGTGATCGAAATCGACCAGGCTGCGACCGTGAGCGGCAATATCCTGCAGCAGCAGTCTGAATCGTTCGGCCCTTCTTCTCTCACCGACGGTGTTTTTGAAACTACCGCGCTAACCTCAGGCGGAACCGCCTTGAGTCAGTTGGGGGTTCTCACCACGGATGGCGTTTCTACCCTGAGCACCTCTTTCAATAACAACACCAGCTCATCCGGCGTCCCCCAGCCCGGTCCGGGTGGTCCCTACATGGTCGCTCCAACAACGGGCCGCACCACTTTGACGGGCACGGGCTTAGCAGTTACCGATCCAGTGCTTTATTTGGTCCAAGGAAACGAGGGTTTCCTGGTGGGGACGGACGCGGCGGTTACCTTCGGTTTCATGAAGGGACAGCCGGGCCCGCTCACCTTGAGCGGCACCTATGCCGGCGGCTCGATTGCCCCAACCTTGCCGGGACCGAGCGGCGAAGTGGCTGCCGCGGTGGCTGGCAGCGAACTTCTGACCCTGACGTATAACGCCAGCACGAGCGGAGGGTTGCTCGAGAACCAGACTGCTTATACTAGTTATTCTTCGCCTTCGCCCTCGACCAACGGCCGAGGCACGATCCCGCAGTCCGGGAGCCCTACGGCTATCTTTTATGTGCTCTCGCCGGACGAGTTCTGGTCTCTTTCCGTGAGTGCCAGTGGGATGATCCAAATCTTCCCGCCCTACTGTAACCCCAGTTGCGGGACCGAATAGTTAAACCAAGGGAGAAAGTTGAGCGATCTGCGCCCTACTCTCCCATAACCTTGACTACGACCCGTTTGTCTCTCTGCCCGTCAAATTCCGCGTAGAAGATGCGCTGCCAGGGTCCAAGATCGAGTTTGCCTGCCGTGATCGGGACGATGACCTCATGATGGATCAGGAGCGATTTCAGATGCGAGTCGCCATTGTCTTCGCCGGTGCCGTGGTGGCGGTAGTTCCGGTTGTAGGGAGCCAGTTTCTCCAGCCACTCGTCGATGTCGTCGATTAATCCGGATTCGTTGTCGTTGACGTACACTCCCGCGGTGATGTGCATGGCCGACACCAGCACCATGCCTTCTTGCACACCGCTTTTGCTGACGAACGCTTCAATTTGCGGGGTGATGTGGACATAGGCGCGGTGGGTCTTGGTGTGAAATTTCATGTATTCGGTACGAACCTTCATGGCCAGGCTCCTTCGAGACAGCGGAAGAAGAATTCTAAAGCCAGTCGAGCCTTGCGGAAATCCGATGGGGGGGCGCAATCGTGTTCAGGGTTTGCGAACACCAACGGACGCTGACCTAAGTGATCTCTGGCGGAGACCGACATTTGTGACAGACTGCCTGCATCGGAGTTGGGGGGGGAAGCTCTTCGTCGTGGTCAAACTGGATTACCTGTCATGTGTGCTTACGGTGATTTCGACTATTCTTGTGGGCAGGCGGTGGTGGGGAGGTTGGGTGCTGGCCGGAGTCAATAGCCTGGTGCTGTGTGTGATTGGTTATCGAACGTCGCAGTTAGGATTCATTCCCGCCAACATATTTTGCATGGTGCTCTACGGGCTGAATGTGCGCTCCTGGCGAAGGGCCGGGCAGCCCTGAATCTGGGCCACGAAACCGTGCCCGGGGCGCGGGCCAATCGGCACGGACGCCACGAGCTTGCCACGGACGCGATCCGCTTCCCGCGCGAGAGACTGGTTGGCGCGCGGGGATTGCTCACGATGCCAGTCCCAGGTTTCTCTGGTAGAGGCGGAAGGCGGCGAGAAAGCGATCGATGTCCGGTTTGGACAGGTAGTAGGGCGTAGACAGCCGCAGTTTGGAGGGTTCGCCGCCGCGAATCCGGATCTTGTGTTGCTTCCACATCCAATTCTCCAGGTCCATGCGCTGGATGGGGGGGACGTTCACGGTAGCGATTGCGCATCGCAAGCCGGCGGCGGGCGACGTCCAGGATTCCGCGCCCCGCGCCATCATCTCGCTCAAAATGTAGTCGCACAGCTGGCGGTGCCGCCGCTCGATTCGCTCCATGCCAATGTCGTTGGCCAGCTTGATCGAGGCGCGTAATCCCCAGAGCGCCGGCACGTTCGAGGAACCGATACGCTGGAATCGCTCGGCTCGCAATTGCGGTTCGTTCCAGCCCTCGGTCGCGATGGTATTCCAGACGCGGTCCATCAGTTCCTCACGGATGTAGAGGAATCCGGATCCTTTGGGCGCCAGCAGCCATTTGTGTGGGCTTGCACTGTAGAGGTCGCACCCAAGTTCGTGCAGGTCGAGGCGCATCATACCCGGCACATGGGCGCCGTCGACGGCCGACACAATCGCCTTCGATCGGGCCAGGGTGCAGAGCTCTTTCGCGGGCAAGACGACCCCCGTCGTAGTGGTGATATGGCTGAAGAACATGACGCGCGTGCGCGGCGTGATCGCGTCTTCGAACAAATTCAACACTTGGCTCGTGCTCGTGACTGGTTTCGGCAGGGTGACTTTTTTGACCACGATGCCGTAGCGTTTGGCTCTCAGGTTCCATGGTTGTTCTCCGCCCGGATGCTCCTGATCGCTCATAAGGACTTCGTCGCCCGCTTGCAGATCGAGCCCGTTCGCGATGTAGCTGTTCGCCTCGGTGGCGTTGCGCAGCAGCGCGATCTCGTCGCGCGTCGACCCCACGAAGCGGGCGAGAGGATCGCGGAACTCGTTCCAGGCTGCGTAACCCCAAATGGGGTAGTCCTCCGGATCTTCCTGATCCATTTTTTCGGTGCTGTTGTAACCCTCAAAGACGGCCCGCAACACCGGCGCCGGACTCGATCCCACGGTGCCGTTATTCAGGTAGACCTCGTCCTGCGGGATGAGAAACTGCTTGCGGAGTTCGCTCCAATAGGCGTCCTGGTTGCTGTCGTAGAGAGCAGGATCGGGCAGCGCAGAGGGAGCTTTCTCGAGCTGCGCCAGCAAGGTGGGCCGCAAGGCCGTGGCGGTGGCCATGGTGGCCGCCGTGGCCGTGAGAAATTGGCGACGGTTCAGCAAAGAGCACCTCCTGCCCATTTTGCGCTAAAACCACTTCGCGCCGTGTGCCCGCCAGGCTCCGGTCTGCCGGCCGGACTGGGCCATCCTACGACCCTCGGCAAGCAATGGCAAGCTATTGAGAACAGAAGCTCAAAAGCGGCCCGTTCGGAGGAAGCTCGGGATAACCTTCCCCCCAGATCGTGCGTCATATCTTTTGGAGGGAACCAAGGCTCGGAGGTGTGGGTTGCGCGGTATAATCCTCCTAGGACCCTGAAGGGGGGCGTTATGAAGCTTCGAATGGCACTAATGACGGCAGCTCTCCTGGTGTTGAGCGTGGCCACTTCTGCATTCGCGCAGACACCGGGCAGCAACCCAGGACCGACCAGTACCGGTCAGACGCCGCCGCCACCGGTAGGCGATCCCGGGGTTTCGACGGGCTCGCCGCAAGCTCCCTCCACTTCGAATTCGCAGGACCAAACCAACGAAACCCCCGTGCAACCGGCGGACCCCAACAAGGTCAAGCACGATGGCGGCAAGGACGACGTGGATGCCATCGGCAACCGCAAGATTGGTAAGCGCGGTTTGGGCGATTGGTACTCGCTCGAGACCGATGTCAAGATGGGTCGGCAATACGCGCAAATGGTCGATTCTTCCTCGAAGTTCGTCACCGACCCGGTCGTCACCGAGTATGTAAACCGGATTGGGCAGAATTTGGTGCGCAACTCCGATGCCCAGGTCCCATTCACGTTTAAGGTGATTGATTCCGACGTCATCAACGCATTTTCGCTTCCTGGCGGCTTCGTGTATATCAACTCGGGAATCATCTTAGCGGCCGATGAGGAAGCAGAGCTGGCGGGCGTGATGGCACACGAGATTGCCCACGTCTGCGCCCGCCATGCGACCCGCCAGTTGACCCGCTCGCAATATGCCGGCATTGCTACGATCCCTCTGATTTTTGTGGGTGGCGGGATCGGGTACGCGGTGTATAACGCCGCGGGTTTGGGGTTGCCGGTCGCCTTCATGAGCTTCCAGCGCGGTTTCGAGGCGGAGGCGGATTATCTTGGCCTGCAATACGATTACAAGACCGGCTACGACCCGCAAGCCTTTATCAGCTTTTTCGAGAAGGTGCAGGCAGAGGAGAAAAAGAAGCCCGGATTTATGGACAAGACCTTTGCCAGCCACCCGCAGACGCCCGAACGCATCGAGGCTTCGCAGCACGAAATTGCCACGATCCTGCCCGCCCGGCCGGAGTATGTGGTCAGCACTTCGGAATTTGACGACGTGAAAGCTCGTCTGGCGGAGCTTGAAAACCGGCGCAAGTTGACCGACCACAAAGATGGCAACAAGCCCAGCCTGCGGCGGGCTTCCTCGCCGAATGGCGACGATCAGACGACCAACGGCGACGATCATCCAACTCTGAAGCGCCGCGACGACAGCAACAACAACTAACAGGAGTGAGAGTTATTTACGCCTAGATCCAAAGGCCGCGGTCGAACGCGGCCTTTGAGTGGCGATCGACTTACTGCCAAAGATTCGTGTCTACGCCGTCGGTTTGTCCGAATAGCGCACGGCGTTCTGCGATGGGTTGGCAAAAACAAAAGCCGCGAATCGAATCGCGGCCAAGGACTTGAAGTTCGAGCGAGAATTAGGCGGCTTCCTTAGCCGCCAGGGAACGCGAGTACTCGCGCCCTTCCTCCTGTGAGGCGATCACTCTCATTTCCCGCCAGTCGTAGGGAAATTCTTTGCCGCAGTCGAGACACACAACGTAGGTACCAGTGAGTGAGGCGGCCTGGACTCGACGCGACCCGGAACGAACCGTGATAGGAAAGCTGTAATGGCGGTGCCAGCAACCCAGAAACCGATCGAAAAACTTGTCCAACATCGCACGCCTCCACCGAGCCCGGAGCCTCACGGCTTGAAGCGAAAAGCCCCAAAACCGCACCTGTAGCCACCGTCTAATTAGATTCCGTTATGGGCCAAAAGGTTCCTCGGCTCTCGATCGAGAAGTCTTGGCCACACAGCCAGTTGCGGGCTGCATCAGGAAGTCCTTCTAGAAGAATGGATTGGACGAACCCGGGGAAATCGGGAAAAGCGCCTTTAGGCGTGCTCGGGGCCGGCTTTCTTTTGCGCCTGGCACTTGGTGACGATGGCGGTACGGAGGCGGGTGCGAAGATCTTCGGGGAGCTCATAGAGTTTCGAGTCCCGATAGATCTCGATGGTTTTTTTCGTGGTGTCACAAACCACGTAACAGTTGTGGCACCAAGCGAGATGGTCTTCGAGTTCGGCCTTGGTGCGGTCGTCAATCATGCCGTCGAGGTAGTTGGTCAGCTCTTGCAGGAATTCAGAGCATTTCACTGGGTGCCATCTCCGCTCTCATGTTTTCTCCCGTCTGCGCCCGGACGCCGCTGAAAGTAGCGACTCAAGCGCTCGCGTAGCTGCAACCGTGCCCGCAGCAAACGAGACTTCACGGCCGGGATGCTGAGCTCCAGCGCCTCAGCAGTTTCCTCAGTGGATAGGCCTTCGACGTCGCGCAACACGAACACTGTGCGGAAACTCGCCGGCAAGCCTTGGATCGTGCGAGTCAAGATGTCCCCCAACTCAGCCTGACTGTATTGCTGTTCCGGATTCGGGCTCCAATCCGCAACTTCCCGCGGCAGCGAGTCCTCTTCGGTCTTGACTTCTTCATCCAGGGAAACGGTGCGTTCCGGCCTGCGGCGCCTGAGCTTCATCAGCGCTTCGTTGACCGCGATCCGCACCAGCCAGGTATAAAACTTCGACTGGCCTTGAAACTGATTCAAGTTTCCATACGCCTTGAGGAATGCGTCCTGCACCACGTCTTCCGCATCTTCCCGGTTCTGCGTGATGTGCTGCGCAATGCGGAACACGTTCCGATCATAGCGCCGGACCAACTCCTCGAAGGCTCCAACATCGCCCTCTTTGGCGGCCTGCACCAGCGCCAGTTCGTCGCTGACGGGAGGCTCACCTATCTTTGCTTGGATGGCACTCATTTCTTGTCCGATGCAACAATTTTCGCGCCGCAGACGGCAGAACAGTTATTGTACTCTGCTCTCCCGCCGCTGTGGTTTAGTGGATTGGACGCAGCGGGAGGATCTTGGTTGGCATGGCTCTCGATCGGAATGGGGAGCAGCCAGCCGCTGAGGAAGTACTAAAGTCACCAACGAAGGAACGAAACTAGCCCTATAATCAGGACATTACGGGGGAATCGGGACCCGTGCCGGTTGCGCTCAAGGGTCCAAGCCGGAATGGCAGACAACAGCCACATGCGGGAAATCCTAGACGAGGCGATCGCCGAGGTCTTCGAGGCGCACCTGCCCCGCTTGCGCGAGGCGCTAGGCGCACGAGTTCTCGAACTTCAGCCAGAACCGACGAATCTGCTGGGCGCGCCCGAGAACCCTGCCGAGGATTTGCTGAAGGTGATCTTGCTCATCCATGCGGGCACGTCGCAGAAGGAAATCCTGCGCGCCCTGCTCGAGGGTACAAGCCGCTACTGTGGCCGCGCCGCTTTGTTCGTGGTCAAGGCCGGGTCGGCCATGGGTTGGCAAGGCCGCGCCTTTCAGAACGACAACCTCAAAGATTTCAGCTTGGACGTGAGCGCCCCGCTGCCGGCCCGCGCGCTCGAAAGCAAAGTCGCACTCCGCGCTTCCATCGCGGAGATGGATCCGAAGTTCATCTCCCAGTTCGGCCCTCCGGCGGAGGATGAGGTCTTGCTGTTCCCGCTCCCGCTGAAAGATAAGATCGCTGCCCTGGTCTATGCGGACGCCGGAACGGGCGGTGCCGGGAAAATGGATGCCGCCGCCCTGGAGCTGCTGGTGGCGGCCACCAGCGCTTGGCTCGAGGTCGCATCCCTGCGAAAACAGGCGGCCAAGGAGGGAACTCTCGAGGCGGCCAGCGAAGCCCCCCCGCCCGCGCCCGTGCCGGCGGCCCCTTCCTACTCGGATCCCTTTGCCGGACACGCGCCCACGCACATCGTCTCCCCTCGCCCGGAAGCGGCCCCACCCGTCATGACGGCCATGGCCCCGTCGGGAACCGCGGCTGCCGCAGCTCCGGCCAAGGATGAGTTTGCGGAAATGTCCGTGCAAGATGCGGAGATCCATCGCAAAGCGCAGCGTTTTGCCCGACTTTTGATGGATGAGATCAAGCTTTATAACCAGGCCAAATTGGCCGAGGGACGCAAGAACAAGGACCTCTATGATCGTCTGAAGGACGACATTGAAAAGAGTCGGTCCACCTACCACAAACGTTACGGCAACACGGCAGCCGCCAGCAAAGATTACTTCGTGAGCGAACTGATCCGCTGCCTGGTGGAGGACGATGTCTCGCTCCTCGGCCCGAATTTCCGCCGCTAGAACCAGGGCCGTTCCGCGCACCCGCTTGAGAAACAACTTTGCCGATTCCAAGCCGCAAAAATCGAAGATAATAGTCAAAGTGGTTTTACGGCCTCATTTATCTGCCGTTCTCATTCTTGCTTTCCTTCCTGGGAGCGCAGGCATTGTCGTTGGGCAAAGCGCGAACAGCTCGCCGACGACCAAGACCCAATCCACCCACAAGCCCGCCGCGAAAAATGCTACCTCCGCCAGGAGGCGCCAGCGCTCTTCGCCCAGCCTGCGCCGCACCCATCAAGCCTTTGTGGCCTCGGCGAGCCTCAAGCCGATGGCGCGCCAACTGGTGCAGGACCGCACCGCTGCCGCCTATGCCGGAGTTCAGGCCTATGCCGTGCGCCATGCCCGCGAAGATGCTGGGGCACTGGCCTGGCTGGTCATCGGGTACGCGCGCATTTTGGATCGCAGCTACGCGCAAGCGATTGATCCGCTGAACCGGGCGAAGCCGCGCGCCGGCGAGATCGGCGATTATGTGAATTATTATCTGGGCACGGCCTACCTCCAGACTGGCCGCCTCGCCGAGGCCATTGCGACCCTCAGCGCCTTTGACAAGAACCATCCCGACTCCCTGTTGCGGCGGGACGCTCACGTCGCTTATGCCAACGCCTTGCTGGCGGATGGGCGAGCGAGCGACGCCATTCAAGTGCTCGAGGCGGATCGGCAACCGGTCCGGGCGGATCTGGAGCTTGCCTTGGGCCGCGCCTATGAGGCCGACCACCGGCCCGTCCAAGCCCTGACCATTTTTCGGAACCTGTACTACACCATGCCGCTCGCCGAGGAGACCCACCAGATCGAAGGCGATCTGACCAGGTTGGCTGCCGCCGCCCAGGCTGCGCCGGTCAGCCTGGAGGCACGACGCGGGCGCGCGGATTTACTGGCGAAAGGCAAGCAGTTCAGCCAAGCCGCCAAGGAATACGGCGAGCTCTTAGGGGCAGTTAGTCCCGCCGAGCGGCCGCTCCTCGAGCTGGAGCGGGCCGAAGCATTGCGGCACTCCGGCCAGGTCAAAGAAGCGAAGAGTATGCTCGATGCCATCCCCAGTTCCACGCCGGAGCTCGAGGCCGAGCGCTTGTTCAATCTGGCAGAACTGGCGCGCAGTGCGAATGATGACGACAGCGCTCTTCGCCTGGTGGACCAGCTGCGGATTCAGTACCCGACCAGCCCGTACCTGGAGCAGGCCCTACTCTCCTCCGGCAACATTTACCTGCTCCGGCGCGACTTGGACCGGGCTATCGATTCCTATCGCGAACTTGAGCAGCGGTTTCCAAAGGGAGAGCACGCCTCCTACGCGCACTGGAAAGTGGCATGGCTCAGCCTGCGCCAAGGGAGGACGGACGAAGCCAAGCAAGGGTTCGAGGAACAGATTGCCCTTTATCCGACTTCCTGGGAAGTTCCTGGGGCGCTCTATTGGCGCGGGCGCCTGGCCGAAGAGGACCATGATTCCGCTCTGGCGCAGGCTTTCTATCAGAAGCTTGCGGAGCGATATCGTAATTACTACCACGGTGAGCTGGCCCGCCAGCGGCTCGGGAAATTCAAGGCCGGTCCCCACCCCCAGCACTACGCCCTGCTCGATCGGGTGCCCCCGATCAGCGCCTTCGACAAGATCGCTAGCCAGGAACTGCCCGAGGACAATCTGCGGGTGCAGAAGGCAGAGTTGCTCGCCAACGGCGCCCTCATGGACTTGGCCGCCCGCGAATTGAGCGCCGCCGCCGCAGAGACCAAAGGGAACTGGGCAGAGGCCGAGACGGCACGACTCTATGCCGAGGTTGGGCGCTACGACATCGCCATCGAAACCCTGAAGCGTGCCATTCCCAACTACTTCGCCATCGACCTTGGCAGCTTGCCCCGCTCCTATTGGGAGGTTCTGTTCCCCAAGCCCTACTGGGTGGATCTCACGACCTATTCCTCGCGCAATGGGTTGGATCCTTATCTGGTGGCGTCGCTGGTTCGCCAGGAATCCGCTTTCAATCCCAATGCCGTGTCTCGGGCCAACGCAGTCGGGTTGATGCAGCTGCTGCCGAAGGTTGGCAAGGGAGTGGCCAAAGAAGAAAAGCTGAGGCACTTTAACGCGACCCAGCTCTTCATGCCGAGCATGAATCTGCGACTGGGGACCCGATACTTGCGCATCATGGTGGACAAGTTTGGAAGCTTCGAGTATGCCCTGGCCGCTTACAACGCCGGTACGGATCGCGTCGAAGACTGGCTAGGAGCAGGCCAGTACCGCGATCCGGAGGAGTTTGTGGAATCGATTCCGTTCACCGAAACCCGCGAATACGTCGAGAACATTCTGCGCAATGCCAGCCTCTACCGGCAGTTGTATGGTACGCCATGAACCGAGCCGCGGGGGTTCGAGCTGCGCCCCGG
>Ga0187783_10001427_pt1 | contig 17674 bp, 14 predicted proteins | sample 1015_SJ02_MP02_2_FD_132471 | JGI IMG/M metagenome (GOLD analysis project Ga0187783, IMG submission 132471) | Tropical peat soil microbial communities from peatlands in Department of Meta, Colombia - 1015_SJ02_MP02_20_MG | ecosystem: Environmental > Terrestrial > Soil > Wetlands > Peat | place...
ACCAACAACCTCATTCGACTTCACAACCACCGGATGGCCGCCGCGAGGGCCTGATCTGATCTTCGGGGCGGTCGATTCGCCTCCGCCAGGGCCGTCGGCGGGTTTATCCGACAGCCACGCGGAAACGAGGTTCTATGCCGTCCGGGAGTCGAGGCGCGGGAATACGGCGACGTCGTCGCGCGATTTCAGGCACTTATCGCCAAGAGTGCCTGAAACGGCGATAATCGCCGATAATCCACACCCATCCGCGCGAATCTGAGGACAGAAAGCGCCTCACAAACGCCCTGCTAATAGGCATCTTTTGGCCCTGAATTCATCGCACCCAGGAGGTCGCCGGTTCCAGTCCGGCTAGCTCCATAGGAAGTGCCTGCTAATCGGCCGGTTCTGGCGCACGCTGAACGCGCGCACCCGTTACCGTCGCCGGATCGGCAACTTTTCGGCAACTGACGCTCGACACCTAGCTTCTGCGCCTTCGCGATCAGGAGGCAGCACGATGGGAGCAACGAGCAGCTGGAGCCGTGTGCGCGTGGAGCGCGGCATCTACCTTCTGCCCAACGGCAACTATTACGTGTCCGCGCGGCGTCGAGGAAAGTTGCGCTCACGGACCATCGGGCCCGATCTGGCGCTGGCCGCGATCCGCGCGCGAGGCGCTCGTCGCGGCGATCGAGACGGGCCGAGAGCCGGTCTCGCCGCGGCTTCGTTTTGACACGGTCGCGGACTGGTGGATCGAGCGGTTCGAGACGAGGGTCGCCGCGGGCGAGCGACACCCGCGCACGCTCGAGTCCCATCGCTATCACCTCGAGTGTCACTTGCTGCCGGTGCTTGCGAGCAAGCGCCTGTCCGCGTTGACCGTCGATGATGTCGCTGCGCTGCTGGACCGGCTGTGCGGGAAGGGCTGCTCAGCGAAGACCGCAGCAGGCGCGCTCGCCACGCTTCACAGCGTCGTCCGCTACGCACGTCGGCACAGTTGGATAGCGCTCGATCCGATTGACAAGCTCGAGGCGGATGAGCGGCCGCGACCGGCGCAGCGGCGCCAGCGCGTGCTCGGTCGTGACGAGATCGAGCGCCTACTGGCGGCGTGTCCGACGCGCGACCGGCTGATGGTTGGGACCGCGCTCTACACCGGTCTGCGAATCTCCGACCTGCTGGGGCTGATCTGGAGTGACTCGACTTTGCCGCGGGCATCGTCCACGTGCGTGCGCAGCTCGCGCGCGCCCATCGCGGCGAGCCACCTCGGCGCGTGGCGCCGAAGACCGTCGCCTCGGTCCGGGACATCCCACTTGTCACCCAGCTCGCAGGGCTCCTCGCCGCTCACAAGCTCGCGACGCCGTTCGCGGCCGGGATCGACTGGGTCCTTTGCAACCTCGCACGGCACGCCGCACGGACATCGAAACGTCTCTCGACGCTGCCTGACCCGCGCGGCAGAGTGTGCCGGGCTCAACGATGGCGGCTGGCCTCCGCTTCGGTTTCACGATCTCCGCCATGCGTTCGCCAGCCACCTCATCGTCGATCTCGGGCTCGACGTAGCGCAGGTGAGCCGCATTCTCGGGCACGCAAGCCCGACGATCACGCTGAACGTTTACACGCACATGTTCGACGACGCCCGGCACGCGCGAGAGATCCGACAGCGGATGGCGGCGAGCCCGTTCGCAGAACTACTCAACGCCGCGCCGTCGGGTACTCCGACGGCCACGGTGGTCCAGCTTCGATAGCGACCCTCCCTTTGGCGCACAGTGAGTCCGTTGGCCCGAATTGGACCCCGAGCTGCTTCGGTGATTCGACGGGTACGGTGCGCTGCTCGTATGAGCAAACCGGAAGGCTGCCAGCGACCTGCGCTAGCCGGGAAGGAGCCCTAGTTGCCCGAGGAAATCCATCTGGTCGAAGAACAGGTGCTCGGACTTCAGAGTGTCGCCGTCCGTGAGGTAGACCCGTGGGTGCCGAATATCCGGTCCCGCCCAACTGAACCGCCGAGGCGACGCTCTCCGAGTAGGGTCTCGCGTCCCACGACAGCGACATCGTACGGGGGCGTGTGCGCGCCCCCGGGGCGAGCATACGGGTGGTCCGGCCGGTGCCCGCCCGCTCAGGTCTCCCCCGCCGAGGCAGGCGCGCTGGTGGGGATCCGGATGCCTAGCAGCGCCGCGAGCATGGCGATCATGGCCAGCGCCGCGAGCGGCAGCGCGCAGAGCGCAATGGGGCCACCGATCGCCTCAGCAGCCGCCGTTGGCCGCGTCGGTCAGGAACGAGCCGAAGTAGGGCGCCAGTTCGCTGTACCAGGTGCCCACGTAGACGAAGCCGACGTTCTGGCGCGCCAGCGAGCTGCACGCCGAGGCGGGTTGGGCAGTCGCCGCTTCGTAGGGCGCGTTGTAGACGAGCGCTGCGAAGTCGCGGGCCGGATAGGCGCCCTCCCAGGGCGCCTGCGCCCAGGACGTGTAGGGGTCTTCGCCCGGCGTGTCGTAGGAGCCCTCGAACGTCACCACCAGGTTCGCGTTGTTCGCCGCGGTGCTTTCGAGCATCCAGCCAGAGTCCGGGTTGGTGCCGAAGTTGAACACGACCTCCGCGCCGCTGCCGTGATGTGTGTGCACGTATGCGGCGAGCGTTCGATAGTAGCCTTGGTTGCTAGTCGACGTTTCAGGCACGTCGTCTGATACGCCGTCGAAGAAGATCCCCGCGATGTCGCCGGGGTAGTAGGAGTACCAGGCATCCACTTGGCTCTCGATGCTCGCGATGCTCGCGCGTCCATAGTTGGTCCACACGTAACCGATCACGCCGGCACGGCCATAGCTGTGACAGCCTTCGAGCAGGCTCGCCCAGGATGCGACGCGTTCGCTCCCTACCCCTTGTCCTTCGGCGACGTCCGCGATAATCCATGAGCCGGCGCCTGACGTGTTGGTCTGCGAGCACGCGGCGGTCCAATCGGCCTGGTTGCCTTTGTCGTACAGCGGGATCAGCGTTCCCTGTGGGCCGTTGGCCGGACCCGGAACGGACCCCCCTTCCCCAAGGAAGATGCCCGACAGCACGGCGTTGGCGCCCGCCAGGCGCGTGACGTCGATCGTGACGGTAGCGCCCTTGGCTACTTCGATCGGGAAGGTGACCCAGGCGCCGTTGACGAATTCACTGGAGAGCACCGCCGACTGGCCGTTGACCGTGATCACCTCGCGGCGTCCTTGGGAGTCCCAGTCCAGGGCATAGAGGTGCAGGGCGCCGCTGTAGGCTTCGCTGAAGGTCAGCGACAGCTTGATTTCGTTGGGGTCGTAGTAGGTGGCGGCCTCACGCGTGAGCCCGTCGGGGCTTTGTAGCGCGCGCGTGTCGCCGGTCGAGGATGCCCACACGTAGCGACTGCCCTGCGCCAGGGTCACACTCGCGCCGGGCAGGTATGAGACGTCGCTCTGACCGTCGAAGGCGCCGAGGTCATAGCCTTCGTGTCCGAAGGTGGAGACCCAGCTGCCCTGCGGGGAGCTTTCCTGCTTGGGCACGGGGGGAGCGCCACCTTCACCCAGGAAGATGCCCGACAGCACGGCGTTGGGTCCAGCCAGGCGCGTGACGGTGATCGTCAACGTGCCACCGGCTGCCACAGAGATCGGGAAGCTCACCCAGGCGCCTTTGGTGAATTCGCTAGAGAGGACCGCGCTCTGGCCGTCGACGGTGATCGTCTCATGACGGCCCAGCGAATCCCAATCGACGGCGTATAGATGCAGGTTTCCGCTGTAGGCCGCCGGGAAGCTCAGATTGAGCTTGATTTCGTTGGGGTCGTAGTAGGTGGCGGCGTTTCGGATCTGCTTGCCGGGATCCTCTAGTGCGCGCGTGTCGCTCGTGCTCGTGGCCCACTGCCAGCGGCTTCCCTGCTGCAGCTCTAGCGTGGCGTTTGGCAGATAGGACACATCGCCTGAGCCGTCCCAGTCGGCGAGGTCATAGCCGCTAGAGCCGTAGCTGCCAGCCCAGCTGCCTTCGGGGGCGGTGGTGACCGTGGGGGCCGCGGGGGTTGTCCCTTCGCCTAAGAAGATGCCCGAGAGCACGGCGTTGGGTCCAGCCAGGCGCGTGACAGAGATCGTGACTGTCCCGCCAGCGGCCACCGAGATCGGGAAGCTCACCCAGGCGCCTTTGGTGAATTCGCTTCCCAGCACCGCGCTCTGGCCGTTGACGGTGATCGTCTCGCGCCGCCCCTGGGAGTCCCAGTCCAGGGCATACAGGTGCAGGTTTCCGCTGTAGGCGGCGGCGAAGCTCAGCGACAGCTTGATTTCGTTGGGGTCGTAGTAGGTGGCGGCGTTTCGGATGTGTCCGCCGGGATCCTGTAGCGCGCGTGTGTCGCTCGTGTTGGCCGCCCACTGATAGCGGCTTCCCTGCGTCAGGGCCAGCGTGGCGTTTGGCAGGTAGGAGACGTCGCCTGAGCCATCCCAGTCGGCGAGGTCATAGCCCGATGAGCCGTAGCTGCCCACCCAGCTGCCTTCGGGGGCGGTTGAGACCGTGGGGGCCGGCGGCGAGCCGCCTTCGCCCAGGAAGATGCCCGACAGGACGGCGTTTGCGCCCGCGGTTCGATCGACGATGATCGGGACGGTTTCGCCTGCCGCCACCGAGATCGGGAAGCTGACCCAGGCGCCCTTGTTGAATTCGCCGAGCGTCGCGGTCTGCCCGGCGACGCTGATCAGCTCGCGCCGTGCGGTTGTGTCCCAGTCGACCGCGTAGAGGTGCAGGATGCCCGTGTAGGCGGCGTTGAACTTCAAATTCAGGCGCAGCTGGTTGGGGTCGTAGTAGGTGGCGGCGTCGCGGATGCCCGCGCCGGGGTCCTGCAGCGCGCGCGTGTCGCTCGTGTTGGCCGCCCACTGATAGCGGCTTCCCTGCACGAGGCTGAGCGACGCATTCGGGAGGTCATAGACGTCGCCCCCATTACCGCTCCAGTCGGCCAGGTCATAGCCTTCGTGGCCGAAGCTGGAGACCCAGCTGCCCTGCGGGGTGCTCGACACGGCGGGGTTGGGAGGCGGCCCTGCTTCGCCGAGGAAGATGCCGGAGATCAGCGCGCCCGAGATCGTCACGCTCCCGCCCGCCGGCTCGCTGATCCGGGCGAGAGCCCATTGTCCTTCGCTGAAGCCCTCGACGCCCATGTCTACGTTGTCCTCAAGCTCCGCGGATTTGCCGGCGATGGTGATTCCCTCATATGGTTTCCCTGCTAACCCGAATTCGTCGGGGTTCCAGAGCACGGAGTAGACCCGCACGTCTCCGGTGAAGGCCTTGTGGAAGGTCAGCTTGACTTCCGTTTCCCCAAGACGGCGTTCGGTCCCCGGCATTTCTGGGTTGCAGTAGTCCGCCGCGATGCGCGCCAATCCATCTGGGCTCGTCAGCGCCCGCACGTTGCTCGTGTTCGCTTCCACCAGGCACCGAGTGCCTTTGACTAGGCTCACCGACACATTGGGGAGATCGCTCACGTCACTTTCGCCGTTCCAGCCGGCCAGGTCATATCCTTCGCTGCCCAGCGCCCCCACCCAGTCTGTGCCGGCCGACGTTGAGGAGGGCACGAACACCGACGGCCCGCTGGTCGCGAGCATCCCAGTCGAGCTGAAGGCGATGCTCCCGAGCTGGATTGGGGTCAAGAACGGCGAGCCCGAGACAGCGCTGAGTTCACCAGCTGGACCGACCGAGAGCACGTGGACGCCGCCGGCAAGGTATTGATCGGACGCGATCATGTCGCCGTTTGGGCTAAACGCGGCTGGGCCCTCGCCCGGGTCCACGCCGTGCGGGGTATAAGTGCCGCTACCGGTGGGCGTTAGCGCACCCGATTCGGCCACCGAGTAGGTCGTGACCAGTTCGGTGCCTTCGTCGAAGTAGCTCGTGAGGAGGCTGCCGTTGGGACGGAAGGCGAGTCCTTTGGCAACGTCGTAGCCTTTGACGTTTCTTGCGGGGAACGGCGAGCCGGAAACTTCCGTGAGCGCGCCACCCGCGCTGACAGCCAGCACCCGCGTTGCGGTCTTCGTCTGCACGGCGAGCAGGGCACCGGTCGGGCTGAACGCGACGTGTTCGCTGCTGCTCACGGCATAAGGCGAGCCGCTGAGGAGCGTCAGCGCTCCCGAGGCGCTCACTGAGAACATGTACAGGGTCTGGGCTTGTTCTTCCTTGCCGGCGGTCACTGCGAGCAGTTCCCCGCTCGGAGAGAAGGTCACCGACGTCGCTTGAGCGCCGAGCATCAACGGAGAACCGGGTACTGGCGCCAGAACACCTGCGGAGCTGACCGAGAACATCGAGACCGTATCGCTGGCGCCGTCCGCGGCGGCGAGAAGCGTCCCGCTGGGGCTGAACGCCACCGATCGAGCATTGGGGTCTGGTGGGGTGGCCGGGACAGGAATCGGTGTTCCCGACCGGCCAATCGTGAAGATCGCGGTCCCTTCCGCGAGCAGGCTACCGTTCGGGCTGAACGCCAGGCCTGCTCCGCCTCCGCTTCCTCCCGCGAGCGACAGCGGCGAGCTAGGCGCCGCAGTAAACGCGGGTTCGCTGGCGGCTGCAGCGCTAGGGGCCAGAGTGCAAAGCATCACCAGCGCAACGAACAAACCTAGGTGTAGGCACCGCAAAGCCTTCGCAGCATCGTTGGGCTCGCGCTCCGTCAGTGCTTGCCGCGCAAACACTAAACAACCCTACGCGCAGAGATCGATTGCGACCATCGGTCGCTCGGCCCATCTGGCGTTCAGGAAGTGAACGCGATCCCCACCGACGAGACACGTACACGAATATCTCTTCGCACAGCGTCCTGTCAGCGGTCCGCCGCTTGGCGATCGGGGGCCGACACCCACTGGATTGCCCCTGGCTCTCGCGTGCCCAGGGCGGCGAGCTGCTCGCGAAACTTTGCGGGAGGGGGCAGGGGACCACCCCCTCCCGCGGTGCCGCACTGTGACGTGTCTCGGCTCTGAGGAGTCCTCCGGAGCGAAGACAGGGCTTCTGTCTGCCGCAATGGTCAAGGCCGCCGGACCCTCAATTGCCGATACCAGCGCATCGGCTTATGAGATCAAACGATCGACAAACCAGCCTCGAGCTGGCCGATCGTACGGTATTGACCCGGTTTCACTGATGTAACACTTATTACTATAGGCGTCCCTCTGAGTGATCGTCACTTCAGAGTGATGTAAGAGGAATTATCACACTTGCCAGCAATGTTCGGCCGGATTGGCAGTTAGCATCGCTGATCTTTTGGCCCTGAATTCCGCGGCAGCTTCGGTGGATCGCACCCAGGAGGTCGCCGGTTCGAGTCCGGCTAGCTCCATCGAAGTCGCTGGAAATCGGCCGCTTCCGGCCTGCGCGAGGCATCGCCCGCGGCGACCGCCGCCGCATCGTCACCTTTTCGTCACCCTCTGGTGCGCGCCCGGGTATCGGCGCCTCTGCGAAGGGCGAACCCAAGGGTCAAGGGAGTTGGCTGCTCGTCGTTGGGTGCTCGCGAGAACGCTCCGTGTGGTTTTTGAAGGCGCTCGCCCCTGGGACGAGCTAGGTTCGGTGCACGCGCAGACCCGGCTCGAGCTCGGCGAGCACGCCGAAGTCGTCGTCCTGAGTCCAAACGCACAGCCCGTGAACGAGCGCCGTGGCGGCGATGATCGCATCCATCGCGCCGGCCCGCCTACGCCTCGATCTGGCGATGGCGAGTAGCTCGCCGAGGCGCTCGGCCACAGGCTCGTCGTAGGGGAGCGCCACGAACGTGCGCGCCCGTGCGAGCGTCGCCTCACGGAGCGTCCGAAGCGGGTCACCCGCGGAGCGGCGCACGCCCACGATCAGCTCTGTGAGCGTGGCGACCGAAACGCGGGCCTCGCCAGGCGGCGGGTCGCCGATCGGTCGACGCTGCTCGGCGGCGATGAAGACGCTCGTGTCGGCAAGATAGCCGTCGCTCACGCGACCATGTCGTCGGTCGTGAGGCCGACATCGAAGTCGCCCGCGTCCGATCGCACGTCGAGCTCAGCGGCCAGCCGGCCGATCGCAGCAAGGTCGGCCAGCAACAGCTCGCTGGGACGCCGCTCCGCGCGTTCGTGCCGCGGCACGATGTCTGCCACCGGGCGGCCATGCACGGTCAGAACGACCGACTCGCCGCCCTCGACGGCAGCGATCACGCGAGCGGTGTGATTGCGCAGTTCCCGTACCGAAACGTCCATCGCGTGGCACAGCGTAGCACATTAGCGTCTGCGAGGCTTCAATTTTGACGCGGCCCCGAGCTTGCAACCTACATGCCCCGGACCACTCTGCAAGATCGTCTAAAATATTGTGGCGTGCGGACTTGAGACCACCCGGCGTTCTCAGCCCGCGCTGTTACTCACGCAGCCCATTTCTAGACTCACTGGATGGCCTTGCCCGATCGGGCGACGATGCTCTTCCCCGGGCTCATCGAGAGGCATTCGGGCGGTCCTTCGCTGTTCCCGGTAGCGGTCAGCGTGTAGCCGCTGGGAACAACTGAGACGCTAAAACCCGAGCTACGCGAGGAGCTGATGCGCGCAACGTTTCGCCGCCTCTTCTTGGACCATACCTTCACGATGGCACTCACCCGGTGGGCTCTGTGTCCGGATGCAGCGAAGACCACCCATCCGCGGATGACTGCCGATTGTGGTGAGCTCAAGTGGGATCCTACTGCCCCAGAAGCCACGCGCGCACCTACTGAAACGCATGCGAGCGTGGCCACAAGTACGCGAGTACAGACCCTAGACGTCAAACCGAAGGACAGTGACGATAACGATTTATGGGAATCGAGTGGAGATAGCGATTACAACGAAGTCACACCCATGCTATAGCCGAGCACGGCCATCCGTCACCGGCGTGGGCTCGAGGATGGGCAGCCGGACATGATCGAGCGGCGCGGCACGACTCAGCCGTATGCGACGTTCACCTGTCCGTTGCGTTGAGCGGCGGCGCCCTGATCGAGCACGGGCTCATCGACCATTATCGCCTGTGTCGCACCCCAGGAGGTCGCCGGTTCGAGTCCGGCTAGCGTCCCGCCGCGAGAAGTCCTGCACCTGCGCGAGGATGCCGATCCTGGGTCTGTCCGACGGCCGAGCGATTGGAGGTGCTAGCTCGGTGGGCGGCTTCGCTTTAGCTGCGCCGTCCTCGGGTCAGGCCGTTGCTCTCGGCCCGGCCACGACGACGCCGACCTGCCAGCCGGGCGCGCGGCCTCCGGTCGGCGGGGCGATCGAAGCCGCGTCCAAACCGGCGCCTGCCAGAAGCCAGGAGATCAGTGAGTTGGAGTTCCACATCTCGCCCGCACCTAGCTCGTCACGGCCCCAGACCGGCGTCGGCACGAGCGGAACGAGGTCGAGCACCCGCTGGGCAATCTCGGGATCGTCAGTGATGCGTCGTGGGCTGTCCACCGCCTCGGCGGCGTCCGGGATCAGGCCATCGCGCCACCGCAGGACCTCGTAGCGGAAGATCCGGAATCGTCCAAACCAGCGTGTGCCGACCGCTCCAACGGCGACGACCTCGCGTCCGATGGCGTCAATCGACCGGATCGGGGTCATCTCGATCACGAAGCGTGCGCCTGGAACCCGAACCTCAAGCGCTGTGTGATAGAGCTCGCAGCGCGGACGCCGCTCTAGCCGCGCAGATACCGCCTCGAACAGCACGCCGTTCAGGCGCACCGACCGGCCACCGGCGCCAAGCGGCAGCCAGAACAGATCGATCGCGGCCCCGGTTCTCAAGCTGCGCACAGCCGCGGGCATCCCCTGCTCCCGCGGCGCTGCAGCGGGCCTCCGGTGGCCGTCATAACTAGACGATGCCGGCTCGCGCATCCTTCACCCAAGCTGACCGATCTGACGGTAGGAGCGCTATCCCATCATCGCCTCATCGAGCACGCGCTGCATATAGGTCATAGCCGCCGGGGCATCGGGGTCGCCGGCACGATGCACCATCTCCTCGGCATCGAGCTCCTCCACACGGGCCCGGATGCACCAGATGTTATCCAGCGGATCGCGCACGGCGCCCCACGCGGTCGCCGAAGAAGAGCTCCGTCACCTCGGTGACGGAGGTGCCGCCCGCTGCCACTGCCCGTCGATAGACGGCATCGGCGTCTTCGGCGTAGAGGTGTATGAAGGCCGGCGCTGTGGGCCAGCCAGGCCTTGAGTCGGACATCATCAGCACGCAATCGTCGATCCGGACCTCGGCATGATCGATCCTGCCGCCCGCGCCCTGCACCCGGGCGAGCTCTTGGGCGTCGAAGGCCAGCTGCAGGTACTCGATCAGCCGCGCGGTATCGGGTGTGACGATCCACGGCATCACGCTGTGATGGCCGTCAGGGATTCCATTGTCGACATCGTCGTTCCGATCCCTAGTCCCGTGACGGCAGCTGCTGAAGCGACCAGCGATTGCCCTCGGGGTCTGAGAGGAACACGAACCGCCCCCACGGGAACTCCTTGACCTCGCTCACCTCTACTCCGCGAGAGGCCAGCTCTGCATGGGCCGCGTCGGCGTCGGCGACGACCAAGCCCAGCCCCGCCACCGAGCCCGGCTCGGTGTCGACGATCCCGGTGCCGATCGCGATCGAGCATGCCGAGCCCGGCGGTGTGAGCTGCACGAAGCGGATGTCCTCACCGGCCGTGTTGTCGTGTTCGGCGATGAAGCCGAACTGATCGACGTAGAAGGCCTTTGCACGGTCCACCTCTGATACGGGGATGGCGATCAACTCGAGCTTCATGTCCATGACGTTGCTCCTTTGGTGAATCTGCTTGCTTGATCGGCCCGCCCTTTGGTGGGCCGCGAAGGCGGGATGCTAGAGTCCATCCAGGTCTACTTCGGTCCGCAATAGCTGAGATCATCCAGACCGTGCTCGAGACCTCCGCACGGCTATTGCGTCTGCTCTCGCTGATGCAAGGACGGCGCGACTGGTCCGGCGCCGAGCTGGCCGAGCGCCTAGAGGTCGGCGAGCGGACGATCCGGCGCGACGTCGACCGCCTGCGACGCCTCGGCTATCCGATCGAGGCCACGCCCGGCGTTGCTGGCGGCTATCGCCTCGGCGCCGGCAGCGCGCTTCCCCCGCTGCTCCTGGATGCCGAGGAGGCGGTCGCCGTGGCGGTCGGGCTACGGACCGCGGCCAGCGTGGGGGTCAGCGGCATCGAGGAGACCTCGCTGCGGGCGCTGGCGAAGCTGCAGCAGATACTGCCCGCACGACTGCGCGGCCGCGTGGGGGCGCTTGGCTTTGCCACCGTGCCCTATCCGGGCTTCGGGCCGGCGGTCGATCCGGATGTGCTCGCGACGATCGCTGGGGCCTGCCGCGACCAAGACGGGCTGCGTTTCGGTTACTCAAGCCACGATGGCTCGAGCAGCCACCGACGGGTGCAGCCGCACCGCCTCGTACACACAGGACGGCGCTGGTATCTGGTGGCATGGGACCTCGGGCGCGAGGATTGGCGGACCTTCCGCGTCGATCGGATAGCTAAGGCCATCTCCTTAGACCGCCGCTTTTCGCCTCGCGAGCCGCCCGCCGAAGACTTGGCCGCCTACGTGGCGCGCCGAGTCTCCGCTGCACGCGACCGTTATCAGGCGCGGGTGCTGTTGCACGCTTCCGTTGATGATCTGGCCCTGCGAGTCCCACCTACGTTCGGCACGCTCGAGCCTGTCGATTCGCGCACCTGCGTCCTCTGCGGCGGCTCGGACTGGCTCGGAGGCCTCGCGGTGTACATCGCCGATATCGGCGTTGACTTCCAGGTGCTCGAGCCTCCGGAGCTGATCGAGCGCGTGCGCGAGCTGGCCGCGCGCTTCGGGCGCGCCGCGGGCGCCTGATCCGTACACGGCGCAGGGGCAGAGGCGAGAGTGCTCAGATCGAGGGCGACCTCACCTCCGGCGCGCCATTCGGCCCGCTGGTACTCCCGCCGGAGCGTGCAGCACGACGAAGCAGAAGCATCTGCCGCGAACGCCGAGATGCCCAGATCGTTCCAATTCGGAAACGCGCCTGCCGCCCGAGACGTTTGCTCTCGGGCGCAAGCTGCAACACCGCGATACGCCCGCGCCTGACCGGCTCGGCATCAATGCGATCATCGCGACGGATGCGTCCCGCTCTTGCCCTTGCGCTACTGGTCCTCGCGCCCTTGTTCGCCGCGTGCGGCCGGAACACGCCCGTGGGCCGTCGCTCGACTGGCTCCACGGCCATGACTCACCTGCCGCCAAGCGAATTCATCGTCCGGCCCGACATCGCCGACCCCCTATGCAACGGTGGGCGCGGCATCCGCCTGAGCATTCCGTCATGGGAGGAGAAGCTATATACAGAAGAAAGAACCGCGACCGTGGCAACGAGCACCGGTACCGTCGCGGGTGGCTCGACCATGATCGCATTCAGCGGCTTCCAGGGGAAGGGCCTCGCCGTGCTCCATTTGCTCACACCCCGGTGCGAGCCCGACCGTCAGTTCGGCGTCGACGACACGGCCACGATCTCGGTCCCCTCCAGCCTACGACTCCCACATCCATCGGTGCCCGGATTCCGGTTCCGGGACGGCCTGTGGATCGACGCCGTGGCTGAGCGCAACGGTGGCGGTGCGGTCGTCGCGGGCAACTATGAAGGCCAGTGGGTGGTCGGTGAGGTCACGCGGCACGGCACGCTCGATACCGCGTTTGGGGATGACGGCTGGGCTTCGCTTCCGATCCCCGGCGGAGCGGACGCGATTCTGCAAGAACCCTCTGGGCGGATCATCGTCGCTGGAGGCAACGACGGCGGGGGCTGTTGCACCAGGAACTGGGCGGCGGCAGTATCGACGCATGGCGAGCTCGAAGATGACTTCGGAGCGCATGGACGAGTGGAACTGCCGACGGGCGAGAGTTCGGCGGTCGACTCGCTCGATCTCCTGCCGAACGGCGACATCTTGGCACAGGTCAGTTACGCTCACATGGGTTGCGCTGGCCACCCGCTCGCCGCGCTGACGCCGTCCGGACAACCCGAGCCCATGTTCGCAACGCGGCTTGCTCGCTTCTGGGGGGCGAACGGCTTCGAGGCCTTCGTCGGTTATGCGTACGTCGATGCGAACGGCTTTACCCTCGTCGGTACGGGGCAGAAGGGGTGTACCATGGGCTTTCCGTCTTCGGAACTGTCGGCCACTGGGCTCATCGCGCGGTTCCGAGCCGACGGCGAACCTGCTGACCCCACGACTCGCTTCCCCACGCGGATGTACGGGTATCTATGGGTGTTCCCCAACGGTCACGACAGCGTGATCCTCGCGTCGTCATGGGCCGACAAGATCGGTCCGTCGCTCACGGCCCTACAGCCCAACGGCTCAGCGGACCCTCGGTTCGGCAGCCGCGGCTGGGTGCAGATACGCTGCCCGTCAATGGAAGGCGGTCGCGGTGTGGAAGCTCTGACTAACGTCTCAGTGACCAAAGGTGCCCCTGGGGAAATCACACTCGTTGCCGAGGTGGAACACGACCTCGTCACCGTCAAACCGTCCGAACGTGATGAACTGCAGCTGATTCGCCTGCGCCTATGACCAGTAGCGTGAACCGCCCCGTGACTGCTTTCGGCGCGACCCGGAAATCTCGGCGAGATAGCCGCTTCTGATGAGCTACGGCAGCGAGCGTGTAGGCGTGCGCGCTGCCGCTCCCCGGCCGGGGGGAAGTCGAAGCCCGGGGTCAGGCCCCGGTAGCCGACTCCTTCTCACCGGATGTCGAGCGCTGGCGCCGCGATCAGATGGTTTGCGCACCGACAAGTTGCGAGCGTCCGGCCGGCATGCGGGCCGCCTGCGGGCGGCCCGCATGCCCACACCAGCGAGCGCTCAGCCCAGGTAGCGAGCGAGCACGACGTCTGATTTTTCGCCTTCCAGGGCACTGCCAACCACCACGATGTCTTCGTTTGGCTGCACGAGCACGGCGAAGGCGCTGGCAGAGCTGAAGCCCGCAAAGCTCGTGGTCAGATGACCACCATTGCCGAATCCCAGGTCAAATTCGCCGTTGGGTTCAAGCAAGGCGACGCCAAGCGGTGCGGATGAGGCGCCGCTTGGATGGTCGTTGCCGGCCACCACGATATTCCCGGCGGGCGTGATCGCAGCCGCTTCGGCGCTGTCGGTCCCCGTTGTGCTGCTCGAGCCGTCGTAGCGGAACAAAGGAGCGGCGAACGTGGAGTCAAAGGCGCCGGTGTCTGTGTAGCGCAGGATCTTTACCTCGTAGCTTCGCTTGGCCGTGCCGTAGTCCTCGGCCAGGATGGAGTCGCCGCCTGGCTCAAATGCCAGCGCGTCGCCGGGCTCATACCCCGCCGAGCTCGCGGTGATGGTCTCAGGCGTCACGACGCTGTCAACGATCCCGCTTGAGCTGACCTCGGTCTCGTCGCTGGCTGTCGTGCTGCCGACCGGGGTGGGGTCTGCGATGAAGATATCGCCGCTTGCGTCAAGCCCCAGGGCCGCCACGGCGCCGATGCCCTTGAGAACGACCTTGCCGCCACTGCCAAACGTGGTGTCGAGCGTCCCGTTCGGGTTCAGCCGCACGAGCTCGCCGTAAGAGCTGATATGGCCCTGAGGCACGACCACCGAGCCGCCCACGACGATCTTGCCGCTCGGTTCCTCAAGCAGCGATTCGCCAGCCGCACCGTCGCCTTCTGGCGGGGGAACCTCGGCGATGCCCTGCGCGCCGAACGTCGAGTCAACCGCGCCGTTTTCGTCAAAGCGCGCCACGCCGAAGGCCGCTGCCCCGCTGGCCGTCTCGGCCGAGCCGACCGCGAGGATCTTGCCGGAGGGTTCGACGGCCAGGTCGCGGGGTTCGCCCACGATTCCCGCGCCTTTCCCGCTTTCGGGGTGCGAGACCTCCACGAGGCCGCCTTTGCCGAAGCTGCTGTCAAGCTTGCCGGCGGAGGTGTAGCGCGCCAGCGAGAAGTCCGTGAAGGGGTATCCGATCGACAAGCCCACGAGGATGTCCCCGTTGGGCTGAAGGGCAGCGCTTCTGACCAGCGGCTCGGTGCCGACGTTGGTCTCGACCTTGCCGCCTGAGCCGAAGCTCGGATCAAGCGTGCCGGGGGTGCTCGCCCCGGCCGCCCCCGAGCTAAAGAGGGCGATCGCCATGGCGATCGTGGCCAGGGCGACGGCCACCGCCGCGATAGCGCGTCTACGCATTTCTTCCTCTCCTCTCCTCCAATTTGGCGCGCGCATGAGCCTCTAGGCGCATGGCGCCTTAATCAAGTCCAAGACTCCAATTCGGCGAGATCCTTCCCGTTCGATCACAAGTCTGCACAACTACTCGATGCGGAACGACACCCGCCACTGCTTGTCCGAGCAGGACCTGTCGCCTCGATTGCGATGCCCGAGCCCGGTCGGTCGATAGCGGGGGCTTAAATCCACGGCCGAGACTTTCATCTGCCGGCCGGGCGCTCGAGCGCAGGCCCCTCTGCGAGGTAGGCCGCGTGTGCGATCGTTTCCGGGGAGGCTCGGTGAGCCAGCGACCGAGCCACCAGGCCGGCGCGATACCGATCGGGGCCTCGTCGTCGCAGACCTAGGGCAACATCCGAAGGAGAACCCACCCGAGCCCCAATAGGCTTGGCAAGAGATGGCTCGTCAGACTGCCGGTCCGCGTCGCACCGACTCGCCTAGGGCATACGTGCGCGCCACGCGAATCATCGGGCTCGTCAGTGTGCTCGCCCTTGTCGGTGCGATCGCCTGGGACCTCGTCAACGACCGGTTCTGGTCGCGGCACACACTGTTCACCAGCCTCGTAGCGAGCGTCGTCGTCGTAGCGGTGACCGCGGCGGGCCTCAACGAGGTGCTCGCGCGCCGGCAGCGCGAGCGTTGGTCGGTGCTCGCCCAGTACGCGCTGTTTGACCTCGTCGGTACCGCGCGCCACGTGTGGGGCGGCCTGCTCGAGCTCGCGGGCCTCGTTCCCGACGACGACCCCGACGACGGGGCGCTCGCGGCCGGATCGGAAGCGGTGCGCGGCACACCGCGTCTCACCGCCGCGATGGACGAGATGCTTGGGGACTCAGAGCGCCGCGAAAAGCTCCACCGCTTGATCGCGGAACTGCTCGCCCGCGGGCAGGAGGTACTCGGACGCTGGGCGGACGTGATGGTCAACTCGGGCGCGTACGCGGAGATCATCGACCGCCACGTCGAGCTATACAGTCGTCTGTACTGGTGGGGTAGCGTGCTCGACGAGTCCGACCCTCTCGAGGAGCACCTGCGCCGACCGAGACTGACCCGCCTGAGCCCGGCGACCCAGACCTACGACGGACGGGTCGAGGACGAGTGGCTGCGTGACAACCTCGTAGCCATCGCTCAGCTCGCTGAGTCGCTCGATCGAAGCTCGTTCGACCTGGCGATGCGGATCGTGCCGGTGGATTGGTGGCGTTCTCAGCTACCTGATCGTCCCTCGAGCGCTGAAACTCCGCCCACCGCTGCCTGAATCGCGTCGTAGACACTCAGGTCTTCTCGTACGCCGCCCGGATTGCCTGGACGATCGCGGCGGCTTCGGTCTCGGTGCAGGTAAGGGGCGGCTGCTGGGCCATATAGGCGACGCCCTGCAGGTCGCCGATCTCCTTCTTTGGCACGAGCCATAGATGGAAGTGGCCGACACGCTCCATCAGGGCCAGGTAGTAGACGCGCTCGACACCGGTGGCTGCCTTGATCGCCGGGACGAGTCGGTGAAGGATCGAACCGAGGTCCCCGCTCTCTGTGGGCTCCATATCACCGAAATCGAGCAGATGCCGCCGTGCCTCGATGATCACGGTCCCATAGCTCGTCTCCGAGATCGGGCCGTGGAGGGCAACGAAGTGCTCGGTCTGGAGGACATCGCCGCCGGGGGGCGGTGCGTCGAGCAGTGGTGACCCCGTCTTCACGCCGTCCTGCTGTTTGCACATGTTGCAGTCCGAGCGGTGGTAGTACGGAGGCGGGCCGATCTCTGCGGAGTCGTCGGACGGCGCCTCGGGGTAGGAGTACATCTGCCATCGTCCTTTCTGTTCAGCTCGCGAGGAAGGGGAGGAACGCGTCGAGGAACTGCTGTGGGAACTCGATGTGCGGGATGTGGCCGCAGTCGGGAACGATGACGCGCCGTGCGTCCGGGATGTCGGCGACCGCCGCCTCTGAGAGCGCGACGAAGTCGCCAAGCCTCGTCAGCTGGTCGGACGACGCGTATTGACCGAGTGGCACGGCGTGGTCCTTCTCGCCGACGATCAGCTGCGTGGGGCTGCGATCAGGTGGAACTCATAGCGGACCGGCTGCTCGTAGATCATCTGGAAGGTGAGCGCCGCCGAGCGTGCCCAGCGCGCGTAGTCCGCGCTTAGGGTGACGCGGACGATCACGTCCGCTAGCGGTATGTACACGTTGGGGTCCGGGTGGACGAAGTAGGACTTGAAGTAGTCACGGATGACCTGCGGGTCGGTCCAGTGCAGCTCGTGGTCGTACAGTGTCTCCTCCGATTGCGCAGGAATCCCGATCCGGTAGTCGGCAAGGCCGAGCGGGTCCTCCAGCGTCAGATGCGTCACGCGCTCGGGGTACATCAGCGTGAACCTCGACGCGGTCATCCCACCGGTCGCATGTCCGAGAACCGCTACCTTTCCGACTCCGAGATGGTCGAGCAGCGCGGCCGTGTTCTCTGCGAACAGGTGGAAGCTGTAGTGGACATCCGGCTTAGAGGACTTGCCCCACCCGATCTGGTCGGGCGCGATCACCCGGTATCCGTCGGCCGTCAAGGCGGCGATCACGTGCTCGAAGTAATAGCCGCCGAACGCCTTGCCGTGCATGAGCACGACCGTCCTGCCGTTGGGCGCGCTCGCCGG
>Ga0187783_10001428_pt1 | contig 17660 bp, 15 predicted proteins | sample 1015_SJ02_MP02_2_FD_132471 | JGI IMG/M metagenome (GOLD analysis project Ga0187783, IMG submission 132471) | Tropical peat soil microbial communities from peatlands in Department of Meta, Colombia - 1015_SJ02_MP02_20_MG | ecosystem: Environmental > Terrestrial > Soil > Wetlands > Peat | place...
CCGGGGTGCTTTCTTCGTGCCTGCTCGCGTAAAATGGAGTGAGTTACCTCTATGTTCTTTCGTGCCTTAACGGGCCTGGTGCTCACATCTTTGTCTGCTGCCATCGGACGATTCAGCGGACTGCTGAAGTTCGCCGGCGTTTACTTCGCCTTCGCACCGCAAGGCGGCTTGAGGCACTACCTCAAAATGCAGTATGCCGACCAGACCTTCAAGGGCTTGTACCACTGGAATTTTTTCGATGCATGCATGCTCATCCCATATTTTGCGGTGATGATACTCCTTTCGTTTTATGGGCTTCACCGCTATACGATGTGCTATCACTACTTCAAATTCCGCAAGAACTACAAGCCCGATCCGCCGCGGCATTTCAGCGATCTGCCCATCGTGACAGTCCAGTTGCCTATCTTCAATGAGCAGTTTGTCATCGACCGCCTGATCGAAGCCGTTTGCGCGCTCGATTATCCGCGCGAGAGGCTGCAAATTCAGGTCCTTGACGATTCAACCGATGAGACACGCGAGGTGGCCTCCGCTATCGTCGAGCGCTACGCCGCACTCGGTCACGACATCGCTTACATCCATCGCACCAATCGCGAGGGATTCAAAGCCGGGGCGCTCGATGCCGGCTTAAGGACTGCCAAGGGCGAGTTTGTGGCCATCTTCGATGCCGACTTCGTTCCTCCGCAGGATTGGCTCATGAGTGTGATTCACCACTTCGCCGAGCCGGAGATCGGCATGGTACAGACGCGCTGGACGCACCTGAATCGCAACTACAGCATGCTGACACAGATTGAGGCCATCCTTCTCGACGGCCATTTCGTGCTCGAACACGGCGCTCGCGCCCGCGCCGGCGAATTCTTCAACTTCAACGGCACCGCGGGAATTTGGCGGCGCCAAGCCATTTTTGATGGCGGCGGCTGGCAGCATGACACATTGACTGAAGATACCGATCTGAGCTACCGGTCCCAGATTGCCGGCTGGAAGTTTAAATACTTGCCGGATATCGAGTGCCCGTCCGAGCTACCCATCGAGATGACCGCGTTCAAAACCCAGCAGGCGCGCTGGGCAAAGGGCCTGATTCAGACCAGCATCAAAATCCTGCCGAGAGTCTGGCGATCGCGCTCTCCGCTGCGCAACAAGATCGAAGCGGTCTACCATCTCACCGCCAATCTCAGCTACCCCCTCATGGTCATCATGTCGGCGCTGCTCATGCCGGCTATGATTTGCCGCTTCTACCAGGGCTGGTTCCAGATGCTGATTATCGATTTCCCGCTTTTCACTGCCTCCAGCTTTTCCATCGCAGTTTTTTATCTGATGGCACAGCGGGAGATCTATCCCAAGACGTGGCAGCGCACTTTCTACTATCTCCCCTTCCTGATGGCCGTTGGCATCGGGCTCACTGTCACCAACACCAAGGCAGTCATGGAAGCGCTTTTCGGCATCAAGAGCGCTTTTGTGCGCACGCCCAAGTACAGGGTGGCTAAGAAGGGCGAAAGGGGGCACGCCGTCAAGTATCGCAAGCGTCTCAAGCTGATCCCCTGGATCGAGCTGCTGCTGGGTTTCTATTTCCTTGGGGCAATTCTCTATACCTTCACCAACCACAACTTCTTCACCGCGCCGTTCCTAATTCTTTTCGTTTTCGGTTACTGGTATACCGGCCTGATGAGTCTGCTGCAGGGGCGCTTCGAGCGTTGGCGCACGGGCGTGAACGCTGAGGAAGCAAGCCCGAAGCCGTTCCCGGTCGGCGTGTAGTTGCTGCCAGACGGCAACTTCCGGAACTGATCTGGCGCGGTCGGGAATGGAGGAGGTGCGTCATGCAATTCGGCGTCATCAGCCGCTACCTCGCTAACCCCCTCGGCTTGATCGTCGCCTTCCTCGTGCTGTGGTGCTCCGCCTGCTACTTCGCCAGCTTTCTGACGGGTTGGCTGACCCTCTCAAGGCGATTCAGAAAGCAATCCGAACCATATGGTGACGCTCGAAGCGCCGGACCATTTTCCTATACGGTGTATATGCGCTTCTGGGGCCACTACCACGGCCTGATCCGGCTGATCGCCGCACAGGATGCGTTGTACGCCTCGGTGCTCCTTCCTTTTCGCATCGGTCACCCTCCGCTGCGAATTCCATGGGAAGAGATTCGGTTCGGCCGAACTAAGTACTTTTTTCGGACCTACGCCGTCCTCCGCCTCGGCAAAGAAGAGAAGATCCCCATGCGCATCTCCCTGCGCATGGCTCGCAACCTCGGCATTCTTGATCGCGTCCCTGCCTGACTGCTCCGCATTTGGTATTTGGATGCAGGCCTCGATCAAGGTCTGAATCCACCAGCTTCGCCGACGCCGTTACCACTTCCGTGGCAGAAGTTTATCTTCCTTGCAACCCTCTCCAAATACACGCCTTGCCTTGTGCTACATTGGCGCAATGAACCGCAGAATCGGAGCGATTGGGGCGTTGCTGCTCGCGGGCGCGCTTGTCCCAGCCGCGAGCGCAGCGCAGGCTACACCAGGAGCTCAGCCTGTTCGCCGAACCGCGCCTTCAGCCGCCACTCTTGTGACAGGCTCTCCGGCCGCAACCAGTCCCGCGCCGTCCGCTGCTCCCGCCCAGAACACAACGCTCGGCACAAACAGTTCTGAGGCTCCCGGCACGACAAATCCGTCCACTTCAAACGAATGCGAGGGCGGTCCCTGTCCTGGCCCAACGCCCCACATTACCATCGCCACTCCTGCACCTGCTCCAGCGCCGTGGTCTTTGCAAGACCGCATCAAATGGCTGGCGGTGGTGCTTCTGGTACTGATCGCTTACGTAGGCGTCTGGCTGGCACTTTCGACCTTGCACAAAATCGAGCGGCAAAGCCACTACGCCGAGGCTGCGGCGCAAGCAGCGGCCGACAGCGCTAAAATCGCATTGCAGTTTGCTCAGGGTTATGCGCGAGCCGAGCGCCCCTGGATTCTTGTTAGCGCCGAACCGGCGCCTGGCGCGCCCGACGCCTTCACAATCGTGGCGGCCAACCGCGGGCGAGGTCCGGCCCGGATCGTTTCGGTTATTGAAGGCGTCGCAGTTGCGAAGGATGATTCAAGTCTGCCGCCCGATCCCGACTACAAGGACGCGACCCCGCCGGCACCGCCTGCCTCCATGGTCCTGCTTCCCGGCGAGTCCATCGGGATCAGGTCGTTCGGGCGTGACCAGGTCCACTCGGTTTGCCCAACGCCCGACGACATGCGTCGGGTAGAAAACTGGGAGGAGAAAATCTACCTCTATGGCAAGGTGAAGTACGTTGACCTACAGTCCACAGACGAAAAGCAGATCTTCGAAACAGCGTGGTGCTGCTGGTACATTCACGGCCGCCAGAAGAGCGGCATGGTAGTGGCGGGCCCACAGAGTTACAACCAACACACATAATGCGCAGATACGGTTTTCCCGAAAACCCGGGAAGAGCTACCTTCCTGTTCCGCCCACGGTCATGCGGTCCAGCTTGATGGTTGGCACGCCCACGCCCACTGGCACACTCTGCCCATCTTTGCCGCAGGTGCCGATGCCTTCGTCGAGCTTCAGATCGTTGCCCACCATCGACACGTACTTTAGCGCTTCGGGTCCGTTGCCGATCAGCGTGGCGTCGCGCACCGGCGCAGTCAATTTGCCGTCCTCGATCAGATACGCCTCGCTGGCCGAAAACACGAACTTGCCGTTCGTGATGTCCACCTGCCCGCCGCCAAAATTCACCGCGTAGAGTCCACGCTTCACGCTGCGCAGGATGTCTTCAGGCGCGTCGTCGCCGGCCAGCATGTAGGTGTTAGTCATACGCGGCATGGGAATCGATTGATAGCTCTCGCGCCGGCCCGAACCAGTATTGGAAATCCCCATCAGCCGCGCAGACAGTTTGTCGGACAGGTATGCTTTCAGCACACCGTCCTCGATCAAAACGGTTTCCTGCGTCGCGGATCCCTCATCGTCCACGTTCAGCGAGCCGCGCCGCCCAGCGATGGTTCCGTTGTCGACCACCGTCACCTTCGAGCTCGCCACCGGCCGGCCGATTAATCCCGCAAATGCCGACGTTCCCTTGCGGTTAAAGTCAGCTTCGAGGCCGTGCCCCACGGCTTCGTGCAGCAGAATCCCCGGCCAGCCGGGGCCCAGTACAACTTCCATCTCTCCCGCTGGGGCAGCCACTGCGCCTAGCTGTAGAATTGCGCCGCGCGCCGCTTCGCGCGCCAGGTGCTCCGCACTTTTACTTCCGGTAAATTGTTCCAGACCCGCTCTGCCACCGCCGCCCGCCGAGCCTTTGGTGCTCACCGCCCCGTCCTTCGCGATCACGAACACATTCAGCCGGCACAGCGGCTGCGTGTCGCTGGCAAACGCCCCGTCAGAAGCCGCAATCAGAATCCGCCGCAGCTCTTCACTGTAGCCGGCGCGCACCTGGATGACGCGGGGATCGTATGCGCGCGCTGCCCGGTCAGCGCGAAGAATCAGTTCCAGCCGAGCCGCCAGATCCAGATCGAATCCGCCCAGTGGCACGGGATATAAATTCGCCGCAGGTGTCTCCGTAAATCCCTGCACCGGATGCTTTACGGGCCCTGAGGCAATCAGCGCTGCCGTCTTCGCTGCATGCAACAGCCGATCCGTGCCTAGGTTGTCGGTGTATGCATAGCCGGTACGCTCGCCGCTGAGCACGCGAATTCCGCATCCAGCGCTCGTTCCCTGGCTGGCCGATTTCACAATCTGCTCGTCAACCCCCAACGACGTCGCCGTAACCGATTCAAAGTAAAGGTCGGCGTAGTCGCCACCTGCGCTCAAGGCCTCGCTTAGGCAGCGCTCGAGCAGCCGCTCAGTCAAGCCGAATTTCTCGAAGAAGTAACGCCGGTGACTTTGGTTAGGGGAATTTTCAGCACGCGTCATCGTAATCTCAGTGTACGCTGGACGCGTCTGTCTGAATAAAGCGTGATCGTCCGCCTGCGGGCTTCCTGTGATTCTTTCGTTGCATGTTGGATACCGGGAGGGGTCAGGACCCGTGATCGGGAATTAAATCCCATGCTAGGATGCAGTTCATGAAAAAGCTTCTCGCAACTGGATTGTTGATGATGGTGTTTGCAACACCCCTATTCGCTTCGAGCCATCGCCACCATCATCATCATCACCATCACCACCAGCATCAGGTTGTCCAGCACCACTAAACTCGCTGAGCTGGCGATCGGTTTCCACGCAAGCCACGCGGACCGTCACGGCGAAACCAAGGGTGCGCGTGTCGGGCGGCCAGTTTCGATCACATCCTGTGTTCCGGGCCAAGCTGTGATCTCGCCCGCGCATCCTTGTTCCTCATCACAGGCGAGCGCCGTCAGCTCATGGTAAGGTTTTGCCATGGCTGACCAGGATGATCTCCGCTATCCCGTAGGAAAGTTTTCTCCTCCCGCTGAAATCACGCCCGTGCTGCGCGCAGCGCAAATTGACACTTTGCGCCTGTTTCCCGAACGTCTGTGCGCCGCATTCGCGGGTCTGAACGATGCGCAGGTCGACACGCCTTATCGTGATGGCGGCTGGACCGTACGCCAGGTTGTGCATCACTTCGCCGACAGCCATGCGAACTCCTACGTCCGCTTCAAGCTCGCGCTCACCGAAGATTGGCCGACTATCAAGCCTTACGACGAAGCTGCCTGGGCGCGCCTGCCTGACTCGCGCATGCCGATTCAGCCGTCGCTCGACTTCGTCGCCGGGATTCACGCGCGCCTTGTTGCGACGCTCGAATCCATGGCGGAAGCGGATTTCGGGCGCGGCTTCAACCATCCCGAGCGCGGCCGCGTAACTCTCGACAACAATCTCGCGCTTTACGACTGGCATTCACGCCACCACGTTGCCCACATCACAGGCCTGCGCGCACGCAAGGGTTGGTAGCTGCTTCGATGGCTGCAGCGACTTCACTCAAACGGCCCCAGCACTTCGAGCCGACTGTCGCCGGGAACCCGGGAGCGGAACCCGCCTCGCCGGCGCAGATCGCCGAGACCATCGAGGCCTATCTCGCAGACCATCCTGCTGCAGCTCTGCTTGAAGACGGCCAAGTAATTTTCGACATGCGCACCGCGCACTATTCCGTCAGCGAATCGCACGGACGCTGCCTGCTCCAGTTATGGAGCGAAGATCGCAACATCGTGCGCACGGTCACCGGCTTCGAGCAGCGCGCGCAATGCCTGCGCTTGGCGGCTCGGCGCATGGGCGCGGTTAAGCCGCAGACGCTTGTGGTGGCCACCGCCAGCAACCGCCGCGCACCGAATACCCGCACGACCGCGCGGCTGAACTACCAGCGGTTGCTGGAGCGCGTGCTCGCGCGCCAATTTGTCGGCTCGAAGGTCGATGGATTTCGCGCGGCAATGGACCTTGAGCACAGTTTTGGCCCCGCTTACGTGCGCGGCCGTTTGCTCAAGGGCTCCGCGGCCGAGGCGGTGATTGGCGTCAGCGCCGGAGAATCTTTTCCCATCATTGACGGCATCCTTACCCTCGGCATTCTTTGGCTCGATTACTGCCGCAAGCATGCCGACGCTCGCCGTCACTACGGCGGCCTCAAAGTCATTGTTCCGGCCGGGGCCTGGCGCACAACCGCCGAGCGCATGGCCTGGCTGAATCACTCTGCTGCCAACTTTGAATTGTTCACGCTCGACGAGCGAAGTGAAGAACTCGCCCCCGTCGATTTCCGTGATACAGGCAATCTTGATTCGAGACTGGTCCACGCATTCTCACCTGCCGCAGCGATTGAGCGCTGTGAATCGGGTATCGCCCGGCTCATGGCTCTCGTACCCGCAGCTGCGCGCGAGCGCGTAGAGGTTCGTCCTCACTCGGCAACTGAGGTTGGATTTCTGCTTCATGGGCTGGAATTTTCTCGCGTTCGGCACGGCGCATCTGCGCATTCTTTCGCGCGCGAAAACGAAATCACTTTCGGCGCAGCCGCAAATGAAACCCCGCTGACGCCAGAGAACGAAAACCTTTGCAGCGATTTGTTTCGGCGATTGTTCGCAAGCCGCCACGCCGACGGCGCTCAGACCGATCCGCTCTTCCGCATGGTCCCCGAGCGTTGGCTCGAATCGCGCCTGCGCGCGGGCCTGGCCGAACTGCTCCCCTCGCTGCGCGGCGATCTGTTTTACTCCCAGGTTCCCGCGCTCTCGTCAGGTGACCGCGGCATGCTCGACCTGCTCACGCTTGACCGCGACGGACGTCTGGTTGTTCTGGAGTTGAAAGCCGACGAAGATCTTCATCTGCCTCTGCAGGCGCTCGACTACTGGATTCGCGTGCGCGCATTGAACAACGACCGACAGGCTGCGCCCGCCGGCGCCCCGCCTTTTTCAACGGCCCCGCTCAATGCATTCGCTCGCAACGGCTACTTCGCCGGAGCCGAAGTCTCGCCGCTTCGGCCGCGACTCATCCTTGCCGCTCCGGCGCTGCGCATTCATCCGGCGAACGAGCCGGTGCTGCGCTATCTCTCACCCGAGATTGAGTGGGAGCTGCTTGCGCTGACCGAACACTGGCGCCGCGAGCTGAAGATCGTGTTTCGCAAGCGAAGCAACGACCCTCAGACAAACGACCAGTGACCATCGTCGTTCATGGCCAGTCCAGGCGATCCGGATCTATTGGTGATTCGAGCTCGGGGCCTCTCCGCCGGCCGTCACATTATCTGTCCGCGGCGCCATGGAGACCACGATGTACTCGCGCTCCTTGTCGTCTGCCCCAGCGACGCGCAGCAGCAGCTTGTCTTTGTCCAGCCGGAACTGGGCGCTGCTTCCGATCGGAAGAAGCACCGGGTGTTTTTCGTCATGCGGCCGCAACCGGTAGACGACATTGTCGCCCTGCAGCACATATTCCTGACACAGAACTTCCTCTGACTTTTTGCTGCCCGAGTCTGTTCCCAGCAACTCGCCGGTGACCGACCTCGCATCCTTCTCGGCCTGACCGCAATGAACCGCATCCATCCGAAGCAGGGTACCGGTCTGATACGGCTTCGGTTCTTTCGCGTAGGTGGTTGTCGCGACAATCGCGATCACAGTTAGCAACCAGCTCTTGCGCATGGGGGAAACCTCCAAAAACTGGATTGATTCTAAGGCAGATGTGAGCTTCAGCAGGAATTACGCGGGTAATGGCACGAAAGTGTGAATCATTTGCCGGCAGGCGTTGCCAGCTCAAAATCGTCCGCAAAGGGAGCGGCGACGCGAATTGACCTCAGACTGTGGTTGACCACACGCCTCAACCGTCAGGGGACCACAACCTCTCTTAAGTCCTTTCCCTGCCGGATGGTCACCGTCGCTCCTTCACAAATCGGTTCCTGGGCAAGGATCGATTCCATCGACTGGTAGAGTGACTCCGAATCCTCGCCATAAAACATCAACGTCGTGCTCTCGGGAATCGTGACCGTGCCGGCGCAGAATCCTGCACCGCGGTTCTTCGCCGCATCGGCAAGTTCGGCCACAAGCTTAGCCGTATCCTTCGTGCCGAAGCGATTGCCCGGCCGGCTTCCGTAAGCCAGCTCAACCAGGACCGAGCCTTTGGCGCGTGAGACGTGCGAGCTCAGATCAACTTCAACACTGGGAATCGCCTTTCGTTGAGCATCTACCTGCGCCAGGCGGCCTTCGGCCACTACGGCATCCTCAATCCTGCCCAGTCGCCGCAGTGCCGCAATTTGCTCCTCAAGATTCTCTTTCATCGACTCCAGATTTGGGCTCGGTGCATTCTTGCGCTCCGCATAGGCCAGCTCGAAGAGCTCGACCGCATCCGCATCACGTCCTTCGTCGCGCAGCACAAGGCCGCGCGTTCCGTAGGCAGAAGCCAGTCCCGATACGCCGGCCTGGCTTTCCAATGTCAGCAGTTGGATGGCGCGGTCTAGCAGCTCATGCGCTTTGGCATAGTCGCCCATCCTACGGTGACAATTGGCGATATTGTTCAGCAGGCTGCCGATCCGGGCGAGGCGCGTTGAGGGACTCTTCTCGCGAACATCCAGCGCCTTCTCGTAGTACGCGAGGGCCTCGGCATAGCGCCCCTGCTCTGCGCACAAGGTGCCAAGGTTATTCCATACAGTGGTCGCCGACTCGTCGTGAGCCTTGGCTTCGTGCAGTTCTGCTGCTTCTTTATAAAGACTCTCGGCCTCGGCCGGAGAGGTCTTGCTCAACGCATTTCCCAGCGTCATCAGGACATCGGGAAGCCGGGGGTCACCTGGATATTCGCGCAGGATCTTCACCGCTGCACGGGCCGGGATCGCCGAGTGGTCCATGAGTCCCATGAGACCATAGCATTGAGCGGCGCGCGCCAGCAATCCCGCGATAGCGGTCGGATCATTGCCCTCCAACTCCCGCTGGATGGCCCTCTCGCAAAACGGAAGGGCGCGCCGGTACTCACGAAGCTGGATCAAGACCCGCGCCATCAGGTCAGGAAATGCGATTTGTTCCATGCGCGGCTGGTTTTCGTCCAGCATCTGCATGGCCGACTCATGAAGCTTTTTGGCTTTTTCTACCTGGCCGAGCCGCTGCCTCAGGACACTCACATGGCACTGCACCAGCAGGGCAAATTCGAATGCCGGCCCCGGCGGCAAGGGCCGCACTTCCTGCGCCGCCAGGCGAAACAACTGCTCCGCCATTGCCAGGTCGCCTGACTGCATCCGCGCAGCTCCCTGATAAATCAGGCTGAGGCATTGTTCCTGCGGATCGGGGGACATATCGCTCCGTAGCTCGGTTTCGCGTGCCTTTCGTGCCGTCCGCAATCAGTGTAGAGCCTGTTGGCGGCCGAGGCACGGTGACAGGGCGAGAGTCCGTGTTTCCTGCGGCAGTTCTGAAAGGCTCCTTGCCGACCGCTCCAGAAATGAGCTGCGACCCGGCAGGCTGATCGCTCGATAACCGACTGAAAATACTAGCTTTGGCCGCCAATTTGGCTCGAATCGCGCGCACCGGGCTTAACCGGCGCGGCCGCGCAACCATCACGTCAACGAGGCAAACGCCTGGGTTCCGGGGTGCCTGTCCGTCCACAGAGAGAGCGCCGTCTGTGGACTACACTAGGACCGTCATGGCAATCGCACAGATTTCATTCTCTATCGAGCCGCGCACGCCGCAGGGCGTGTTCTCAAACGAGCCCTTTACCAACTTCAAGGATCCAGAAATCGCGCGCCGGATGCGCCACGCGCTCGACGAAGTGGCCGCGCATCTTGGCCGCGAGTACGACCTGATTATTGGCGGCGACCGCGTGAAGACTGAGGGCAAGATTCGCTCGCTCAATCCGGCCCGTCCGAGTCAGGTCGTTGGCGTCCACCAGAAAGCCGAAACAGGACAGGTGGAGCTTGCAATGAGGGCTGCGTTTCATGCTTTTCAATCTTGGAGCCGCACCAGCGCTGAGGAGCGGGCTTCTCTGCTCCTCAATACCGCCGCCATCATTCGCAGCCGGAAATTCGAATTCATGGCCTGGCTCACTTACGAAGTGGGAAAAAACTGGGCTGAGGCTGACGCCGACATCGGCGAAACGATCGACTTTCTCGAGTTCTATGCGCGCGAAGCTTTGCGCCTCGCCCGCGCTACCACGCCCATCCAGTATCCGGGCGAGCGCGACGAGCTCCATTACATTCCGCTCGGCGTCAGCGCCATCATTCCGCCGTGGAATTTTGCCTGTGCCATCATGGCAGGCATGACCTCCGCTGCGATCGTCACCGGCAACACCGTGATCCTCAAGCCTTCGAGCGACTCGCCCACTATTGCCGCCAAGTTCGTCGAGGTGCTTGAAGAAGCCGGGATGCCCGACGGAGTGGTGAACTTCTGTCCCGGCTCCGGCGCATCCTTTGGCAATGCCATCGTCGAGCACCCCAAGACCCGCTTGATCGCCTTTACCGGCTCCAAGTCCGTCGGCCTCGAGATTCACGAGCGTGCCGCCCGGCCGCGCCCCAGCCAGATCTGGATTAAGCGAACCATTCTCGAAATGGGCGGCAAAGATTCCATTCTCATCGCGCGCGACGCCGATCTTGACGCTGCCATCCAGGGGGTGGTGGCGTCGGCATTCGGCTTCAGCGGACAGAAATGCTCCGCCTGCTCGCGCGCCATCGTTGAGGAGCCCATCTACGACGAATTTGTCGAGCAACTTCGGGAGCGCGTCGCAACGTTGACCGTCGGCGATCCTGTGGCGAATCCCGACATGGGGCCGGTGATCAACCAGGCTTCGCTCGATTCGATCCTTGGATATATCGAAGCCGGGAAAAAGGAAGGGAAGTTGATATCAGGCGGAAATGCGCTGAAAACCGCGGATGGAGGGTTTTTTCTTGAACCCACGGTGTTTTCCGGGATTCCGCCGGACGGTGTTTTAGCCCAGGAAGAAATTTTCGGTCCGGTACTTGCGCTCATCAAGGTCAAGGATTTCGAAGAGGGCCTGCGAGTGGCGAACAACACTGAGTACGGCCTCACCGGCGCGGTCTACTCCGCGAGCCGCGAAAATCTCGACCGCGCCCGGCAAGAATTCCACGTCGGCAACCTTTACTTCAACCGCAAGTGCACCGGAGCCATGGTCGGGGCGCACCCCTTCGGCGGATTCAACATGAGCGGCACCGATTCCAAAGCCGGCGGACCCGACTATCTTTACTTGTTCACGCAAGCCAAGAGCGTGGCCGAAAAACTTTAGTGGTGCTCACGGTCACATGCTGCGTGGCCAAGCCCGGCTCCTTAGACCAGGCGCACGTTCGAATGACTGAATGACTGCTCTCGAATTTACATTCGTCGTCCTGGCCCTCTCCGGGCTCGCCGGGTTTCTCGGTGCGCTGACCGGCCTCGGCGGCGGCGTGGTCGTCGTCCCAGCGCTCACGCTGGCGCTCGGCGTCGATATGAAGTACGCCATCGGCGCTTCCCTGGTTTCGGTCATCGCCACGTCTTCAGGCGCTGCGGCTGCATACGTTCGCGAAGGATTCTCAAACATACGCATCGGCATGTTCCTTGAGATCGCCACCACGTTGGGCGCTGTGACCGGCGCTTTTCTCACTGGCCGCGTCGGCACGCATGCACTTGCCATCGTCTTCGGACTTATGCTTCTCCAGGCCGCTTATCAATCTTTGAAAGGCGTGGCTTTCAAAGGCATCGCCGGCCATGCCGCGTCCTTGGTGTCCGATGGACTGGCCCAGCGCCTTCGCCTCGGCGGCAGCTATCCTGTGGACGGCCAGCGCCAGCAGTACGGCGCGCGCAACGTTCCCGGCGGCTTCGCCATGATGTTCGGCGCCGGCGTGCTCTCCGGATTGCTGGGCATCGGATCGGGAGCGGTGAAGGTCATCGCCATGGACAACGTCATGCGCATTCCCTTCAAGGTGTCGACCACCACCAGCAACTTCATGATCGGCGTTACCGCAGCGGCCAGCGCAGGCTTCTATTTCAGCCACGGCTACATCGACCCGCGCGTGGCCATGCCCGTCATGCTGGGGGTGCTGGTTGGAGCACTGCTGGGAGCCAAAGTGCTGGTGCATGCGCGCGTCAAGACGCTTCGTGTCGTCTTTGGCGTCGCGATTCTTGCCCTCGGGATCGAAATGATTGCTAACGGCATCGCCGGGAAGATTTAGCTATGGACGATCGCCGCCTCGAAACCATCATTGGACAGCTTCTGCGCGCGGGCGTCCTGCTGGCCGCAGCCACGGTTTTTGCTGGCGGCGTTCTTTATCTCGCCCGGCATCATGCAGAAACGGCCAACTATCAGACCTTCGTGGCCGGAGCTGCAAACACCCGTTCCGTCTCGGGCATTGTGCTCGCTGCGGTGCACGGGAAGAGCGAAGCCATCATCGAGCTCGGCCTGCTGGCGCTCATCCTTCTGCCCGTAGCGCGCGTCGCTGTAGCGGGAGTGGGGTTTCTGCTTGAGCGCGATCGTCTCTACGCAACCGTAAGCCTGATTGTGCTTTGCATTCTCGTCTTCAGCCTGGTGATTGCGGGCTGATCGTCGCGCGCCCGATCGGCGGACGAAACCGGCCAATGAGATTGGCGTACACGCAAAGACCGCGCGAAAAACACGCCGCGCATTGCCATTGAACAGATTGAAGTTTGAATCAGGCCGGGTCTTTAAGCCACTGCGTCGGGCTGGGCGCTGCCCGGGCGGCTGCTCTGTTGCTGTTGCTGCGCCTCGGCTTCCATTTTGTTGCCCACTTCGGCGGCCGCGCGCGCCAGCACGCGATGGTGGATGGTAAACAGAGCCAGCTCCAGGCGGTCGCCAACGCCGGTCTTGTCGTAGATGGAGCGCAGATAGTTCTTGATCACCTGCTCGGTGGTCTTCAGGCGCTGAGCGATTTCGCGGTTTTTGCAGCCCTGCACGATGAGGGCCACGATGCGCATTTCCTTGGGAGTGAGACGGTCGCGGACGCGAGCACCCACCATATCTTCTTCGATCGACTCCGGAGGAGCGGTTTGGGTGGGCAGCCAGCTGTCGCCGGAGGCCACCCGCCGCACGCACTCGACAAGGGCCGGGCCGGTGACGCTGCGGAATACCACGCCCCGAAAACCCTGTTGCAGGTAAGAAGCTGCATTCTCGTCGTTCTCGGCCACCACAATTCCACGGCTTCCCGTGGTCTCAAGCAACATGCTCAGCCGCGCAAAATCAGGGTGCAGCGACGCCGCAAACAGCACGATTGAACCAGGGAATGTCGAGACTGCGTGATACATGCGCTCAAGATCGGTACATTGCGCGATGATGCGCAAATCTTCATCCATGGCCAAAACCTTCGCGGTGCCGGCCCTGAAGATCGCTTGCGAATCGGCAAGGATGATCTTGTTCATGGTTTGTGCTCTGCCTGTCCGGTCCTTTTCGAGGAAAACTCAGCGCCTCGAACTATCTCCAGCGCCTGAGGCGACGTCGGTCCATTTGCAGTTTCCACAGCCATCACTTTTGGTACTATCGGCAATCTGCCTGAGACTTTGGTAATGTCCGTATTTGAAACATTACCTTGTTTCAGCCGGTTTCATCTACAACTACCCGGTTACTCTCCAAAACCGCTTGGCCCAGAACCGCTACGACCGAGAGTACAGCCTGACGGCCTAAAAGGACATAAAATCCTCTGGGCGGGGGTGCCGAAAGCATTAACTAGAATGGAACCTTTGGGTTCCGCCACCCGAATCGGTAGTTCAAACCCACGACCGGGGAGCCATTGAACTCGCCATCGTACACTGGCTCTGGAACGGTGCTTCCCCAATGGCAAGGCCCATTATTCTGGCGGTTGACGACGATGTGAGTGTCCTAGAGGCCGTGGTACAGGACCTGCGCCGTCAGTACGGAAACACGTACAGGGTAATGCGCGCTGCCAGCGGCCAGGCCGCGCTGGACACCCTGAGCCAGCTCAAGACCCGTGATGAGCCTGTGGCTCTCCTCGTCAGCGACCAGCGCATGCCCGGCATGACCGGCGTGGAGCTGCTGGAGCGGTCTCGCGAGATTTATCCCGATGCGCGGCGCGTCTTGCTGACTGCTTACGCAGACACCGGCGCCGCCATCCGCGCTATCAACTCTGCCCGCATCCACTACTACCTCAGCAAGCCGTGGGATCCACCGGAAGAGAAGCTGTACCCGGTGCTCAACGATCTCCTCGATGACTGGCAGGCGAGTTTTCGTCCGCCATTTGAAGGGCTCCGCATTATCGGTCACCGCTGGTCGCCCGACACCCACAACGTGCGAAGCTTTCTTTCGCGCAATCACGTTCCCTATCGCTGGATCGATCTGGCCGCGGGTCCCGAGGGCCTCAAGTTGCTGGAGGAGCGCAAGCTCGATGCTGAGAAGCTTCCAGTGGTGCTTTTTGTCGATGGCAGCGTACTGGTCGATCCCGAGCTTGAGGCGCTGGCCGGCAAAGTAGGCCTGCGCATCCAGGCCACTCAGGATTTTTATGACCTGATCGTGGTTGGCGCTGGCCCTGCCGGCCTCGCCGCGGCGGTCTACGGCGCCAGCGAAGGCCTAAAGACTGTCGTGATTGAACCGGAGGCTCCCGGCGGCCAGGCAGGTTCGAGTTCCCGCATTGAGAATTATCTCGGTTTCCCCTCGGGCGTCACTGGCGCGGATCTGGGGCGCCGAGCTTATGCCCAGGCTGCGCGCTTCGGCGCTGAATTCGTCACTCAGCGCGCCGTGGGCATGCGCACCGACGGGCAATATCGATTCGTTCAGCTTGCCGATGGCCGCGAGATTTCGAGCCATTCGGTGTTGCTCGCTCCCGGCGTTCAATATCGCAAGCTGGAACTGCCGGGCTCCGACATGCTCACGGGCCGAGGAATTTACTACGGCGCGGCCCTGGTCGAAGCATTGAGTTGCAAGGGCGAGGAAGTCTATATCGTGGGCGGCGCCAATTCCGCCGGCCAGGCGGCTCTTTACTTCGCCAAATATGCCACCAAAGTAACCATGCTGGTTCGGGGCGGCGGACTTTCGGCAACGATGTCGAAATATTTGATCGATGAGATTGCTCGCACATCGAATATTGTGATTGAGTCGGGCACGCAGGTGCTTGAGGTGAAAGGCGACGAGCGCCTGCAAACTTTACGGCTGCGTGGGCCGTCGGGTGAAACTGAAGTTCCCGCGTCTTCGCTTTTTGTTTTCATCGGCGCGGCCCCTATCACGGCATGGTTGCCGGCATCCATCGAGCGTGATGACAAGGGGTTTTTGCTTGCAGGGCCGGATTTACGCCTCGATGGCAAATGGCCGGAAAGTTGGCGCGAACCGCGCGAGCCGTTTCTGCTGGAGAGCAGCGTGCCGGGCGTTTTTGTGGCCGGCGACGTTCGCCACGGATCGGTGAAGCGCGTGGCGTCGGCAGTTGGAGAGGGTTCCATCGCGGTGCAACTGGTGCACCAGTACCTCGGTGGGTTTTGAGGGAAATGGGCAAGGCAGACGAGCTCGCAGAATCGCTCCGCATCGAGCCGATCGCCACGCGCGATCTGCCGGCCGCTCTTCTAAAGACCCACGTCTTCGCCGAGGCGTCCCCGGAAAGCCTGCAACGTATTCAACACGCCGAACGCGTCACCGCTAAAGCCGACACGGTCTTCGTGGAACCCGGCGCGCCATTTCCTTTTTATTGGGTCGTGCTCGAAGGTGAAGCCCGCGGCGAGCGGAAAGAGGAAGATGGAACTTGGTCGATAGCTGGCACCGCGAAAGCCGGCGATGGGTTCGGCGAAGTGCCTCTACTCATCGGCCGTTCGACTTCGATGTTCCGCGTGTCTGCAGCGCAGGATTCCGTATTCGTAAGATTTGCCAGCCAGGACTTCTGGGACATCATGGCGTGTTGCCCTTCGGCACGTAAGAGAATCCTCGCTGACAGCGCGCAACGCATCCAGGCCTACCAGGTCGAAACGGTACACCGCGAAAAGCTCATAGCACTCGGCACTCTTGCCGCAGGCCTTATGCACGAGCTGCACAATCCCGGCTCTGCCGCCAAGCGCGCCGCCGCTCAACTTCGCGAAAACCTCATGCGGTTGCAGGAAGTGAGCTTGCGCAACGCTGGCAAGCCCAAGACTCCCGCGCAGCTCGAATGCATGAAAGACCTGCTGAACCACGCTCTTCGCGGCTGCAATCAGCCTGCGATGAGCAGCCTCGAGCAGGCCGACGCCGAGGAGGCCATGGGCCAGTTTCTCGAGAGCGCGGGAGTTGAAAACGCCTTTACTATCGCGCCCACCATGGTTGACATGGGTGTCGATCGGGAGGAGATCGCCTGCGCGCAGGAACACTTCGATCGCTCGTCATTCTCCGATGCGCTCAACTGGTTTGGCGCGCTCGTATCCAGCGTCTCGCTGGTCTGCGCGATCGAGGAAAGCATTGGGCGCATCTCTGAGCTGGTGATGGCGGTGAAGAAATTCGCTTACGACGAGAAGACTCCCAGCAAGGAACTGGACGTTCACGACAGCCTGCAAAGCACGCTCACAATCCTGGACCACAAGCTGCGCATCAAGCAGATTCAGGTCGAGAAGCGATTCGCTGCATCGCCTTCAAAAATCCAGACCCGCGGCCACGCCCTCAGCCAGGTCTGGACAAACCTCATCGACAACGCCATCGATGCCTCAGCGGAGGGCGGCAAGATCGAAATCTCCACCTGGTCCGAACCAGAATGGTTTGTCGCCTGCGTCGGCGACCACGGCTCCGGCATTCCCGCCGACGTTCTTCCCCGCATTTTCGAGGCGTTCTTTACCACCAAGCCGCAAGGGTCCGGCACCGGCCTGGGTCTCGAGATCGTCAGCCGCATCGTGACCCAGAAATTCGGCGGCAAGATCGAAGTCGAATCCAAGCCCGGCGACACACGCTTTATCGTTCGACTGCCGATCAATCCGCCGAAGTAGAATCGGACACCGGAATCGACGGAGCCTGAGCTCGAAGGGCTTTCTCCTCGCCAATTTGACGGTCGCAACCTGGTTCCGCACAGAATGCAGAACCCGGTGCGAGGAGCTCGGCGCATAAGTGCTCCACCCGCGGCGGATTCTCGTTTTTGCGTCAGAGAGGGTATTGCCAGTTTGCTATGCGGCTACTTCACCCGAGTCAGATGCGCCAGCATCCCATCCGGCGGACCGTTCAGTGAGCCGTCGCTGTTCATCGTCAGCTGTTCGGTGTCGCCCTCGCAGATCAGTGTGATTTTGTTGCCGTCCTGCGTGTAGGTGCAGTTCGAAGTGAGCGGCCCCATGCTCGCGAGGGCCTTCCCATCGGATTGAAATTGAATGCTCATCAATTGACCGTTGCCGGCGTAAGTATGGCCC
>Ga0187783_10001429_pt1 | contig 17638 bp, 16 predicted proteins | sample 1015_SJ02_MP02_2_FD_132471 | JGI IMG/M metagenome (GOLD analysis project Ga0187783, IMG submission 132471) | Tropical peat soil microbial communities from peatlands in Department of Meta, Colombia - 1015_SJ02_MP02_20_MG | ecosystem: Environmental > Terrestrial > Soil > Wetlands > Peat | place...
AACCGGGGAGGTCGCCGTGACCGCCACCTGGATCGCCGTGCTGGCCACCGCGGCGGGATGCTACGGCCTGAAGCTGGCCGGGCTGACCGTGCCGCAGCGGCTGCTCGCCAGCCCACGAGTGCGGAGGTTCGCCGAGCTGGTGCCGGTTGCGCTGCTCGTGGCCCTGGCAGCTGTGCAGTCGGCTACCAGCGGCCACGCGATCGACCTGGACCCTGTGCGCCTCGCCGGCCTGGGCGCCGCGCTGGTTGCGCTTGTCCTGCGGGCGCCGTTCCTAGTCGTGATTGTGGTCGCGGCCGGGACCGCCGCTGCACTGCACGCCGTCGGCGTCTCCTGACAAACTCGACGGGGTAAGGTCGCAGGCGTGGCCATCGCGATCGAGGAACTCAGCGAGGTAACCGACGAGGTGGTCGAGGCGTTCGCCCGGCTGCTGCCGCAGCTCTCCGCGTCGGCAGCGGCCCTCGACGCGACCGCGCTCAGCGACGTCGTCTCCTCGCCCGCCGTCACCGTCCTGCTGGCCAAGAGCGAGGGCACCATCGTCGGAACGACGAGTTTGGTGGTCTTCCGCATCCCGACCGGCGTGCGCGCCTGGGTCGAAGACGTCATTGTCGACTCTGCCGCCGGACACCAGGGCATCGGCAAGGCACTCGTCCGCGAGGCAGTCGACCGCGCCCGGAAGGCCGGAGCGCGGTCCGTCGACCTCACCACGCGCCCGTCTCGGGTTGCCGCAGGCAACCTCTACGAAAAGGTCGGCTTCGCCCAGCGCGACACCCGCGTCTACCGCCACCCCCTCACCTGACCCACCTCGACCCCGTCAACCGCGTCCGTGCCAGTCACGCGTGCCGGTCAGAAGCCCTGGGTACCCGGCTCAACCGCGAACCCATTCAGAGCTTGAGCATCCGCTTCACCGAGTCCATGCCCTTGCGGAATGGGTCATTTTCCGGCGCGGGCATGTGCCCCTCCGGCGTCGCCTGATCCACCATGTCCGGCAGTGCCTGTGCCACGTGCTTGGACGTTTCCTCTGGCGTCATACCCGCCTGCTTGGCCAGGCTGTTCAGCTGGCCCGGGTCCATTGCCTGCTGCACCTGGCTGCCGCTGACCGGTTGATTCTGCCCGTGGCCAACCCAGGACTGAACCTGCTGCTCGAGCCCGGAGCTGGCCAGCTTCGAGGTCAGCCCGTGCAGGCCACCACTGGATGACACGAGCTTCTGCAGCGAGGCCACGCCCCCGTCCGTGCCTTGCTGGCCGCCTAGTTTGGCAGTGGCCTGATCAAAAACTCCCATGTCCGCTCCCCCCGTATCGCCGCGGATCACCCCAATCCGCACGCACCTGGGTGACGGGCCGCGGCACACCGACAGCTTCGGCGGACGACCCCGCGAAAGCGCCCCGCAGTGGTCGCATCCGACCCTGGACAGCCGGAATTCTTCCCTCGGCCGGGCCGGGTAACCGGAGCTCGCTAGCCCGCAAGCTCCGCCACCGCGACGAGCAGCCTGTCGACGTCGGCGGCGTCGTTGTAGTGCACAAGCCCGGCCCGCACCGCGCTGCCGGAGTCCCTGATGCCGAGCGCTCCGGTGATCTCCCAGGCGTAGTTGTCGCCGTCCCACACGTTGATCTTCCTGGCTGCGAGCCGCGTGGCGACCTGGACCGGCGTCATGCCGTCGACCGTGAAGTACGCGGTCGCGGTCCGGCTGGCCGCTCGCCCGTACAGCCGGACGTGCGACATGCTCTCGAGCCCGGCCAGCAGAACCGCGAACAGTTCCTGCTCGTGCTGCTGCACGGCGGCCATCGACTCCAGCACCCGATCACGGAGGGTGCCGCTGCCCGCGTCCGCGGCGAGGCCCGCGAGGTGCTCAACCGCAGCAGTGACACCGGCCAGGCTCTCGAACGGAAGCGTGCCAAGCTCGTACCGGTCTGGCACGGCATCCGGAGACGGCACGAGCTTGTCCGGCCGCAGCCGATCCAGCATCGACGGCGCGCCGACGACGGCCGCGATGTGCGGGCCCGACCATTTGTAGGCGCTGGTGGCGTACAGGTCTGCGCCGAGCGCGCGGAGGTCGGTCGGCACGTGCGGGGTGGCGTGCACGCCGTCGACGTAGCTCAGCGCGCCGGCTGCGCGCGCCAGCGCGGTGATAGCGGCCACGTCCGGGCGCGTCCCGAGGACGTTGCTCGCCGCGGTAACCGCGACGAGCCTGGTCCGTTCGCTGATCAGGTCGGCGTACTGGTCGGCCGGCAGCTCACCGGTGTCCAGGTCCACCTCGGCCCAGCGCACCGTCGCGCCTGCGCGCTCCGCCGCCTGTACCCAGGGCCGGATGTTCGCGTCATGGTCAAGCCGGGACACGACCACCTCGTCGCCCGGCCGCCAGTCGCGCGCCAGAGCGGCGGCGAACCGGTAGGTCAGCGCCGTCATGCTCGGCCCGAGGACCACGCCCTCTGGTTCACCGCCGGTGAGCGCCGCGATGGCCGCCCGGCAACTCGCGGTGATCCGGTCCGCTCGCTCGCTGGCCGGGAACGCGCCGCCGGTGTTGCCGAGGCCCGTCGCCTGCGCCGCGCTGATCGCGTCGATGACGGACGAGGGGACCTGCGTGCCCGCGGCGCCGTCGAGGTAGGCATAACCATCGGCGAGCGCCGGGTACCCGGCGCGGACGGCCTGGACGTCGAGCTTCACTGAGGGCTCATCCCTTCTTTCGGAGCAGCGGGCGCGCGGTCCAGCGGACCGGGGACCGCCAGCCTAGCGGCCGGCCTGAGCCGGAGCCCGCGCCGCGCCCGGACGCCGCCAGCACCGCGTGCCACGGATCGACGTGCCGTTCGTGCCAGGCGGCCAGCCGCCCGTGCGGTGGCAGCGCCATGTGCGGCATCCCGGCCAGCCAGCCGGCCAGGATCACGTCCGGGTCGGCCGGGCGGTACTGAATCCCGAGCGCGGCGGCCAGGTCGAACGCGTGCAGGTGCCACTCCGCGCAGGCCGCCCCCGCCATGCCGCCCACGGTCACCACGGTGTCCCGGTATTGGTGGTGCGGCAGATCCCAGACCGCGCCCAGCCGCGTCGCGTATCGACGGGCGGACCCGGAAAACGCCGCGATGTGGTCTTCCGGCGGCACGTCAGGCAGCGCGGCTAGCTCAGCGGCGTTCTGCCGGGCGAGCTTGCGAGCGAGCGAATCGGGACGGGCACCGGTAGCCATCAAGCGGGCGTACCGGCTCATCGGCGCCTCGTCGAGATACTCATGCAGATCGTCCGCAACGCAGCGGACATGCGCAGCCAGTTCGAAGGCGCGCCATTCCGGGCACAGCGTCTGCGCGCCCCAGCTAATCGGGTCGAACCGCGCCGCCAGCAGGCAGATCGCGACGATCCCGGCCTCATAGGCCGCTAACTGCGGCACCGGCTCTCGTAGCGTCGCGGGCCCGCCCCGGGAATGGGTGCGCTGCACGAGCCCCTCCAGCCAGATCCGGGCACGAACACACGCCGTCTGGACAGAGTGCCAGAGTTCGCCCGAGTTCGCCAACCCGCGGTCCGCGTGCGGCTAGCGACGTTCGGCTGGCGCTGGGGTGGCCGGGTCCCGAACGGTGCGCAACGAATCTCGCGGCGTCGCTGGCCGCGCATCGGCTGACGCTCGAATCCTCCGGACTGGCGGATAGCCGCGCGCTCCGAGCGGCTAGATCGCACACGCTTGATTGGCCGGCTGATGGCCGCTGAACATTCCGTAGTGCGTTGACTACTTGTCAACGGATTTGCGCAGGCAGAAACCCCGATGACGGAAGTTCGAATCGCCTGATAACCTGGCGAACAATGCCCCCCGAGTCCGCTAGTTCGCCGCCGCATGCCCTCCAGACCCCTGCCCAGGCGCTGTGGCGAATGCGCGAGTACCTCCGTCCGTACTACGCGAGGCTCGTCTGCGTCGTGCTGGCCGCCATCGTTGCGGTGACCGCCGAGACGCTGATCCCCATCATCACCCAGTCGGTCATCGACCGCGTCGTGGTCGCAGGCGTGCGGTCCGAACTCGTGCCGCTCGCCTTCGCTGCGATCGCCCTGGGCCTGCTGCAGGTCGGAATGAACTTCTTCCGCCGGTGGGTGCTGGCGAGCGCCACCCCCGGCATGGAGATGACCATCCGCGACGACCTGTACCACCACCTGCAACGGCTGGAGCCGGCCTTCCATGGCTCCTGGCAGTCCGGCCAGCTGCTGTCCCGAGCCACGAACGACCTGTCCACGATCCGCAGGTTCACCGGCTTCGGCGTCGTCTTCTTCATCACCAACACGTGGACGTTCGTCCTCATCGTGGCGCTGCTCATTCAGATGAACTGGTGGCTCGGGCTGCTGGCCGGCGGCGTGTTCCTGCCCGTCACCCTGCTCTGCCTGCGCTTCGAGAAGCGCTATCGGCTGCTGTCCAGGCGCTACCAGGACCAGCAGGGTGACCTGGCGACGTACGTGGAAGAGGCTGCCTCGGGCATCCGGGTGCTGAAGTCCCTCGGGCGGCGGGACGAGGCGGCCGCCCAGCATTTCGCCCAGTCGAGAGTCGTGTATCGCACTCAAGTCGACAAGGCCCGGCTGCGGGGGACCTTCTGGGCTGCGCTCGACCTCGTGCCTAACGCCGCCCTCGGGCTGCTGTTGCTGCTCGGCATCCTGGCCGTGGGTCGGCACGAGCTGAGCCTCGGCGGGCTGGTCGCGTTCGTCACGCTGACGCTGCTGCTGGTGTGGCCGATCGAAGCGATGGGGTTCATCCTCGCCACCGGTCAGGAAGCGGCGACCGCCGCACAGCGCGTCTACGAGATCCTCGACACCGCGCCGCTGATCAGCGATCCGGCCGCCGGGCCGGGCGCGAGCATGGACCGGCCAGGCTTGGCGGCAGGCCGCTGGCTGCTGGCGCAGCGTGCCCAGCCTGCGACGGCAGCACCACCGTCCGCACGGCCGGTGCCGCGCGGCTCCGGCCGTCTCTTCTTCGATCAGGTCACCTTCAGCTACCCAGAGGCACCAGCGCCTGTGCTGCGCGGGGTCAGCCTCGAGCTAGCGCCCGGCGAGACAGTCGCACTGGTCGGCGCGACCGGCTCGGGCAAGACCACCCTGCTGAACTTGGTGCCGCGGCTGGCCGATGTGACCGGCGGCCGCATCACCTTGGACGGCGTCGATGTCCGCGACCTGCCCCTCCCGGAGCTGCGCAGCCGGGTCGGCTGCGCGTTCGAGGACCCGACGCTGTTCTCCGCGAGTGTCCGCGAGAACGTCAGCTTCGGCGTTCCGGATGCCACCGAGGAAGCGATCCTTGCAGCCCTCGATGCGGCGCAGGCAGAGTTCGTCGCCGATCTGCCGTGGGGTCTTGACACCAGAATCGGCGAGCAGGGCATGGCCCTGTCCGGCGGTCAGCGGCAGCGGGTGGCCCTGGCGCGCGCGATCCTTGCCGCGCCCGAACTGCTGCTGCTCGACGACCCGCTGTCAGCGCTCGACGTGCACACCGAGGCGAAGGTGACCGCCGCGCTCGCCAGCGTGCTCGCCTCGTCCACCGCGCTGGTCGTGGCGCACCGGCCCTCGACGGTCTTGCTCGCCGACCGGGTGGCGCTGCTGGACGGCGGCGTGATCACGGCGCTCGGCACCCATCACGAACTGCTCGCGACGCAGCCGCGGTACCGGGAGCTCATGAGCGCTGACGAGCTGGGCGGCGCCCCAGATGGCGACGACAATGGCTGGGCCGCACCCGGCGTGACGGCCGGAGCGAGCAGATGACCACCGAAACACAAGCCTGGCGCGGCATCGCCGCCGAGCAGGAAGACGAGATCACCGGAAAGCTCGGGACACTGCTGCGGCGCCGGTCCCGCGCGCTCCTCGAAGACCTCCTCGGACCGTACCGGCGGCTGGTGGTGACGATCTTCCTACTGATCGTTGCCGCGCAGCTGGCGGCGCTCGCCGGCCCGTGGCTGATCGGCGTCGGCATCGACAAGATCCCGCAGCTGGAGCGCACCCACGACGCCGGGCCGATGGCGCTGGTCATCACCGCCTTCGCCGCCTCGGTGCTGGTGCAGGCGGTCGCCACGCGCAGCTACATCGCAGGCATCGGCCGACTCGGCGGCCGGGTGGTGCTCGAGCTGCGGCGGCGCCTGTTTGCGCATTTCCAGGCGCTGCCGGTGGCCTTCCACGAGCGGTACACGTCCGGCCGGGTGATCTCGCGGCAGGTCTCCGACATCGACTCGATCGTAGACATGTTCGACGAGGGCCTCGCCTCGCTCGTGTCCGCCGTGCTGTCCCTGGTACTGATAGGCGCCGGCATGCTGCTGCTTGACTGGCAGCTCGCGCTCGTGGTTCTCGCCGGCACCCCGCCGCTGGTCTGGCTGTCGGCCTGGTTCCGGCGCGAGTCCGCCATTGCCTACCGCCGGACAAGGACCACGATTGCGCAGGTGATCGTTCAGTTCGTGGAGACGTTCGGCGGTATCAGCGCAGTCCAGGCGTTCCGCCGCGAGCACCGGAACGAGGAGATTTTCGGCGGGCTGAACCAGGAGTACGCCAAGGCCACGATGAGGTCGCAGCGGCTGCTGGCAATCTTCTTCCCCGGCGTCACGCTGGTCGGAAACCTGGCCATCGGCGTGGTGTTGCTCTACGGCGGGTTCCGGGTAATCGACCACGAGATGCAGGTCGGGGTGCTGGTCAGCTTCCTGCTCTACCTGCAGCGGTTCTTCGAGCCCCTGATCGACCTGTCGCAGTTCTACAGCACATTCCAGTCCGCGGGCGCTGCTCTGGAGAAGATCTCCGGCGTACTCGACGAGCCGCCGAGCGTGCCCGAGCCGACCGACCCGGTAGCCCTCGCCCCAGCCACCGGGCGCGACCACGGCCGGGAAATCCGCTTCGACGCCGTGCGGTTCGGCTACCGGACAACCACCGTGCTGCCCGACTTCACGCTGACGATTCCCGCCGGGCAGACGGTCGCTTTGGTCGGCAGCACCGGAGCAGGCAAGACGACGGTCGCGCGGCTGCTCGCCCGGTTGTATGACCCCCAGGGCGGGCGCGTCCTGCTGGACGGCGTGGACGTGCGCGAGCTGGACGACCGCACGCTTCGGCACGAGGTGGTCCTCATCACCCAGGAGAATTTCCTGTTCACTGGGTCGATCGCGGACAACATCGAGCTCGGCAAGCCCGGCGCGAGCCGGGCGGAGATCGAGGCGGCTGCGACGGCAATTGGAGCACATACCTTCATCTCCGCGCTGCCTGGCGGCTACGACGCACAGGTGGGCAAGGGCGGCGGCCGCCTCTCGGCGGGCCAGCGCCAGCTGATCTCCTTTGCCCGTGCGTTCCTCGCCGCGCCGGCGGTGCTCGTGCTCGACGAAGCAACGTCGCTGCTGGACATTCCCAGCGAGCGGCTGGTGCAGCGCGCCCTGCGGACGATCCTGGCCGGCCGTACGGCCCTCATCATCGCGCACCGGCTATCGACCGTCGCCATCGCTGACCGGGTGCTGGTGCTCGAGCACGGCCGGATCACCGAGGACGGCTCCCCCGCCGAGCTGCTGACGGCGGCAGGCGAGTACGCGGCGTTGCACGCCGGCTGGCTCGAGAGCCTGGCCTGAGCACCGGGGCTGCCTCGCTACGCTGGCAGCTCGCGGACAGCGCGCGGGGTGCCGCACTGCCGCCGACAGTGTCGTTGGCTGGGCGGGAGTGCAGATGACCGCTGGGAACGCGGGCGCGAACGATAGGGCGACCGAGGACTCGGCCCGGTCGCACGAACAGCTGAGCTTCCGGCGGCCGTCGGAAGGCTCCCTGCCGCTGGGCGCACGCCCGGCCCGCAATGCCATCATCGGCGCGGGCGTGATCGGCTACGCCTGGCTGCTCGGCGGCACCGCGCCCTTCAGCACCCGGGCCCTGCTCGGCGTCCTCCTGCCGGGCGCGGTGCTCGGCGTCATCGCCCTCGCCCGGCCACCAGAGCGAATCCCGGCACCGGAGTCGGTTGACATGGCCGGGTTCTCCTACTGGATCATCTGCATCGCCTTGCTGTTCGAATGGGAGGCGTCAGCGGTCCGGGACAGCCTGATGCCGGCCCACCCGTCGCTGACGGATCTCATCAACCCACTGATAGCGCCGCATCCGATCAAGGCCGCGGCCATCGTCGTGTGGCTGCTGGCCGGCTGGGCGCTGGTGAAGCGGTGACCCCATGAGCACGAGGGGCATGACCATCATCGGCTTCGTGGCCGTGATCGCCGCCCTGGTCACGCTCGAGATCCTCGGCCGGCGCAAGATCGGACGGATCCCCACCCTGAGCGAGTGGCTCGGCTATGTCATGCGGCCGCGCGCCGGGCGGGTGCTGATCCTGGCCGGCTGGCTGTGGCTTGGCTGGCACTTCTTCGCCCGCTGACCGCCGACACCGCATGTCGGAATGCCCGGTACGCGGTTGGTCGCGCGATTTCGCTAAGCTGTGCGCCGTGAAGAGGGGTCAGGCCAAGATCAGCACTGCAGCCGAAGCTAACTACCTCGCCGACGTAGCGCTCGCCGCGCGGTTTACCGAACTGCTCAACCAGGCACAGCTTGCCGAGCAGCAGTTCCGGCACGCCCAGGCGGCCGGCGAGCCCGGCGGGGTGCAGTACCCGCTCGCCGACGCGCTCGACAAGGCGCTGACGGACGTCACCAGGGCCGCCTACGCGGCGCAACGCGCTGAGATCGGCCCACGCGGCTACGACGACCGGATTTACCGGCGCAAGGCCATGGCCACTGGGCCGGTCCAAGCCTGGACCCGCGAAGCCGAGCGACTCCTGACGCTGCGCGAGACGCACCGGCTGGCTGGGTTCCCGCCCCGCCCCGAGGCCGCTGCTCTCGGGGTCCCGATTGCCCGGCTGCCGGCCACCGGACACGCCTGAAGACCCAGGCCGGCGAGACCGCCGGGCCGGTTTGGCGGCTTCGGATTGACTACATGAAACCTACAAAGCGTGAGTCGAAAAACAGTCACAACGGGCCATGTCGGCACTCGGTGCTCCGCTGGCACAGTAGTCTGTGATCAAGAGCACAACCCAGCAAGCACAAGCACAGGAGGCACGCGAATGTGCCCGCACACGCCAACGTGTCCGGATCCTGAAGGACCGGATCGCGAGGCGGCCCGCACTGTCGTCAGTCACCCAGAGCAGGGCTGGAGCCTGCTCTGCAACGGCATCGTCGTCTTCGAGGACACCGGGGAACTGCTGCCCGGTGGCACTGCGATCCCCCCGCACCGGCCCACAGATCTTTTCCCCACCGGAGTAAGCAGCACCGTAGCTAGCTCTCACATCCCGGCTGCCTGAGTCGCAGGAACGGCCTGTCCAGCCGTATCCCGCTCTCCTGTCGCTCAGTGCCACCGCCGCCGCTCAGCCAGCTTTTCCGTCAGTTCTTTGCGCTGCCCTGAAGACGGCGTCGCCCGGGCCAGGGGCCGGTGCGCCGGACCGCGTGATCTCGCCCGCGCCCCACCGGCGAGCCCGTTAGTCCAGGCCCAGCAGCGCCGCTAGCCATCCGCCGACGGCTGCGCCCACCGCCGCCGGGTCCTTGCTCAGGGCGTGCGTCTCGCCGGGCAGCACAACGACGCGGGTGGCATCACGCTCGTCCGGGACACCAAACGGGTCCCGTTCCCCGTTGACCACCAGCACGTCGGTGCCGGCCTGCCGCAGCTCGGCTACCCGGCTCTGATCCGGCCGACCCGGCGGGTGCAGCGGGAAGGCCAGCGCCACCACCGCCCTGGCACCCGCCGCCCGCGCCGTGCGGCAGGCCACCCTGGCGCCGTTGCTGCGCCCGCCCTGAATCAGCGGCAAGTCCGGAATCTCCGCGCGCAGCCGGGCGATGATCTCCAGCCAGGCGGTGTCCTGCGGACCGGGTGCGCCTGGTGCCCGCGCGCCGCGGACCCGGTAGGGCTGCAGCACCCGAGCGACCACGCCGCCGAGCTCCAGGCAGGCGTCCCGGACCGCGAGCAGGTCCTTGCTCGCTACCCCCCCGCCCGCCCCATGGGTGAGAGCGACGAGGAACGAGGCTTTCCCGGGCCGGTCAATCTCGACGCTGGCGGGGCCTGCGTGCGTGCCGATCTCCACTCCGGCAGCCTAGCGATGCTTGGTGGCCTCACTAGACCTCGCGGCGCGATGGACTGGGGGCCGCCGCGTTTCCGGGTGGCGCCACCGGCCGTCGGGGTTCGCGCACGCCGGCGGAGCCGCCACCTGCGAGCCGGCTGGCAAAGACCGCCGCGAGCAGCTGGGCCGCCGTTGCCGCGTCGGTTGTCGCCGCAGGTGAGCAGAGCACGCAGCCGGGGCCGGCCACATGCCACCACGAGCCCTGCACGTCCAGGACGTGGGCGGTGCCGTCGATGGCGTCAATCGGCACCCCGAAGTCCGCGGCAGTCTGCGCCGCGATGCTACGGATCAGGGAGTGGTCGAACGACCCTGGCCGGTCTAGTACCCGAGGATGAATCTGCTTCGTAGCGCGGGCGACGGCCCGCAGCTCGGGCATGGTCGCAAGGGAGCCGAACTCGGGCGGATCAAACACGGCCGCGTGCCGATTCGAGAGCCAGGCGAGGACTTCCGCCATGTCGGCGCCGTAAGGCGGACGGGCTTCGGCCACCGTGCTCGCGAGGAGGGCTCGCCACCACTCCAGCCACTGGGCGGCGGCAGCCGCCAGGTCAGCCGCGGTCAGCGCCGCCAGCCCCGGCGGCAACTGGCCGGCCAGCCACTCCGCTGCGAGCGGCGGCGGCACGTCGATGGAGCGCGGTACGACCAGTCCGGCCAAGTCGCGGACGAACAAGGCCGCGCGCAGGTGCGAGCACTGGCCGTTACCGTGCTCGAACCGCCAGGACGGCCGACCGGCTACCTGCATGTGAGCACGGTATGCCGGCTCGGCTGGCGCCGCTAGGGCAGCCAGCTAGCCGCCGAGGATCTTGGCCAGGAACTGGCCGGTGTAGCTTTCCTCGTCCTTCGCGACGTCCTCCGGCGTGCCGGTCGCGATCACAGCGCCGCCTCGTGAGCCGCCGTCCGGCCCGAGGTCGATTATCCAGTCGGCAGTCTTGATGACGTCGAGGTTGTGCTCGATCACGATCACCGTGTTGCCGCCATCGACCAGCCTGCCGAGCACGCCGAGCAGCTTGCGGATGTCGTCGAAGTGCAGGCCCGTCGTCGGCTCGTCCAGGACGTAGATGGTCCGGCCGGTCGACCGGCGCTGCAGTTCGGAGGCGAGCTTGACCCGCTGCGCCTCACCGCCTGACAGCGTCGGGGCCGGCTGGCCCAGCCGCACGTAGCCGAGGCCTACGTCGACGAGCGTCTTGAGGTGCCGGTGAATCGCCGGGACCGGCTCGAAGAACCCGGACGCCTCCTCGATCGGCATCTCCAGCACGTCGGCGATCGTCTTGCCCTTGTAGTGCACCTGCAGCGTGTCGGTGTTGTACCGGGCGCCGTGACAGACCTCGCACGGCACGTAGACATCCGGCAGGAATTGCATCTCGATCTTGATGGTGCCGTCTCCGGAGCATGCCTCGCAACGGCCGCCCTTGACGTTGAACGAGAACCTGCCCGGCTGATAGCCGCGCACCTTCGCCTCGGTAGTCTGCGCGAACAGCCTCCGCACATGATCAAACACGCCGGTGTAGGTCGCCGGGTTGGACCGCGGCGTGCGGCCGATCGGGCCCTGGTCGACGTGCACGACCTTGTCGAGATTCTGGATGCCGGTGATCTTCGAGTGCTTGCCCGGCACGATGCGGGTGCCGTGCAGCTCCCGCGCGAGCGCGCTGTAGAGGATGTCGTTGACCAGCGTCGACTTGCCCGAGCCGGACACCCCGGTGACCGCGATGAAACAGCCGAGCGGGAACGCGACGTCGATGTTCTTGAGGTTGTGCGCGGCCGCGCCTTTCACCACAACCTCGCGGCTCTTGACGGGCTTGCGCCGCCGCGCCGGGATGGCGATGGCCTCCCGGCCGGTCAGGTAAGCGCCGGTGATCGAGTGCTCGCTCGCCAGCAGCTCCTCCAGCGGCCCCGACACCACGATGTGCCCGCCGTGCTCACCGGCCCTTGGACCGATGTCGACGACCCAGTCCGCGGCCCGGATGGTGTCCTCGTCATGCTCGACGACTATCAGCGTGTTCCCGAGGTCGCGAAGCCGCAGCAGCGTTTCCAGCAGCCGGTGGTTGTCGCGCTGGTGCAGCCCGATTGACGGCTCGTCCAGCACGTAGAGCACGCCCACCAGGCCGGAGCCGATCTGCGTCGCCAGCCGGATCCGCTGCGCCTCGCCGCCCGCCAGCGTCGCCGACGCCCGGTCCAGCGTGAGGTAGTCGAGGCCGACATCCAGCAGGAACCCGAGCCGGGTATTGACTTCCTTGAGTATCCGGCCCGCGATCTGCATGTCGCGGTCGGACAGTTCGAGCGCCAGCAGCAGCTTGGCCAGCTCCCCGATCGGCAGACCGCAGTAGTCGGCGATCGACCGGTTGTCGACGCTGACCGCGAGCGACATCGGCTTCAGCCGGGCGCCCTTGCACGCTGGGCAGGGCACCTCGCGCATGAACTCGGCGTACCGCTCGCGGCTGTAGTCGCTGTCGGCGTCCGAGTGCCGCCGCTCGATGTACGGGATGGCGCCTTCGAAGTTGGTGTAGTACGACCGCTCCCGGCCATACCGGTTCTTGTACCTGACATGGACCTGCTCGTCGTAGCCGTACAGCAGAGCCTTCTGCGCCTTGGCGGGCAGCCGTTCCCATGGCGTGTCGACGGTGAAGCCCAGCGCGTCGCCGAGAGCCTCGATCAGCCGCAGGAAGTAGTCGCTGACCTGGCCGGCGCTCCACGCGCTGATCGCGCCGTCCGCGAGGGTCCGCGACGGCTCGGAGACGACGAGCTCCGGGTCCACTTCCATCTTGGTGCCGAGCCCGGTGCAGTCCGTGCACGCGCCCCACGGCGAGTTGAACGAGAACGACCGCGGCTCGAGCTCGTCAAACGAAATGTCGTCGTACAGGCACGCGAGGTGCTCCGAGAACATCCGCTCGCGGTTCGGGTCGTTCTCAGGCAGATCAACGAAGTCGAGAATCACGACGCCGCCGGCCAGCGACAGGGCCGTCTCGACGGAATCGGTCAGCCGTCGTCGGGCCGACTGCTTCACATCCAGCCGGTCGACCACGACCTCGATGTCGTGCTTCTCGTACTTCTTCAGCGCGGGCAGGTCGCCGGCCACTGCCGTGTCCAGCCGGATGACCGTGCCATCTACCCTGGCCCGCGAATAGCCCTTCACCTGCAGATCGCGCAGCAGCTCGGTGTACTCGCCCTTGCGGCCGCGCACGACCGGCGCCAGTACCTGGAACCTGGTGCCCTCCTCCAGCTCCAGGACCCGGTCGACGATCTGCTGCGGCGTCTGCCGGGCGATCGGCCGACCGCACACCGGGCAGTGCGGCTTGCCCACCCGCGCGAACAGCAGCCGCAGGTAGTCGTAGACCTCAGTGATGGTGCCGACGGTCGACCTTGGGTTGCGACCGGCCGCCTTCTGGTCTATCGACACCGCAGGCGACAGCCCGTCGATGAAGTCGACGTCGGGCTTGTCCATCTGCCCGAGGAACTGGCGCGCATACGCCGACAACGACTCGACGTACCGGCGCTGGCCTTCGGCGAAGATCGTGTCGAAGGCGAGACTCGACTTGCCCGAGCCGGACAGCCCGGTGAACACGATCATGGCGTCGCGCGGCAGGTCCAGCGACACATCCTTGAGGTTGTGCTCGCGGGCGCCACGGACAACGAGACGATCTGCCAATTTACGCTCAGTTTCTCCCGGTACGTACGGCTGGGAAGGGGCGACCTGGCGGGGCACAACTCTGCTACGTCATGCTATCCGGGGGGTCCGACAAAACCCGGGCCTTCGGTCAGCGCCAGCCACCCCGCCGCCGCACCAGGCCCACCCTGGAGTGGGTGAACCACCCGTAGCTGCCCGGTATTCCCAGGTCAGATCGGCGACCGTCCTCGTGGGTGTCACTTTTCTGTCGCTGCAGCAGCAGCAGACTGACACCCACCAAGGTCATCGACACCAGCGGCCTGGGGATGGCGGGATTCTGGCCCGCCACGGCTCCCGCGCCGCCGCAGCGCGGTTGCTAGCGTCTGTGCCATGAACTCACCGGTGCCCGACGCCGCCGCGCGGGCTGCGCAGCTGAGCCAGCGGGTGGACGTCGCGAGCGCGCGCGTGCTGGCCACCGCCGCCACCATCTCCGACGAGCAAGCCCGCGAGCCGTCCTCGCTGCCAGGCTGGAGCCGCGGGCACGTGCTGACCCACCTCGCGCGCAACGCTGACGGGCTGCGCAACATGCTGATCTGGGCACGGACCGGAGTCGTGACCCCGCAGTACCCGAGCGTGGCGGTGCGCGACGAGGAGATCGAGGCCGGCGCTGGCCGGCCCGCGCGCGAGCTGGTTGTCGACTTCGCCGACTCCGCGACGGCCCTGGACGCCGAGGTCGCCCGCCTCGGCGACGCGGCCTGGGATGCCGAGGTACACGGCATCCGCGGCGCGCCGCATCCCGCCTGGTACACGCTCTGGCGGCGGCTGTCCGAACTCGAGATCCACCACGTTGACCTGGACGCGGGCTACCGGCCCGCGGACTGGCCGGCCGACTTCGCCAGGGAGTGCCTGGAGCGGGCCACCGACAGCTTCCGCGGACCCGACTCCCCCGCGGCGCTACTGTGCGCGACCGAAGACGGCGGCGAGCACCGCATCGGGCCACCCGGGCAGGCCCCGACGGTCACGATCACCGGCCGGTCGCACGCGCTGCTCGCCTGGTTGCTGGGCCGCAGCGCGGGCGGCGACTTGTCCGGCACGCCGGCCGGCCCCCTGCCGGCCGTTCCCCCGTGGTAGGTATCACGCTTGGCATCCTCCCTGGCCTAGAAGGCCAGAGATTCCAACGACGAAACCAGGAGCAGTTCGCGTTGAGGTTCGCGGTTCTCGGGCCCGGCTATCCGGTCGCCTCCCCGCACGTTCACGGCGTGCCCCGCCGCGATGTTCCTGGCCGCGTTCACATCAGCGTTGCCGCAGTATCCGCAAGCCCGGCAGCGGAAGACGGCTTGGCTCTCGCGAGCCTCCCGGTCCAGGGTTTTGCAATGCGAGCACGTCTGACTCGTGTATGCGGGATTGACCCTCTCGACCCGACCTGCAGCTTTGTATTCCAGGCGGGTAGCGAACATGCCCCAGTTTTGCCGGAGGATCGACCGATTGAGTCCGGCCTTTGCTCTCACGTTCCGTCCGGGCTCTTCAACCGTGCGCTTGGCCGAACGGGTCATGTTCCGGATCCTCAAGTCTTCGATCCGGATCCGATCGTATCGGCGGGCGATTGTCGTGCTGGTCTTCTCCGTCCAGTCCTTGCGGGCATCAGCGTTGCGGACCTGCAGTCGGGCGAGCCGCCGCTTAACTCTGGCGCGGCGGTTGCTGCCCCGAGTGGCTCGGGCCAGCTGCCGCTGAACACGGCCGAAGCTAACCGGCGCGGGCGCCAAGAAGGTCGTTCCATCCGACAGCGCAAGCGTCACCTTGACACCCCGGTCTATTCCGACGATCTCGCCGGTACCGGGACCGGCAACGCGGCCGGGGATGTGCGCGAATGCAGCATGCCAGCGTCCGGCCCGGTCGCGGGTCACGCGGAACGACTTGACTCCCTCGGGCACCGGACGGGACAGCCGGAACCGAACCCACCCCACCTTCGGGACCATCACCAGGCCAGCATTGCGGTTCAGCCTCCGGATATGCGCTGGCCTCACCGCGACTATCCGGAATCCCTCATCACGCCCGGCTTTCCGCCACGTCGGCTTGCGGTGAGTACCGTTGAAGAAGTTCCGCATCGCCTGGTCAAAGTCGAGCAGCGCCTGCTGCTGCACCATCTGCGAGCCTGCCGCCAGCCACGCGTTCTCAGCGCGAGCGGTGGTGAGCTGCCTGCACTGCGCCAGGTAACCCGGCGCAGGCTTCCTGCCGGGCCGCCACCACCCCTGCTGCTCCACCGCGAGGTTCCACACGTACCGCGCATCCGAGCAATGCCGCAGCAGGACAGCTTCCTGCGCGGGCGACGGCGCAAGCCGATACCGGGACATGCCGTCAGCCTCCCAGCCGGGTACGACCGTTTGCCTCGCCAGAACGGGGCCCGGGTTTCTTCCCGTCATGAAGGATGGGGTCTCCACCGGAGGTATCTATGAGCTACACAGGAAACGTCAGCGTCGGCGGCCCGGCAGACACCAGGGAGCTGCCCGGTCTGACGATCACGAAAGTGTCCGTGGGCCCCATGGACAATAACGCGTACTTGCTGCGCTGCACGCAGACCGGGGAGCTCGCGCTCGTCGACGCCGCCAACGACGCGCATACCCTGCTGGACCTGATCGGCGACACGCCGCTGGCCGCCGTCATCACCACGCACCAACACTGGGATCACCACGCCGCGCTGCCAGCTGTGCAGCAGGCGACCGGTGCATCGACCATCGCGCATCCCGATGACGCGCCGGGGCTGCCGATCCCGGTCACTAGGCCGGTGCGGCATGGCGACGTGATCCCTATCGGCAACACCCGGCTGTCAGTCATTCACCTGCGCGGGCACACGCCGGGCAGCATCGCGCTGAGCTACGACGCCGACGGAGAGCTGGCCGACCAGCCGCACCTCTTCACCGGCGACTCGCTGTTCCCCGGCGGGCCGGGCAACACGCAGCAGGATCCGAAGCGGTTTGACAGCCTGATGACCGATCTGGAGACGCGCGTTTTCGCCGAGCTACCCGATGGCACGTGGGTGTATCCGGGTCACGGCCGGGACACCACGCTCGGAACGGAACGGCCGCACCTGCCCGAGTGGCGCGCCCGTGGCTGGTAGCTGACCAGGTCGGCCGAGTGGTTCGCCGGCCTGCCGTGGTCACATCGGCACCTTGATGCCGCGCTTGATGAGCCAGACGTTGGCGGGCCACGACGTGACGAATCCGATCATCATGCCAACCTGCATGAGCAGCCAGAACGCGGCCGCGTTGGGCAGGAGATTGTTCGGCGCCGGGAAGAGCACGAACGTCATGATCGCCATCCAGCCGAACAGCCCTACCTCGAAGGCGGTCAGCGAGATGAAGTCGGCCTTGGTCGCCGCGATCAGCCCGGCTTTGAGCCCGAGGCCGCGCATAGGCGCGATCGCGAAGTACTGGAAGACGACTCCGAGGATGAGCGCGAGCACGTAGTCGCCGAGGTACTCGGCGCCCAGGGTCAGGCCAGCGACCGTGAGCGCCGCGGCGAAAATTACGAACTCGGAGATGACGTCGCCCAGCGAGCACCCGGCGCCGCAGTGGCTCACCTCCGTGGCCATCATCACCCACCGGGGGCGGGACCGTCCGGCTACGGATTCTGGATCGTCGCCGCCGTCTCGCCCGGCGCCGACGCCCATGCCGTGACCGGTGTGCTGACCGGCCGGATCGGCAGCGGCCTGCGGCATCGACCCGTGGGAGACCGACGCCTCCGTCATCGACGCGTGCGGCGTCGTCATCCGGTGGCCGGCGCGGGCCCACTTCCAGTAGAACGCCAGCGCGAACGGACCGAAGTACAGCGCGGTGATCGGGTACACGAAGTTCATCACGCCCATGGGCTGACGTCGGCGACCCACGAGGATGTCCCAGGCGATAATGCCGGCGCAGCAGAAGCAGACCGACAAGTAGAACCACGCGACTGCCGTCAGCCAGTCTGGCGCCACGACCGGGCCGCCTTCCCCTCCGGCGCTCT